>JACCDP011040710.1_pt1 | contig 10342 bp, 6 predicted proteins | sample 7445841 | NCBI WGS metagenome assembly JACCDP01 (sample SAMN15323441, study PRJNA562643) | freshwater metagenome | isolation source: river surface water | place: USA:Blue River Watershed | collected 2017-08-17
CCTGTAAATAAATAGTAGCAAATTACACAACATTTATCAAGATTATTATAATTGTAGTGTAAAAAAGAGATCTGTTCTTTTACTAAATTAAAAAGCTAACTTACAGACTAGCTATCCGTGTGTTTATAGTAGTGTTAATGTAAAAATTAAAATTTATCGTTTTCTAACTTTTTATTACAATTCTTCGACTACTGGCAGATTCTTTAATGTCGGATATACTTCATTGGCAATATCTAATCCTGTAAAGTCCCATATTTCTGTATCCCATCCTAATGTGGTGATAAAAAATTCTAGGTTAATTGTTGAAATATCAGTGACTTTAGCTCCAAAATCGTTACCATCTACAAAAACATTATTTCCAATTGAAAAAGAAGCAAAATAATAAGTATTATCAAAATCCCATAAACCACCGATCAAACCAGATATGCCTCCCAAGTAATAAGGTGGAAAGATTTGATTCAATAGAAATATTTTTCCAATAAATATGGATGAATAAACAAAAAGTTTATTGTTTGCAAGACCAACAAACCCTCCCGTTCCATCAACTACTCCATCGCCTCCAAAAATACTTCCCAAACTTAAAGAATCACTTATTGTGATAACCGTTGATGCACCTGAAACACCAACAAATCCTCCTGAAAAAACACCGGAGGCAACAATGTTTGCTCTATTTATAGAGTTAGTTATTAAAGCATTTCCTTTCTCAACTTGGCCCACAAGCCCACCAATGTACTGCAGTCCACTGACATTACCAAAATTAATAGACTCCATTATGTTTAAGTCAAAACTAAATCCTACCATTCCGCCTACATAGCTACTACCATTGATCAGTCCAAAATTATAAGAATTATTTATAGTAATTGGATAGTTGTTTCTACCTGTGCCTATAATTCCACCAACATAATTTATTCCTGTCACATTTCCTTCATTACCACATTCGCTAAATAAAGATGTGTTGTTGGATTTACCTAAGACTCCACCAACGAATTCAGAGCTAGTTAAAATATCTCCTCGATTAATAAGATTTGTGAAGTTCAAGTTACTAGTAGAATATCCAACAATTCCACCTAGGGAAGTTGAATAATCACTATTAATATCTAAATTATTTTGAATATTATTTAATGTCCCACCAATTATCCAACCCACTAATCCTCCTATAAAACCCGGATTACCACTTCTAGATTTTGCATTAAGAGTACCATCGATTGAGACTATATTTTCAATTGTTCCCGAGTTCAATGCAACGAGTGTACCTGCATAGATAAATGATGAGATACTTCCAGATACATTGATTTGTACATTATCAAGTTTCAGGTTCTTTATCGTGCCGCTGTTATTTGCGAATAATCCCACATATTCTTGAGTTTGGGTAATTGTCAGGTTTGAAATGGTAAATTCTTTTCCATCTAGTTTTCCGGAAAAAGGTGAAGTTGCTGTTCCAATTGGATGCCATTCAATTGAATCTAAATCAATATCATTCATTAAACGGAAATTACCAGAAAGGTTATTTCTAATATTGCTAAACTCTTGAGCATTAGTAATAGGAATATAGTTTAGATTTTCTGTAAATTGAGCAACGTAGGTAACATTTGCCGTTACCGATGCAATCGCGGGTAGCCATCCGGTAAATCCATAGTCATAGTCATCAGTACTTGTCTTTGTTGGATTCGAGCTGTTGAAGGTCGGTGTCGTTCCATAAGGAACATTAGAATCTGTCTCCAAAACTGTCCCATCATGGTTTTGCCATGTCACTGTGTAAGCATTGGTGGTTTCAGCAAATTGAGCAGTATAGGTTATGTCCGTTGTCACACTTGCAATCGAGGGTGACCAGCCAGTAAAGCTGTAGGAAAATTGTGCATCTCCTATTCTTACAGGTGTGACTCCGTTGTATGTTGGGGTTGTTCCATATGGAACATTGGTGTCTGTTTCTAATACGGTTCCGTCATGATTTTGCCAAGTGATGGTAAAATTGGCTATTGATGAACTACTAGAACTTATGCTACTAGTGCTTGAAGATGACGAAATTGAATTAGAAGTTGAACTTGGTAATTCCCCTCCACTACACGCTCCAAGAATTAAAGCCAACGCAATAAAAATGGTAATCTTAAAATTATTATTAAAATTCATATGTTCCCCCTTAGGATAAATAACCGACTAATTTGATTATATAAAAAAACGACCTAATAAAATAATCAAAAAGTACCAAATAATTTATGCTGATCCCCCTTGGGATTATGGTGGAAAGATGCAGTTTGATAAATCTAGTATAAAAGGCGAAAATATTGGCTTCCAAAAAGACATATTCATTAGTTCAGCTTCATTCAAATACCCCACGCTGAAAATTGATGAATTAAAGATGCTTAATCTGCAATCAATATCAGCGGATAATTGCTTATTGTTTCTATGGACCACTGGTCCTCAACTAGAAAACGCAATCGAATTAGCCACTGCTTGGGGTTTTGAATACAAAACTATTGGGTTTGTTTGGGATAAAATGGTTCACAATCCAGGTAAATACACCTTATCACAAACTAAACTTTGCCTAATATTTAAAAAAGGTACTATTCCTACTCCAGGGGGTTCAAGGAATATTCGACAACTTGTTAGAATACCAAGGGGAAAACACAGTGAAAAGCCTCAGTTGGTTATTGAGAATATTACAAAAATGTTTCCAACCCAAGGCAAAATTGAATTCTTTGCTAGAGTAAATTATAACGGATGGGATAACTGGGGACTTGAGATTCCCAGCATGAAAATAGATATACCATCATCAGAAGAATACAAAAACCAACAATTAATAAATGATGAAGATCTTGAGGATTAAACTAGCTATCTTTGTGTTCTGAATTCAGTTACTGATTACTGGACAATTATATAATGATTTCTTGTATAAAATCATCAAATTCATCCTTATTAATAACCTTTTTGTAAGACCAGTAGTATAACTTTACCCCGTTTTCCAAACACAATCGTTTCTTTTTTGAATCCCTTCTTCGATTTTCAACAAGGGCTTTTTCCCCACCAAAAAAATCAATTGGATTGTAGTGCTGTTCACCTTGATATTCAATTGCAACTTTTTTATTTGGAATAAAAATATCAATTGATTGATTCCCCAACCAACTATTTCTATATTGAAATATAGTTTGCGGGAACTCTTTCTTAAAAAGTAAATAAAGTTGAAATTCATTTTGCCATCTTACATCTAGTACTTTGGCTTCTTTACCTAGCATAATAAGTTCGTCAAAATTACTCTTAATTTCTTTTTGGAAAGGTAACATAGTTTTATTAAAGTAAGGATTTGAAATATCGAGTAAACTGTAAAATATAGCTTCGTTTAAATTAACTTTATCTAATTTGTTTGATACTTGAACCCTAAGTTTATCAAATTCGTTATTATATCTCTTAAACATAATTTCATTTGGAAATAATCCATTAGGGAAAATATTCAAAATATTGGGTTCGATATACATAGTTTTTTTCAAAGATATACCCTTATATGCAAATCCAGAAATATCTTGAAAATTTGGATATTTACTCAAAAAAAGATTCTTGTGAATGTTTGTATTCTTTGTTGCTCCGTAACTTATGAATGGATCTCCATTATAATTACTAAAATTGAGTAAGTAAAAAGAAAAGTCTGGTTCTTTATCAAAAATTGCAACATAATTCTCTGAGATTTTATCACCTGAAAGGTTGTTTAATTTCAATACTTTTATTGAATATTTTTGGACATAAAGCCAAAATAATTTGAAATAAATACTGTCTGTTTTGTGAAAAAAACTAAAAAATAAACCATTGTAAACATTAAGAGGATTGCCCCAACAATTGATATCAAAATTTCCTCTTATAGCATTATCTCCAGGAAGTTCGTATTGGTTATTAAAAGCAGAAACAGCTTTAACACTTGAAAATGAGTAAATCTTATGAAGTAAGTCTTTAAAATTGTTATTTTTAATATTAGTAAATTGACTTAAAAGTTGAACTAAATAAACACTTATTTTCTGCGAATCTTCAAAATTTAATGGAACTAATGTGTTTTTATCAAAATATTTTGGCAGTCGTGCTAAGTATTTTAAATTGTAAGTATTGTAGTAAATGTCTTTCTTAAAATCCTCACCCAAATTTTTATAGACTAGTCTATACTCAAAAAAATTATAACTATTACCATTAATATGGTAGTTATTTGGTAAGGTATAAATAAATGAGGTTTTTTTTACTTTTCCTAAATTAATATATTGATCTTGATTATTGACTATTTTCATATATCCATAAGTACTAAAAACTTCATCGTTAATTTTAAAATTTAATAGGTTTTTATCCTCAAATCTTTCTAGCTTTACTTTGTCTTTTTTGGATTTACTAGATGAAGGAATTGAAGTAGATTTTGATGCCATGGTCATAATTAGGGCAATGAATAAGCAAACTATAAAACTTATCAATGCCCCAGGGTCAGCCAATGAAGATAAAATAATAAATATTATGAAACTGGCCTCCCATTATAACCAAATAGTATTATTTGGTATTTACATCTCATAAATACAGAGAAATAATTTGTTTGTGTAATGGTGATATTCATTAGTATTTTAAGTTTCGAGTTTTAATTTTAAGAACTCAGATAAATTCTTATCTTCACAATAGATATAGCATCCTTTTTGCCCTCTTGAAAGAAGAGTTTTGTAAGTATTCCTAATAATTCTGTCCGCAAGTTCAAGATTCTTAGTTGCTCTTACACCGCTTGATTTGTCACTTTGGGCAGTCTGGTTTTTGTCTGTAATAACCCTTCCATTTTCAAACCTTAAATCTTTGCCAATAATGATTCCTACATAATCAAATTCCAAACCTTGCGTGGAATGGATACAACCGACTTGATCAAATGATTCTGGATCTATGGCAAATTCATCGGTAGAAAAGTTCCATTGCTTTTTAAAACCATTTGGAAGGATGATGTCAAATTTAGATTTATCTTCTTTCGAAACCCATTCATAGGTATAACCTGCAATCATTCTTGAATTATTATTCGTATTCTTTGCCTTTAGTGCATCATACATATCGTTAGGATTATCAAAGACATTAACATCATAGTCGAAGTCAAGCTCATAATTTGCTGTACTTCTAATACCAAGAATATTATCTAAAAACGCTAAATAACCATCTGATCCATTACATCTAAATTGAGATGCCAGAGTTAAATCTTGTGATTCATGAATGGTTGAATTAAGTTCTTTAGCCCATTTTCTAATTTCTTGAACAGAACCAATGTCCTTCGTAGTTACAATTTGGTCTTCATCAATAAAAAAGACACTAATCTTTGAAGCATTGATAAGTTCTTTAACTTGGTTTTCACCAACATTAGACATAAATCCAGACTTAAGTTTTAAGCGGTGTGCCTCATCAATGATTAAACAATCAAAGGTATTGGTCTTAACATCATAGTAAGAACCTGAACCTCTAAACAACCCCTTTAAATATTGCAGTTTATACTTGCCACTGATTAGTTTTTTGGAAAATGCGGCTCTAGGGGCACTATTTTTAGTGACATAATTAGCAGAATATCCAGATTGGATTAATTTTGAGAGAAGATTGACAGCAACAACACTCTTTCCAGTTCCCGGACCGCCTTTAACAATGATGGTGTGCTTTTCATTTTTATTAATCGAATTTTGCACTAACTTAAGTACGGTGGCATAGGCAATTTGTTGTTCCATAATTAAGACGAACTCATTGTTACCATTCATCACTTCTCCAACAGCATCTTGGAGTGCTTTGGATGGCTTTAATTTTCCGTGTTCAATAATTTCAAACAAGTTTTTAATTGGTTTGTTTATGGTGTGTTTTTTTATAAAGTCCCTTAAAGAGGAGCGATCTTGTGATAAAAAAAGTGGCGCTTCATTAATGACTTCTTGGTATTCTGGTCCAGTGATTTGATCACGAAAACTTTCCTCGTAATTATGGAGATAAGCACAAGGAACAAGATTAATATTTAGCTCCTTAATAGATTCGTTAAAATTCTCAATTAACTTGGCATAGGAATAAGATTGCTGGGAGGGATGAACCACTACTCTATTTGATCCACCAGTAAAAGTTTCAACCAAGAACTCTCTACTTAATTTTTTCACTTTTTGCCATTGCTTTAGTTCAATGATCATAACATGATCATTTTGAAGATTGTCTGATCCAGCAATTAAGAAATCTACTCTTCTTGATGTAAGTGGAATTTGATATTCGATTGACACCTCAACATCATCGGAAATTTCTTTATCATCCAAAACAAAGAACATTTGTGGCAAAGAGTTTTGCCATGATGTGAATTGACTTAATCCACCTTGATTAATCCCGAAATCAGCTAATTTTTTATCAATAATCCTGGCGATATTGCCATCACGAATATCGCTTGAAAAGGATTTCTTTGTTCCTGTGTAAACTAACATTATTTGTACTCGTTATACTTTTTTGATTTACCTTTTACTAAGTTTATTGGGTATTTCTTTTCATTTTCAATGAGTTTGTCTTGAATAATGGTTTCTAAATCAAGGTTATAGTGGTCCGCGAGTAAAATGCAGTAAATTAATACATCAGCAAGTTCAGCCTTTAGATTATCTTTGTTCTTTTCTTTTGATTGCCATTGAAACTCTTCTAATAGTTCTCCAGCTTCAATTAAAATTGATTTGGCAAGGTTATCTGGGGTATGAAATTGTTTCCAATCTCGTTTATCTCTAAATTCTATTATTCTTTTTATTAATTTTTGTTTCATATTTCTATTTTACCACCGAAGGCATTTAATTTATTTTTCCATTATTTTGTTAAAATAAAGCTAATGGGATATTTTAATCTTAAAAGTATTGATTTTGATGATGAATCAATCAAAAATGAATTGCAAAATTCAAAATATGGTCAAAACTGGCCAGTATTGTATTTAATAAACGGTAAAAAGCAAGTCTACGTTGGAGAGACGCTTCATTTGTTAAATCGTTTATTAGACCATCGTAAAAATCATTCAAAACAAAATCTTTCAAAAGTTACTTACATTACAGATGAATCCTTTAACAAATCAGTGACACTTGATTTTGAAAATCGTCTTATATCTTATATGTCTGCTCTCAATCGCTATGGAACAAAATTGTTGAATAATAATTCTGGTCAATCGCATGAACATGACTATTTTGATAGAGCTAATTATGCCAAATTATTTCCTAAACTTTGGGGTGAATTAACAAATTTGGGTTTAGTGAACAAATCACTCAAAGAAATTGATAACTATAATGAATTCAAATATTCTCCATTTAAAACTTTAAAAGAGGAGCAATTTACAATTGTTAATGAAATCATTTCAACTATAAACTCATTAAAAAACAATGAAAAATTCACATTCTTTATTGAAGGTGGTGCGGGGACTGGTAAATCATTGATAGCGGTTAAACTCTCAAAAATTTTTAGTCAATATCAAAAACATTCGGGATTAAGTAATTCCTACACTCCACCCAACAATGATGATTTTATTGATGAGATAAAATCACTTGAAGTCTCTCCAATTACCTTTGGGTTAGTAATTCCGATGCAATCATTTAGGAAAACCATTTCAAAGGTTTTTAATAGTCTAAAAAATGGTTTATCTTCAAATCAAGTTATTCCTGCATACACTGCTTTATTTAAGAAAGATTACGACGTTATTATCGTAGATGAGGCTCATCGATTAAAAAGTGGTGATTATCTTAGTCAAGAGCAAGGCCAATTCATTAAGATAAATAATAAATATTACAATGGTGAAAAAAAGACCCAACTAGATTGGATATTGCATAAATCTCGAATCCAAATTATTTTTTATGACAATACACAAACGGTTAGGTCTTCAGACTTAAATGAAGTTGAATTTAAAAAGTTAAAGAACAAAAAAAATGTAAGGGTATTCAAACTTAATACGCAATTTAGAGTCAAAGCAGGAAACAAATTTATAGAATATATCGATCAAGTTTTTTCAGATAATCCACCAGAATTTAAAATAGACTTTACTGGATATGACATTAGAATTTTCGATGATATAGTTGCCTTCAAAAATGAGATTAAAGCAAAAGATTCTCTAAATGGCTTATCTAGAATTGTTGCTGGATATAGTTGGAAATGGACCTCTAGAAAAGACAAGAAATTAGCGCATGATTTTGTAATAGATGGGACTCCATTTATTTGGAATAGAAAGTGGTTTGATTGGATTAACTCTGAAACTAGTATTGATGAAGTTGGGTGCATTCATACTACCCAAGGTTATGACTTGAATTATGTAGGAGTAATTATTGGAAAGGACCTTAAATTAACTAATAATTTAATCGATGTTGATCTAGATAATTATTTTGACAATGGATCGATTAAAGGTATAAAAAATAGTCCTCTAGCTAAAAAACAATTCGTTTTAAATGCATACAAAACAATGCTCAAAAGAGGTATTAATGGTTTGTACCTATATATTGTTGACAAAGAACTAAAAGAATATTTAAAGAGATACTTTTAGATATGTGGTGATAAATAAACACACGGATTGGAACTCCGTTCCGTTGCAATCAAAACACACGGACTGTCCATGCTTAGTTTATATAAACTTCAAACAAACGGATTATTAAACTTTTAAGTAGAATAATCAAAAATAAAAGGATTGCCAAATTATATATGAACTAAAAATATTAATCATTTGATAATCAAATTGATATTAAATGGTCTTTTAAGATATGATAAACATTAGTCCATGGGGGGATAGTATGAAGGTGTCTAATACCGTTTATGAGAACTTAATTCGATTAAGAGACAAACTTTTAGATCTTGGCAAGAGAAATCAGATGCTTTTTCTTAAATCTAACGCAAAAACTATTATTCCAATCGATTATCCTACAGTTGATACAATCTTAAACAGAATTCAAAGTGGTGAAAACCTAAAATTAGTAAGAAAAATTGATTTGCTAACAGAAATTCAAAAGGAAGCGCTAATTAATAAAATTAAAGAGAAAACAAAAAACTTACTAACTCTTGAAGAGAATATTTACTCAACTGAGGACATTAATCTTACTAAGCAATATATCCCATTTGAATTAATAAAAGACAAGGTTTTATCCGATCATATTTTTAGTCCTGTAAATGATTTTGAACTCATGGCAAAGGCAAATAGAACGAAGAGTCGAGCCAAAACCTTAAGTGAAGACAGTGGAGTAGATGCATTATTCCTCGTGATTAAAGTAATTGAATGGAGAGAATCTCCTGACTCCAAGGAATGGTTTAAGGCACCTTTATTGATGATTCCAACAACTCTATTAAGAGAAAACAACTACTCCTATTTATTTAATCCTTCAGAAGATGACATTGTTGTTAATCAAGCATTAAAAATACATTTTGAGAAGAAATTCAATATCTTAATTCCTGACTTAGTTGAGAATGAAACGGCTTATGATATTGAAAATTTCATTAAAAAAACCAAAATCGCCATTTTAAGTGAAGGCTTTAAAATTTTAGATGAAGTTTATATTGGAATTTTTGCATTCTCCAAGTTGGCAATGTATAAAGATATTTCATCAAATATGGATAGACTAGTGGATAACGATTTTGTAAAGGTTATGACAGGCGGAGAGGTTGAGTTTAAAAGTTCAGATTCAATCATCGAGAAAATAGATAAGAAACTTGACTCCATTACAACTTCTGAAGAAAATCTTACCGTAGTGGATGCAGATAGTAGCCAGTTAAAGGCAATCCAAATGGCTAAAGCGGGTTTAAGTTTTGTTATCCAGGGGCCTCCTGGAACAGGAAAAAGTCAGACCATTACAAATTTAATTGCAGAGTTAATCGCAAGTGGTAAAAAAGTACTTTTTGTTTCAGAAAAGCAAGCCGCTCTAAATGTTGTTAAGAATAACTTAACTAAGGTCAATCTAGCAGAGTTTTGTTTAGTTCTTCATAGTAGTAAAACTAAAAAGGACTTAGTCATATCTGATTTGTACAACGCTTATGTCTCAGAAAGAATAAGAGCTTCTAATCGAGATCAAGAATACTCAAAACGAGACCAACTAAGACAGGAGCTCGCAGATTATGTCAATAGTATCCATGAGTTAAATAACAAACTTGGATTATCTTTATACGGAGCGTTAAGTCGTTATTATAGCTATGAAGAAATGACACCGTTTGATTACTTTAATGAATTGACAAGGTTTTCAAATACCGAATCTGAAGAGAACATCTCCTACCTTAGAGACTTAGTTGCCTATCAAAGCAAATTTGATCTAAATCTAAATGAAAATGCCCTGTTTGGGATTAGAACAAACCTTTCATTTGAAAACCAAATTTTACAAAAGCGTTGGTGGGATGATCATATTGA
>JACCDP010841384.1_pt1 | contig 10341 bp, 9 predicted proteins | sample 7445841 | NCBI WGS metagenome assembly JACCDP01 (sample SAMN15323441, study PRJNA562643) | freshwater metagenome | isolation source: river surface water | place: USA:Blue River Watershed | collected 2017-08-17
CACCTTTATAATTTTTATTTAAAGGGTTAATATATGTTAATACCATTATATATAAATTTTGCTAGGTACCTCAAATCTCATTTCTTCGTTATATACATATACACCACCATTTCTAACAACTTTAATGTCCACATAATAAATTTGTGGTACCATCCAGGTTGTATCTATTGTAAATGTGTTTGAGTTGTACTCTCTGTTTATTTCTTGCCAATCAAGAACATCGATTTTGTTTTGTCCTTGTTTAATATATAGTTTATTATATATGTGTGTTAATACGTCATATTCCGCAACGGTATATGGTTTACGTAAATGAACATAAACTTTTCTTATATCACCCTGCGGAACCTTTTCATCTCTTTTTATACCACTAACAGATATACCGTAGTTTGTTGGTTCTATAACATCAGATCCTATCTGATAGTAATCATTTGAATCTTTTGGCACAAAAGATAAAGTTATATTTGGTCTTTGTATACCATCCACATAAATATTAGACCATATATCATTATATTTTTTATATGTTAAAAATGTTGCACCTGTTGCTGGTATTGTTGCGTAATAAATTCCAGTTGTTTGGCGTGTTACGGTGTAACCAGTGCTATTAATGGTACATGTTGGTAAAGTATCGAGATTTTTCATTTCTCCGTCAACATTTACATACAAATATAACCTATTTTGTTTATTCAAGTAAAATTCAGTCCTATCGTCATTGATTAAATCATCATAAACGGTTTCGATGAATGGTTCAAAAAATGTTTGAGTATATTTAGTGAATAAACCCATAGCTCTAGGGTTCCCATCGGCATATGCATATCCTTCAAATTCGTCTGTAAATTTAAGACAAAACCCAGTGTAGTTATAACTGGTACCTGTACCAGTTGATCCGCTAGTTGTACCAGATGTTACACCACTAACCAATAAACCATTAACGAAATTAGTAATGTCCATAACAATATCTTCGTCGCCGTTATCAAAATGTTGCGTTGCAATCTGCGAAGATAATGTAATCCCTGGATTATAAAATGTTTTTACGGTAGAAGCTTGATACCAGTTGGATGGTTCAATTCTATATGGTGTATCTTGTGCTGAATTTAATACGTTGTATTGAAAATCATAACCAGTACCTTCATCCCAATTTTCTTTTGTTGCCTTTAACTCCAAATCAAATGATGAAGCCCTGTATTTATCACTAAAAACAAAATCGTTATATATTGACAATCGTTGTGATACGTCAAAATTTGATGAATTTTTAATTTTTAAATAATGTTTTGTTGTTCCTGTTTGAAAAACACCAGCATCATATTTAGCTTTTATCTCACTGAAAGAGCAATAAAGTATGAATCTACTAAAGCCGTTACCAAAAAATAATTCAGAAACAGGATTTTTAGCAGTATTTACGTATGAATTATATACGATTGTATTATTTTTATCAAAATATGTTCTATAGATACCCATAACTATAAATATTTTAATTTAATCTTAAGTTATGGTTTACGATGACATTATTTTGATTTTGTTCTAATTCGTTTTCAATCCTCTTTTGTAAAGCTGTTATTTGGTCTCTTGAATCTTTAATTATTGATTTTCTCGGGTCGTCTTCACCTGCCACATGACCATGATTTAGCAACATAATTAAAATATCGTTAAGTAATTTTAGTAGTGGTTCAGCCCTTAAAAACCCATGGGTTTTAAGATTTTCGTTTGAACCATACAATATTTCCGCTATCTTAGTTGCAGTAACACCATCGCTTGTCATATCATTAATAAGGCTCGGGGAGGTTAAGCTACTCAAAAATAAAAATTTATCACTATACATCGTATTAACCGACTGAGCCATGCCAGTTTGTACTGGAACGTCTTGTTTTGTTGTTATTTTTGTGTCTGAGTTATCCGCCAATTCACCATAATTTAATTCGGTTTTATAGCTATCAATGAAATTAGATAGTTGAACAAAATCTAAATAGTTTTTATAAACAATTGAGGTTTGATCGACCTCTGGTGCTGTTAGAGTACCAGAGTAGTTTTTAATGTTAGTGTTTGGGTCAAGCCTAAACTTCCAGTTTCTCAATCCACCCGTTATTTGGTTAGGCGTATCATGTACACCACCACCAGCGGTCGGTGCCGCTGTCAATCTATTATAGGTTATGATGGTTTGATTTTTGGTTGTATCATTTATTGTTTGTATGGCCGATGTGTTTGAATTATTAAAGTATTCAATTTTTGAATCATTTTTATATGACTGTAAAACTTTCATCAATATTGAGGTAAAGTCATTCATATTACTTACAGTAAATACGTGTTTTACCACATAAGAATCTGTGGATTTTGTAATATATTCTTTATAAGACGAGTAAGTGTTTTTAGTTAAACCCAATAGATTTTGTGTGTTCATTATTTTTGAAGCATCGTAAAGTATCAAGGTACCAGTAATATTTTGTTCCGTCGTTTTACTCGTTTTAGGGGTGTAATCAATGAATAATTGGGCTATATGGTTTATCGCAGGGTTTTTACTTTGGGTTGTTGTTACTTCTTTGTTTTCGATAGTATAACTATTACCAAATTGGGTTAGCTGGATAAACGGATATGTTGTTTTTCTTGTTTTGTTATTGTTGATGTGAGATAATCTAATCAACGCTTCATTCTCACCCAAAATGATTTGTTCGTTGTTATACCCACTAAAGAATGTTTTTGTTTTTTTGGGTATAACTTCGGAGATATCAATTGTTTTCTGAAGGTTCCTAATAACATTACGATATTCTTCAGTTAAAGTAACTTGATCTATAGTGTATGGCCCTACAAATTCATTTGGTGCGTCGGAACCATATGATATAATTTTAACTAACTGACCTGTAAGAGGTAATAAACCTATGTTTTTTGGTAAAAACGGGTCGCATAAATATTTATCACGTTCCCTATACGTAGAGACTATGGTGTTATACCATGGTTTGTATAATTTTTGTGACTCAGCTATTTTATCCTGTGATGCTACGAGTGCTTTGATATCGGCCAATGAGGTAACATTACCAACATCTGATATTGGTAACGCACGTATTCTACCTAAATTATTAACATCGTTGGCATCAACGCATATTCCAAGTGTATAGCTTTGTTTCATTTTTTAATTCGTTTTTCAAGTTCACCATATACCGCATCATAAGTGGTTTCAATCTCATTGAGTGTTTCTGTAAGATCTAACAATATGTTTTTTATAGTGTTAAAATCTTTTTCGAGTATAACTAATGTTTGGGCTAGATCTTTGTTTGATTTTTTGGTATATGTGTTTAGAACCTCTTGTAATTTTTCGTTCTTCATATTATTGGATTTGACCGTAACCCTGAGCGCTAACGGGACTGTTTACAATTGAGAATGTTTCAATTCTCGAATTTGTTTTTATGTGATTAACCATTACTTTAACAGTTTCTTCGATAGCAATCATCATATTATTTGGTGATCCGTCAGCCAGAGTTGGTGCTGTACCGATACCTTTTTCGTTTAAATTGGCCTTTATATCGTTAATCATCGCTACGTGGTTCATACCAGGTTTAGCAGCAGATAGTAATATCAATGGTGGTGGTAATTGCGGCATTGGGCCAAAATTTGACAATTTAAGGAGTTTTAATAAATTACCAATAATACCACCACACCCAGTATTTGAGCCCTTAAAAAGGCTTAAAATGCCTAGTAATGAGGATAATGTAGCGAAGTAATCCATACCACGCTGTTTTAAGAATTGTATCGATAACTGTTTAGCTAGTTTAGTTAAATCTGACTTAATTGAATCTACGATATTTTTTATTAATAAACCACTAATTTTAGTACCTATTGTGTTAATGGTACCTTTCATTTGGTTTATATAATCGGATGTTGTTAATGTTGCATTATTTCCGCTTAGTACCGCATATAATTTGGGTACCATAACAATCTTAGGTGTGATAACCATTTGCATTAATGCATATGGTATGGCTTTTAATATGTTTAATTGTAGTTCACTGTTAATATTTGGTAAATCAATAACTAGATTGGTTTCACCAGAATTTAACGCTTTTTTTGCGCCGTTGTTAATGACGTTATCAAAAAAATTAGTCGTATTATCTAAATTAGGTTGTATCTGTGAATTATCATATAACCCATTAGCGTTTGGTGTGTTTGTTTTGCTAACTTCTGATGAATCGGTACCATCATATGAGTATACTGTGTTATCAGCTGCGGCACCGAATAAAGCATCCAATCCGTCTATCACATCATTAGGGTCAATATCCAATTCAAGATTATTGCAGGTTAGGAAATTAATTTTACCTCTCGATTTTAGATCCGCATCTCTATTAATTTCATCCAGATCTTTAAAATTAAAATCAAATGGGTTTTGGTTAGTGTTACTATTTGCACCACCAGGATTACTTAATAATGAATTAGTAATCTCAGCATTTAAATTTGAAATACTTTTATTTGCTGAATCAGCTGGATTTCCTTCGTCATTGTTTGATTCGGAACAAAACCCAAATATTTTTTTAAGTGCAATAATTAAGGCGCTGTTTTCTCTTATTTCAATCTTATTTTTATTAGCTTTAAGAGATATTGATCCAGTAATTAAATCGGTTAAAATCGTTGTAAAATTAACGCTATTGATTATTGGATTCGATACTTTAAGATAATCGGTAAGCCATTCACCATATGTTTTATTTTCATAAAAATCCCCAAACTTAAAAACCAAAGTATTTGGTGTTGATGTGTGAATGGTAAAGAGTGTTCTATTTAGATATTTGTATTCAAGTGGATTGGTTTCCGTTACACCTTGTGAACGATAGATAAAATAGTTAACATGTTTACTAACATCATTACCTTCATACAAATATTTACCAGGACTAGTGTTTGGGTCTATACCTAGTAAACCATAATTATCAATTTCAGATCTTTGTATTTCTATACCAGTAGCTGATTTTGTGGTGTATTGTGTTTGAATAACAACAGTTGAATCGCAACCAAAAGCTGAAAATAATGCATCGGATATAGTAGAATTTAAACTATCGACGTTTTTAAGTTGACCCAGGCTACCCTTTAATACAATATTTTTAAATTGTTTTTGGCCTTTTGTGGCTTTAATCAACTCAAATAAAAAATCGACAAAATCCAGTTCATCCAATTTTCTGCTTTGTTCACTTTCAGTTAATTGAACTGTGTTGCTACTATACAATGATCTATATCTTGCAAATATTTCGCTTTGTTGTCCCATTATTCGTATTCTTTTTCGTTAACATCATTAGATTCGACTGATTGTCTTTTAAGATATTCCTCAGCCCATTTTCTGTCCTCATCTGTTAATGTGGCCACCTGTTGCTGGGTATCTGCTTTGCCGTTCTTATACAAAATATCGCCTTGGATCTTAATCAACCTCAATTTTTTCTCAATTGAGCCGTCAATGATTTTTAATAAATCATTGGTGATTTTGCCGACCAAAGCGATATCGTTGTTTTCGTTAATATCCTTAGTATATTTTTTGTATGCGGTTAAAGCTCGATTTCTCTCATCTACTATTTCATTATATGTCTCTTGCATGAGTTCAATCATGCTTTCTTCTGAAATATTAACTTTTTTCTTTTTTTGATTCTGTATCATGATATTTTTATTATAAATATCACTCTTCTAAATAATTATTCTTAAACATACCATATAAGGATCGGAAACGTTTCATACTATTTCTAATTTCCTTTGTGGTTAACCCAGTCATATTCCTGATATACAATAATATTAGGTTTTTATTGAATTTTGATGAGTTTTTACCGTCCTCGTCGTAGAATAATTCTTTCCATTCTTCCAGGATTTTGATGAGTGCGTGTCCGACTTTAAATTCGTTGTCGGTTAGGTTGTCATTTTTTAAATCGTCCTTAATTGTATTGGTTAATTGATCAATGAAGGATGTTAAATCGATTTGATAATCATCTATTCGGTAAAGTAGGTCTTCACGTTGTAGATATTCAGGTTCTGAATCCTCAATGGTGATGAAGGACATATTTTTTTTATGTTCCTTCATCATTTCATTATAGAGGTAGTGTTTACATATGGTGCCGAAATAGGAGTATGATTTATTTCCCGCTCCTGGATCAAATTTATCAAATTTGGTCATCAAAAATGATAACGTATCCGCATGTAAATCTTTGAATTCGTAGGATTGTCTGTATAATTTATAGGTTCTAATGATACTTTCAATCATTTTATCTATTGGTTCCCTTAGATGTTCCCTATATATTTTTTCTTTTTCAGCCGTATTCTTCGCACCCAAGAAATCCACAACCGCTTTTTCCTGGTCTACACCATAATAATTGCGGTTTTTCTTTTTTCTTGACATTATTAAACTGCTGCTTTTTCATATATTATGTTCCTGTCTTCGGTGAAAAAATATTCTTTTTGAGCTGTTTCCATCCAGAATCTACCTTCATCTGGTTCTACTTTAAATGTAGTGTCCTCACTATTCTTATATTCCCAGAATAATGAACCTGGGCGCATATTCATGTGCTTATAACCAAATTTAGGGATTATCATGATATTCCTACCAGTATTGGTAAATCTTAATAAGAACTCATAATTGAATGTTAATTTGATGGATGGTTTATACCCTCCGATTTCTTTAAATACATCAGTCTTCATAACCATACCATCTGGATTAATATTTGGATACGCTAACAATACTTCGTTATCTAGTTGTCCAAGTGTATTTGAGAAGTTGTAGGCCCACGCCGCTTCATTAGTATGACCGATGAATTCGTTTGTTTCAGAAACATCGCTTATTATAGGTAAAAACATATCAATTTCTGGATATATTTCAGTGTATGCTTTCACGTTTTTAAACCATTTTATTGAATATTCGTCATCAAATTCAAGGAAACTAAAATATTTAGTTGAAATCTGTGATACCGCAAAATTCATTTGGTTTTGGAATTGTTTACCTGTTTTGTTTTCCAATACTGTTAGGTTAAATGAATATTTGGATTTGTCTAACGAATCCACTATACTTTTAACTTCACCGCAACTACATCTAACAATAACAACATTAGATGGATGTACTTCGTTATTTTCAATACTCATAAGAGCGGTATTCAATAGGGTTTCAAAGTTAGGGTCGGATACTGAGTGTACTGGTATAATTACTGATAAATCTATATTATTTTTCATCTGTTTGTAGGTTTTTTTCTAAGTTTTCTTTTATTGTTGTTAATTTTATTACTTTCTTTTCCATTAATTCCTCGTACAACTCAACTGTGGCTTTTTCAAAGTTCTCAAAACTATATTCATCACCAATGGTTGATGATACGTTGGTGAGGTTTTCAGGTAGGGTATCTTCCAACCAGTTTTTCATATAATTAAAAATCAAATCAGCAATTTGGTTTTCATCATAAACCCATATACCGTTATCATCTTTCATCCACTCTGGGATAATGTTAGGAACCTTTCCGATTACAGGTACATTACATTTGATTGATTCGATTGGGAAAGTACCAAATGAACTTTCATCATCCACCCATACAGATACAGCGCACTCCTTTAGGTTTGTGGCAAAATCTCTTTCAGTCATACCGTGCATATCCTTAAATGAAATGAAACGATAGAGTGGGTACTTCAAATAGAAGGTTTTAATGATTTTAGCGGCCTTTCTTTGGTCTCTACAGTGAATGGCAACCAATGGTGACTGAAGTTTGTTAGTTGGCTTAAATTCGTCTGAAACGCAAGGCGTAACAAATCTAATACCTGGTATGTTTGTTAAATCTGTAATCATATCAGCCAACGTTTTAGTTGTTGTGATTACTTCACTTACTTCATAATCCAACCAAGATTTACCTGGAGCATATGCATCCAATAAATGGTCATACATTTGTACCAAGAGAACTTTATCAATAGGTAATTTTTGTATTTGTTCAAATACGGTACCAAACATCTCTGGGATTACAATATAATCCTGCGGGCCCACAACCAGTTTATTGTCTTCAATAGAAGTGTGTTCAAGTGCATCATATTCGTCACCTAACCAACCACCTGGTTTAATATAGTCGTTTTTTTCATGAAGAATACTTACGTTATAACCGTTATTCTTTAAGATCATAGCTTGTTTATAAATGTAAGCCACACAAGCTCTGGCACCACCTTTAGTATCTGGCGACATGAAAACTATTTTATTTTCTTTTCCTTTTATCTTGTTAATAGCTAACTCGATATTACTCAATGTTGTTTGAATTTGTTCCATCTGTTTTTTTCGATGTTTTTATTGATTTTATTATACTTTTAAGTTTTTTTGCATCGATTAAATTAATAATAGTATAATCCGACTTGATGTCAACATTAAACTCATTTTCAACCTTAACCGATACTTTATTTTTTGGTTTCTTGTTTAATACTTTAGGGTTATCGGTAATGATAACATCAGCATAATCCCAGAATTCTTTTTCCTTGTTGGGAAAATAAATTTTGTTAAAATCAAATGCATGTTTTGATAAGAAGAATAATGTTGCACATTTAGATCTTGGCGATTCTTTGTTAATTAATACAAATTCGACTTTGCATTTTTTCTCCAGAAGTTTTAGACTTCTTATGATGTTAGGTTTGCTCTCGATTGCTCTCCCAAATATTTCAAAAGAAGCTTCGTTATACATCATATCAAATACATTAAACGATTCATCACTTTCGTTATAAACCATTTCTTCTATTTCTTGACCATCAGTCAATAACTTAAACTCGGTTATAGCTTCATTCTTTTCTTTCGTCGGAAAAGAATCCTCAAGTTTATATGGGTTGATTGGTTCAATTGGTGTCTCGCCAGTAACTTCAGTATAAGCTCTGGTTATTTGGGTGATATGATCCCTTAGAATGTTGTTAATAGTAATTCCAACTATCATAAATTTAAATTTTATTCAAAAATATGATAGTTGGAATCGAAAGTAAATGTTTTTATGGGTTATCCCTGAAGATTTGTTCCATTTTTTTAATGAGCGGGTGTCTAACGACATCATCTTCACCAAAAAATACGGTACCCACCTCATCTAACTCGGCAAAGTGTTTCATAACATATGATAATGACGAGTTCGACGCATCTTTCATATCGATCTGTTCTTCGTCACCAAGGAAAATCATTTTAGAGTCTTCACCCAACCTGGTCATTATGGATCTGAGGTTCTTTTTGCTGATATTCTGAGTTTCATCAACGATAATGATAGCATTATCAATTGTAATACCACGAATATATGCAAGTGGTTGTTCTTCAATCAAATGATTAGCTCTGAGATTTTCTAGTGTTGGTCGGCTGATTATTTTTTCAAAGTTACCTATGAATGAATACATGAATGGTTCCATCTTTTCTTTCATTGTACCTTTTAAGAAACCAATTTCCTCATCTCTCAATGTTGTTACTGATTTAACTAAAACAATTTTTTTGTATTTATTAGGATTGCTCTTAAGGAGCTCCAGGGCTACGGCACATGATAGATAGGTGTTGTGTGTTACTATAAAGTTGTTAGTAATATATAGATGTTTTGGGTCGTCTATCATAATACATTGTGATTCTTTTTTACCAACATATTCAATCGTTCTTATAAATCTTTTTGCAAAATATTTTGTTTTTGGTTTGTATAGAATAGCCTTACGCTTTAATTTAAATGGGTAAATATTAGTTGGTAGGGATAGTGTCAACACATAACAAACATTACAATCAACAACAACGCCGTCTTTTTTATAACGTCCAATTTTTTGTGTTAGGGTACATACACCTCCAAGACTTTCGACAATAAATCTAACATCGTCAATTAATTTTTTACTAATTGAATAAAAGATTGCCGAGCCCGTTGTTTTATTCACAGAACCATCAGTGTCAAGTAAACCACGTAATAGTTCAGTCCTATCTTCTGGACTACTTAATTTATATATTTCAGGTATAAATTTATCTATTGATGATTTATACCTCAACCCGAGGTTTTCTAAGTGTTCTAATAATTCATTTTTTTGGCCACGGGTTGTAACGATTTTATATGAACAATCACCATTTTTATTTAAAGAATAATCATTACCTAAAATATTTTTGATGTTTTCTAAGATTTCCTCATCAATAGAGCTAAAACCGATATTTGTGGTTAATCCGCCATCACCCAATAATAACCCCAATAAATATGGGTTTATTGGTAAATTTTTTATCCTAAAAGTTAATTGATTAGTTATTGGTATGCTGTGATTACTTTTACCATAATAATCTAATGTTTCTGATATTTCCTTTAATGATTTAACAGAACCGTCACGACCAAAATCACCGTAATATATTTTCTTACCATCAACTCGGTTGAATTTGCGATAACGTCTATCTCTTTC
>JACCDP010481238.1_pt1 | contig 10340 bp, 19 predicted proteins | sample 7445841 | NCBI WGS metagenome assembly JACCDP01 (sample SAMN15323441, study PRJNA562643) | freshwater metagenome | isolation source: river surface water | place: USA:Blue River Watershed | collected 2017-08-17
CCATTGCAGTAGCCTTTGCTCACGACTGCTTGCCCTCCTTGGCGTTCTTCCATTTAAGCAAAGCCTGACAGAACCTAACTTCATCACTGCCATCTCCAGAAGACCAATGGCTCATCACCCAATCCCCAGCCTTGGTCAGCCGCTCGACCTGCGCTTGCAGTTCCTCGTTCGGGATAATGGTGCGGGTGGTGAAGGCGGTCAGCCGCTCGACCTCGGACTTGAGGTCAGCGATGTGGTTGATGTCGTGCAGCGAGTCCATCGCCATACGCTTTACCTTGGCCTGAAGTTCGGCGACCTCCTTGTTCAGTTCGCCGATGCGTTTCATCATCGTGACTTCTAGGCTGCTCATCGCTTGATCTCCTTCTCGTAGGTCTGCCAGCCTTCGTGGGTATAGGCTCGCAGGACGCAATGGATCATAGCATCGTCCCACTTGAGTTTGACTGTGCAGTCCATCCCCTCCATCTGGACATTGCCGTGTCCCGGCATCACGAAGTCCTCGATGAGGTTGACGAACTGGTTGTCAGCCCAAGCGTCAAAGCCAAGGCGCTCGATGTCTTCCTTAGAAACCATTGCTGTGATCCTCACGGGTTAGAATTTTGGAAAAAGGTTTACTATTCCTATTCTTCTCTGGGAACAGTCCCTGCCAGTCATTAGCGATGGATCGGTTGATGCAGTCAATGCATTCCTGTTCCGTGAGACCCTCAAGGATCTTCAGTTGCTTGTCCTGGGCGAACCGGGACAGACGCTTCTTGGTCTTGGTTCGATAGATCACCCATTCGTTCCAAGCCCTTTTAAAATTCTCTCCGTGGGGCAATGGGGTTTGGGGTGTATCTAACTCTTCTTTATTCTCCTTTGTACTCTTGGACGACAGATTGGCGTGAGGGTCACGACAAGTTGGCGTGAGGGGGGCGACAGATTGGCGTGAGGGGGTAACGATAGCCTGCGTGCCAATGGTCTGCACCCGGCGCTGGTTACCGGCCTCGGCGTTGACCACCTTCACGATCAGGTTCAACTCCTCAAGCCTGGCAAGGTATCGCTGGATTGCCCTCTCGCTGACGCTCAGGCGGGTCGCAAGCCAGTCGTTGGATGCCCAACACCCCTTGCCCCCGTCAAGCACCTCCAGCAGGCCGTAGAGGCACTTCTCCTCTAGGCTGATGTCAGTGCGTGAGAGGACAGCCCCTGGAATCCAGAGGCCGAATCCTTCCTTAGGCTCGTTCACGACAGGTTGTCTCCCAGGGAGAGGGTGAGCGGCTTGCCGAAGTTGAAGCCAGGGAAGATCCCCGTGCTGTGGCACTCGTCATACAACCGGAAGTACTCGTCCAGACGCATCTCGGCGTGGGCAAGCCAGCCTTCATCAAGCGTGACCTTGACGCAATCGTGGGCGCTGGTCTCGGTCTCGACAAAGTACAAGGCCATCTCATCCGGCGTGCGATTGAGGACAGTCTGGATGATCCGGCGGTAGAAGACCAGTTGCAGGTCATAGCCCCGGTCACGGATATCCCAGAACAGCGACTTCTTGGTGAGCGGCTTGCCATATGTCTTCACATCCCCAAGGATCATCAGGTCGCCATCATCGAGCAGGATGTCGATGCGGGCTTTGATATCCCATCCGTATCTGGGATGCTGGGCAAAGATGGAAACCTCGGTGTCAGGCTCACGGCTCATCAGGTGAGCGAACTCAGGGTAATTCTTTAGAGCCTCGGCGGTGGCCTTGCCCTGCTCCATTGCGGAGGGAGAGAGAAGCACGCCGTCCGGGTGATTCTTGCGCCACTCGTCACGGGCTTTCTTGCTGCCCTCGCCGGTGGTCGGGAGGCAGGCAAAGTTTTCCAGCGTGCTAGGATCGATGGTCAGGGCGTGAACATACGAACCCAGATCAGTGGCGGCGGAGGAGGAGAACTCGTCAGTGCTGGCGTACAGGGGAGACACCGCAAACTTCTTGAGGAAAGAAGCATTGACGGCAGGCTCGCTCTTGTACTGGGCGAAGGGCAGGTTCTTAACGACTTTATTTTTGGTACTCATAGGGAGAGATCAGGAGTCAAACACAGGGTGAACATCAATGTCAACCACTACTTTTGGATCCGCTGCATAATACTTTGCCAGGCCAAGTTCAACGATCGCCCCGTCATCCTTCAGCACACCGGCATCGACCATAGCGTCCAGCACGGACTTGGCTAGGTTGTCTAGATCAGGTCGGGTAGCCTTGGCGATGTGGGTCTGGTTCGTGCGCTTGCAGAACTTCTCGCTCTCCTTGGTATGAGGGTAGTAGAATGTAATGCTGACGATGCAGGGAGCATCAATGGTGTCAGCCTGCTTGATCGTCCGCTGCTGGCTGAGCATAAGCGTGGCAGCCACTGCCCACTTCTTGGCAGAAGACTTCGCCATCTTCCCGATGAACTGCCTGCCGTCCCTTGTCTTGAGGATCCGCAAGGCGGCCTGGTGGGTAGGCGGAGGCTCGATCGGTAGGATGTATTTATGCATTAGCCTGGCTTATGTTGCTTGCAAATTTAAGTCAACCCAGTAGTTTTAGTATATGGATACAGATCCCCAGTACGAGCGACTAGACGACACGCCGAAGGAGGCCGGTCGCACCCTCCCGCCTGCCACCAAGAAAAGGATCGAGAACCTGCTCAAGCAGGGCGTGGCCCCGGCTGAGACCGCTCGCCTGGTTGCTGTCGAGGGAGATGTCGTCCGGGGTATCCGCAACAACCTACAGGACGCAGGCCAGTTGGATATGCTGGCGTTCAAGCGCCGCACCGCTGCACGCCTGGCCTCCTTCATCGACAAGGGTCTCAACCGGCTTGACTCGGAGGTAGACAGCATCCCCATCGGTCAGTTGATGCTATCCGCTGCCATCGCCATCGACAAATTGGAAAAGGTCACGGACGCTGCACCGACTGTGAATGTTAAGGCCGAACTCAAGATCTCGGCCGATGACATCAACAAACTGCTAGGATACGGGCCGATTATTGATATTCCGCCGGAGAAAAAGCCGCCGGAATAAAAAAATCAAAAAGGCGTTAATTGGTAGTTGACTGGACAGGTCAGCGATGTTCTTGTCGCTGTCCTTCCTATGAGCAACACCGATCCCAACACCCGGACATTCTATAATGTCATCATCAGCAGGTTTTCCAATGTCTCCAATGACCTTGAGAACTTCCTGATCACATACGAAACCAAGGAGAAGGCAGAAGAGTACGCTGCCCAAACCCTTGCCAGAAACGAGTTCAATACTCTGCATTTCGCCGTGACCATCATTCCGATGACAGTCTCCGCCGTTGATGCCAGGTATATTTACCTGAGTGCCCATATGGGCTATGTCGCTGCCAAGTTCGATGTTAAGACTTCCGCAATCAAGCCGATCTCTCCCAATGACCAAGACCAAAAATAAGCCCAGCAATATCAACGAGGTAGCCGAATACTTCAGCCTTCTCCCCCGGGCGAAGGAAAGATTCGCAGCCGCCGTCAGCCAGGACATCATTTCAAGCCTGAACTGGAACACCCTTCGTGCGCTTGCGTTCGCCTGTCGTGATCCCAAGACCACTGCCAAGGAGATGACCCTGTCCCAGAAGGTTATGATGTACCGCAGGTACGACAAACTGTGGGCCTCCATCTGCGAGGCCACCCGTTTATACGGCAGCAAGATCAATGACATCAAGTGCCAGCCTGAGGTAGGCGAAGATGTTGCTGAGTTTCGCAAACGATTCCTCCAAGCCATCATCCAAGAGTGAAGGTAGTCGATCTATTCTCAGGACTTGGTGGCTGGGGTACGGCATTCAAGGATCGTGGTCACGAAGTCCTGAGCGTAGATTTTTCCAAGCGCTTCAAACCGGACATCTGTAAGAACATACTCGATGTCAAGGTAGGCGATTTCCCGTGGAGGCCGGACATCATCCTGGCCTCTCCGCCTTGCGAAACATTCAGCCTGCTCAGGTGCTGGGCCAACTGGACTGATCGCAATCACGAAACGCCGCATCAGCCGGTGACGATAAAGGCGAAACTGGCACTCAAGGTACTCGAGCATACGATCTCCCTGATCGATCAACTTGCACCCAGGTATGTCATCATTGAAAACCCCAGGGCCAAGATGAGGTATATGCAATGCATCCAGAAGTACGAGCGCCGTACTGTAACCTATTGCCAGTATGGTATGACCTGGCAGAAGCCGACAGATCTCTTCGGCATATTCCCCGAGACCCTGGTGCTGAAGCCCACCTGTAGGCACAGATCTCCCTGCCACACGCCGAAGTACGCCGGTATGAAGCAAGGCATCGCCCAGGACATCTCCGCCGCAGAGCGGGCCGAAGTACCATACAGCCTGGCCCTCGAGGTATGCATCGCTGCCGAGGTAGGCTTACAATCCCCAGGCCGACCGGCCGACCGGCCGACCGGCCAATAGAATTTTTCCTCCAATGAACATCAAACTAGAACCGCACAAGGAATTCAAGAAGGCGATCGTCAGACGATCCAAGAAGGGTAGGATCACCTACAACTACTACGCCCTGATCGAGGTCTGCGAGAAGATCTACGAACTGTCGGCCGAGGACGCTGTCGAATGGGTCGATTATAATATCCTCGGCCTGGCCCCGATGGGCTTCGGCGTGGACTACAGGCAGGACTGGATCACGGCCGGTGTTGCGCAACCTGAAGATCGGCCGGGCCGGTCGAAGAGATCCCGGCGATCCAAGCCAGGCCGGTGATCCTGGCCGCCGGATCATTTTGAAAAAAGTTAAATGATGTGTTGACTGGCCCGGTGCTAGGCCCGAGAAAGATCGGGCTTATGCACAACCCAGATCAACATCCCACCACGCTTCAGGTCTTCTCCGCAAAGGCTCTTGAGGCTCTTTCCAATGTCATCGTCACCGCCACGGAGGGCGGTCACTACACTCGGGAGGACTACAGCGAATGGAAGAATTACAAGCACGGCGATACGCTCCTGGCCTCGATGGTCAACGGATCGCTCGTCAGCGAGAAGTACTTCCGTGCCGAGGTAACTGTCTCGCCCAGCCCGGACGCTCATCCGGAGAATGCCCAACTGCCGGACATCCGGCTCACCCCGGAGGAACTCGGCCGCCGCCTGTACCTCCGCCTGCTTGATCCCAAGATCGCCGGACACCACCGGGCCTTCATCGCCCGCCTGATCGCCGGTGACGAGGATGTCGCCGGTGATATGGATGTGGTCGATTCCGGTGCGATCCTCCAGATCGCCGTCTACGGCGAAGTGATCTTCGGCTAATTTCCCAACCCAGCACACATATGTCCAAACCCTACGAAGAATCCGTCACCGAACTCACCCTGGAGAAGATCCAGGCGATGACCGATGGCAAGATGCTCCAGGTACTCGTCAATGATACCTTCAACGAAGAGAACGACCTGGAGGAGTACGATATCCCCGAGGCCAAGAAAGAGATCAAGAAGGTCGAATTCAAACTCACCTTGCTTCACCGCAAGCAGGACGAGATCAGCACGATCCGTTACTGGCTCGAGTCGCGCTGCAAAGCACTCGGCGTGGATCCGGCCGAAGGATACCGAGGATAATTTCCAACCCAGCACGCATATGATCCGAATCAAAGCAAACCTCACCCGATACGCCGATCCCGCCCACGAAGAAGGGGTGACGATCCAAGATCTCTACAAGGCCGAGATGCCTTACTTTCTCAAACTGATCAAGAGGAAGCCGTTCAAGGAATTCGGCGTTAAGATCCACATCGGATCGATCACGATCACCGATCTGTATCCCCTGCTCGATCCCGAGGAAGGAGGCGGCGATGGCGACAAGGAGCGATTCCATTTCGACATCGAACTCCTGATCACCAAGGAGGACATCGCCAAGGAAGACGAGGCCGTCTGGCTCCGCCAGTGGGAGGAGGTCTGGGACAATATGAATGATGATCTCCTCGAGTGGGCCGGATCCGCAGGCTACCAGGTGATCCCCGATCTCGGCGACAACAACGATCCCGAGCGATTCTAATCTCCCAACCCAGCAAAAAAATGACCGATCAAGAAATCAAACAACTCCTCGGCGACATCGCCGAAGAAGCCAAGCACATCAACCTGATCTATCCCGGTACGCAGGCGGCCGATCCGAAGAATTACAGTTTCAACACTGTGCGGAACGCCACCTCGATCCTCCAGCGGGAAGTCAATCTCCTGCTCGAGGCCGACCGGCTGCTCAACGCCGCCCTGGCTACGATGATCATTCGCACCGGCCCGACCGGTTGCGCAAACATTGATCGTGATGGTGTCAGTCCGGCGATGGCCGATCGGGACGCAGTGATGCGGCAGGCAATGTGGTGGATCCGCCTGGTTGCCATCGGCCGCCAGCGTGCGATCGTCGAAGCCTGCAATGGCTATGTTCATCCTGGCATCGTCACTTGCTTCGAGGATCAATTCGGCAGCAAGCCCACGCCGTCCCCCGTCAGCGTCCACGCCAACCGATTCGACAACAATGAGCAAAAGTAAGATCACGCTCCCGGCGGATCTGGCCGAGAAGATGGGCGGCCAGGTTTGCCATCCGCTCCAGACCAAGAGCGATTGGAATGCATTCAGCAATGTGTGCATCGAGGCCGATCGGGCGATGGGTAGACCTAAACTCGATGGCTGCCGGTATTCCGCAATCAGCCTGGGTATGCTGACCCACGCCAGGGTCAAGGTAGGCAAACGCAACACCAGGGATGTAGCCAAGGACATCCTCGAGTCCGGCCTCCGCCGAGTAGGCCTGCCGCCTGAACTGATCACCTGCCTCCCGGATTCGGAGGAGTACGGATATGCCCTCGACACCCTGGAAGATCTGGTGATCGGGATCGTGGCCGCAACAGATCAACAGCGCCCGGTGCTTGCAGGCCGGATGTGGACTGAGGCCGCCGGTCTCGCCCGGGAGATCATCGTGGCCGAAGGATGGGAGGAGATCCTGGAATGATCCCGATCGGAACGATGATCGTGCTGTTCATCCTCGGCCTGATCTACCGCAAACGATAACCCACCAGGCCCGGCTCATCACCGGGCCTTTTTCTTTCCGGTTGACTATCGCCTGGCCTCGGCGATCTTGGCCTGGCTTATGCATCACCTAGATCACGCCACCAAGATCCACCTCACCAAGAGGGCGATCGTTCAATTGTCCGCCTTGCTCACCCAGGAGGACGACAAGCACGCCGATATGATCGAGCGGAGGGAATCCCCTTTCGACATCGATCAACAGGGCGAAAAGGTTTTCGATATTCGCTGCCGTCTTTCCGCCCAGGAGCGGCTGCTCGTTTCCCTCGAACTCAACGCCTGATCCGCCGATGAGCAAACAACCGATCAACACCCCTGAAGGCCGCAAGCAGGCCGAGGAAGAACTGGCCCTCATCAAGCAGGTCATCAAGGATCACCGGGATGCCGGTGGTAGGGATTGGGTAGATGCCTACATTGATGTAACGATCCCAGGCCATCACTGGTGCGTTAAGATCAAGGCCGCAAGCAGCGATGACCGGTAGGCCGGTAGGCCGGTAGGCCGGTAGGCACGCCCCCGCACGCCGGGGGCTTTTTGTTTCCAGTCCGGTAGGCCGGTAGGCCGGTAGGTGGGTAGGCAAGGCCGACCGGCCGGGCCAGGCGACCGGCCAGGCCGACCGGCCGACCGGCCGAGATCGGCGACCGGCCCGGCGGATCACCGGCCGCCCAGGATCGGACGACCGGCCCAGGCCGACCGGCCCGGCGGATCGCCAGATCGGCCTGCGCACGATCGCCAGGATCCGAGCGGATCGGATCGGCCAGGATCAGATCAGGCGATCCGCCCAGGATCACCGGCCGCCAGGATCCGCCCGATCTGATCAGATCAACCGATCGGTTTATTTCCTGGTTTACTTCGCCGAGGAGATCGCCTTGATTGTTGATCCTATGAACCCGCCCGATCCCGTCCGTTTCCATATCACCGACCGATCTGATAATCAGAAAACCGGCCCGCTTGTCGTCACAACATCAGGAAAGCAAACCTGTTGGGAAGGCTGCCCTTTCTTCGTCTCGGGCTGCTATGCCGCAGGCGGCCCGCTTGCGATCCACTGGGCGAAGATCTCGGCCGGTGATCGTGGCCTGATCTGGTCGGAATTCCTGCCGAATCTCCAGGCCTCTCTGATCCGGTCGCCGTTCAAGATCTGGCGGCACAATCAGGCCGGTGATCTACCGGGCCGAGGAAACAAGATTGATCGCCGGGCCGTGCTGCAATTGGCGAAGGCCTCGAAGGCCGCCGGAAAAACCGGTTTCACCTATACCCACAAACCGATCTTGCCCGGCCAGGATCCGGCCGCCCGTGCCAATCTCGCCACGATCAAAGCAGCGATCGCCGCCGGGTTGATCGTCAACGCCTCGGCGAATAATTTGCAGCACGCCGACAAGATCGCCGATCTCGGCCTTCCCGTTTGTGTGACTGTTCCGGAAAGCACGCCCGAGCGATTCACTACCCCGGCCGGTCGCCGTGGAATCGTTTGCCCGGCTCAGACCAGGCCCAATGTATCTTGCGCAACCTGCGGCCTATGCAGCAAGCCCGGCCGGGCCGTGCTGATCGGTTTCCGGTTCCACGGATCCCAGGCCCGCAAGGCCGAGATCAATGCCGCCGCTTTTTCTCCCACCAAAAAATAATAATGAAACTAACAAACGCCATCTTCCGATCCGCTGCATCCTTCGCCGGTTGCCTCGGTTGGATTTGTATCGCCAACATCCCGGAATCATCGGCCGCCGGTGAGATCGGCCGCCGGATCTCCGCCGCCGCCAAGCGGAAAGATCTTGCCGCCGTTGCCCTGGCCGCCCGGGCCGCTGCATCCTTCGCCCGCACGATCCCGGCGGATCGCCCGCCCGCCTCATCGCCTGAGGATCATCAGGCCTGGCTGGATCGGTTCACGGCCCAGGCCGAAGATCTGGCCGGTGCTGCCGATGCAGCCCGCCGCCTTGATGTCGCCGGATCTCTTCGCTTGCTGACATATCACGAAAGGGGAAGGGATTGGACTGGCCCGCCCTGGAATCTCTAAACATCGAAACACAAGCCCGGCCGCCCGCCGGGCTTTTTGTTGCCCCGGTAGATCGGTAGGCCGGTAGGCCGGTAGGCGATGGGTAGGCCGGTAGGCCGGTAGGCCGGTAGGCCCGCCCAGGCTCGGGCCCAGGCCCAGGCCGAGGCCGAGATCGGCCGACCGGCCGACCGGCCAGGCCCGGCGACCGGCCCGCCGGATCCGGCGACCGGCCCGGCCGACCGGCCGAGATCACCGGCCAGGATCACCGGCCGAGATCCAGCGCAAGGATCCGATCGGATCAGATCGGCCACCGGCCGAGATCCAGGATCCGGCGGATCTCCGGATCGGCCAGGATCACCGGCCCGGCGGATCTCCAGATCTGAGGATCGGCCGGATCGCCAGATCGGCCGGATCGGCCGTTTTTTTTCGGATCAGTAAACACCAGGTGAACGGGTTTTCTGAGGGGTTGACTAATCCGGCCGGGCTTCCCAGGATCGGCCCCGATGAATCACCCGATCACGCCCGCAGGCGGCCAGCCTGCAAACCTCCCGGCCGAGACTTCGGCCACGCTCCAGGATCTCCTCAATGTGCGGATCCCGGCGAACTACGATCCGATCTCGAACCTGGTTAAGATCGCCGCCCGATCCGCCGATCTGACCGATCGGATCGATCCGCCCGCCGATGACGAAACCGGAGAGATCCCGGAGATCGGCCGCCCGATCCGGCCCGAGGAGATCCGAGATCTCGGGTTCAGGGTATCGATGGAAGCGATCCGCCTTTCGTTTTTCCTGACCAGGAAGGCCGAGCGGATCAGCCAGTGGCGAGGCCGTTGCGAATTCTGGATCGAGGCCGCTCGATCCCAGGCCGCTCAGCCCATCGCCGATATGCAGCACCGGATCAAAGTTGCGCTGGAGATCGCCGAAGATCACCGGATCGCCGGAGATCGGGAATCCCAGGAGGATCCCAATCCGGCCCGCCGGGCCTTCCGCCGTGCCCAGGCCTCCGAGGCGATCCTGCAAACGAAGGCGAAGGCCTTTGATGATCTGGTTCAGATCATCCACTGTTCCGGCCTGGATCTCGCCGAGATCGCTGCCGTGCAGGCCGAGATCCGCCAGGATCAGGAGGCCGACCGCAAGGCCGATCTGGCGATCAAGGCCGACCGGGCTGCCGCCGATCAGAAAGGAGCGATCCGATGAGCCACTGGCTCGATGATCTCTCGGCCGAGCAGGATGAGGCCTTTCTGGCGGCCGCTCGGGAAGCCCGATGGCTCGGCCTGATCGATCTCGCCGATGGGCTCCTGGCTCAGAGATCCGATCTCGCCCTGGCGATCCATAATCTCAAATCCGAGGAGCGGGCCACGGCCCG
>JACCDP010827575.1_pt1 | contig 10339 bp, 10 predicted proteins | sample 7445841 | NCBI WGS metagenome assembly JACCDP01 (sample SAMN15323441, study PRJNA562643) | freshwater metagenome | isolation source: river surface water | place: USA:Blue River Watershed | collected 2017-08-17
ACCAGACCAATTATTTTGGAATTGGCAATTTACTAATAATAGTCTAGATGAAACTAAAAGTTCTTACAAAAAAGCAATTCCTGTATTTGATAAAACATTTTTAAAACCATATGATAAAGCTGAATAACATTTTGAACGAAGTAATACAAGAAGGTGGCGCCGGAGGTCATATGGCACATCCATTTGATTTTGTCAATACAGGTGCCAAACTAGCTGACGTATTTGCTAAATCCGTTAAGTCTTTAAAACAAGGAGCTGGAAGTGTAAAGATTGATGGTGTAAATGCCAGCATTCGAATGGTAAATGGACAATTTGTAATGGATCGCGGTAGTGCTAAACCACTTGATATTAAGGGAATGAGACCCGAAGATTTGTCAAGTCGTTTTGAACCAGGACACGGATTTATCAATATTGGCACAAAAGTAATTAATATTTTTGATGAAGCAATTCCCACTACAAAAACAGAATTGAAGAAATTGGGATTATTAGACAATCCAAATATATTGTTTAATATTGAATACGTAGAAGGCACAACAAACGTTGTGGGTTATGGTGATATTGGTAATTTTTTAGCTATTCACGGATTAAAAGAAATCAAACCAAAAACATTCGGTAAAGATGGCAGTGTTAAATCAAGAGTAGCTACTGAAATCCCTTACGATAAAAATGTAATGCAATCTTATATAAACAAATTAAATAAGGTCGCTATGAAGTATGGTTTTAAGGTATTGGGTAGTGTTGATACTACTTTTAAATCGGAACCAAAACTAGCAAGTGTTTTATCGCAGCCAATTACGTTATACCCTACAAGTACACCTGTGACTAAATCACTTAAGGATTGGTTGAAAACTGTTAAAATACAAACTCCGCTTATTACTAGAGAACAGTTTATTCAGGCAAGTAATAGTAAAGATATATCAAAAGATTTCGCCGGTCAAGATGTAAATAAAATCGTTAATGATACCATTGTTTATTTAGCAACGATTAAATTGGGAGATGAAATATTAAAAAATGCTACCAGTGAAATTGGAGATTTAGATAAACACGAAGGTATAGTTATAAGAGACTCAAGTATTTATGGTAATCCTTTCAAAATTACAGGAAGTTTTATTATAAAAGGCCTTGAAAGTAAGTTTAAGAAATAAAATAAATACATATTTGTTATGAAAAAAGCATCAGGTAAAAGTAATCTGGGTATCGTTAAAGATTACCTAGAAGGCAATCGTCCATTCGTACAAGTTGGTTATGATCCCAATTTGGAGAACAATAAACGCAAAGAAGGTGATGAATGGGAGGATAGTCAAGGACGAAAATGGGTATGGAAAAATGGAAGCAAACGTAGAGTTCCAAAACGTGCTAAAATTATTAACGAACAACGTTGTAAGTGTTGTAAGATGGATGTTCGTTGGGGCAATTATTTAGATGATAGAGTTTGGCCAAAGACAGGATATTGTTACGACTGTTTTATTAATTTTCAAACCGAATTGAAAATGATGGGTATGTTTGAAGTTTATAATGAACTTCAAGATCTTAAAAATGAACGTAGTATTTTAGAAGACTATAAGAAAAAGTTTGAAGAAAGTCAAAAGTTTTGCCAACAAAATCAAGGTAAACCTGTTGAGTTCTTGGAAGAAGACGGTTCGTTTGAAAGATGGGAAGGCGTACAAGATTATACAAAAATACTTGAAGATGTAACCAACGATTTAGTGAAAATCAACGAGGGATTGACAGAGATTAATGCTAAAATCAAGGATTACGAAGAGAAATATGAGTCAGCCAAATCTAAGAGAAATAATAAGAAGTGAGTATAAGAAGTGTATAGAAGATCCTATATACTTCATGAAAAAATACGTTAAAATCCAACATCCTATCAGAGGTACCGTTGGATTTGAACTGTATCCATTCCAAGAAGATGCTTTACAAGACTTTGTTGATAATCAATTAAACATTGTTCTTAAAAGTCGTCAGATGGGTATTAGTACTCTCACAGCAGCTTATAGTTTGTGGTTAATGACATTCCACAATGATAAGAATATTCTGTGTATTAGTATTACCCAAGAAACAGCGAAGGAAATCGTTACCAAAGTTAGATTTGCTAACGATAACTTGCCATCTTGGTTGAAAGTACCGTGCGTAGAAGACAATCGTTTGTCACTTCGTTTAAAGAACGGATCTCAAATTAAAGCCGTATCGTCCGCTGGCACTGCCGGTCGTTCATCAGCACTATCGTTACTAATCATTGACGAAGCTGCATTTATCGATGGCATCGAAGAAATTTGGTTATCAGCTCAATATACACTGTCTACTGGTGGTAGAGCTATTATATTGAGTACTCCAAACGGTGTAGGTAATTTCTTCCATAAAACTTGGGTAGAAGCTGAAGAAGGTAAGAATAATTTTAAGACTATAAGATTACCATGGCATCTACATCCAGAAAGAGATCAAGTTTGGAGAGATAAACAGACCGAATTGTCTGGTGTAAAAGGTGCAGCACAAGAATGTGATTGTGACTTTAGTACATCTGGTAATCAAGTTGTTAGCGTTGATGTTCTTGAGTTTTACAAACAAACATATTTAAAAGATCCCGTAGAAAAACGAGGTAATAATCAAGATTTATGGATATGGGATTATCCCAATTATAGTAAAAACTATCTATTAACAGCAGACTGTGCAAGAGGAGACGGTGGAGATTTTAGTGCTTTTCATGTTATAGATGTAGAAACGATGGAACAAGTTGCTGAATATAGAGGGCAACTAACAACCAAAGATTATGGTAATTTATTAGTTAGTGTTGCAACAGAGTATAACAATGCTTTGTTGGTGGTAGAAAATAATAACGTAGGTTGGGGAACACTTCAACAGATTATAGACCGAGATTACCAAAATACATTTTATAGTGCAACTGATCTTACTATAGTTGATGTTGAAAAAACATATAGTAACAAATTGCACGCACAAGATAAAAAGTTGGTGGCGGGATTTACAACTACTAGTAAAAACAGACCGTTAATTGTAAGTAATTTAGAGTTATTCTTCAGACAAAAACAAGTCATTATGAAGTCTAAAAGACTGTTTGAAGAATTGAACGTGTTTATATGGAATGGACCAAAAGCTGAGGCAATGAGAGGTTATAACGACGATTTAGTGATGTCTATGGGTATTGGTTTGTGGGTTCGTGAAACTGCTCTTAGACTACGAAACGATCAAATAGCTTATAACAAAGCAATGATTTCTAAAATATCTAAAGTAACTAGTCCTGTTACGGTTCAAAAGGATGTAAGCCCTATTGCTGACCATCATAAGACGATGGATTTTACGGTAAACAATAAAAAAGAAAGTTTAACTTGGTTATTGTAAATACTTATATAATAGAATAATATATGTCAGATCAATCATTTCAGGAATTAAGAAATCGTTCATTATTTGCACGTTTGAAACGTTTGTTTTCAAACGACGTAATTGTTCGTAATATCGGCGGTAAGAAATTAAAGGTAATTGATACTGATGAGATTCAATATGCTACAGATCGTAATAGTTTAAGAGATCGTTTTAATAGATTACGTACAACTTCATATAATCAATATACAAGAGATTTCAATTTATCATATCAAAGTAGTCGTGTAGAACTATTTCGTGATTATGATACTATGGATATGGATCCAATTCTAGCATCTGCATTGGACATTTACGCAGATGAATGTACAACTAGAAATGAAATGGGAGAAATTCTTCAAATCAAATCTACAAACGATGAAATCAAGAATATTCTACACAATTTGTTTTATGATATTCTAAACATCGAATTCAACCTTTGGAGTTGGACTCGTTGTATGGTTAAATACGGAGATTTTTATCTACGTTTACATATTAGTCCTGAATATGGTGTATACATGGTAGAACCATTGAGTACTTACTATGTAACCCGTGTAGAAAATGCCGTATTAACAAATAAAAGCTTTGTTAAATTCCAAGTTAATTTGCCATACGGAAATAAACTTGAAGATTTAGAAAATTATCAAATTGCACATTTTAGATTGTTGAGTGACAGTAACTTCTTGCCGTATGGTAAGAGTATGTTGGAAGGTGCTCGTCGTGTATGGAAACAATTAAGTTTGATGGAAGACGCAATGTTAATTCATCGTATCATGCGCGCTCCTGAAAAACGTATTTTCAAAGTTGATATTGGTAATATTCCTCCAAATGAAGTTGATAATCATATGGAACGTATTATGAACCAAATGAAAAAGACACCATATTTGGATCAACAAACAGGTGATTATAATTTACGTTTTAATCTACAAAACATGGTAGAAGACTTTTTCTTGCCAGTTCGTGGTAGTGATAGTGGTACCAGCATTGATAATTTGCCCGGTCTTGAATGGACTGGTACAGATGATATCGAATATCTACGTAATAAGATGATGGCAGCACTTAAGATTCCAAAGGCATTCTTGGGATACGACGAAAGTTTAAGTGGTAAAGCTACATTGGCAGCAGAAGATATTCGTTTTGCTCGTACAATTCAACGTGTACAACGTATCATTGTTAGTGAATTAAATAAGATTGCGGTTATTCATTTGTATTCACAAGGATATAGAGATGAATCGTTGGTAGATTTCACATTAGAACTAACCAATCCATCTACTATCTTTGAAAAAGAAAAGATTGATGTTTGGAAGAGTAAGGTTGAAGTTAGTAAAGACATGCAAGAAAATAAATTCTTCAGTAAAAAGTGGATTTATGAAAATGTATTTAGTCTTACAGATCAAGATATGATTGAGTTGCAAAAACAACTTATTGACGATGCTAAGGGAACTTATAGATTCAAACAAATTGAAGAAGAAGGTAACGATCCAGCAATTAAGTTCTTACAATCAAGTGATAAAGAAGAAGGTGGCAGTGAAGGGCCTGGTGCAGATATTGGTGGAAGTGAACCGGGTTCAGATTTGAGTTCAGAAACGCCTCCTGATACGTCAGCTGAAACCCCACCTTCTGAAAAACCAAGTGGAGAAACCGGTGGAAAAGAAAGCAAACCATCTACGCCACCAAAATTAGCAGAACGTGATCAAACTGGTAGAAAAGATGCGTCCAAATATAGATTTGGTGAAGATCCATTAGGTACATTAGAGAACAACAGACGTAGTGATTTATCAGTAACACACAAGTATAAAAATAAATCTCCGTTATCATTAGAATCTCTCAGAGGATTAACTAGTATGTTGAACACCGTGGAAGAAGAAAAGAAAATTTTAAGAGAAGGAGAAGAAAAATCCTTTATGGATGAAAGAAATATAAAAGAATAAACACAAATCCTATATATTTATGGAGTTCTGATATATTTATAAATAATATTAATATTATGCATAAGAAAGCAAAACATTCAAAATTCAAGAATGCTGGAATATTGTTTGAACTTCTTACGCGTCAAATTACTGCAGATATTTTGGCGGGTAGGGATGAGACGTTTACTAAAAATTTGATGTTTAAGTACTTCCACGAAAGTAAAGAACTTGGCAAAGAAGCACAGTTATATAATTTTGTACTACAACAAACCAGCAAGGATACAAACGCAGCCGAACGTATTCTAAATGTAGTATTACAAACACGTTCCAAACTAGACGAACGCGAATTGAACAAACAAAAATATAACGTCATCAAAGAGATCAAAGAAAAATATAATATTGATGAATTTTTAAAGAACAAAATTCCCAATTATAAGTTGTATGCTTCGATTTATAAATTGTTTGAAAACCAAGCTGAACAAGAAGTTAAATTTGACGTATCTGAACTATTGGAGTCCAGAGAATATATCGTTGAAAATTTAACCAAAGAAAAGAAGAGTGACGAAGAAAGTTTGGATGTTTATGGAAGTCAGAGTGCAGAAGTGAGATTGTTAGCTTATAAGTTCTTGATAGAAAATTTCAACACTAAGTATAGTAATTTGTTACCAGCACAAAAGAAACTACTTAAGGAGTATATCACAAATATTAGTAATTCAAGTAAGTTTACTAAATTTGTTAACGAAGAATACAAAAGAGTCAGTGTCATTCTAAAGGAAAATCTTCAAACGATCAATTCGGATATAGTTAAGATTAAAATCACCGAAGTTGTAAATCAATTTTCCAATAAAAACGTAGTGGGTGTAGTAAAGGAAAATCAACTAACTTCATTGTTAAATGCATATGAATTGGTTGAGGAAATTGAAAAGATAAAGAATGAAGTCCCATCTAAAACACAAAATTAAGAAGCTTTTAACTAAATTAAGAGCCAAAAACGAAGCCAGTACAACGGGGACCGCACCTGTTGCTTCTGGTCCAGTTGCTGTAGGTGGCGACGCTGCTAGAACTCCATTTGCTTTTTCTAGAAGAGGAGCAAGACCAGCTACATATACACAATTAGGATATAAATTGGCAAAACCAGTAAAAAGAAGTCCTGGATATAAGTTGGAAAATCAAATGTATAGTCAACCAGCATATGGTACTCCTGCTTTTAATATAGAACCAGTAGATACCTATACAGATGAACACGGATTGGTTCAACATAATGATCCTGATTTAGATCCAAATTTAGTTGGATATAAACAAGGAAGCTTACCATTTACAGAAGGGTTTAATGGTTTGAAGTATGAACAAGAAGGTCAACAACCACAACCTCAAGCACAACCTCAACAGGCTACTCAACCTACTCCACAACCAAAACCACAACAATCCGTTAACGTAACAAATTATGATGTGTTGCCTGATTTTAGTAGTTTTGATACCAAATTAAAAAGTAGCACCGAATCGTTGAAGAATAATCTTCAAAAGACAATTCAAGATAAAATCTTAGGTAAGAAAATCGTTGTAAGAGCAAGCAAAGGATATAAACAACCGGAGACTGACTATACTATAAACGTTACCGGAGTAGCAATCGACTATTATTATGATCGATATGTAATTATTATAATTGGTCGTGAAGAAAATAAACAAAAAGTAGCTAAATTCTTTATTAAACCAGGTTTTTCTATAAAAATATTAGGATCTGCCGATTTAAAACCAAAGGATCAATATCAAGTTGCTAAATCTAAAGCACTTGTGAGTCCTCAACAGTCAGCAACTCCTACCAATACCGTAACCTCGGATGAAGAAGAACCTTCAACTGAACCAAATACTGGTGCAGAACAACAACCTCCTACACAACCAAAAGTATAATATGAAACAAGTATTAATTGATGTAATGCCATTTGAATTTAAGCGAACATCTTTGAATGAATCGCTAAAAGATGGTAAACTTCTTGTAAACGGCGTATTGCAAAGAGCTGATGCCAAGAATCAAAACGGCCGCGTATATCCAGAAGACGTATTGAAACGAGAAGCTGATAAATATATGCAAAATTTCGTTAAACAACGTCGTGCTATGGGTGAACTTGATCATCCAGAATCTTCTGTTGTTAACTTAAAGAACGTCAGTCACAACATAGTGGATATGGGTTGGGATGGAAAAGATCTAGTTGGTACCGTTGAAATTCTTCCTACACCAAGTGGCAATATTCTTAGAGATTTATTACAATCTGGTATTTTATTGGGTATCAGTAGTCGTGGATTGGGTAGTGTTAAGAAGGATATGAGAGAAGGTACAGATGTTGTTCAAGATGATTTTGATTTAATTGCCTTTGACTTTGTAAGCAATCCTAGTACTCAAGGTGCTTTTATGTATCCTCAAGGTAAAATTAATGAAAGTGTAGAACAACACAAAACAATTATCAACCCATATAGTAATGTTGAAAGAATTATCCACAACATTCTATCAGAATTATAATATTTATAAAGTATGAAATTAAAACATTTACTAGAAAATTCTACGGAACACGCCTATACTCCTCTTACCGTTTATGAAAAGAAGAATATGGTTGAAACCATTAAATCATACAACGAATATCGTAAAGGTTTAAAGGCTGACAATGTATATGCTACCGCTCAAAAGATCATGGAAGCTGTCAATTTAGCTGAAAGATATGCTTTGAAGGAATGTGGTGATTGGATGGAAGCTAAAATGGTAGAACGTGATATGAAAGAAATCAAACGTGATGCCGCAAAGATGTACGAAGAAGCTCAAAAAATGAAAGCCATCGAAAAACAACTTGAAATGTTGTATGAAGAAGTTGGCCGTCGTTTAGAGAGATATTTTGAAATTGCGGATCAAGTTAATGAAGCTCCACAAGCTTTTCAAACACAAGCACAACCAAACTCGGTTAGTATTGCTTCATTGGGATAGAATCGATATATTCTAACAATTTATTAAACGTTTCAAAAACGTATTTTCGATTGGTTTCCAACACATAGCCTTCGTCAGTTTTATAGACGAAGGCTTTTATTTTTTCATTTTCCAATTGAAGAGATGGCACTTCGATTTCACTAAACATTTTGTAGTCGTCATCAATTCTGAAATTCATTTCTCCCAACATATCTAATTCCGAAAAGTTCCATCCGTTTGGATGATCTAAATCTTCCAACTTGTACATTTTAACATCTTCTTCAAAATTATCGTTGTTTAAAAAATTAACCAATTTAGGACTTTTGTAATTGTTGTAATTGGTATTCATTGCACGTACATCTGGATTAGAATATGGATTTTCATCCCCCTTTCGTTTGATATTTTTGTAATTATCCTTGGGTTGATTCATGTGTCTATTAAAATTTGGGTTGAAATTGTATGGCATATTAAATAGATCCTAGAGTTGTGTTGATACGGTCAATGAAGTCTGCTAATGTTTTGGTTTTCTCGGCAACGTCTTTATTATCAAAACTGTTACTTAATAAATCCAATATTTCTTTTTCGGGTTTATCTGGAAATGATCTTTGTACAAAACATGCATATTTGTAACTACCATCATTACTATCCACTAATTTTTTAAATACAAACTTTTTATTTGTATTATTACTACTAACTTCAGTATAAATTTCGTTGTTGGTTTTGTTACTTTTAAAAGTAGTTTTACCAAATCCAGCAAAACCATTTTGCTTATTTTGAAATATTTCAAGTTCCTTTTCATCAAAAGGCAATCCAACTTGTTTCATTAAATGTTGTTTAAGACTAACACCCTTTACCTTTTTCATTTTACTCAAACTATATTCATTTTCTTTTAGTCTTTGAATAATTTCTTTTACCTTGGTAAAGTCTTTAACACTACTTGGTTTGATAGTACGAGCCATTTTACGAATTTGTGGAGATACTTCTTTGGATTTAATTCCACCCTTTTGTAGTGCTCTTACGAGTCTGAAAAGTCTTGCTTGTTTTTCGCTTTTTGCAGGCATATATCAATAAATATAAATTATTTACACTTCTTTCAGTTTTATATTATATTTATTATTCAAATACATCATTCTTTGATGTCACATCATTTTATCTTCTTTGGAGTTCTTCAATAGCTTCACCAACAAATAACAATAAGAAAGGCAGATATATAATTATGAGCGATCTATTAAAAGAAAGCATTGCAGACGCAAAGGCTGTACGTGAAACAGCGTTGGCAAATGCAAAAACTTTCCTTGAAGAAAACTTTGCTGCAAGCATGAAAGAAATGTTCGCAGAAAAGCTCAAGGAAGAAATGGCTGAAGAAGCCACCACAGATGAAGGCAAGATTGAAGAAAAACTTGGATCTTCCAACATCGGTAAAGACGATGGTCTTACCGCTAAGACTACAAAACCAGTACCACCAGCACCAGTTGCAAACAAAAATACAACTCCAGCTGGCAAACAAGAATTCGACGTAAAGCTTGAAGAAGAAGCTGCTGTCGAAGAAGGTGCAGAAGTAACTAGTGAAGAACTAGACGAAATTCTAGCAGAACTAGAAGGCGAAGTTTCTGAAGGTGAATCTAAGGAATCATCTGAACCAGAAGCTAAAGATGAAGTAGATGAAGAAATCAGTCTAGATGAACTTCTAGCTGAACTAGAAGCTGAAGAAGCATCTCCAGCTCCAGCACCAGCTCCTGCTGCTGAAATGCCTGTTACTCCAGTACCAGCACCCGCTCCTGCTGCTCCAGGTCAAGTTCCTTCTCCAGTAGCCGAAGCAGCTGAAGAAGATGATGTAACTTCTGAAGAAATGGCAGAAGCTCTAGTAGCTATCAACGAAGAAAACGAAACTCTAAAGAAACAATTGTCAGAAGCTCTAAGTACTGTAAAGTTCATGAAGGGCGTTCTAGCAGAAACCAACCTATTGAATGCTAAGTTGCTTTATACCAACAAGTTGTTCAAGGGTAAGAGTTTGAACGAAGATCAAAAACTTAAGATCATTAACACTTTCGACTTGACCAAGAATATTCGTGAAGTCAAGTTGGCATATACAGTTTTGGCCGAATCA
>JACCDP010350928.1_pt1 | contig 10338 bp, 8 predicted proteins | sample 7445841 | NCBI WGS metagenome assembly JACCDP01 (sample SAMN15323441, study PRJNA562643) | freshwater metagenome | isolation source: river surface water | place: USA:Blue River Watershed | collected 2017-08-17
CCACCAAACATCGGCAGGGCAAGAAAACTAGCCAGTAACCACTAACCAGTCAAGCCCAAATCCTCAGCTCGTCGGTGAACGGGCTTCTAGTACCATCACCCAAACACGTCAAGCGGGCAGGTTAGCCACTGAAAAACGAAGCAAAAAACGCCCAAGTATCTGTTAAATATGATTTTTTCTAAAAACAGAATTCGAGCACCGTATTTTACCAACTGGGTTCCAGGCCAAGTCCCGGGCCTCGCGGCACCGCAATTTCACCATTGGAAGCCAGCAAATGCGGCCCAAAAGGCGGCTTCTCAAGATCCGCAAAATAAATCTCGAGGGGCTCTGCAGTCTCCATCGCTGCAAGGAAATGCAAGCTCGCCAGCAAGCCGGGCCCAAAATAAGGGCAATGAGGCACCACCCGCAGCCCGGCGCCTTGCGCCAATTCGGCCACTTCAAGCATCGCCGTAAGGCCGCCCACCTTTGTGACGCTGGGCTGAAGAATACCCGCCGCGCCCGCTTCAATCATACGGCAGAAATCTTCGGGGTTTGAGGCATTCTCCCCCGCCGCAATGGCGCAAGGAGACGCCGAGCGCACCCGCGCCATCGCCATATGGTCTTCAGGTGGCCAGGTTGGCTCCTCAACCCAAGCGATGCCCAGATTTTTTACCGCGTCGCAGAAATCCAACGCGTCCGCCTCGCTGTCCCACGCACAATTGATGTCGAGCATAAGTGGAATGTCAGAAGGTACTGCGCTACGCGCTGCGCGGATGCAGCCAAGGTCAATTTCATGTAGTTTGATGTCACGATAACCGCGCCGCACAGCCTCCGCTGCATTGCGCGCCACATCCGCTGGATTACCGTAGCGCAACAGGCTGGCATAGGCGCGAACCTTATCGCGCCCCGCATTACCCAGCAGCACATGCAAGGGTTTTCCTGCGATTTTTCCAGCAATATCCCAAAGTGCGATGTCAATCGCGGAAATGCCAAAGGTTACAGGTCCGTTGCGTCCAAAATTGTGGAAGCGTTTTTGCAGCATGCGATTAAGCGCACCAATATCCACCGCATCCTGGCCGATGCAGGCCGGCGCGATCAACCGATCAACCGCGTCACGTGTTGTATCTACCAGGGTAAAGCCAAACCCTTCCCCCCAGCCATGGACACCTGCATCAGTCTCGACCTTTACCAGTAGCGTATCCATGGTTTTCAGACGCAGATTACCACCAGTTGCGTTGAAGTTACCGCCATTGGCATCAAGCCCTACCCCATAGGTAAAGGCACTGCGATGAATACGGGTTTCGATCCGCGTGATCTTCATGCTGAGATGTTTCCTTAGTATCTTGCAGTTTTTCATTGCCTCAGTGATCATGGCATTTGAACCGAAAAAACAAAAGATCGGAACAGAGGAACGCCCATGATGATGCGATCATTTGCTGCCGCACTATTTTCTATTCTCTTTTGCGCCCCGGTTGTGGCGCAGGAGAATTTTCCAAATCGTCCAATCCGTATCATCGTACCCTTCGCGGCAGGCGGCCCCAGCGATATAGTGGCACGCCTCTTGGCGCCGAAAATTATGACGACGCTTGGCCAACCGGTGATCGTTGATAATCGTCCCGGCGCAGGCGGTGTAACGGGCGTTGATGTTGCCGCAAAGGCGGCACCGGATGGCTATACAATCGCGCTTGGTAGTGCCGGCGGGGTCGCGATCTCGCCGCAACTCGATCGCGGCACGCCTTACGACACCATGCGCGATCTGGCGCCACTGACGATGGGCGTTCTTGTACCGGAACCAATTGTGGTGTCGTCGGTGACGCCATTTCGTTCCCTGCAGGAACTCCTGACGGCGGCGCGGGCACAGCCAGGCAAAATCAATCAAGGTTCGACCGGTTCGGGAAGCCTGCCACATTTGGCCGGCGAATTGCTGAAAAACGCCACGGGGATTGAAATGACCCATGTGCCCTATCGTGGGGGTGCGCCGCTGACAACGGCCCTGGTCCAGAATGAAGTTCAGGTCGGGCTTGCTGATCTACCAATCCTGCTACCGCAAATTCGTGCCGGCACAATTCGTGCCCTTGCGGTTGGTTCTGCACAACGCTTGCCTTGGCTGCCCGATGTGCCAACGATGATTGAGCTTGGCTATCCCAGCGTTGATACCAATAATTGGCACGGTTTTGTCGCGCCATCGCGCGTACCGGAACCCGTTCTGGAAAGGCTGCACAGCGCCCTGGCAGGCGCCCTGAAGGATCCTGAAATTGCCAAACAGCTCTTTGACCAAGGCGCCGTTCCCGGCGGCAATAGCCGCGCGGAATTCGGCGAATTCATCAAGGCCGAAATGGCCAAATGGGGTGAGGTGATCCGGCGCGGCAATATCCGCGCCGACTGAACTAGCGCGGGGAAAACCTCAGGCGGACGCTGCAAGCATGCGCAGCGTCGCCTCCTCCCGCCCGAGTGCCCAGAGCACAGCATCAATCGGCGGGCTGGTCGTGCTGCCGCTGAGCGCAGCGCGCAAGGGCTGCGCCACCATGCCAAGCTTGATGCCCTTCACTTCGGCATAATCGCGCAGCCTCTGATCAAGATCCTGCTTTTCCCAAGGCGCTGTCTGCAAAAATGCAGCCAAATCGGCAAGGCGCGCTTTTGCTTCCGGCGTCAACAAGGCCTCGGCCTTGGCTTCCATGGCCGGTGCGCCATCCTGCACGGCAAAGACCGAAGCGCCGGTCAATTCCTCCAGCGTCTTGGCTCTTTCCTTGAGGAAGGGCATCAGCATCCGCAACCGCTTGGCGCCATCCGTGCCAAACAAGACGGTGCGTTTGGCAAGCCGTTCCAGCACGTCACGCGTCAGCATATCATCATCGGCAAGGCGTAGATATTGCCCATTCAGATGCGTGAGCTTGGCGTAATCCATGCGCGATGCCGCCCGCCCAACATCCTTGATATCAAACAGCGTCACAGCGCGGTCGCGCGGGATGAATTCCTCATCGCCATGGCCCCAGCCCAGCCGCAGCAGATAATTGTTGACCGCATCGGGCAGAAAGCCTTGCTCGCGGAAATCCAGCACAGAAACCGCACCATGTCGTTTGGAGAGCTTGGCGCCATCTGCGCCATGGATCAGCGGCACATGGGCGAAATGCGGGCGGTGCCAGCCCATCGCGTCATAGACCATGCATTGGCGGAAAGTATTGGTCAGATGGTCATCGCCGCGGATCACATGGGTGATGCGCATATCATGATCATCCACCACCACGGCATGCAGATAGGTGGGCGTGCCATCGCTGCGCAGGATGATCATGTCATCCAATTCGCTATTCGCCACGCGCACTTCACCCTGCACCAAATCCGGTACAATCGTCTCGCCTTCCAGGGGCGCCTTGATGCGAATGGCGAAGGGCTTGCCCGCCTGTTCCGGCCCTGGCTCCTTATCCCGCCAGCGGCGGTCATAACGCGGCGGGCGGCCTTCGGCGGCAGCCTTTTCGCGCATTTCGGCCAATTCCTCGGGCGTTGCCCAGCAGCGATAGGCCTTGCCCATAGCCAGCAGCGCTTCCGCTATTTCGCGATGCCGCGCTTCACGCTGTGCCTGAAAGACCGGCGGTTCATCGGGCGAAAGCCCCAGCCAAGCAAGGCTATCCAGGATCTGTTCCACCGCTTCACGGGTTGAACGCTCCCGATCGGTATCCTCAATACGCAGAAGATATTCGCCGCCGTGATGGCGGGCGAAAAGCCAGTTGAACAAGGCGGTACGCGCCCCCCCGATATGCAGATAGCCGGTGGGGGAAGGGGCGAAGCGGGTGCGAATAGTCATGGCGTCCAGTTCAATGTCCTGATGCGGCGCCAATAAAGCAGATTTGGGATGGGGGAAATCTGACGCCTTCGAGAGGTCGCGGATCATTTCCTATTTGGTTGCCAGGCCAAGCCCATATAAACTTATGGTTGTGCCCCACCCCTCCTCCGCCATGCCCGGCATTTTGGCCAAAGCCAGCGCGATGCTGGCTTGGGGGCAAGAGGGCTGGGCGGCGGAACGCCAGCAACAGGCGCTTTGGCTGCCAATCGCCATGGGGGCTGGTATTCTGTTCTATTTCAACCTGCGCGAAGAACCGGATCCGCGCCTAATCTGGCTCGCCCCAGCCCTGATCGCGACCGCCTTTATCCTAGCGCGGCGGCGGCCTTTGCTTGGTTGGCTTTGCGCCCTGGCAGCCGCCTTCAGCCTTGGCTTCGCGGGCGTGCTTTGGCAGGCGCAAAGGGCGGCGCCGCCCATCACGCCGCCGCCGCGTGCGCTCGTGGTTGAAGGCATAGTGCAGAATGTGGAGGCTTTGCCCCAGGGCATGCGGGTCACGCTGGCCAAGGCAAGGCTTGGCCCGGACCAGCCCGTGCTGGAACGCAGCCTGCGGCTTCGGCTGCGTCGGGATGATGCCGCGCAGCCTGCGCCAGGGGACCTGCTGCGCGTCAGGGCGCTGATGCGTCCACCCTCGGCGCCCGCTTATCCCGGTGCCTGGGATTTTCAGCGCGCCGCCTATTTCAGCGGCCAGGGCGGGGTTGGGTTCGCCATTGGTGCCGCCGAGGTGACTCCAAGAGCTGGTGAGGCGCCGCCACTTTCCGGGCTGCGCCAAATCCTGGAAGCACGGGTGATGGCCGTGTTGCCCGGCGCGGCGGGGGCGATTTCGGCGGCTTTGCTCACCGGCAGCCAAAGCGCCATTCCGCCCGTGGATTTGGCCGCCATGCGGGATTCGGGCCTCGCGCATCTGCTCTCGGTCTCGGGCCTGCATATCGCGATTGTGATGAGTGTTTCCTTCTGGGTCTGCCGCTTGCTGCTGGCGCTCTATCGGCCCTTGGCTTTGCGTGTGCCGGGGAAATTGCTCGCCGGCATCGGGGCCTTGCTGGCGGGCGGGTTCTACATGCTGCTGACCGGCGGGCAGGTGCCCATGCAGCGCAGCTTCGCCATGGCCTGCCTGGTGACGCTGGCCATATTGGCCGGGCGCAAGGCGATTTCGCTGCGTGGCCTGGCCTGGGCGGCGGCAGTGGTCATGCTGCTGGACCCCGCCGCGCTGCTTGGGCCTTCCTTCCAAATGTCCTTCGCCGCCGTGCTGGCGCTGATCGCGGGCTTCGAAGCGCTGCAACCAAGGTTCGCCGCCATGCGCGGTGGCATTGGCTGGGGGCGGCGGATTGGCCTGGCGGTGGCGGGGCTGATGCTGACATCCATCCTTGCGGGGGCGGCGACGGCGCCGTTTGGCCTCGCGCATTTTGGCCGGCTGCAATGGTATGGCGTGGCGGCGAATGCGGTGGCCGTGCCCATCACCTCCTTCCTGGTGATGCCGGCGGGGATGCTGGCCGCGCTGTTGATGCCGATTGGGCTGGAAGCGCCGGCGCTTTGGGTGATGGGGCTTGGGGTTGAAGCGGTGCTCTGGGTGGCGCGGCTGGTTGCCGCTTGGCCGGGTGCCACGCAGTCGGCCTCACCCATCCCGGCCTGGGGGCTGGTTGTTTTCGCTTTTGGCTTTTGTTGGCTTTGCCTATGGCGCTGCCGGTGGCGCCTGATTGGCCTTTTACCGATGGCGGTGGGCCTTTGCAGCGCGGCCTTTGTACAGGCGCCGCATATCCTGGTTTCTGGCGATGCGCGCCTCATCGCGATTTCTACGACCGATACGCTTTTCATCCAACGCCAACAGGGTGCTTCATCGCTCACACGCGACGCGTGGTTGCGACTTTACGGCCAAGAAGCCGCACAAACGCTACCGGCTGAAGGCAGCAGCCCTGATGGCAAACTGCGCTGTTCTAGCGATGGCTGTGTGCTGGCAGAAAATGCTGGCGCCTTTCTGGTGCGGCGCGGTGATATCCGCGCGCAATGCGGCGCCGTTGCCGTGATCATTTCCGCCGAGCCGATCCGCCAACGCTGCCGGGACAGCATTCTGATTGATCGCTTTTCCGTCTGGCGCGATGGTACCCATGCGATTTGGCTATCTAGCAAGGGCGCGGCCGTAGTTTCGGATCGGGTCTGGCGCGGGAGCCGCCCCTGGGTACCGCCACCCCCGCAACCACGCGCCGCCGCAGAACCGCCCGCACCAATTGAATGAACGCGAAGGCCTTGTCACGTCTTTGAACAACATGGAAACTCCGCACGTGTTGAAGGAGTTTGGTATGTCCATCGGGTGGGAAAAATTCGGCGCATCAGTAGCGTTTGATCGGTGGCGCACGCTTTGCGCTTCAGATGAAATACTGCGCTCTCGCCTGCCTGGTGCTACGGGGCGATTCGCGGTCATGCAGCCGGGCTTTGCCATCACCATTGAATTTACCGAAGGCGCTGTGCGTCTTTCAGTGGCTGACGAAGCTGAAACACGCTTCATCGCCACCCCCGCTATCTGGGATGAGTTCCTCAAGCTACAACCGGCAAGGCATCACCATCATCTTTATGCGCTGCGCATGCGGGTTCCTGGCTTTGTCGCGGAAGGCGATGAACTCGCCTGGGCGCAACATACGCATATTCTGCGGCGGGTTTTCGATCTTGCGCGCTGGTCGCTTACCGGCACACCGGCAGCGGCACCGCCTTCGCTCAGGCCGCAACTTGGTACAGGCAGCCCTTGCCCCAAGGCACAGGGCCGCTATGTCAAGGTTAAAGCCAGAGGGCGCGATTTTGTTCTTTACGGCGAAGTTGCCGGGCAAGGGCGCCCGATCCTTGGTTTGCACACTGCCGGTTCGGATTCGCGGCAATTCCACAGGCTCATGGCGCATCCCCGGCTCGCGGAAGCTGGTTATGCCATTACCGCCTTTGACTTGCCGGGGCATGGCCGCTCCGCGCCCGCAGCCGAACCAGGCGCTTGGGCTTTGGATACAGATCTTTATGCCGAATTGATCCTTGGCTTTCTTGACGCCTGGGGCTTTGACGAAAAGCCAACCCTGGTGGGCGCTTCCATGTCTGGCGAAATCTGCCTTGAAATGGCGTTACGCGCGCCGGAGCGCTTCGCCGCCATCATCGCCTGTGAGGCGTCTGAGCATATTGCAGGACGACGCACGCCATGGGCGGATCATCCGCGCGTGAATGCCGCCATTTTCACACCGGAATGGATTGAAGGTTTGATGGCGCCGCAATCACCCGCTGAATGCGCCGCCGAAGTCTGGTGGCATTACAGCCAAGGCGGCTGCGGGACATTTCCAGGCGATATTCTTTTCTATTCCGGGGGCTGGGACGCACGGGAGCGTATTCATCGCATTGATACAAGCAAATGCCCGCTGACCATGCTGACTGGCGAATATGATTATTCCTGCACGGCGGAACATTCCGCTGCGACCGCAGCAAAAATCCGCGGCGCGAAGTTCCAGCGCATGGACGGTATCGGGCATTTCCCTTTTGCGGAAAATCCCGATCTGTTCCTGGATTATCTGCTGCCCGCACTACCGCAGCAGAACCGCTGATCAGAGGAACTGAGGCAACCGGTAAAACCGCGCCGCGCTGCGCCAGAAAAGATCAGCCTTTTCCTCGGCGGAGGCGCCGGCAGCAATGCGCTTGAAGGCATTCCAGCCAACCGCATAGCCATAGCCGCCCTTATCCACCGGGAAATTGCTTTCAAACATGCAGCGACCCGTGCCGAATAATTCGATGCAGCGTTCCATCCAGGGGCGCCAATGCTGAGCCAGATCCTCGGATGAAGGCGCAATCGCGCCGGCTTCAAGCCCGAAGCCCGGCAGGCGCATCCCAAGCCCACCCACCTTCACCATGACGTTCGGGCATTGCGCGAGTTCTGCCATATTGCGTGACCAAGCCGCGAAAACCTCATCCCGCTTGCCGGTATAAGGCCCGATGCCGAGTATCCCGCCGCAGTGATCCAGCACAATCGGGATTTCGGGGAATGCGCGCGCGAGTGAAGCGAGACGCGGGATCTGGTGGAAATAAATCCAGGCATCAAAGGAAAGCCCATTCCGCCCAAGTGCTGCGAAACCGGCACGGAAGGCCGCACTCTCCATCATATCTTCCGCCGGCGTATAGGCCGGGTTCAGCATGGCAGGATCGGGGTCCCAGGTGGCGATATGGCGAATGCCACGAAACCTGCCGCCAGCAGCGGCCATATGCGCTTCCAGCACCGGTTGCACAGCATCGCCCAGCGTCAGGTCCGCATAACCCACAATGCCGGCATTGGCGGCGATATCACCGTAAATACCGCTGGCGAACATGGCAGCGATGCCGGTGACGAATTCCGTCTCCCCCACTGGCTTCAGCGCCTCAGGCCCCGTGGCGCGATGCATGGAACGCGCCTGCACATAAACGGTCGCCTTAACGTTATGCCCGCTTTTCAAATCAGCGAGGAATTCATCCAGCAGGTACCGCCAGCCCGGCCTATCCCAAAGATGGTGATGCGGATCAATAATGATCTGGCCAGGATCAATAATCTCCTCCTGCCGCGCGGCAAGCCAAGCATCTCGGACGGGAATGTAATGCTGCACTTGATGCTGGGTCATGGCGTTCTCCTGAAAGCCTGGCTTCGTGGAGGTATGGAATGGGGCTTTGCGCCAAGCGTCAAGCTGCCTGCCCACCTGGGCGAGCCGGGCGGCTTGTTCTATGCTCAACCGGATCAGTTGAGGACCTCACCATGCTTACCAGAAATGCCAAGGGTGTTTTTGTCATTGCGCCAACCCCCTTCATGCCCGATGGCGCGCTGGACCTTGCCAGCGCTGACCGCATGACCGACGCCTTCCTGGCCGCCGGCGCAGGCGGTCTCACGCTGCTGGGCGTAATGGGTGAAGCGCCGAAGCTCGATCAAGAAGAAGCGCTCGCATTCACCAAGCGCGTGATCAATCGCGTGGCGGGGCGCGTGCCGGTTGTGGTGGGCGCCTCAGCACCCGGCTTCGCCAGTATGCGCGCTATTGCGCGGGGGTCGATGGATCTTGGCGCGGCCGGCATTATGGTGGCGCCGGCATCAGGCCTCAAAGGCGATGACGCTGTATCGGCCTATATCGCACAAGCGATGGATGCCGTGGGAGACGCGCCCTTTGTGCTCCAGGATTTCCCACAATTAACCGGCATTCAGATCAGCGCCGCCATGGTAGCGCGCGCGGCGGCAGATTCACGGTTGGTCATGCTAAAGGCTGAAGACTGTCCCGGCCTTGATAAGCTTTCCGCCATTCGTCGCATGGAAGCAGAGGGCAAGATGCCGCGCATCAGCATCCTGGGCGGCAATGGCGGGCAATTCCTGCCTGAAGAACTCGCCCGCGGTGCCGATGGTATCATGACTGGCTATGCCTTTCCGGAAATGCTGACCGAGGTGATTGCCCTGATGGCTGCCGGCAAGCGCGATGCGGCGCAGGATGCTTTCGATTTACATCTGCCACTGATCCGCAGCGAATTGCAGCCTGGGCTTGGCCTTGCCATCAGGAAGCACGTATTGGCGCGGCGCGGTATTATTGCGCATGCGGCGCTGCGCGCGCCCGGCCCCAAGCTTTCGGCGGAGACTACAGCTGAGATTGATCATTTGCTGGCGCGACTGCAAGCGCGCGGTGGTGCCAAACTGCCTTGATCCGCGCTTAATATTTCAAGTCTCACACCAAGGAGGAAACCTTATGCCCAAAATAGCCATCGCCGTTGAATTCAAGATCAAGGACGGCCAGCACGCCGCCTTTGATGCCATCATCCGCGAACATGCACGCCTGACCTTGCAGGAAGAACCTGGCTGCGAGCGCTTTGATGTGCTGCAACCGCTCGATAAGGATGGCAGCCACGACAAAAGCCGCATCATGCTGTGTGAGGTCTATCAGGATCGCGCAGCGGTTGATGTGCACACCAAGAACCCGCGCCTCGGCAAGGTGCGCGATTCCTATGCGCCGCTCATTGAAGGCCGCACGCTCACGCTGTGTGAGATGTAAGGCAAAGGGCGCTGCGATATGCAGCGCCCTTTAGCATCATCCAGCCAAAGCCGCTTTCACTGCCGCCAGGGCTTCCGCGGCCTGGGCGGCATCCGGCCCGCCGGCTTGTGCCATATCGGGCCGGCCTCCGCCGCCCTTGCCGCCCACGGCCGCCGAGGCCGCGCGCACCAAAGCCACCGCATCGGCGCGGCCCTTCGCGGCCTCAGCCACTGCAACAACAATGCTCGCCTTGCCTTCAGCCGTGCTGATCAGCGCAACCACATCGGCGCTGCCGCCCTTCAGAATGGCCTCAGCCAGGCCCTTCAAATCGCGCGGCGGCACTTCGCCCAGATCACGCAGCGAAAGCCGTAGCCCCGCCACTTCTTCAATCTCAGCCCCGCCACCACCGGTCGCCAGCTTCTTGCGAAGCTCCGCCACATCGCGTTCCAGCTTGCGCCGTTCTTCAACCAGTGCCGCGATGCGCCCGGCCAATTCGCCAGGTTGCGCCTTCAATACCGCCGCTGCCGCCGTCAGGCTTTC
>JACCDP010740031.1_pt1 | contig 10338 bp, 8 predicted proteins | sample 7445841 | NCBI WGS metagenome assembly JACCDP01 (sample SAMN15323441, study PRJNA562643) | freshwater metagenome | isolation source: river surface water | place: USA:Blue River Watershed | collected 2017-08-17
AATGAGCTTCTGCGCTACATGCAATCGCCCAACGAGTTGTATCTGGATATTTCTTTCGCGCCGCAGCGCGCGCCACAACTAACGCAGAAAGATTTCCATTTGTTCCACCTTGTACAAAAACACCACCAGCAGATTGTGGAAGCCCAGCTAAATCTGCGATCCAACGCAGCGCTTGGTTTTCGGCAAAGACAGCGCCAGCGCCTTCTTGCCATGAGCCGCCATAAAGCGAACTCGCACCGACAACTAGATCAAAGAGATTTGAGTATTCAGTTGGCGCAGATGGAATAAAGGCTAAGTTGCGCGGGTGGTCAGTTGAAATGCAGGCCTTTGCTAAAACATTTGTAAAGACTTCAAGTGCTTCATGTCCACCCAGACCTTTTGCGGTGATTGTATTTCCAACTTCATTAAATAAATCTTCAGCGGTGCGCGGACCATCTAGCGGTGGATCATCTTTTAAACGAAGCAGGCTATAAGCCAAAATTTCTTTCGCAAGAGCTTCGACTTCTGCATTAAATGCGTGAATTGGCATAGTCGGTGCGATTGGCCTTTCGAATCAAATTTCGCATCATCGTTGGAAAGACGAAGATATGGAAGGGGAGTACAAAATACCAATACAACTGGCCGCCTAAACCGCGTGGAGAGAAACTAGCCTCTTGCACAACCGTGCGATTACTTCCGTTTTCTACGATACTAAATTCGAGCCAGGCTTTTCCAGGCAGAACCATTTCGGCGTAGAGTTTTAAACGTTTACCGCGTTCTAACTCTTCAACTCGCCAAAAATCTAAACTATCTCCAACTCGCAGAGTTAACGGATCGCGTCGTCCGCGACGTAGACCGACTCCGCCAACAATGCGATCTAACAAACCGCGTAAATACCAGAGGAAATCAGCGCCATACCAACCATTGGAACCACCAATGCTCTCGATCGCTTGCCAGATCGATGCGGCGCTTGCTTCAGTATTTGATTCGCGACGATCGCGCAGAACCATTTCGCCAGCCCATTCGGGATCGCCTTGTGCTTTCTGCCATGGCGCAGTTGGGTATGCCGCATCTGACCAACGTGTAATTACGTCGCGATCTGCAATTCGCGAAAGCGCTAATGAAATTGCGCCTTCCACATCGATAAAGCCTTCTGGTGGTGGCGGAATAATCGCGTCAATACTCTTTGCAGGATCTGCCACAACTTCGCTAATTAATGATTCAACAAGTGGGCGTGCTAATGAAGTTGGTACTGGTGTAACAAAACCGATCCAAAGGCTAGAAAGTTTTGGAGTCAAAACAGGTACCGAAACTATCCAGCGCTTGCGCAAACCAGATAGCTTGGCAAATTTCTGCATCATGTCTGCGTAAGAGAGAACTTCTTTGCCGCCGATATCGCAGATCTTGCTAACCGGTTGCTTGAGCATTGCTGCTTTACGTAGGTAATAAAGGGCATCGCGAATAGAAATTGGTTGCGTTAAGTTTGAGACCCATTTTGGTGTGGTCATAATCGGCAAGCGATGAGTTAAGTGGCGCAACATTTCAAATGATGCTGAGCCCGAACCGATAATGATGCCAGCGCGGAGTTCAAGAACTGGCACAGATGTTGAAGCCAGCTGCGCGCCAGTGTTCATGCGCGATGCTAAGTGTTGGCTACGGTTCTTATCGTTGGCGATTCCGCCTAGATATACGATCTGCTTAACGCCTTGCTTTTCTGCGGCAAGTGCAAAATTGCGCGCCATTTCAGACTCAATGTCGTCAAAATTTTTACCTAAATTAATCGAATGTAAAAGATAAAAAGCGGTATGCACGCCCTCAAGCGCTCGATCTAAATCAGCAGGGACAGTGGCATTTCCCTCAATAATATTTACATCTTTAGCCCAAGGTTGATCAGCAACTTTTTGCGCATCTCGTACCAAAATTCTTACATCGCATTTATCGCTGACTAGATCTCGCACCAATCGGCCACCAACATAGCCAGATGCACCAGTTACGAGTATTAAGCGCTGCGAGTTCATAGTTGAGAGCCTAGACTGAGCACATGGCTAATTCCACCCGACCTCGCGTCGTCATTCTGGGCGCTGGCTTTGGCGGGCTAACTGCTGCCAAGGCGCTGGCTAAGGATGCCGATGTCACCGTCGTAGATCGCCATAACTTTCAAACATTTTTGCCATTGCTCTACCAGGTAGCAACCGCTGGCCTTGCCGCAGACCATGTTGCGCACCCTGTCCGAGGCGCACTTCGTAAGAGTGGTGTGAAATTCCGAATGGGTTCACCAATTTCAGTTGATCATAAAAACAAATCAGTAAAACTCGATTCTTCAGAAGTTCTTGAATTTGATCACTTAGTTGTTGCGCTCGGGTCTGCAACTGCCGACTTTGGCGTAGTCGGTGTTAACGAACATGCACTAGGTATGAAGAGCGTGCATGAAGCAATCGGTATACGTGCCGAAGTAATGCGCCGCTTTGAGGATCTCTGTCGCTTTGAGGATCAAACCCGTCTTTCCCTGAGTGTTGTTGGTGGCGGGCCAACTGGTGTGGAAATGGCCGGAGCACTAGCCGAGCTAAAGCGTGGTCCACTTAAAAACGATGAAGCAAATGCAGCGGCGCATATTGATATCTATTTGATCGAAGCTGGTCCCAGAATTTTGCCAATGTTTAGCGAAAAGTTATCTGCTCGTGCCAAACGAGATCTTGAAAAGCTTGGCGTAAAGGTTCTACTCAACACCGCTGTGCAGGAAGTAAAGCCACGTCAGATCTTGATCAAAGGTGCAGATGCAATTCCATCTGAAGTCACAATCTGGGCTGCTGGCGTTAAAGGTGAACCAACTGGAGGCTTACTAAATTTACCTCTTGAAGGATCTCGAATCAGCGTCGCCCAAAATTTGCAGGTGAATCATTACCCACATATCTGGGCGATTGGTGATATCTCAAGTGCGAAAGGTGCAGATGGAAAGTTTCTACCGATGGTTGCACCTGTGGCTATGCAACAAGGGCGTTGGGTTGCAAAACAAATCATGCGTGCTGCGCGCGGACAGGCGCTACAAGACTTTAAATATTTAGATAAAGGGTCTATGGCCACAATCGGTCGCCACAAAGCGATTGTGCAATTTAAAGGTATTCAAATCGCAGGAATTCCTGCTTGGTATGCCTGGTTATGGCTGCACTTGTTCTACTTACTAGGTGGGCGCAACAAGATCGGCACTATCGCCGATTGGACTTGGAACTACTTAACGTTCGACCGCGGTAATCGCCACATTATGGATAGTCTCTAATTTAATGGCGCAGTACCTAGATTTACGTGGCCATAAAACATATTGCTACGAATGGGAAAATAATGGCGAAGCCGTAGTTTTACTTCACGGTGGCCTTAGCCAAACTTCACATTGGGATTATGTATTAACCCCAGATCTAGAACCAGATTTTCATTTATTTGCCTACGATCGCACTGGACATGGCTACACCGGTGATCGCGAGGGTTCTTTCCATTTTGATTTCCAAATCAAAGAAGCAATAGCTTACTTAGAAGATGTGGTTAAAGAACCAGCACATTTAATTGGATGGTCAGATGGCGGAATTATCGCGATGTCAGTTGCGATTGCGCGTCCTGAACTAGTCAAATCACTAGTTCTAATCGGGGCAAATTACCACCCGTCTGGAGCAGTGACTCATCTTCCTTTTGTAGAACCAAGCGAAGAAGATAAGGCTGAATACGCTGCGACCTCACCTGATGCCCCACACACACAAAATGAAAAAATTAAAAAGATGTTGAAGATTTGGGAATCTGAGCCTGATATTCCTCTTGCAGAATTAGCAAAAATCGAATGCCCGACACTTTTCATTGCAGGGGATGATGATGTTTTCTCACACGAACATACTCTCGATATGTACCGCGCTGTCGAGTTAAGTCAGCTGGCAATTATTCCCGGCACCTCACATATTGCACCTAAGGAAAAGCCAGCGTTATTTAGCGCGATCGTCCATCAATTTTTAACCGATTTAACTTATCCGCTGACGAAGATGCCGATACGGCGAGTTAGCAATCAACCGGAATAATAGTTCCGGTCTTAACATCATAAATTGCACCAGCAACGGTGACGCCATCGCGCAAGAGTGGATAGGCGCGAATGCGATTTACGTCGATAGAAAGCGTCGCTTTTTGATCTCGCGTAGTACGAAATTCAAGTGAGCGAGTATCAACACCAAATTTTTCATCAATCAGCGCATGGATATCTGCTTCATCACCACGCGCCATTGCGCAATCGGTATGTGGCATAACCAGGATGCGCTTTACATTCAATAGATATGTAGCCAGCACCAAGGTGCGGATAACGTCCTCGGTAACGCGAGCCCCGGCGTTGCGCAAGATCTTGGCATCACCAGAGCGCATACCCACAACAGATAATGGATTAATTCGAGAGTCCATGCAGGTTACGATCGCTAAACCTTTTGCCGCAGCACCTGTTAATTCGGAGTACCGAAATGACTTTATGTACTCAGCATTTGCGGCAAGCAGATCATCAAATTGTTCATGAGGAAACGAATAATCTTGCATCGTTACCCCTTTTCTTTCGGGTTGAAACTTCCCAGAGCCCCCCGTCAGGATTGAACTGACGACCTGCGCATTACAAGTGCGCTGCTCTACCACTGAGCTAGAGAGGCTTGCTGCCGATTAAGGCAACGGGCGTAATTATGGCAGTTATCGCCGTAATGTAAAAATCAACAAGATATGCCGAGCCAAAGGGTAGGTTTGCCCGCATGCGATTGGGCGTTTTAGATGTGGGCTCGAATACCGTCCACCTTCAAGTAGTTGATGCTCATCCCGGCGCCCGTCCGAGTCCAGCAACTAACCAAAAGGTTGAACTTCGTCTTCACGAATACTTAAATATTTCTGGCGAGATAACGCCCAAAGGTGTCGAGCTTTTGGAATCCGCTATTGCTGATGCAATTTCACACGCTAAAGAGTTTAAGACCGAAGAAATCTTGGCATTTGCGACTTCAGCGATCCGTGATTCCAAAAACGGAAAAGAAATATTGCTTGAGATAAATAAGAAATTTGATATAGATCTACAAGTTCTTTCTGGTGATGACGAAGCGCGCATGACATTTTTGGCAGTTCGCCGTTGGCTTGGCTGGTCAAGTGGCAGATTATTGGTTCTAGATATTGGTGGCGGATCGCTCGAAATCGCAGTCGGCGATGATGAGAGCGCGGAGGCGACTGTTTCATTGCCGCTTGGTGCTTCACGCCTGACACGCGAGTATCTAACTTCCGATCCACACACATCGAAAGAGATTAAGGCTTTAGAAAGTTATGTAATTGAGTCCGTTAAGAGTTCTGTACCTGAAGAAATTATGGAACATATCGCAGATCATTTTGTAGCGACTAGTAAGACTTTTAGAACGCTCGCCCGTCTTGGCGAACATTGGTTTGATGACAATCCAAAGTATTTAAAGATTAACTCGCTCACAAAAATGATTCCTAAGCTCCAGTCGATGTCCAATAAGGAGCGTGCTGAGCTCCCAGGTGTGTCTCAGAGCCGAGCGCGGCAGATAGTCGCTGGCGCCATAGTTGCCCGCACAACCATGGAACGTCTGCATATCAATGAACTTGAAATATGTCCTTGGGCGCTGCGCGAAGGCATTGTTTTACGCTGGCTTGACTGGATGGAACGTTAGTTCCTTAAACGATGGGCTCGTCAATCCAATCGCATGCAATTACTTCTCCATCTCGACAGTGCAAGATAATTGCTTGAGCTGGCTCTAGTTCGCGGTCCATTGATTTAAAGTACTTTTTACCAACCAACTTTTTGACTAACTTAGGAATAATTGGATTATGGCTGCAAACTAGCGCCGGAATACCGCGATCCATTAAATCTTGAATGTAATCCAATGAAACTTCTTTATCCTTCTCATATCCATATTCGGATAAATCGGCAGAATAAATCGGAGTTACCTGCATCGCGCGCGTCATTGGATCAACAGTTTCAGTACAACGAAGCGCATCTGAAGTGTGAACTTCTTTTGCTCCATAAGGCAAATAAATCGGCAGCAATCGCTTTGCCTGTAACTGACCTCTATGTTCTAGCGGACGATCTCCATCATCTCCATCCCAATCGGTGCGCTTTAGCGCCTTGGCATGGCGCAACAAAATTATGGGAAAGGTATCTACCCCAAACTCTAGAAAATAATCAACGATCTTGCGATCGTCTTTATTGGTCAACATATCTTTTGCCTGCTTGGGAGTTAGCCATTCCAACTGATCTACTTCTTCAGGATTTGGTTTTCCCTCTTGAGTTGCATTCGCCTGCGCTGCCCAATAACGAACTTCCTTTGGAGCACCTTCTAATTTGTAAATTGCCTTTCCAATTTCAGGGCCAAAGGTTGATGTGTATCCGGTTTCTTCTAATACTTCACGATAGGCAGTCGCGATATGGGATTCGTTGTTTTCAACTTTCCCCTTTGGCAGTGACCAATCGTCATAACGCGGGCGATGAATGAGTGCAATTTCAATTTCTGAGTTTTCATTTTTACGCCACAGTACCGCTCCCGCTGCTTGAATTAGCGGAGTTGCAAGGTCATTACTCATGGTCTGAGCTTTCGGTAGCGCTTTATGTATATGTCCTGCAGGTCTTGCAAAGGCTCACCAGAACCATTAGTTGTGATGCGCTGCCAAGAACTATTTTCTTGATGCCAACTTGCCGTCTTATCGCTCATCGAGAGATCAATAATCTCTTGCAAAGCGCTCTTATGCGCTGGACGTTCGATACGAACCAAACTTTCAACACGGCGATCTAAGTTTCGGTGCATTAGATCTGCACTGCCAATCCAGAATTCGTTTTCTCCGCCATTTACAAAGTGGTAGATGCGAGAATGCTCGAGAAACCTTCCTAAAATTGAGCGGACTTTTATATGCTCGGAAAGCCCAGGTATTCCTGGAAGAATTGAACAGATTCCACGAACAACCAGGTCGACCTTCACTCCTGCTTGTGATGCGGCATATAGCGCTTCAACGAACTCTTCATCTAGTAATGAATTCAACTTCATCTGGATTCCAGATGGTTTGCCCGCCTTAGCATTTTCAATCTCATTAGAAATCTTCTCGAGTAAACCACTTCGCAGAGTGCGCGGTGCTACGAGCAGCCTTGAATAAGTGGAATGTGGGGCAAACCCGGATAGTTGATTAAACAACTTTGTTAAATCTTCAGTTAAAACTGGGTCGGCGCTGAGGATTCCTAGATCTTCGTAGAACCTGGCAGTTTTTGGATTGTAATTTCCAGTGCCAATATGGCAGTAAAGGCGAAGACCTTGCGCTTCATCGCGAACTACGAGAGATAACTTAGCGTGGGTTTTAAGTCCCATCAGACCATAAACCACATGCACACCAGCAGCTTCTAGCTTTCTTGCCCAACGCACATTTGCCTGTTCATCAAATCGTGCACGAATTTCGATTACTGCCAAGACTTGTTTTCCTGCTTCTGCAGCTTCAATCAATGCTTCGATAATTGGGGAGTCACCAGAAGTTCGATAGAGCGTCTGTTTGATCGCTAAAACATCAGGATCTTGGGCTGCATGCTGCAGAAACTGAACCACCGATGAAGTAAAGGATTCATAGGGGTGGTGGAGCAGAATCTCACCTTGGCGGATTGCAGCGAAGAATAGATCGGGCTCTTCAGAATCAACCTCGCTGAGCGATGCCACTGTTCGTGATCTAAAAGGCGGAAACTTCAATTTCGGTAGATCTAAATCTGCAATTTTTGTTAAATCAGTTAAATCCAATGGTGCGGGAAGTGAAAGAACGTTCGCAGGATTTATATCTAACTCTTCGCAGAGCGTCTTAAGCAAATGCTGATCAACACCCTCTTCAATTTCTAAGCGCACCGGTGGGCCAAAGCGGCGGCGAGCCAACTCTTGCTCAAGAGAGTTAAGTAGGTCTTCAGTATCTTCTTCTTCAAGTTCAATATCTTGATTTCGAGTTACTCTGAAGGTGTAGTGGTCTTGGATCAGCATTCCCGGAAAGAGTTCCTGTAGATGAATTGCAATCAGATCTTCAAGTGGCAAGAATCGTTTACTGCTAGGTGCAGGACTTACTGAAACAAAGCGCGAAAGAATAGGCGGCACTTTTACGCGCGCGAAGTATTCTTCAGAACTCTTAGGGTTCTTAACAATTACCGCAAGATTTAGCGATAGCCCTGAAATATATGGAAAAGGGTGTGATGGATCGACGGCAAGTGGTGTTAAAACGGGGAAGATGCGATCGCTGAAGATGCGCGATACATGTGCTCGTTCATCATCTGATAAATCATCCCAATGAATAATTTCGATCTCATGGGTCTTAAGTTCTGGAGAAATAACCTTTTTGTAGAGCTGGGCGTGACGCAAAGTTAATTCGCGCACCCGCACAGATATTGCCTCGAGAAGTTCGGTTGCCGTAAAACCTGCTGAATTAACTAGATGCGGATTTGCTTCTAACTTGCCTAGAACCGATGCAACTCGAACCATGTAAAACTCATCTAGGTTTGATGCAAAAATCGTTAAGTATCGAACTCGTTCTAGTATTGGGATCGAAGTATCTTCGGCCATTTCCAAGACACGTTCGTTGAAGGAGAGCCAACTAATCTCTCTATCAATCAGGTGTGCTGCTTCTGGCATGGACCTAGTCTCTCTTGCTTAGATGAATTTTGAGTAATCGGTAGGTGGACAGCGGCTAAACGGGCCAGCTGATTGGCGAAGGGTATTTCGCACTTCGTCCATCCCCTGAAGATTTACCGCGTAAGCGTCGCCAAATCCAAGGCAGTGCGAAGGTCACGAACCAAATTACAGATATTGCGCGCTTCTTTAACCAGGGAGTTTTCTGAGAAGGCGGCATTGGAATTCGCCAAGCAGGATCAAATTCATATCCGAGTCTTTCAAGTAGCGCTTGGGCAACTCGATTATGGCCTTCGGCATTTAAATGCAAGCGGTCAAATGCTAGGAATCGACTGTCGTTTAAGAAAGTTTCTTGGTTGGCATCAACAACTATTGCACCGACTTCAGCACCAACTTTGCGAACTCCTTTATTGAATTCACCAAATCGAGCTGCCCAAATATCGGAGCCACGACCTGTGTTGCCGGTGCGTTCTAAAACGGTAAATAACATCAGCGTGGCACCAGATGCAGCGGCGCGACGAACGGCATCTGCATATAAAGCTTGTGCAACTTCTGGTTTATAACTTGGGCGAAGCGCATCATTGGCACCGGCGTGAAAAGTTAGCAGTGTTTCGGGTCCGGTCACATAGGAAAGTGCCATAGGAAGTTGATCATCAATTACTTGCTTCAACAACTTTCCACGGATCGCTAAATTCGCGTAAGTAAAGCCAGGTGCTTCTTTTGACATTACATCGGCGATGCGATCGGCCCAGCCGCGATATTGGCCATTTACCATCTCATCGGACATGCCTTCGGAGTAAGAATCTCCGCAAACAATTAAACGTGTGTACTTCATCAATCCCTAACCTTTACTTACGGCGCTGCTCATCTACCCAGAACAATGCAATCGAAGTTGCAACGCTGGCGTTAAGTGATTCAGTTGTCGCGCGCATCGGAATTGAAACAACTAGGTCGCACTTTTCGCGCACCAGGCGTGAAAGTCCCTTTCCTTCGCTGCCAACAACGATCATGACATTCTCTTTTGCAACCTTCATGCCGCTCAAAGTTTCATCAGATTCACCATCTAATCCGATGACAAAACAGCCCAATTTCTTCGCATCGTCGATAGTGCGCGCCATATTGGTCACTTGAGCAACGGGCAGACGCGCTGCGGCACCTGCTGAAGATTTCCAAGCAGATGCCGTCATTGCTGCTGCGCGACGTTCGGTCATAACAACGCCTGCAGCGCCAAATGCTGCTGCGCTTCGCACAATTGCACCCAAGTTACGTGGATCGGTAACGCCATCTAGGGCAACGATCAAGATCGGATGATTTGCACGCTCGGTTATTTCTTGGAATGAAGAGTATTGATAGGGCTTGATCGCCAAGATAATTCCTTGGCTATTTGCGTTAATTCCTTCGAGTTCAGCACGGTGTACTTCGCGAATCGGAAGTTGGTGATGCAGCGCAAGTTGCAACGATTCTGCAACGCGATCATCGACATCAATACTGCGCGCAACAATTAACTCTGTTGCCGGAACGCTGGCACGAAGCGCTTCCAGAACTGCATTACGACCAGAAACAATTTCACCCTTTGGCTTTTCGCTACGTCCGGTGCGAGTACGTGGTGCAGCTTTCTTTTCTGCAGCCTTCTTGCGCTTAGCAGCTGCGTGATACGGACGATCTTCAGCTTTAGGCGTTGGACCTTTACCTTCTAAGCGACGCTTATTCTTTC
>JACCDP010663312.1_pt1 | contig 10336 bp, 2 predicted proteins | sample 7445841 | NCBI WGS metagenome assembly JACCDP01 (sample SAMN15323441, study PRJNA562643) | freshwater metagenome | isolation source: river surface water | place: USA:Blue River Watershed | collected 2017-08-17
CATTGGGATCACGACTCGTCAAACCCACTGCACCAGCACCCGCGCCCACGATGAAGCGCCCGCGAAGGTCGGGAGTTGTCCGGGTGTTGACGGTCTGACCATTGCAGAGAGCCCAACCCGCAGGCACCGTATCCACGGAACCGGACCACATGATGATACCGCCAAGAGGAGTGGTCCCAAATCCAGACACAGAGCTGGATGTCAGCGTGGTGACATTCATGCTCGCAAATTCAGCACTCTCGGCCTTGACCTTGCCGGAAACTGTGAGCGCATAACCGGAGACGGGAGCGGTATTGATGGCCATGCCACCGCTGGCGCGGACCAGGAACTGATTGTCCGCAGTGGATGCCATGTCGGCATCCTGACTGTCACTGAAGACAACGCTTCCTGAGTGATTGGCTTTGGCCCGACGCCCCGAAGCAAACGAATAGGCACCATTGGCCACGTTGTTCTGTCCGGCGGGAATCGCCGAATAATTGCCCCCGGCCACGTTGTTGTCACCGCTTCCAACAAACGACCACAAACCCGACGCGGTATTGACGCTGCCGCCCGCAATCACCGCGCCCTGCCCCGAAGCCGTATTGTTTTGGCCACCCACAATCACGGAATTGGCACCGCTGGCCACTTGGCCCGGCGACGACAGTGCCCTGGTGGTCTGCAAATCCACCGCATTGGCACCACGGGCATTGCCACCGGTGGTCTGCAGCGCTTGATTGATCCTCAGGCGGCCCGCATCCGAGGTGATGAGGGACACGCCATCATTGCCCGCCAATGAATTGGCCGTCCGCGCCAGGAAAGAATACGGAGACGTGAGCAACCGCAACCGGGGCGCTATTTCTGTGTTGTTGCCGCTCAGACCCTTGACCGTGATGCCGAGATACAAATCAGAAGCCGAGGCTGAATTGAACACGGTGTTCAAAGCCGGCCGCGGCTCACTGCCTTCGGCGCCACCTTCACCGAGCACCACCGAGAAATTGCCTTTGTCCACCGTCACCGTCTGGGATTCGGTCCACAAACTGGTACCGGCAGTGGAGACGGCGTAAACACGGAAGACCACCGAGTAGTTGACCGGCGTGGTCGGGGCCAATGCCGCCCCATTGGCGTCCACCAAATACCCTTGGTAGGACATCAAGTTCGGCGGAAATCCATCGGCTGCGAAGCTCGGACTCGCCGTGCCCAGGACAAAGGCCGAAGCAACGGCGATCTTGAGCAGGGAGCGGGAAACGTTGGCGGTCCAGGCAGAGACCAGATTTTTGGAGGACGGGATCATAAATGGTCGTGGGTTCGATGGTGGCTACGGTCGGTTGGAAAATTAGCGGGTCAGGGTGGAAATATCGCTGATGCGATTGAGGCTGAAGGTGCCGATCACTCGGAAAGTCCGGGCTGCTGAACCCGATCCCTCGATGGCGATGGTCTCGTCGTAGACTCCATTGCGATCCATCGAGCCCGATGTGAGTGTCTGGTAATCGGTTCCGGCCGACTGAGGGCTCAGCCAAATCGTCCGGGTGATGCCATAGGATTCCTGGCCCTTCGGCTGAACCTGATTGAAGGTGGCCGTAAGGTTGTCGTGGTCCGGATGGTACTGGTGGATGAAGGGATTGACACTCGACTGATCATAGGGAGTGGTAATCTGAGCCCGGTACACATTGCTGACCAAGGTCATGGGCCAGAAGGCGTTGGTGGCGGACCACGGAAGGTGCGCCGCAGAAATGCGACGCGCGCTGCTCAACCGCTCGGTCATCAGAGATTTCTGCTGGGCCGCGACCACCGGATTGGTCCAAGCATCCACGCCCAAGAACACCCGCTGAAGCAACACGGCGTTGGTGCCGTCGTCATGGACGATGAGGCGCAGCGGGAAGGTTTTGGCAACACCCCCCACCACCTCATTGGTGTACAAGACCGAATAGGCTCCCTCATTGCCCGTGAGCTTCACGACCGGCTTGCCCACCGGATCACGGTCAAAGGCTTTGAGGTATTGCACCACCTTGGTCACTTGCGCTTCCCCGACCCACAAACCCGCGGTGGAGGACTTGGTCGCCGAGACCCCCAAATCCACTCGCAGCAACCCATTGGTATCGCTCAATTGCAGCACCGCGGCGCTCAAGTCTCCAGGAGAACCCGCCAAGCGGTTCCGGGGCAATCCCAGCACCACTTGAACATCCGAACCCGCTTGTCCATTCGGCAACAACGTCAAGGTGACCGGCTGGTTGGTTGCCAATTCCTGGTAGTTGAACTGCAGTGTGCTGGAAATGGCCGAACCTCGAAGAATCAATGGGGTAATCCCCACGATGTTGGTCTGCCCCGTGGGCGGAGTTTCCGAGGGAATGAGATTCAGCGTGATGACGTTGGTGGTGGCGGTTTGATTCCGGATGCGGAAGCTGATTTGGGTTCCAGTTTTTCCAAAGGACAAGCTCTGGGAACCCGGCAAACTCACCTCAAAAGGGCCGAAATACCGATTGTATCCGCTTGAAACCCGCATCCAGACGGCATCGCCGCGGTTCATGGTGGTGCGGGCCAAATCAAAGACCCGTACCGGGTTGGAGGCTCCGAAGGACCCACCGCTGGAACGGTAGATTTCGGAGACATCCATGAGCGAGGGGATCGGCAGCAAAAACCTCTCGTAACCCACCGGCGAACCGGGTGTGGGAAACCCGATGAAATTGAGTCCGGAACTGGTCCACTGGTATTGGGGTGCCACGGGCTTGCCCTTCAGGGTCCAGGTGTACGAGGCCAGTGAATCGGTCACATGAACGTAAAAAGCGGAATTGGGAATGAGTCGCTGCAAGGGTGACGAGGCTCCCAAACTACGGGTCCATTTGGACCATTGGGAACTGGTCGCGGACGGCGTCTGCGGGCTGTCGATGAATTGCTGCGTCGAAGCGGGCATCCACAACCACACTTCATCGATGGAGGTCGCCGAAGCCATCACATCCGAGATGGCGGCGTAACTGGCATCCACATGCAAGTACACGGCATTCCAACCGCCTTTGAGCTGATTGGTCTGGGTGATCCACTGCGCACCCGCCGGCAAGATCCAAAGGAGTTGGATCCAGGCGAGGACACGGCCGAGCCGGCCGAACATTCGGGAAACGGGAATCATGGGGAGGATATCGGCAAAGATTCGGCGGGGAGGGCTCCGCGGCGGTAAAGGTACCAGGGCGGACGAATATCGATCCGCTGGGGATCAGCCGTGGCGATGCCGCCTGAGGAAAGCCCACCAAAAATCAGCAAATGGGATCCAGTCCAAGCAGCCAGGGCTCCATTCCGAGCTCCGGTGCTGCTCTGGGAAGGCAGGGTTCGCCACTTTCGGGTGGAAAGACTCCAAGCAGCCCCACTGGACAGAGGGCCTTGGCTGGCAGAGCCGCCGAACACCACCAATTCGTCACCGGCCCAAGCCGCAGAGGCATCGAATCGGGCCGGCGGAGCACCAGCGGCGTCAAGGTAAGTCCACTTCGAGGTGGTGGAATCCCAGAGGGCACCGTCGGCGAGCAAAGCGCCCGACCGGTGGCGCCCACCCCATACGATGAATCGTTGTCCCTCCCAAACGCCGGCATGGCCGGATCGGCCCGCGAAACCTTCCAAAACGGGCAGGGTCGACCAAGTGAGCGGTTTGCCGGCTGAATCAAATGACAACAATGCCCCTGAATTGGCGTCGCCATCCGCCAACTCACCGCCCCAAACCAAGAGCGCCTTCCCGGTCCAAATGACCGAGGCCAAATGCCGCGGGCTGGGGGCCCCCTGAGTCGGCAAGGCGGTCCAACGGTCCGAGGTCGGATCGTAGATGCCACCATCGGAGAGCAACCCGCCGGAATTCTTGCCTCCAAAGATTACCATGGTTTTGCCGGTCCACACGGCTCCGTGACCCGTTCTCGCAGTCGGAGCCCCTTCTGTGGACATCGACGACCAAGACTGATTTGAAGGAGTGAAACGCCCGCCGGTGTTGAGGCTGTTTTCATTGAAACCGCCCCAAACAATCATTTGTGATCCGGTCCAGACCGCGGTATGGCCTTTTCGGGCTTTTGGAGCATCCACGGAGGTCAAATCACTCCAGGTGTCGGTGTCTGGCCGATAGCGCGCCCCGCTGGCCACGGGGGTCAGGGAGGCGACGGCTCCACCCCAGATCAACCATTCCTGACCCGTCCATACCGAGGCGCTGGCGAATCGGGCCGACGGTGCACCCACCGAAGCGGTGGGCACCCATGAAGCGGCCGGGGTCGAAGAAACCAGAGAAAACCCAGCCGAAACCAACTCCGAGTCTTCGGCTTGGAGCGAGGCAACCATCCATCCGGAGCGGGCAGGAGCGGCAATGACCTGAACCGACTTCTTCAACGCCACGTTTTCCGCGGTGAGCGCGGCCAGTTTGGCGTCCATGGCCTCTTGGGATGAGGTCCATTTGGCCTGCAGGTTTTGTAAATTGGCAGTCAGGGCAGCGATGTCCGAGATCCGGACGGCATTGGCCCCGTTCAGCGATTGGATGGACTGCTGGATGGCGGCATTATCCTTCGCCGAGGCCTCACCTTGGGCACTGATTTGCCCCTTGAGGGCGTTGACCGAGGTCACCGTACTGTCCTGAAGCGCCTTCAAATTGGCACTCAGGGAAGCATTTTCGGCCACACGGGCCGTGTTGGCATCTTCCAAAGTCTTGACCGACGCTTGAAGTGCCGCGTCTTTTTGGGCCAACGACGCCACTTTCGCGTCCACCTGCGTGCTCAACGCATTCAGCGATGCGGTTTGTGCGTCCTGGGCCGTCTTCAGGTTCCCTGTCAGTGTCGCCACATCCGCCACACGGGCCGTGTTGGCGTCTTCCAAAGTCTTGACCGACGCTTGAAGTGCCGCGTCTTTTTGGGCCAACGACGCCACTTTCGCGTCCACCTCAGAACTCCGGGCGATGTCTGTACTCAGCAAAGCGCTGTCCAGTTTTCCCCCGGAGCCGATCAGAGGAACACTGGCAGGAAGGCTTTGAACCGGAACAGACTCCACCGTCGCCGCAGTAAGCGATCGGAAGGCGTACGGAGTCGAAAGAATGCGTTGCCGCTCCAAAACCGCGTACGGAGCAACGGTGTCCAAAGTCGTGCTGCCAGTTGCGGGAGTAGGACGCACACGAACCTCGATCCATCGAGCCGACCCCGAAAACAGACTGGAACCCCAAGAAAGCGAGGCCGAAAAAACCCCGTTCTGCACCGGAAGGGCCATTTTCAGCACCTCGCCGACCGTGGCGCCACCGGTGGCAGCGTCTTTCAGGGCGAACTGAAAATCGTAGGAACCGCTCGCCAACGAACCACTGTCTGTCAGGCGGCCTTGGTAGGAAATCGAATCACCCGTTACATCGACCACAACAGGTGCCGACGAAGTTGGAGCCCCCGTCGACGGCGCTGCCCCAAAAGAGGACATCAGCGAAAACGCAAAAAAAGCGGTCGTTACAACCTTGCGGTAACGGCTAACCGGTTCGTGAGAACCAAGTTGCCATCGACTTTTTGCCCTTCGCTTCATTGACAGGTCAACCCTTGCCTATTCTATCAAATCTTACCAACTCATAGTTTTTTTCTTATTCACACCATTATCGCAGGCACCTTTTGTAACAGCGCATCCTGCAAAGCCAGCCAGGCAATTCACTTTTTCACCAAACGAAAGAACCTCGAAGAAATCGATGAGGCGGGTAATTGCAGACCCACTGGGTTGCTGACCCCTTGTGTGGCCACCTCAGGAACCCCAGAAACCGCCTCCCACGTGACACCCAACTGCGTCAACTGCTCCACCCGGTAACGCCCACCGCCGATCCCGGCGACGCGTAAGGTCCAGGAACCATCCGAGCGAGGGAACAGGCTGAGCGTTGGCCCGGGTGACCCGGTGATGGCGTCGCGCACGATGACTTCGAATTCGATCGGCACCGATGCGATGCCATCGCTCACGGTCATTCGCACCCGGTTGGTGCTGGGCCCCTGAATCTCTGTGGGTCGCCAAGAGACAACCCCGTTCGTGCTGAGCATCATTCCCCAGGGCGAACTCACCAAGCGGTAGCTGAGCGGCTGGGCTGGCAAATCAGCATCCGTGGCCACCACCGGAAAGGACAACAAAGCCCCCTCGTTGACACGACGTGTGCCCACAAAGGTGGTCCACACCGGAGGCTGATTCAGCTCGCGCACCACAACATCGAATTCCAACGGCACGCTCACCACACCGTCCGACACACTCACACGCACCCGGTTGGTGCTGGGCCCTTGGGTTTCCGTGGGAGCCCAGGTCAACCAACCATTGGTCTGGACCATCAGGCCCGTCGGTCCACTTTCCAATCGGTAGGAGAGCTCTTGCACCGGAGAGTCGGCATCGGTGGCTTTGAGGCCAAAACTCAAACCCAACCCTTCGGTCACACGCCGAGTCACCGCCGGCGTTACCCAAACCGGGGCCTGATTCAGCTCGCGCACCACGATGTCGAATTCCAACGGCACCATCGCCACGCCGTCCGACACGCTCACTCGCACCCGGTTGGTGCTGGGCCCTTGGGCTTCCGTGGGAGTCCAGCTCAACCAACCGTTGGTCTGAATGATCAACCCATCTGGACCGCTCAACTTCTGAAAAGTCAGCCATTGGGCCGGCAAATCCGAATCCATCACCGGCAAACTCCAACTCAATGGTTCCAACTCGGTCACGACGCGAAGCGTGTCACCGACCCATGAGGGCAGGACGTTGTCCTCCAGCACCCGGATTTGAAAGGTCTCCACACTGCTCAAGATTCCATTGGATGCCGACACCGTCACACTCCACGCAGTCCCACCCAGATCTTCATCCGGGTTCCACTCCAACAATCCAGAAGAACTCAAGATCAACCCCGGAGGCCCTTGAACCAAGGTCCAACGAAGACCTGTCCCCTGAAGGTTCGCATCCACTGCGCTGAGTTGCTGGCGATGAACTTGGTTCTCCATCCAATTCAAGTCACCCACCCGAGTGATGGTCGGAGGCAAAACCAACACCTTCACAACAACCACACCCGAGGCATCCACAGCATCCAGTCCGTCACTGACCCTCACTCGAATTGGGTAGCGCCCGGGTGGCTGATTGGTGGAGGTCTTCCACGCCAAGAGCCCATTGGTCGAAAGCGTCATTCCGGCCGGAGCCTGCAAGAGCCGATAATCCAAAGGCTGCTTGGGCAGGTCGATGTCTCGAGCCCGAACCAACGCCTGCAACTCGAATCCTTGAACCACCGACAATTCCGGTATCGGTGTGATGACCGGGATTTCATTCAATTCGGTGGCGATTACCACCATGCGGTTGGTGGTCCAGACATCGCCATCACCCACGGCGACCAAAACCTGATTCGTGCCGGGAGCCTGACTCTCGCCGGGGCGCCAAGTGAGCAACCCTTGTTGGGTCGTGGTCATGCCAATGGGTCCCTGCACGACTCGAAACTGAAGCGATTGCCTGGGTATATCGGAGTCGAACCCAACCATGAGCAAACGCAGTTCATAACCCTCGACCACCTGCAATTCCGTGGGCAGATCCACCTGAGGCGCTTCGTTAACCTCTCGAACCCGCAACCGGAAACGATTGGTTACCGGTACAACCCCGTCGCTCACCCACCAAGAAACCCACACATCAGCAGGCCCTTGCGCCTCTGTCGGAGTCCACTTCATGAGACCGTCGCCGCTGACCGCCAAGCCTTCCGGGCCACTGGCCAATCCAAAGCTCAAAGGCTGAACCGGCACGTCCACATCGGTCGCCCGTAGCGTCCGTTCCCATGCCACGTTCTCGTCAATCGTCTGGTCAGGCACCTCGATGGGAACCGGAGGTTGGTTCACCTCCAGAACTTGGAACGAAATCGAGTGGGTCACAGCCACAACCCCGTCACTCAGCTCAAAGCGCAACAAATAGTCCCCAGGACCTTGAGTTTCCGTGGGTGTCCAGCTCAACAAACCATCAGAACTCAATGCAAGCCCATCAGGACCACTGATCCACCGAAAACCCAGCGGTTGCACCGGAACATCGACGTCGGTGGCCAACAATTTCAACTGCCAGGGAACCCCTTCGCGAAGAACCGCATTTGTGACACTGACCAAAACGGGCGGCTCGTTGATTTCTCGCACCCGCAATCCAAATCGATTCGTCGCAGAAACCACCCCGTCACTCACCCACCAAAACACCGAAAACTCACCCGGACCCTGAACCTCTGTGGGAGTCCATTTCAGCAACCCGTCGCTACTGACACTCATCCCTTCGGGCCCACTGACCAAACCGAAGCTCAGCGACTGAACCGGAATATCCACATCAGTCGCCCGCAACGTCCAAGTCCAGGGCGTCGTCTCGTCGATGATTTGGTCGGAAACAGCGACTGGCATGGGAAACTCATTCACCTCACGCACCTGAACTGAGATTTGATTGGTCACGGACGCATCACCGTCGGTGACAGCCACCCGCAACACATACGTTCCCGGCCCCTGATCTTCTGTTGGCGTCCACTGCAGCAAACCCTCCGAACTGACGGCGACACCCTCCGGACCACTCACCCATCGATAGGCCAAGGGTTGCACGGGCAAGTCCGGGTCGGTCGCCGACAAACTCACCTGCATCGGAGAACCCTCGCGCAGGACCCTATCGGATATCCTGGCCAAGGTTGGGGGCAGGTTCGCCTCCAGCACCTTGAATTGAAGCGTCACGCGGGATTCCGGGCCGCCCGCCAGGTCTTGGGCGATGATGCTGGCCGAAAAGTCTCCGGGCCCCTGGATTTCGTCTGGGGTCCAAAAAAGCCAACCATCCGACCGCATTTGAAGCCCCGATGGTGCCCCCTCAAGCCGCAGAACCACTGGCCTTCCCGGGGACTCAATGGATCGGGCCCTCATTAATCCAGACCAGAGCAACCCTTCGCTCATGGGCTCAATCATCGGAGCCTGCAATACCGGTGCATCGGCCACCGGCGTCACATCCAACTGGAACGCCCAGGAAAACTGGCCATTGGAGGCATCCGCCCGGAGCTGAAACCAACTGCTGCCGGAGCGGTTCAATCGCGACCGGATCCACAAAGTGCTCCCAATGATCTCGGCATCGACGACACGTGAATCCAGCGGCTGCTGCAAGGACCAAGTCACAGGGCCTACAGACCCACTCACCAACGGCGCCAAGTCCAACGCAATCGGCTCAAAATCCTCCAATGCCATCCGCTGCGGCAATCCCGTGGCTGCGTCCATGGCAGACCATTCTGGAGGTAGATTCACTGTCGGGATCAGCCCGACACCCGATACGAACTCCAGCGGCAAAGCCACCGTCGTTTTGGCTCCCACCTGGTCCACGAGATTCAATCGAATCTCACCGGCATCCGACGGCGGCAACACTGAGGGCCATCGCAACTCCAAACCCGCCAAGCCAACGAAACCCGGTCCACGTCCAGATCGGTATGCCACCACGGGCAACGAGACAGAACCACCCGCCGTCGAAACCCATTCTGCGGTTGTCTGGGCCACATCCAGAACATCACTAAAAGCCTCAGTCCGACCTGGATAAACCCCGGGCAACAGAAAGGTCTGCCCTGATGCAGGGGATGGAATCTTCCAACCCTCCGACCAGACCACGACTGGAGGCTGGTTCTCGGGTACTACTTTCAGCAGGATCTCCACCGAATCCGACTCGGAACGGTTGGGCGGATTGCTCGAACCATCATCCTTTGCACTCACCGTCAGACGGACCGTCCCCGACCAGTATGGGCTCAAGGCCATCGAAAGCCGGCCCTCCGAATCAACGCTGGGGAGCTCACTGAAAGCCTCCTCCCGATCGACGCCCACCAATACCGAGAGCCGCTGACCTGAGGCCACCTCATCTGCAGGACCGACCGACGCGGAACGAACAAACCCTGGCACCGTTCGAACTCCGACTCCGGACATCGCTCCCAACACGTTGAGATTGGTGGCCGACAAGGTCATTTGCGGCGGGTCATTCACCTCTCGGACAATAATTCGAAAGGTGTTGGTAGGGCTTCGGTTCCAACCGTTGTTGGCAGCACCTCCATTGTCCTCCGCATAGAACGTGACCCAGGATTCTCCCCAGGCCTGCGGTTTTGGCGTGAAACGCAACTCACCGCTGGGGCTGATCACGGGCAGTTGGGAAAACAGGTTGGTATTGTCCAAGGTCACCACGAACCTCAGCACTTGGTTGGTCGCTTCATTGGCTGGGCCTACTTCGATGCCGGTCAGGAAGCTCGTGAAAACGGTCTTGGCTCCTGAAGCGTCCTCATCGACGGAAACTACTGTGTCAGCCGGCAGCGCATTGAACGACGGGGCGTCGTTGACCGGCGTGACGCTCACCAACAACGGAACGGAACTGACTTGGGCGCCTCCTTTGCCCGACGAACCCA
>JACCDP010880295.1_pt1 | contig 10336 bp, 4 predicted proteins | sample 7445841 | NCBI WGS metagenome assembly JACCDP01 (sample SAMN15323441, study PRJNA562643) | freshwater metagenome | isolation source: river surface water | place: USA:Blue River Watershed | collected 2017-08-17
ATACCGATGCTCAATTAAAAGAATCATTTATAAATGTAGCATCTAATGTTGCAAATGTATTTAGACACGCTCAGAATTTTGGATATGTTCCTAAAATAAGTAGACCGGCAACTACTACATTGACAGTTTATCAAGTAGTTCCTGCAACAGCTCCTCCAAATCCTGAACCTGATAGTAGATATTATCTTAAGATTAAAGAAGGTATGGAAGTAGTTTCATCTACTAATACAAATATAACATTTAGAACTACGGATATAGTTGATTTTGCAGATCCTAGAGGTAGAACTATTTCTGTATTAACAACTGGAGTTGGTGGTGCAATAAATCAATTTTTAATTACAAAAGAAGTTCCTGCAATTAGTGCTACAATTGAAACATTAAATTTAACAAATTTTAATAATCCATTTAGACCTAATCCAACGTTTACTATTACTGATAATAGATTTATTAAAATTTTATCAATTAAAGATTTAAACGATCAAACATATTATTATGAAGTTCCATATTTGGCACAAGAAATGATATATGTTAAAGAACAAAATGCATCAATTAATAATTCAGTATTATCCGCTGATTCAAATACTACACCTTATATTTTAAAACAAATCAAAACAAACAAAAGATTTACCACTAGAGTTATTGGTGAAGAATTGGTACAAGTTAGATTTGGTGCAGCAAGTGAGTTTACAGCAGATGAGATGATTATACCAAATACTAAAAATGTAGGATTGGGATTAAATAATTCAATTAGTAGATTAGAACAATCATTCGATCCATCTAATTTCTTAAAAACATCTACATATGGTATTGCTCCTCAAAGTGCATCTTTAGAAGTAAAATATTTATCAGGTGGGGGTGTTGAATCGAATGTAAAAACAAATGATTTAAGAAGTATTACTAAAGTAGAGTTTTTTGAAGACCTGTTAAGTTTTGATACTATTAATTCAGTAACATATAACGCAGCAAAAGCATCAATAGCGGTAGATAATTTAGTTCCGGCAACTGGTGGTAGAGGATTAGAAACATTAGAAGAAATTAGAGAAAATGCAATTGCAAACTACGCATCTCAAAATAGAGCAGTTACTAAACAAGATTATGAAGTTAGAGCTTTATCATTAGAACCATCATTCGGTAGTATTGCAAAAGTATTTGTTGAACAAGATACAGCAGCTGATATAAATCCTACACAAAATTTATTAAGAGATCCTAAGAGTAGAGATGAGTTTTTAAATATGACAAAATCTTTAATAGGAAAATCAGATGAAGAATTAGAAACGGCTGTTAATAATTTTATACAAAGTAAACAAACTATAAATTCAGAAAATAATCCATTTGCAATTAATATGTATGTTTTATCATATAATTCCGATGGTAAATTAGTAGTAGCAAATAATGCAACTAAACAAAATTTAAAAAATTATTTAAATGATTTTAGATTAATTACAGATGCAGTAAATATCATTGATGGATTTGTTATAAACATAGGTGTAAATTTTGAAATAACAACATATACTAATTATAACAAACAAGAAGTGGTATTGAATTGTATACAATCTATTACTGATTATTTTGATATTAATAATAGAAAGATAAATCAACCAATTAACTTAAGTGAGTTAGAATTAGAAGTAGCAAATGTAGATGGTGTATCATCCGTTCCAAAAATAGAAGTATATAATATTTGTGGTGATGGTACGGATAATAGTTACTCATTATATTCATATGATATAAAAGAAGCAACTAAAAACAAAATTGTATATCCATCATTAGACCCTTCTATTTTTGAACTTAAGTTTCCAAATAAAGATATTAAAGGGAGAGCATTATAATGATACTATTTCATACAGCATCAAGTGATGCAAGTATTTACTTACAACAACCTTATCAAAACACAGGTATAGATGAGATTTTAGAAATATCTAAACAATACTATGGTGATACGAAAGATATCAGTAGAGTATTGATTAAGTTTAATTCAGCATCAGTTGTATCTAATATTGTTGATTATAACTTCACAGCATCATTGCAGTTGAAAATAACGGAGGCTAATGAAATAGCAAGTAACTTTACTATTGAATTATTTGAAGTGAGTGGTAGTTGGGAAAATGGTACTGGTACCCGTTTTGATAATCTAACTACAAATGGTGCAAGTTGGTATTATAGAAATGAAAATAATTCAAATTGGTATAAAGAAATGGATGGTATTACTGCATCGTATGGTGTGGGTGTTACCGGTAGTGCCGATGGATTGGGTGGTGCATGGTTTACACAATCAATTGCAACTCAAACTTTCTCATACACATTAGATGATATTAATTTAGATATAACGGATGCAGTTAGAAGTTGGAGTAGTGGTTCTATACATAATGGATTTATACTTAAATTAACATCTGCAGCAGAAAATGATAATTCTGATTATGGCAGTATTAAAATGTTTTCAAAAGAAACAAATACCATATATCAACCTAAATTAGTATTAGGATATCCTGATAGTGGTAGTGTTACCGGTAGTTTAGCAGAAGTTAGTGATAGTATTGCCGCATCTAGCTATGAATTTTTATATAGGGTATATCCATCAAATCTTAAGAGAGAATATACTAAAGGTCAGAAAGTAACTATTAAAGTAGATGCTAGAGAATTATATCCTGTAAAACAGTTTAATTCTATATTTGCACATCAGGTAAAATATTATTTACCAACTACTACATACTATTCAATCATAGATACAATCACAAAAGAACCTATTATAGATTATTCCGAAAATACAAAGGTGGTAAGAGATAATTATAACAATTTGATTAAACTTAATTTTTCAAATTGGGCAGTTGGTAGAACATATACTTTGTTATTAAAAGTAGTGGATACAGATAACGAAGAAATTTTTGAAATTGGGACTTTTGATATTTATGAATAATAATGGCAATAGAAAAAAAATATATTAATTTTAGTGAAGATGATAATAAAGCTAATGTAACTACAAAGCTATATTCCGATGTATTCAATCAAACGGAATTAGAAAAATCAGTAGATACATTGGTTACTGAATTAATCAAACCTTTACCAGATAGGAATTTAGATTTAATTCCAAAACCTATCTATGATGCAGAAGTAACAAGAAGTTTAGAATTAGAGAGAGAAATAATAGAGTTACAGAATGAAGTGGATGATTTAACATCACAAGTTCAAGCATTAACGGCAGATAGTGGTGCTTTATATATTGCAAACGATAATTTATTGATTACAAATGCAAGATTAGAAAATTCATTAACATCTGTACAAGAAACTCAATTAGAATTAAGACAAAATCTTACAACTTCATTAACTAAAGGAATTAATGAAGCTACTGAAAGAACTGCATTGGAAGCTGAGAATAATGGTTTAACCGCTCAAAAAAATGCATTAGTTAAACAAATAGATACACTAAATAATTTATTAGCACAAGCTAATGCAAGTTTGGCAGTGGCACAACAACAATTAAGTGCAAAAGCACAAGCTGTGGCAGCTGGTGGTGTTTCTACTGGTGAATTAGCAACGATTTTATGGGAAAAAGGAGATCCATCTAAAAATGGTTCGGTTGCTGGATTGGTGTATGATTGGGATTTAAATGAAGGTGGACAAAAAGTTTGGAGACCAGCCGGTAATTCAGCTGGGTGGAGTAGTAAATATGTAGATGTAATTGTTGGACCTAAAGATGTAAATGTAGAATTAAAACAAACATTTTTTCTGGTACCAAACAAGTTTTCATTAAAAGCAAATAGTACACAACGATTTACATTTGATAAACCAAATATATATGCAGTTCCTTCTCCTAAAAATAAAAACTTAAAAAACGCAGCATTAGCAACATCGGCAATTGCAGCTGTTACTACTGCATATATTGCAGCGGGTGGTATTTCAACTGCAGCTTCACTAGGAGCTTTGGCTGTATCTTTAGGTCTTATATCTGCACCGATTAGTGCTACTGCAGCAGGAGTTGCAGCTTTAGGTGGACCCGTAGGTGTGGCAGTAGCTGGGGCAATAATTATAGGATCGTTAATTTTTGGAGCAACAAGACCAAAATATACAGATTATACTGAAAAAATTACATTTATAATAAAAGATGTAGATCCTAATGGAAAAACGGAAGATAAAACATTTGAAGGAAAAGTACATTCATATAACTAATAAAATATGGCAATAAACGATTTTAAAAATATTGAAAATATAAATCTTAACTTAGATTCAACGGCACAATTAGTTGATTCTAAAGATTTAGCTATATTCAAAACATCAGCAAAAAACATAACCGATTTTGGAATGTCAAATAATGATGTTATCGAATTTAGAATATATGATATTTCAAATAACTTATTAGAACAAACTGGTGGTAGTAAGGTTAGATATATTCACAAAAATGATATGAGTAAATATCTTAAAAGTGAAATAGATTCTAAAACACAAGAAAAGATATATGATATTGATGTTGAAAAATTAATAAGAGAAAGTGGACATGAAAATGGTGAATACAAAGTAGCATTTAATTTTTTAAAGAATCATTTAGGATCGGAAAATTCTAAACAAAGAGTTTGGATACATGAGGTATCACCAAGTAGAACTGAAATTAGAGTAATGCCATTATTAACTAATGATGCAAAACAAAATCAAACAATTACATATAGATACAATACATTTTTAAACAAAGGAAAAGAACTTAAAAATATCATAGGTCTTATTAAAAATACAATGGATTCGTTAGAGTTATCAATAAGTAATATAATAGATAATTATTTTGTTTCAAAACATGGACAAATTTGGTTAAATGTAGTTAAAAGAGATTTTCAATTTGGTAATGATAACAAATATACAAATTTTAAGCAAAAAATATTTAGTGATTTTAAGAAAAGTGTAAATTATCAATTAGAGGGTAAAGATTTTGATATTACATCACCTACATATGGTAAGGCACCTATTCAAAAATTAGATGTTGATGAGTATTTTGCTAAACAACAAATAGATACTATACTATTAAATAGATTGAGTGAATCAATTGAATTTAATTCTAAATTTATTTCACAGATAAAAATACCACAGAATCTTACAAACGAATCAAATAAAAAAGAAAGTTCGTTGGTATTACAATCATTATTAGATACTAATTATCAAGCTAAGAGTAATCTTACACAGACAAATAAGATAACAATTAATAAACCAAAACCTGCAGCTGCACAACCAGCACCGGTTGTTACACCGCCAATTAGTACACCTAATCCGATTGTTCCTTTACCAGAGCCTACTCCATCACAAGGGGGTGGTAGTGGTGGTGGATCAACAATTGGTAATCCTGAAGATGGTGGGTTAAATAGACCTGGTTCAAGAGAACCTGGATTGGGTAGAGAACAAATGGAATATAGATAATATAAACAAATACAATTGTATAATAGATGATAGCAGTAGAAGAAATATTAAACGATAATGGTTTAGGTGGTGGTGGAACCGGTGGAGGTAACCCATCTCCTCCAGCTGGTGAAAATTTAAAAGTTATATTTAGAAACAAATCTAAATTTAAAGATAAATTAACATTTCCATTTGCAGGACAAACTTATTATGAAAATTCCATAGTTTCATTAAGTTCAAATAATTTAAATGATAGTGTAACAATATTACCAAATATTGAAACTAACTTTAGATTAAAAAATTATATTGTTTTAACAAAATCAACTACTATTAAAGAAATAGAAGTAAAAGATGATGTTGTTAATGATAGAGGTTCTGGAAGAACTAGAAATTATGTTGAAAAAATAAGAGTTAGCAGTATTAGAGTTGATGTATATGATTTAAATAATACTCTAATAGGCACAGAGGAACATGAATTACCAGCTACAATTGAATTAGATTTTGATTTAGAACAAAAACAAAATGAACCAATTGAACCAAAGGTTAAAAATCAAAATATAACACTAATTACAAATTATCTAAATACAAAATTAGATGATGAATTAAGTGTAAAATTATTATCAGCAGATATACCAAGTGGAGTAATTCTAAAAAGTGGACAGGGTGTTGATATTCTAGCTGTTCCTGAAACTGATTATGGGTTTACAATTGAAGTACAAGGATTATCTACCTTTAAATTAAAGAACATTCGTTGGCAATATGCAAATAAGTTTAACGAAAATAGTTTATTTAATATAGAGGAGTTTAAGATTATTTCATCTGATACTAAGGTTACTATTCCTAAAGACATATTCAATGATAATATTATATTATTAATAGAAGTTGAACCTAATGATGTAAATTATCCTAAATTAACATTAACAAATAAAACTATAAATGTTGGTGTTGAAGAAACTATTATAAGTTCTAAAACAGCTAGCAAATCAATTACTATAAGTGCTGGTATTACTAATACTACTTTTGTAAAGGTTATAACTCCATATTCCTCATTTAATTTACCAATTAATGCAACTACATTAGTTAATAAAGATATTGTATTAGATTTAAAAAAGGATTTTAAAAATAATATAGGTTCATTTAAAGTACTTTTAGTTCCATATAGTGAATTTTTTGGTGATGGACAAGTACAATCTGTTCAGGTAAATATTTCTCAGTTAATTGATATTCCAATTATTGATAAAATTGAATATCCTACTAATGTTTTAATTCCTAGCTATACATTCGGCGATGTTAATTTTAAAATATCATTTGAATCATCAGTTGCAACTACGGTATTAGTATATCATTCAAAAGAGGATGATAGTACTCAATTGGGTAAATTAAAAGCAAAAGATTCTATTTCCATAAACTATAATTCAATAAAAAAATTTAAAGTAGGAGATTCAATTGATTTACTTTTAATACCTTACAATAAAAATGTAAAAGGAGAACCTGAAAGGATTTCTATTAAGTTTGATGATTCTAATTTTTATGTTTCTACTCAAAATTTAAAAGATGAGTTATTATTAGCGATATCATCTCAACTTAAAATTGATTTGAATAATAGTACTTATTTAAATCATATAGCATCATTTGATATAGATGATAAACAAATTGTGGTATCTAACTGGGATATTGATAATACTACATTTACTAAATTTAAAACAGACGAATTAGGTAATCAAATACCTGATGGTGAAATAAATAAAAGTGTAGTAATTAAATTATATGAACCTTTACCGGTAAATATAAATAAAAACGATACATTATGGATTTCGGAAATTAGTGCATTACCTATTTTACAATCGGTAATTTTAACAGGTACACCAACTGATATTTGTGTTCCACTTCGTTCTCCTAATTTTAATGCAGAAGTTGATTTTGTAAAGATGCAATCAACTGGTATAGGAAATTATGATGATTTAATATTAAGTGGATCGGCAACTTCAGAACAATTAGTTCAAAAATATTTAGCGGATAATTTTATTGACATTAAAGGAGTTAATATTGATTATTCTGATTTTTCTAATTTCGTAAAGTATAGTAGTGCAGTTGAAAGATTAGCAAACTTTAGATATAAAAAAGAATTAGTTGAGTTTTATGATAATAAAATAGAAACATTAACAGATTTAACAGCTAGTGCAACTAAAGAAATTGAGTTAGATACAATAAGAACTAAAAAATCTAATTTAATAACAGGATTTGATGGGTTTGAAAACTATCTTACACAAAGTGTATTTACTTCTTCGTTTATAGCATCATTTAGTAATGATGGTAATATAAGTGGATATAATACGAATGTGGCAGATGTGTATGAAACCTACTACGATTTAGCAGATTCGTATGATAAAAATAGTATTAACTTATTAAAAAATAATATTCCTTTACATATTGTAGATGATAATGAGAACTTAGATTTCTTATTATTCTTAGATATGATTGGTAATTATTTTGATATTATTTGGGCATACATCAAAGGAATTACGGAGCAAAAAAATATATCAGAAGCAGCATCCACAGGTATAAGTGATGATCTTTTATACGATTATTTAAAATCATTTGGATGGAATCCTAAAAACCTAAATTCAAATAAACAACTTTGGGAATATACTTTTGGATTAAATGGTGATGGTACATTAAACGAAGATCCTGTTGAACAATATTTGGGTGGTAATACTGAAAGAATTACACCTGAACAGGCTACTAAACAAATTTGGAGACGTATCGCAAATAACTTACCTTACTTATTAAAGCATAAAGGAAGTGTAAGAGGTATTACTGCGTTATTGACGTGTTATGGTATTCCTGCATCCAACTTATCTATTATGGAATTTGGTGGACCGAACATAGACACGGTTGAAGATGCACCTAAATTTGTATACAATAGTTTAACCCATAATTTAGTATTTGATAATGTATCAGCTTCTTTAGATATACCATTCTTAGGAACACCTAAACCACAAGCTATTGAATTAAGATTAAAGCCTGAAAACTTTGAGAACTATACATTAGTAAGTGGTAGTGGATTTAGATTAGGTATTAATGCAGATACATCTACTGCAACATTGGATAAATACGGATTTTTTACAATCAATGGAACTCCGGTAGGAACATCTTATCCGTTTTACGATGGTAATTATCATAGTGTATTATTTCAACAAATTAGTTCTAATACTGCTAAATTATATGCAGCAACTAACTATAAAGATGATATAATACATAGTGGGGAGTGGACAGGAACAATTGTAAGTTCTAATTGGGAATCTGCAACTAATTTCAAAATAACTAATTTTATCGGTAATATTGAAGAAGTTAGAGTTTGGAAAACAGCATTAAGTGAAAGTGTGTTTAATACACATGTTATTATGCCTGAAGCTGTTAATGGTAATGATATTTACGCATCTACCAATGATTTATTATTAAGATTAGATTTTGAAAGACCACAAAATTTGGCAGTTAATACAACTATAAATAATGTGGCACCTATAATAGAATATGTAAATGCAGTTAGTGCAAGTGGATTTGTGGTTGATTCAACATATCCATTTAATTACGAAACATATGAAAGAGAATTATCATTAACAATTCCAAATAGTGGTGCAAGTAGATATTATACAAACAAAGTAAGATTTGAGTCACAAGAATTGGTGGCAAATTTATCACCAATAAAAAGAGCAACTAAGAAAGCATTTGAAACATCGGCAACAGATTCTAATAGAGTTGGTTTATTTTTCTCTCCTAATAAAGATTTAGATTTAGATATTGCAAAATCTTTAGGTGGACAAAGTTTTGATGATTTTTTAGGTGATCCAATGTATGAATATGGGTATACAAATTATCCTCAATTAGATTCATTAAGAAATTATTATTTTGAAAGAGTGGGGGAAAGAAATATCTATGAATTTATTCGTTTAGTTAAATTCTATGATAAATCATTATTTACTAACCTTAGAGAAATGTTACCTGCAAGAGCAGTTGTAACGACTGGTTTATTAATAGCACCACACCTATTAGAAAGAAGTAAACACAAAATAAACAAACCAACAGCCGAATCAGAAACATTAGAGGGTATTGTAACTGAATCACAAATTACTGATTTAGATGCTACATTTGATACATACGAATCTATTTTAAGTATAAATGAAGATGAACAAATTAACGCAAATGTTCTTAGTATAGATGGAGAATTAGATGCATCGAAAGAGTATAATTTTGGAGCTGATGTTAATTCATATGAAACAGCTATTGGATTTAATGCAGATGAAATTTCTGATGGTGAATATTTAACATATGATGGTATTATAGATGCTAACTTAAAAGAACCAACGATAACATCGGAATTAGATTTACTTCGTTCAGGACAGGTGGTTGGTATTAATAATTTTGAAAACTATGGTTTTGGAACTTATTTTTCTAATGGATATGGAAAATACATATATGAAGAAAATGGTAGTTTTAAATCAAAAGGAATAAGAGCATTTATAGTTACAAAGAAAAATAATATTATTTCAACTGACTTTGATGCTAATGGGTATGAATTTACTTATGTAACATCATCTTATGATAAAGAATTGATTATACAAGATTTACATCAAAGTGGAAGTGTAATCGGTGGTGATATTATTTCAGCAGTTACAGCAAGTGGATATTTAAGAACACACTACGCATTTACTGGTGATAAACACTTAGGTTTACAAAATTCATTTTATAAAGGTTCAAAACAAAATAGTTTTACTACCGTTGATGGAAAAGATGCGGTTGAAACATTTGTAAGTAATCCTACTACATTAAGAATTACACCACAAGGTAGAAGTAATAGTGAACCAATATTAGAAGTTGAATAAAAATAATGTAAAGAAAAAATATTTTATATATTTATAAAAGAATAATAAACAAACTATGGCATACTTAGATAACACAACAA
>JACCDP011561996.1_pt1 | contig 10334 bp, 24 predicted proteins | sample 7445841 | NCBI WGS metagenome assembly JACCDP01 (sample SAMN15323441, study PRJNA562643) | freshwater metagenome | isolation source: river surface water | place: USA:Blue River Watershed | collected 2017-08-17
CTAGGGTGTACATCTCAGTCTGTCTAAGAAGTGGGGTCAGGCTTCTTAGTAAACACAATTATTTCCTATGTAGAATATTATACACTATGTTTGTCTATTTGTCAAGTCTTTTCTTAAATATTTACATTTATTTTTACTTTCTTGTGATTGTAGTCACACTTCTAAGCACTTTAAAGTTCCCCATTCTCAGGGTGTCTGGATTGTCCTCTAGAGTATTACTTTTATTATATTTATCATACAGTTATCTCTGATGTCTGTCTAGTCCTATTTTACCTTTTTTGTGAGCTTTGTAGGCTCCCACAAAAGTAATCACTAAGCAGTTACCCCTCCCCCCAGTCACTTTGAAGCTCAGGTTAGTTAGTGCTTACTTCGCAGTTACTCAGTAGGTCTAGTTAGTCAACATATAGTTAGTCAACTAGAGGTAGTGTGTAGGACGGTGTAGCACCCTCTGAAGTACCTCTAGAGGCACTCAGGGTTTACCCTTAGAAGTACTAGGCAGGGTATAAAGGATACTCTAGAGGGTATGCAAGATACTAGGCAGGGTATATCTAAAGTTATTCACAAGTTATTAACACCCTGTGGATAAGATACTCTTAGGGGTATGTAGTTATACACAGGTTAAGTCTTATATAAGAGTTGAAATTGTGGATAAGTAGTAGTTGTGGTGTTAGTAACTTTCTCCAAGGGGTAAGGTAGTACTTGAGCTTGAGAGGCTCTAAAGGCCTAAAAAGGGGCTTCTAGCTACCATGAGAAAAACTCTTACATATTGTGAGAAAAAGTATGTATTATTTATAGTTTGTAAGGTTCGTGTAAGGTAGCTCTGGATAATAGAGGACAAGACAAGAGCAATAGTGCTAGTGTCTAAACAAAGGAACTACCATGACAAGCTTACCTACACCTAGTGGATGGACACTGCAGGAAATCAGAGACTGTTTAGAGAAAGTAACACAGATAATGTCAGAGACTGAGAATAGGTCTCACCGTTGGTACTTACTGTCACAGCAACAGTGTAACTTAGAACACCTTATCAACCTAATTGAAACAGCGGAGTAAATCATGAACAAAGAAACTATTTATGACATTCTGTCTGTAGTGCTATTAGGTCTTGCATTGGCCTGTGGTGCATTGGCTTATTTTGACGTACTCACTAAGTAAAAGGAAACACTATCATGTCATATCCAAGAACAGCATTAGAAGCGTTGAATCAAATAAAAGCACTACCTGATCACGGTTTCTTAGACTTTATGATTGAACGTGAGTGCTATGGTGCAACTCCATATCTATCAGGCAAGACAGATCAAGGGTGGTGTGTATTGTGGTCTATTGAAATGTTAGACTACAATGACTGTGATGTCGCCTAAGTGACAGTATACCGTGAAGCATTCTAGTAGAGTGCTTTGCAGTGCACTGTCAGTCAACATCCCGTTGACGATGCACTAACTCAAGGCTACGGCCTAACTTTTAAGGGGTTAAACATGACTAAAGAAAACTTTGTTCAACACATTGCCGACACTCTCACCAAAGGCTTCGATGAAGATGAATTGAACGTTGATGGTGAGTCAATGACAGCCTTTGACTACTTAGGCGATGCCTTGGACATTGAATACATTGTCAACAGTAAAGGTGAGTATAAAGGTGCACGTGTACTGGTGGCCTTTGGTGGCCCTAATATCTGGGTTAACACCAGAACCAAAACAGTGGAGGGTTATTGGTGGGCTGATTCGTGCACTGCTTCATTTAAGGATAATATCGGCCTTGATGAGGCCTTAGAGGAACTCTGGAATTGCCGCTGATATGCACATCTTCAAAGATAACATTGTCTGGCACTCATACACTAAGTGTAAAGAGGGTAAAACCTACGGCATCATTACCAAAAGGGTAGATGGTGTCTTAGTCTTGAACTTAAAAGCTACCTTTGAGACTCGCAAAGAGGCTAAAAAGGCGGCTAACATCAGATGTAAACAACTTGCAATGGAAGGAACTAATTAAATGATACTAGAAGAGGAACAACTAGAATTTTTAAAGGCTTATTCTTTAAGTAGGATAAAAATGCCAGTGGAAGATCTAGCTAAATATGTGTTTTCAAGTGAATTGGATTATTCAGATATGTCAAAAGAAGATCGTTATAAGGCTTTAGATGCATACGAATTATGGTGTCATGCTTTAAACTATGCGGACACTGTATATGGTAGAGAGGAGATGAATAAATGAATACTAAACTATTAAAACACACACGTGAGCTATTCAAGACTTACGATGTGCCTGAGCACGTTCGAAGGGATTATCGTCGCAAGTGGATCCGTTCAATCCGTCTATTGGGTGACAAATGGCTATTAGCTCAGCCTGTGCAAAGGAAAACAAACAATGTATAAGATTGTCTCAATATCCTCAGGTATTGTCGTTGCTACCTTTAATAAGCTATCATTCGCTCAGGAGTGGCTTCAAGATAACAACAATCTTGAGGGTAAACCTGCTAACCTTTATAAACTTGTCATTGTAAGGAAATAATATGGAAACAATAACCTTTCACTTTGTAGGTGAATTAGAAGACTCATGCGCTATTGTTGACGTTAAGTGTCAGATTGACGAAGACGGGGATTGTAGAAGTCTAGATTCAGTTAAATTTAAAGGCTTCGATGTGATAGAAGTTATTTCTGTCAGTCAATGGGAAGACTTAGAATTTCAAGCTTCTAAAGCCTATAAAGCTGAGAAATACGAACAAAGCACCATTGACCATGACAACAATAGCACTTTAGAGGCTGTTTATGGCCTCTCTAAGCCTTCGTTTCACATACGTTAAGGGGTAGGTACTATGTTATACACAAGAGGCTCTATTGAAGGTTTCATGGGTGACACTAAACAAAAGGTAATGACTTTTGATTTTGACTGCCTAATGACTGATAAACACATTGACGAACTGCTAGAACTTTTAAGAGGTAAATGTAACGACTGGAATGAAGCTCTACACTTTAAAATGACCTTAGAAAGCGAGGATGTATAAATGTTATCAGAAATTGACTTAAAAGACTGGGATGAACAACCTTCTAAACCTTTATACGATGTCCCCAAAGAAACACCTATAAAGACTCACATTGGTTTGTTATGGTTCAAGCACATAGACGGGGCTTACAGTCTGTGCTACGATGTAGAAGGACACCCAGTGCATATGCAAGCATGGGCAACTGTTAACCCTTTTAAAAGGAAACCTACGAAATGAATGAATATTGCTATCAAGTAAGCCCTACGAAGTCAGTATGGGTAATGGCCTCTAGTGAAGAGGAAGCTGAGTCTAAGGTGTTTGAAACCTTAGGCTATGACCCTGAAGAGATGGAACTTGTTGAAGTAGTGGAGAATGTATGACACAAGATGAACTAACTAAACTGATAAATGAGTTCCTACCTTATCCTTCTGAAGGTCAGCACTATGCGCTAAGGCAGTTTGCCACAATAGTGGCTGATTCTGAGCGTGAGGCGTGTGCAAAGATTGTTGAAGAGAGCAGTCTGCCCGACACATACAGTCAAGAGTGTTTGCCTGAGATTGCAAACGACATCCGAGCAAGGGGACAAGCATGAAATGTTTATGCTGCGACAAGATGCTGACAGACTTTGAAGCTACACGTAAACACGCTGTAACAGGGATGTTTATAGACCTATGTCAACAATGCTTTAAAACTGTACAGATGGACGCTAATCTGCCTACAAAGGATCGTAGAGATCTGATCTCAGAGGATGACATTGACGACAGCGTAGAAGCTGAAGATGAACATGAGAGTAACATTGGTGACACCTTAGATGGAAAGGACTATTGACAAACTGTACAAAGTATGCTACCCTTACTTTAAAGTACCTATGATGTTTCATAGAAGTCTTTAAAGTTAAATACACTATTAAAGTATCTTTATATATTTACTTATAAAGTAACTTTAAAGTTAAGTAGGACTCTTAAAATTTATAGACACTAACCCATTGAAAGGATAATTATGTCTATTGAGTTGATTGATGATGACATTGACATGGATGTCGTTAAGTATGAATGTTGGTATTGGTCTGTCATTGACAGTATGGCTGACTTAATCTTGAACAATGGTCGTGACAGGGTTATGGCTGACGTAGCTGATGTCGTGATTAAACGTTTAGGTGATGGATATGTCTCACCTGTTGAAGATTTACCATTATGATGATGGCATTGTTTGTCTTCATAGTAACTTTAATTAGACTGGTACTCTCAAAATGAACATTGATGAATCTAAACCTTGGCCTTTCCCGTCTGCACCCTTAGCAGGTGACTCAAGCCTTAAAGCTTTAGCTGACACACTGTCTATGCTAGAGGATTTCACAGCTTTTCAGCTCCGAGGGGACATCTACTATGGATACCCAGATAAAAAGGCTCTGAGCACGATTGAAGGGCTACGGGAGGCATTAAAAGATGCTTAGCATAGTACGTAAACCAAGTGAGTCAAAGTTTGTTAAGCACATACCCTGTGAGTACTGTGGTAGCTCAGATGCAGGTGCTTTATACGATGACAATCACACCTATTGCTTTAACTGCCATGAAACTCACCATGAGAATGAATATGATGACTTCACAGTTAAGCAAGATGCAGTACAACCTAGGAAGACTCAGATGTTAGACATCAAAGGGCAGATTAAATCGATACCTGATCGAGGTATTAACTTACAAACCTGTGAGAAGTATGGAGTAACTCAAGATGCAGAACGACACTATTACCCTTACACTGACAACGGAGGAACTAGAGTCGCTTATAAGGTTCGTAGTGTTGCTGAAAAGAGCTTCTCCATCAGCGGAAACTTTAAAGATGCAAGTCTATTCGGTCAACATCTCTTTCACTCAGGCGGGAAGTATGTTACAGTTTATGAAGGAGAACTTGATGCGTTGGCCGGATACCAGCTTACAGGATCTCAATGGCCTAGTGTTAGCATTCGCAACGGAGCACAAGCGGCCTTAAAGGACTGTAAAGCTCAGTATGAGTGGCTCAATAGCTTTGAGAACATTGTTATCTGCTTTGATGCTGATGAGCCGGGTAAGAAAGCTTCTAAAGAGGTAGCTGAACTGTTTGGACAGAAGGCTAAGATTGTTAAGCATTTGAGTGGCTACAAAGATGCTTGTGATTACCTCATTGCAGGAGCTACTAAAGAGTTCGTGAATGAGTGGTGGAGAGCTGAGGTTTACATTCCAGATGGGATTATCAATGCTGCATCACTGTGGGAGGAAGTGATTAAACCTGAGGCTAAAGCTGAGGCGATGTATCCTTGGAAGGGCTTAAACAAGCTTCTCTACGGTATGCGTCCTTCGGAGTTAGTCACAGTCACAGCAGGTTCAGGCTTAGGTAAGAGCCAGTTTCTACGTGAGATCTTGTTTAACATTCTGAACACTACGAAGTGGAACATTGGAGGGTTATTCCTCGAAGAGTCAACTCGTAAGACAGCTAGAAGTATCATGTCTTTGCACGCTAATAAGCTGTTGCACTTACCTGATACTCCCACCAATGAACAGGAGCTTAAAGATGCTTTCGATGCAACTCTTGGTAGTAATCGTATCTATCTTTTTGATCACTTCGGTAGCAGTGATGTGGACAACATTAGCAACAGAATCAGATATATGGCTAAAGCTTGCGATTGTAGGGTTATATTCCTTGATCACATCAGTATTGTTGTATCTGGTCAAGACCTTGGAGATGAGCGTAAAGCTATTGATAACATGATGACGAAGCTTCGTACACTGGTTCAAGAGCTAGAGATTACATTGATCTGTGTAAGTCACCTTCGTAGACCTCAAGGTAATGCAGGACATGAGGATGGACAAGCTGTATCGTTGTCTCAGCTGCGAGGCTCAGGCTCAATTGCTCAGTTGTCAGACGCTGTGATTACACTGGAGCGTAACAGCATGGCTGAGGATGAGAATGAACGTCACATGACTAAGATAGCTGTGGCTAAGAATCGTTACAATGGCTATACAGGCCCAGCTTGTGTACTTAAGTATGACATGGAAACTGGACGTATGATGGAGATGCAGGAGGAAGTACTATGAGTGGAAAGGGAAGCTCACCTAGACCTTACAGTGTGACTCAAGAGGAATATGATTCACGATGGGATGCTATCTTCGGTAGAGACAAAGACGATAAAGTACGTGACTTTGAGTTTGATAAAGAAGCTGATAAGTTAGAAGAGGAACAAGACAAATGAGTGCATGGCTAATTGCTGTAGTAGGAGTTGTCTACACTGTGGTAGCTGTAGACTTGCTCATCAAAGGTAACACAGGCTTAGGTATTGCCTTCGTAGGCTATGCTTTAGGTAACATAGGACTGTACATGGAGGCTGCAAAGTGAATAACAGTAAAGCTATCCCTAAGTGGATGCAACGTATGATTGACCTTAAAGTTCCTCCTGAAGTTATTGCTCAGAGAGCTGAACAACGTAGGCTCAGAGATCGTGAGTGGGCTTTGAAGAACAAGGACAAGAAAGCTATGCACAAGAGAACCTATAGGGCTAAGAAGAACAATGTATTACTAGTAACCGCAGAAGGCTCTAAAACATTGAGTTCTTATCGTCCTAACTGGAAGGAAGCTCCTGTATACTATTGTCCTGAGTTAACTTATAGAGGTAAAACATGACTGATAAAGACGAAGCATTGAGTTTGGAACAAACGTTACGCCGTGCATTGGAGGCGTTGGAAAGAGAGGAGTATCGGTTGCGTCAAACAGGGCAAAGTCAGGTGTATTCCGGAATTGGTTTTGCCATCACCGCCATTAAAGCCGCACTAGAAGCGAAGGGTGAGCCTGTGGCGTGGCGTGATGCCGCAATCAGACTTGGCGAGGAGCTGTCCTCTGTTGGGCCTAATGGCTACTACGACATGGATGCAAAGGAATGGCTTGATTGGGCTATGGAACAGAACCCAAGGGGCGAGCATTCATTACCGAAGCGCAAGCCGCTGACGGATGCGGAGGTTGAGAAAATCATTAAGGCCAACATGATCCTTCAAATGAATCTCGCTGGAATTAGGCAGGACTTTGAAGCCGCGCACGGCATTAAGGGGGAAGCATGAAACAACTGATTGAAGACCTTATCAGCGCATTGGAATATCACGTTGAGCAGACAAGACCAATTTACAGCACCACTGTTGCACTTCAAGCCGCAAGAGAGGCGCTTAAATCTTTACCACCACAGCGCACATGGGTAGGGCTGACAGATGAGCATAAAGAGGGATTGATTTGCATGACTGACCCAAACCCAGAGCCACATCATTTGCGTGAGTTAATTGATGTAGTTGAATTTCAACTCAAGGAGAAAAACGGTTATGCTTGATTTAGATAAGATAGCTGGTAGAATGCTTGACTTGGAGAGTAAGTACTATGAGTTGCAAGACAAGTATCAATTACTTATCCATCACTATGAAGACCTAAAGGCAGAGTATGAAGCGTATCGTTCTAGACATCGAGACAACATTAGATCACAACACGATCTGGATGGTAGTAACTAAGGACATTGACACTGGAGAAGTTAACGTATGGAAAGCAGCAAACAACCTCGTGGAGTATTTAAAGGACACTACGTTGATAGTAGCCCACAACGGGATAAGCTTCGATTTTCCGATATTGAACAAGCATTGGAATACGAAGATTCGCTTGAGCCAAGTGTACGATACGTTGATAGCCTCAAGGTTGTTAAATCCCTCAATAGAGAACGGGCACAGCTTAGACGCATGGGGCGAGAGACTGACAGTGAAGAAGGTGAATTATAAAGGTGTATGGGAATGGTTAATGCAAAGACGAGAGGAGTACAAAGGTGAGTGCTTCGATGTTCCTCATATGGCTCTTCTTGAGTATTATTGCATTAGGGACGTTGAGGTCACTTGTAATCTTTATAAGCATCTTACTGATGAATTCGCTAAGAAAGACTTTTCACAAGAAAGCCTTGATCTTGAGCATAAGGTAGCTGCTATCATAGCTGAACAGGAACGTAATGGCTTCAAACTTGACTTACCCTTCGCAACCTGCTTACTTGCTGACATCAAAGGAAAGATGGCAGGAATATATGAGCAGATGCAAGAGAGATGGCCTCCAGTCATCACTCCAAGGTTCCACAAGACAAGTGGAAAGCCTATCAAAGACTGCGTTGATACTTTCAATCCCGGAAGTAGAAAGCAGATCGGAGAAAAGCTGATGGAGCTAGGTTGGAAGCCTAAGGACTTTACTGAGAAGGGACAGCCTATTGTCGATGAGTCAGTATTGGCTAAGGTTAAGATTCCTGAGGCTCAGATGATCGCTGAATACTTGATGCTACAGAAACGTGTAGCTCAGATTGAAAGTTGGTTAGAGGCTGTAGGTAAGGACGGTAGAGTTCACGGTAAGGTGATCACGAATGGAGCTGTGTCGGGTAGAGCTACGCATAGCACACCTAATATGGCTCAGATACCCGCTACTAGGTCAACATATGGAAAAGAATGTAGAAGTTGCTGGACTGTTGAGGAAGGGAATGTACTTGTTGGCACAGATTTGTCTGGTATTGAGTTGCGTTGCTTTGCTCACTATCTTAATGATCCTGAATATTCAAATGAGGTTGTAAATGGAGATGTCCACACGAGAAATCAGAATGCATTTGGAGTCGCTACGAGGGATCTTGCCAAGACTGTCCTCTATGCCACACTCTACGGTGCTTCACCGGGTAAAGTCGGTACAATTATTGGTGGTTCAGAAAAGCAAGGGAAAAAGATTATTGATAATTTTCAACGTAACGTCCCAGCATACGCTAAGCTTAAGAAGAAAGTATCTAATTTCGCTGCAAAAGGCTGGATACCGGGTCTTGACGGACGTAAGTTGCAGATTAGATCTGAGCATAGCGCACTTAATACACTCTTGCAGTCGGCAGGAGCGATTATTGCTAAGCAATGGATTGTGTGCTTTCACAAGGAACTCACTGCAAAAAAGATACCATTTAAGCTAGTTGCATGGGTTCACGACGAGGTACAAATTGAAGTTCCTGAAAAGTATGGTACAATAGTAGGTGAGATTGTAGTTAAAGCAGCAGCTGATGCAGGTGAGATTCTAAAGTTTAGATGCCCTGTAGGAGCTGAATTCAAGACTGGAAAGAACTGGTATGACTGTCACTGATAAATGCTGTAAAAACTGTGGTGTAACAAAACCTTTGTATCAATTTCAAAAGGACTCTTCAAAGAAAGATGGCCTTAGACCAGAATGCAAAAGGTGTACCTCTACAAGACGAAAACTATTGCTTTCTAAAGATACAATACGACAACGTAACTTAGAAAAGAACTTTGGTAAAGGTGCATTAGATACCTATGCAAAGTTATTTGAGGAACAAAAAGGAGTGTGTGCAATTTGTTCAAGTCCTGAGAATGGTAGGTATAAACATTTGTCTATTGACCATGATCATGCAACAGGTAAAATTCGAGGACTTCTATGTAATAACTGTAATCGTGGCCTAGGTCTTTTACGTGATAGTGAAGAACTTTTAAGAAAGGCTGCAATATATGTCGAAGAGCATTGATAAGAATCAAATACTATTTAATGTTGAAGGTGACACTTTCAAGATTAAGATAGGAGAGGATCTAGATCTTGAAGAGGTATACACAATACTGTTATCAGCATTGGTTTACTTAGAAGATCTGGCTATGGGTATGGTAGCTCACCCAGAATCTAAAGAGCTACATTGACTTAAAGGAAAATGAAATGAGTATTGATAGCATGAAACCCGTTAAAGTTGCTGGTGAGTTGTACTGGTCTAACTGGATGAAAGAGTACAACACTAAGTTCAACGAAGCTAACGATAAGTATGAGTGCACATTGGGACAGTTGAGTGATGCAGCTTGCAGTAAGCTTGAAGAGTTGGGCATCAAGATCAAAGACAAAGACACAATGGGTAAGTTCATTGTTGGTAAGTCTAAGTTCGTATTTGAGCCTGTGGATGAAGAAGGTAATCCTATTGAGATCTCTAAGATTGGTAACGGTACTAAGTGTTATGCACTGGTGTCTTCATACCGTCACAAGATGTCAGCTAAGTTCGGTGCTGCACCATCGATTAAGAAGCTGGTTATCACTGAGCTGAAGATCTACTCTCCTGAGGGTTCACCTGAAGAAGAGACAGCGGATGACATCCTCTAAGGATAGACCTGTTGAGGCTATTGTAGATGCCGACTTTCTAGTTTATAAAGTTGGCTTCTCCAATGAGGATGAAGAGGAACGGTGGGCACTAAATCGACTCACAGAGTGGTTTACCGACATAATCTATATGCGCTTGAAGTGTGATGACTACAGAGCTTGGATTACAGGTAAGACTAACTTTAGATTCGAGGTAGCTA
>JACCDP010491744.1_pt1 | contig 10333 bp, 11 predicted proteins | sample 7445841 | NCBI WGS metagenome assembly JACCDP01 (sample SAMN15323441, study PRJNA562643) | freshwater metagenome | isolation source: river surface water | place: USA:Blue River Watershed | collected 2017-08-17
ATATTTAAACCTATAAAGTTTATCACTTAGATGAATAAAATATATTTCACTATATAGCTAAACTAGACTTTTAGAATTTAAAAATATACAGCTCAACAACTTTTTACTTATGAAAAATTCTAAAATCATAAGAAATGAAAGTAATTGAATCTACAGTACATGAATTAAAGATTGTGTACAAGCCAGGACCTAAATTATCCAGCACAAAAATTACTAATTCACAGGAAGCGCATGATATTCTTAGGAGTGTTTTCAACCAAGACACCATTTCATGCCAAGAAGAAGTAATTGTACTGCACCTGGACTATGCAAACCAAGTGAAGGGTTTTCAGCGGCTGAGTATTGGGGGTATAAATTCCACCACTATAGACATCAGGGTGGTACTATCTGTAGCACTTAAGAGTTTTGCATCTGGAATAATTATCAGCCACAACCACCCTACCGGGAATACTGAGCCTTCTGCACAGGATATTGCCATAACAGACAGGTTAAATGCTGCATGTAAAATTATGGATATCCAATTGCTAGACCATGTAATACTGACACCGCATGCTGGATATTACAGCTTCAGAGATGAAGGTAAGTTGTGAAAAAGCACCACTCAGGAATGGGTGGTGTTCTTTTTTACGGATAAAGCATTTTTGAACAAAATAAAAATTAAAGCAATATAGTTAGGGTGCATGGAATAAAATCGGAACAGATTGATAGATCCGGAGTTATTCTAATGTATGCCATATTATTAACTTAAATTTTATATTATGACTAAAATTTTTATCAGCTACAGTTCAAAAAATCAAGCTCTTTTGAATCATTTAAGAACCTTATTTGAGCAGAACAAAAAATTTGCACTTACAATTGTTCCTGAACAAAACATGAACCTGACACCAAGTTCTGAAAAAGTTAAAAAAGGCCTGGATTCTTCAAATATTTTTGTGGCAATATTAACAGAAGAAGCACTTAATACTCAATGGGTAAATCAAGAAATTGGTTATTGGTATGCTAAGCACAATCAGCCAAGAAAAATGTACTTTCTAGTGGAAAAAAAAGCAATGCCAAAGCTAAATGGATTTATTTCTAGGGACATGGATATGCCTTACAGATTTTCATCTGAAGACTCTTTCAAAGTTGCTCTTGAAAAACTACATAAAGACCTTGTAAAAAACCATTCTTACTCTGGAATATATCACATAAGGTAGTATACTTTTCTTTGTGGATTTAACTAAATTTACCAAGGAAAATTAACCAAGCATTTTTAATTTTTACTGGCAAATTTTAAAGTATAAAACTGGAAGGCCTTGTTTTTACTGAGGGTTTTGAACTTAGAGCATCTGACTGTTAATCAGAGGGTCGCTGGTTCAAGTCCAGCAGGGGGAGCAAAAAAAACCCAGTAAACTCACGTTTTACTGGGTTTTTTGTTGGAATGAACTTTTGGTTATGATCCATCCTATCCCAAATAGGCTTTCTATGCTGTTTCTACTGGCAAATTTGCTGGCAAATTATTTTGCTGCAATATAAACCACAATGGCAATTTTAAAATTAGCATTAGACAAGCGTAGACAGAAAAAGAATGGGACCTACCCTATTGTATTTACTACAGTATTGAATTCTAAGCCCCTTCGGATAAGTACAGGTGTGTCAGTGCGGGCTGAAGATTTTAATGAGCAAACTGGAGTTTTAAAAGGAGAGCCCAAACTAACTGAGTCACTCTTTAAATTAGAGAGTTTATACCTCAAGCGTTTGCAACTTTTTTTACTTAATCACCCCTCTGTTTCATGTACAAAGACTTTGAAACAATTCTTATTAAATAGAACTACAGAGGAAGTTACAATTCTTAGTTATTGGAATAATGTAGTAGATGACCTGTGTTCTAAAAAGAGATTTGGTGGTGCTAAAGTACATAAGCAAAGTATTTCTACCATAGGGAAACATCTGAATCTAAACATCCAATTTAAGGAACTAAGCTACCGCAGTTTACTTGAACTTGAAAAGAAGTTGTATGTATCAGGAGTAAGTACCAATGGCATGGGTGTTTACTTCAGAAGTCTTAGGACGGTTTGTAATCTTGCAATTAATGAAGATATAGTAAATGTGGAGTGGTATCCGTTTAAGAAATATAAGATAAAAAAGGAGCTGACTACTCCCAGAGTACTAAATAAGCAAGAACTACAGCGGTATTTTAACCTTGCTATAGATGAAGCATCACCTGAATACAAGTACTGGTGTATTGGCAAGTTGTTGTTCATGCTACGTGGTATTAATATAACAGATCTATTAATGCTGACTAAGCAAAATATAAATAATGAGCGACTCATCTACAGGAGGAGCAAGACAGGTAAGCTTTACAGTATCAAACTGACTTCTGAAATTTACCAGGTGTTGGGTAGCTTTTCAGCCACAACTACACTGTTAGGCATTTCTGAGTTATCTGAATTCAAATCAAGTAGAAGGGTTGAGAATATTACACAGAGGCGGAAGGTAATTAATCATCACTTAGCTAAAATAGGACAAAGTCTAGGCTTCAGTGAAAAACTAACTACTTATGTTTTCAGGTACAGCTATGCTAATCTTGCAAAACAGATGGGTTATTCCAAAGACATCATAGCAGAAGCATTAGGGCATGAATATGGTAATGCAGTTACTGGAATTTACTTGGAGCAATTTGACCAGGAAGTAGTTGACAAAATGAATCAGGACTTAATTGAAGCTGTGTTGGCTTGAGTATGTGCTAACAACTCATTTATGAAATCTGTTGGAGTCATTTCAAATGCTTCTGAAAGATTGCACAACCAATGTAAGGTTGGTGAAATTAAGCCTCTTTCAACTCTGGAAATGTATTGGTAATCTAATCCTACTCTATCAGCTAATTGAGGTTGACTCAGCTTTAATTGCATTCTTTTCATCCTGACAAACTCCCCTAGCCTCTTGTTGAAAACCAACTTATCCATACTTGGCAAGTTGGCAAGAGTTGGGAATTATGAACTAAACATATATGTTTTGTTTTTATATATTTGTGAGAAATAAAACCAATGAACAAGAGAATTATATTACTTCTTTTTGCAAGTGTTCAATTTGTTTCCTTAGCTCAGTGCCTACAATCTAAGAGTTTGACCAATAATTCAAATCAAGTAAATGGAGGAACTCAATTAAAATTGGAAACCATAAATGTTATAAAAAGTGAATTTAACTTACTTGAGCAATTTTTTAATGTAGACTTAGAGTTATTAATCATGGACTACAGCGCAGGACCTTGTTATTTTCCAGATTTAGACTTGGTAATTGCTGATAAAATTTTGTTGAATGATGTCAGTAAACTCAATTATGGAAATGAGCGTGTTAAAGCTATATTAGCCCATGAATTTGCTCATGCAGTTCAATTTCATGCTGGTTTACAAAATATATGGACAGGTGGCAAAAAGATTGAGTTACATGCTGATTTTTTAGCAGGTTATTACATGGGCCGTAATGGATTGATTGCAAAAGGGAAATTAACTACATTTTCACAAGAATTTTATGAGCGCGGGGATTATGAGTTTTATCATGAAGACCACCATGGTACCCCAGAAGAAAGGAGATGTGCTTTTTTAGAGGGTTATAGAGTAGCTGTAAAATACAATTTTAATCTTCAACAAGCCTTTAACTGCGGGGTGGATTACATAAAACTTCTCTATCCTTGTGACCCATTCGGAATTATTAGGGAGTATTCTAAAACAGAATATAATAATGTGAAGTACAATCAACCTACTGGCAGCTACACTTTTAAGTCTTCACAAAAAGTCATGGGGTTCTATAATCTTTATTATCAACCTCTTGGCTATGCTGGGCCGGGAAATGATTGTGTGTTCAATAATCTTACACCAGGAACATATGTTGTAATACCTGGTAAAGTAAAAAAATCAGGTAGGGTAAAATACTATTCACCTTATAGTTTTACAGTTAAGCCAAATCATATGGGAGAATTTAAGATTAATCAGGTTGGGATTTTTGCCATCAGAACATATAGTATTTCATTCTAATTATCATGACTAGAACTATTTTACTTTTCCTATTATGCACTTTAAGTGTTTATTCCCAGGCTCAGAATTATCTATACATAGATACCAGAAGATATGTAAGTACATCAGATTGGAACTGCACAATAAAAAATGGGTTCCCTGAATTTGGAAACGCATCACTTTCAGTGGCAAAGAATGGTAGTGGTGGTTATTTTGTTGTATCTGTAGATACAAATCATCCGTTAAAAGGCTCTGTTTTAATTTACCTTGAAAATGGTGGCGTTATTAAATGTTTAGATACTCAGATTAAAGATCAACATGATGGTATTTCTACTGGGATTTATAACCTAACTGCTTCTGAAATAATTCAACTTAAAAACTCTAGGATATCATCTGTAAGAGTTTCGTGTTTAATGTATAGCTCTAGTATTCACTCATTTACAATCTACAATTATTATCATTTTCAATCTTATTTGGGTGATGATTTTGATGTTTCAAATCATACAGAAGAAGATGTATTGAAACTTTTTAGCTACTGATATGAAGAAATTACTATTACTTATTTTTATTGGAGTTGCGTTCTGTTTTTTATCACAAACAACTGTTAAAGATGCAGGAGGAAATATTTATCCTGTTGTAAAGATTGGAAATCAAATTTGGATGGCTGAAAATCTAAGAACAGAAGTTTTTGCAAATGGAGAACCTATAACACAAATTACCTCTAATAGGTATTGGCAAGAAGTAAGTGTATTTGCTCTTAATGATTCAACATTAAGTGAGATATGGCCTGTAATGTGTTATATGAATAACAGTAAAAGTAAAAATGGGGCTTTGTACAACTGGTATGTAGTTATTGATGACAGAAATGTATGCCCAACCGGATGGCATGTTCCTTCAACAGAAGAATATCAAGAAATGATTGATTTTTTAGGTGGAATGCAAAATGCAAGCAAAAAGCTTAAATCTAATTTAACTTGGAAAACCCCTGGCAGCAATTTATCTAAGTTCAATGCTCTTAATATTGGTTTCAGAACAGGTGGGGGAGAATTTGATACAGAAAGAACTTCCTTCTGGACTGATGTTCTAAATGAAGAGGTGAATAAATACAATGGAGCAATTTCCCTATCAGCAACAATATTAGATTTAGATGAAACTGATTCAAAGACTCATTTTCAAAATGTTTTTTTTAATGCAGGAGCTTCTATTAGATGCATCAAAAACTAAATCTAGCAGATTGATATTTGCAACCTAGTAACATCCCTCTAAGTGTCTAAATATTGATTTTAAATGAATTATAATATTAGGAATATAAGTTTTGAAATCCTTTTTTTAAATATTTTGGTTTTAATTACCATACATAATTACAGTAATATTTATGCCCAAGATGGATTTAATTCTCTTGACCCATTAGGTACTCCTTATGGAAGTATGAACAGAAACCCTTCTGAAATACCAATGGAGCAAGAATGGGTGGATAAAACTCCGAACACTAAAAGCATTAATTTTCCGGATGTTTATATGCCGGAACAAGGTTCCAAAGGTAGTAGCAACCAAAAAATACCCCAAGGCAAGACATTTAAAAACATGTCTGCTGAAGAGTTTGGGAAGGCATATGAAGATTCTTTAAATCAAATTTTTAAAAACAATCAGGATAAAAATGAATATGCCAAAATTCACTCATATGACCCTGAACAAACTTCTGATCCAAAAAATAATGATGGAGTAAGTGAGGATACTTCTTCATTTGAAGAAAAAAAGAATAGTTGGATAGGTTATCTAGGTGGAATTGGAGGTATACTTATAATTGTAATCCCAACTTATTTTTACTACCGCAGCATAAAATAATTTACACATTCTCTTTGTTTAACGTTGACTAATATCACCAGTAAAACATCCCCCTACCCAATCTAAACATCTTTCTACCCCCTATTGGTGTATTTAATGCTTAATGAATCTCTGGTAGCTTCACTTACTGTTTTGTGTCCATTAATATTTTAAACATCTTTTGTGAGCTTCATCTAGATATATACATATTATATAGCTAAACTACACACTTAGCTGCTGAAGCAGCGGCCTATGAACAACTTCTTTCTACTAAGGATATATTTTTTTATTAATCCTTAATTTATTTATTATGAAGAAGTTTGTTAAAGCAAACAGGAAACAATGCTCAATGAAGCTTTCCTTACAAGGCCCAAGTGGTTCAGGTAAGACTATAGGAGCATTAAAGTTAGCAAAAGGTTTGGCGGGGAGCCTAGATCAAGTTGCTGTAATTGACACAGAGAATGGTAGCAGCCATCTCTATGCACACATGGGTGACTTTTCAGTTTTCTCCATGGAAGCACCTTATACACCAGAAATGTTTATGCAAGCAATTGACACTGCTGTACAAGAAGGATTCAAATGTATAATTATTGACTCCCTTTCTCATGAGTGGTTCGGGACAGGAGGCATTCTGGATATCCACAGCAGTATGGTGGGTAATTCCTTTGCAAACTGGAGTAAACTGACTCCAAGACACAATGCACTTATCAATACCATAGTGAAGGCTCCTGTGCATATCATTGCCACATTTAGAAGCAAGACAGATTATGTGATTCAGCAAGTGAATGGCAAGAGTGTTCCTGAGAAAGTTGGACTTAAAGCTATTGCTAGAGAAGATTCTGAGTATGAATTCACTGTGGCATTTGAACTCAACCGCAATTATGTGGCAAATGTGACCAAAGACAGAACTGGTATGTTTGTAAATCAGCCTGAACTGAGAATTACTGAAGCTGTAGGAGCTCAAATTGCTTCATGGTGTTCATTGGCAGATGTTCAAGAAAAGACTGAGCAAGCAAAAATTCAAGATTGCAATTCTATTGATGAACTGGAATCATTATTAGCTGACAAGCCTGATGTAAGAGATGCACTCAGAGAACAAGTGAGCACAAAGATGGAAGACCTTTTGATGGTACAGCAGTATAAATATCAACAAAATGGGCACTATCATGGAAAGTAATCACCTCACTCCTACTATTGGATTTAGCCCAGTTAATGTGGGTTTAAATAAATCCAGTGCAAGCTCATTTATTGAAGCTAACACAGAGAAAATTAGATTTGAGGAATTAAGGGATGAGCACATCATCCCTGTTTTCTCTGCCACCAATGAGCCACTAATTTCTCACCATGAGTTTATTGAGACTGTTGGGACTGAAGTTCAGAATTGGTTTGCTAATGAAGATGTACTCTTGCCAAGTATCCGTGTTTCTCATCCTATTAAAGGTAGAATTCCTGAAGCAAGATATAAAAGAGCTTCTGAATTGGAACCATGGGAATCTACCCTATACTTTGAGAGGATGATGTTCTGCATAGAAATACCAAGCATCTTTGAGAGTGTCAATGGGAATCACCTGAGCCTTGTAATTGGAGGAGTAAAAGCCTTCTCCAAAGATAATCTGTATGGCAAAAGACCCAGCGGAGAACAGCACTTTCAGTTGTTTATTGGTTTCCAAAACAAGGTTTGTACTAATCTGTGTATTTCTACAGATGGCATCAAACTGAGTCAATCAGTGACCAATCTACATGACCTTAAGATAACTGTGCTCCGGCTACTACATCAATATGACATAAAAAGACATATTCAGTTTATGGACGGATTGGGTAAATACAGTATCAATGAAACTGAAGTAGCACAAATAATTGGTAAAGCAAGACTCTTACGTCATTTACCTGAAGAGCTTTCAAAAGACAAGTTTCAGCTTCAGTTTGGAGACAATCAGATTGGTATTGTAGCAAGGGAATTGTATACTGATACATCCTTTAAGATGACAAGTAAAGAAATTGACCTATGGAAGGTGTACAATCTATTCACTGGTGCCAATAAAAGTACTTACATAGATCAATTTGTTGATAGAGCAGTAAATGCACAGCACTTCATGCAGGAGATTTTAGCCCATAAGAAGGGTGAGAAACAATCTTGGTTTTTAAAATAATTCTAAAGTAGTGTAAAAAAAGGGGTGTAAAAAGCCCCTTTTATTAATATTTAAGATTCTGATTATCAAAGTGTTTTGTCTCAAAAGAAGAAAAATCTTGTATTATAATTCAATTGCTTCTTCTATATAAATTACTTTTTTCTTTTTCACCAAATTGGGAAATGGATTGTTAGCCTTGAGGATGTTATTTTTCTGCCCCTTCTTTTTTACACCTTTGGAAGATTGTTCAAATGAATAACAAGCCCCAAGTATGGATTTTATTTTTTGAGGTGTTAATTCTTGACCACGTCTTGCAGGTCTATTAAGAGTAAGAAAGGTTTGAATGATAATATCACTCAATTGTCCTGTGGAATATGATACTCCCTCCTTTAATCCATTCTCTTCTAAAGCCACAACAAATAGATTGTGTTTCTTGTAGGAATGTATTTTTAAAAAATTGGAAAGAGTATTTAATTCTTGAACAGATTTGATATTGCTAATGCATTCAAGAAGACTAGATTGGGTATACTGCAAAATCCCTAGTTTATAAACTTGGTGAATTTTATTTGCTAAGCCAGAGAATTTAATTTCTCTGTCATTGAATTTGTATTCTTTAAGCTGTTTAATTGCAGTTTCTAGAGATTCAGGGAATTTTTTCTTTTCACTTTCTATTTTAAGATAGGGAAAATCAATATTTGCCTTAGTTGCTAGGATATTGTATTCTAGTAATATTTCATGAATATATCTCAAATCTTTGCTGAAAAATAGCGTAAATTCCTCTCCATCTGAAGTATCTGCAAAGTCCAATTCCTCTAGTATTGCAGATGATGCCAAAGCATTATAGTAATGAAGCCAATAATCTATTTTAAAATAAGAAATATCTGGGATTAGTTTTAATGGAGCCAAACCCAATTCAGATTCCAGAGCATTTAAGTTTCTTTTTCTTGGAAAAAAATATTGCTGCTTTGTCCTTTCTTCAAAGCTTGATTCAAAAAGTCTTTGCAAGGCTTGACCTTGATTTTTCATTTTACTCAAATACTTAGCTTGATGCTCATACTCACATTTAGCTCCATTTAATTGTGATTGAGCAAACTCTAGCCATCCCTTTAAATCATGATCTGCAAATACCTCTACATCTAATTCTGACTTTTTAATATCATGCATGAAAAGAGTTGTCTTGGATATTCCATTTTTCACCCTGTTTCTGCCATGTATTTGTAAAATTTCATGTGGGGTTAATAACAATCCTTCCTTAACCGGAGAACTTACTAGTAACAATTCATACGGTACTTCTTCTATTATATCATAACCATTGAAATAAGCAGAAGTGATAAAGTTAATTCTACAAGGCAGTTTGTCATCTGATATATACTTACCAGAAAATTTTTTAACTAATTGAAGATTTTCAGCAAGACCTTGGGAAATATTTATTGAGATTTCATCCTTTTCAACTATCTCATTATTTACAAGTGCATTGGCAATTTTTTCAATTGCATTCACTGAATTAATGGCAACAAGAAATTTAATTTCTGACTGAGGAATAGCATTACACAGGTAGCTAAAAAGCCTATTAATAGTTACGTGATATTTTGCTCTGGCTTCTATTGAACTATAGGGGTAAATTACATCAAGATTAATTAATTCAATATCCTCATATTTAAAACTAGACTTTGGAACATTTTTTAATTCTGGATCTGAATGAGCTAGATATGTTGCCGTAATAAAAGCAAAATTCCCATGTTTTTTAGCAATGTCCACACCTTCCTCTATGGCACTACGGTAGGTACTACTCCCTTGCATAAAATCTATTTCATCAAATAAAATGAAATACTCATAAATTTCATTGCCTAACTCCTTTACTAGCTTGCTTAGGTTATCTATAACAAGAATTATTTTCTTATATGGAAATTCTTGATTATCTAAACTTCTTTTAAGTTGTTTGTGAAGTTCTCTGTTAGTTGTAGATGCATCAAAGAAAATAAGCTCTTCGTGTTTTTTTGCTTTGGATTGAGCTGTTACCTTCAAGGGTTGAACAATTATGGAATGCCTCAGACATTTGATTTCTAGTGTAGTTGCACCTATTCCTGTTACACCTTTATTTATTATGCCATTTGGTAAAAAATTAATTACATCACTAAGTTTAGAGCCATTTTTCAATACATAATCAATACCACCAGAAGGATTTTCTAGCTGTGAAATTATATTTGGATTCTTCACCATTTTCTCTTTTTTATTACAAATATAATTATTGTAAGTGTCTCATATTTAAACCTATAAAGTTTATCACTTAGATGAATAAAATATATTTCACTATATAGCTAAACTAGACTTTTAGAATTTAAAAATATACAGCTCAACAACTTTTTACTTATGAAAAATTCTAAAATC
>JACCDP010833695.1_pt1 | contig 10330 bp, 9 predicted proteins | sample 7445841 | NCBI WGS metagenome assembly JACCDP01 (sample SAMN15323441, study PRJNA562643) | freshwater metagenome | isolation source: river surface water | place: USA:Blue River Watershed | collected 2017-08-17
ATTTTCTCAAGGATTCTGTTCTCTCCACCGTCAAAGCCGCACAAGAGTTCGTCAAGGAGGCCGATGGTCTCCGCAAAGAACCAGTCCAGCTCCGGGTTCGGCTGGACTGGTTGCGCCCTCCCGGTGCGGTGGGAGAGCAACTGTTTCTCGAGCGATGCACAAAATGTCATGATTGCGTGAAGGCCTGCCCGCCTCAGGCCATTGTGGCTCACCCTACTGACGGTACGCCGGTTCTCTATGCCGACCAATCACCCTGTCTCTTGTGTGAGGACTTTCCGTGCGTAACAGCCTGCGGGACAGGTGCGCTTGTACCGGTTGAGCACCGCAACCAAGTTCACATGGGACTCGCGAGGGTTTCACATCGGCTCTGCACGGCGGGCCAAGGATGCCACGCATGTGTATCGAAGTGTCCAACCGATGCGCTCGCCATGGATTTTGAGTCGTTGTGCCTGTCCGTGGTGACGGAAGCTTGTGTGGGATGCGGCATGTGTGAAATGATCTGCAAGACCGTCAACGATCACGTGGCGATTCGAGTGGTGCCTGTGCGGCATAGGGCGGAGATCGGCTCATGAGACCATCATTCCAACGATGCGACTTACCGAGAGAAAAATTCGACGACCATGATCAACCCAATTCACCCTTGACTTCGTGCAAGCCTTTTCATATACATACATGGCTTCGTGATTCGACCATGGTGAGGACGTGTGTGGTCAACGAAGCGGCTAGGAGGCGATGTCTGTGACGAGCCAACAACCAGTAAACGGGTTGTCTACCGTAGCAACCGCCACGCTGCCAAACCCTTCTGCTCTTAAAGATTCTCCCGCCGTTGAGCGAGCGCTTGGTCGCAGCAAGATCTATCTGTTGATTTCGTGGAGTCTGCTGTACCCGGAAGACGAAGAATTTCTTGATTACCTCCGGTGTGGAGAGTTTGTGGAGGATGGTAGGGCTGCGCTCGACGCCTTGGACGTTACCCTTGGCTCAGACGGGAATGAGCGAGCGAAGGGAAAGTTGAGCGTGCTGAGGAAGCAGATGGCCTTGATCGAAGACTTGGTTGCGTCAGAATGTGTCAATTGGCAACTCAGCGATCTCCAGTCCGAACATCGCCGAGTGTTCAGCAACGTCATCACGCTGGATTGTCCTCCCTACGAAACCCTCTTCGGAAATGACCACGTCTTCGCACAATCCCATGTGATGGGAGATATTTCAGGATTTTACAAGGCCTTTGGCGTCGAGTTGTCCAAAGATATCCATGAGCGACTTGACCACCTCAGTGTCGAATTCGAGTTCATGCACTTTCTCGCCTACAAAGAATCGTACTCCCGCTGTCATGACGGGATCGAAAAAACACAGATCGTGGTCGATGCCCAGAAGAAGTTCGTCAAGAACCATATCGGTCGGTGGGTACCGCTGTTCTGCCGCATGCTGGCCAAGAAGGCAGATTCCGGTCCTTTCAAATTGATCGCCGATCTGACGGCCGAATGGATGGAATTTGAAACCGCGTTTCTCGGTGTGGTGCCTCAGCCCTATACGGAAACCGACTACCGTCCGGCGACGTTCAGCTCTCCGGAAGGGCAGACGTATGAGTGTGGTGCGCAAGATCAAGGGAATGAATTGACCATGCTGCTGAACGAGGTGGGTGCGCAATCGTACATGGATGTGAAGGATAAAGAGAAGGATACGGAGCAGGGGGGACCTGCCGGCACTGCGTGAGCGACTGAATCGATAACGGTTATTCAAGAGACGTTTTCTTTACCATCATCGTAGAGGAGGAATTAGCACATGAGAGTAGCGCAGACGACCAACAAGAAATTGGTGTTTGCCATTCTTCTCTCCGTCCTCACCGTCGGATTGATGCTGACGATGGGGCGAGTACCCTTGGCCGTTAGTCAACCGGTCACAATCCCGGCGAAGACGGTTAAAGGCCCGATTCCCATGGACGGCGCCAACCCAATTTGGGAAAGTGTTCCAGGTGTCGTCATTCCGTTGAGCGGGCAATTGATTACCACACCGATGCACCCCAACATTTCGGTGAAGTCGGTGTTTGTCAAGGCCATGACCAATGGAAAGGAAGTCGGGTTACGGTTGGAGTGGAGTGACCAGACAAAAAATGACACGGCAATCGGCCCGCAGGACTTCCGCGACCAAGTCGCGGTGATGTTTCCTGTCAACACGGCCGGGGCTCCGCCGTTCCAGTGTATGGGGCAATCCGGAGGGACGACCAACATCTGGAGGTGGAATGCCGAATGGCAGAAGGACATCGGTAAAGACAGCGCAGGCATCTGGGATGTGGACGATCAGTACCCAGGTATTTTTTGGGACTATTACTTTGAAGAGCCTGCCGGCGGCGTGACCTATCCGGACCGCATTGGCCGGAGCCTAGGGCCTTTCAATTCCGGTATTTGGTCGGGCAACATCATGTCTGACCCGACGCTTCGCGTGAGTCCAGTGGAAGATTTGAGCGCGAATGGCTTCAGCACGCTCACGACCCAAGCGCATCAGGATGTGATCGGGAATGGCGTGTGGGAACCGTCAGGGGCTGTAAAGGGCGGTGGGTACTCTGGTCCAACCTGGCGGGTTGTTGTGAAGCGGACCTTGGAAAACGGTGATGCGAATGATGTGCAGTTCAAGGCTGGGGGGTCGGTACCCATTGCCTTCGCAGTGTGGGATGGGGCCAATATCGAACGAAACGGCATGAAGTCGCTGTCGACTTGGTTTACATTGAAGTTATAGTGACGTAAGCGACTGAGAAGTATTGGCCGTAACGAGAGCGGCAAAGTGTTCAAGAGAGGCCTCGGATTGGTCCCTGTAGTGGAGGATCATCCGAGGCCTTTTTTTGCGATGATACTGACAATCAGATGAGTGATCATCGTTGTGGGATTGCATTTCACAAACAGCGGGAGGTATAAAAGGAACATTCATCGAAATCACTGATTTTTCAGAGTAAAAGGACTTACTGTGCCATGAAAGTCTCTCTGCTGTTCCCGCCGACATGGCATCCTTCTCAGCCCTATCTCAGTCTACCTTCCCTGACGGGATTTCTGCATCAGGGTGGAGTGTCAGACGTGTCACAGCGCGATCTCGGCATCGAATTACTGGATACGGTACTGACCCGAAGTTATGCGGCTGAGGTGCATCAACTGTTGATCGCCAAGCAGCGTGAGCTTGAGAAGTCCCAGACCGGAGAGACCGGTGCCGGCAGTCGAGAGCACTACGCGAAAGTGACCGATTCTCTCGATCGATTTTCCTATCTCGTTGACCGTATCGAGCTCGCCAAAGAGACCTTGCGCAGTGAGGGGTTTTACGATCCGGATGCGTATCGCGCCAGCCTGTTTATGATCGATAAGTGGTTGGAAGTCGTTTCCGCAGTCTACTTTCCGACCCGACTCACGGTTGTGGATAATCAGTTCGGCAACTACTCGATCTATTCCTCCAAAGATCTGATGAAGGTCGTTCGGGACGAAATGCAGAATCCGTTTCTCAGCCTCTTTCGAAACCGATTCATTCCGTCGATCGTCGACAGCCGCCCCGATCTCATTGGGGTGTCAATCACCGCGACCTCGCAGATCATCCCCGGCCTGACGCTCTGTCGGTTGATCAAAGAGGCTGCTCCTGATCTTCATGTGACCATCGGTGGCAGCATCTTTACGCGTCTTGTCGACAACATCCGCCGCTGTCCGAGTCTGTTTGAGTTAGCAGACGATATCGTCGTGTTCGAAGGGGAAACGGCCCTGCTCGAATTGGTGAATCAGCTGGCCGGCAAGAGGGATTACAGCAAGGTTCCGAACCTCATCTATCGCAACAACGGGAAAATCACCGTCAACCAGCCGTTCTATTCGGAAAATGTCAATCAACTTCCGGCCCCGAACTATGACGGGTTCCCGCTGGACCGCTACTTATCGCCGGAACCGGTATTGCCGGTGCAGTTTTCTCGCGGCTGTTACTATAAAGATTGCGCATTCTGTGCGCTCACGCTTGATCACCAGAATTTCCGCCAGAAAGATCCGGCACGAACCATCGAAGAGTTGCAGTGGCTTAAGCAACGCTACGGCGTACGGCATTTCTTTTTCACAGACGAGTGCTTCGCGCTGGCGCCGACGAAGCGGTTGTGTCAGCAGATGCTTGAGAAACAACTCGATGTGAAATGGACGTGCGAGATGCGGTTTGAGAAGAACCTCTCTCGCGAGTTGTTGAGCTCCATGCGGGATGCCGGCTGTTTGAAGATCGTCTTCGGATTGGAATCCTTCAACCAGCGCATCATGGATTTCATGAAAAAGGGGATCAAGCAAGAATGGGTCCGGCGCATCGCGAATGATTGCGTCGAACTCGGGATCGCCGTGCATTGTTACATCATCGTCGGGTTCCCCACGGAAAAAGAAGACGAAGCGCTTGAAACGATGAACTTCATCGTCGAAAACAAGAAACTGCATCAGTCCTACGGATTTTCTTGCCAGCCCTGCCTATTCGACTTGGAAAAAGAAGCTCCGATCATGAGCGATCCCGGCGGATATGGAATTCGTCGCATCATGCGGCCGGCTGCGGAGGACCTCAGCCTTGGTTTCTTCTACGAGGTGCAGGAGGGTATGACTCCCGACGAAGCGGAACGGCTCTATCAATATGTGTATGAGCGGATCAGCGAGGTGGTGTGCGAGTTGCCGTTCAACTATGCCATGGCGGATGGATTGCTGTATATCTCACGGGCCAAGGAAGGCGCTGCGCGGGCGCCGCTCGCCGCACGTTGACCTGATTTTTTTGCGATCGCTATAATACTGTCTGTGATGAGTGGAGTGATGAACGTAGGCACACGAAGCGAACGGTTGACGGGAAGAGTTTCGGACTTCGGCCCGTTGTTCGAGTATACCGTCAAATTGGTTCTGCTGGCGTCGTTTCTCGAGCTGGTGCTCTATCGTCTGCTCTCGCGCCTGGGCATGCACCTGAGTAAAATGGCAGCGGATCATCCATGGATTACACCGACGTTTACCGCGTTGACAGAAGTTGGGACATGGCTGATCAATATCGTGGCGGTGCTGTTGTTCCTGGCCCTTGTGTTGACCATCGTCAACCGATGGAGAGGCCATGATACAAGTTGGCTGGTCAGGGGAGGAATCGCCGGCACGGTTCTGTTGTTGCTGCTGACCGTTGTGTTTCTGATTGTACAGCCGGGGATGCTGGGCGCGGTCATCTACAACGGCGTGACCCTCGTGGTTCTGACGGTCTTCATGTCGGAGTACTGGATCACCCACCGCGAGTCGACGCAGCGCGTACTGGCAGCCGTCTACTATCTCGGCGTCTCCGGATGGTTGTACTATCAGATCGTATCGACCTTTTACAGCTGGACCGGGGCGCTTGCTGCGCCTCCGTTGGTGTATGAATCGCACCGTGCGGGTGAAGCGTTCATGCTGCTGGCCAGTTATGTGGTTTTTATGGCCTACGGGAAGAGCAAGAGTTTATCGCTTCGTACGAAGAATCGACGGCAACTGAGCCGAGCCATGTGGTTTTGGGCGACCACTGCGATTCTGTTCTCCGCGATGATCATCGCCGACTATCTCTTGGATCTGTACAGCCCGGCGTTTGCCTCAGCTTTTCGGCAAGCCTCACAAGGCATCGGCTGGATCTTCCAATTCGGGATGGGCTACACGTTTTATCTGCCCTTCGCGATCTATGTCGGCGGACTGTTGTGCTGGTCATATACGGTTATGAAATTGTTGATGACGGGACGATTGGCTGGTTATGGAATCGGTCTCATGTTCATCGCCGGCTATGCGTTATTGTTCTCAAATCTTACGTTGATGGTCGTCCTTGGCGTGATGTTGCTCGCGCTTGATCGAGCGAAGGCGGGTACGACTGAGGCCGTGTCGACGACGGGACACTCCGTGATGCCCGCAGCGGAGCGACTGATGACGGGGCAAGCCTAAACCAAAGAACGAGATATGTGATGGATACACCTGAATCGACCACATCCCAAACAGACATGGCGGTTGATCCTGGGGATCAACCCCTTTCGCCGGATGAAGAAATTGCCGGAATCGAAGCGCTGTTGGCAAGCGAGCCTGATGACTTTCAGGCGCGCTGTCGCCTCGGTGAATTGTATTTCAGCAAGGGGCGCCTGGATGATGCCTTGGCGGAAGTCAAGAAATCGATCGAGATGGCTGAAGCGCTTCGCGCGGAGATGAATCGCTCGCTGGCCATGTATTATGCCAACCTCGGTACGATCTACGCGACCAAGAGCATGAGTGACGAGGCCGAGGCGGAATTCCGGCATGCGCTGGAAATTTTTCCGCATGATGTACTGGCCTTGTTCAACCTGGGACGGCTCTACGCGGACAAGAAGAAATACATGGAGGCGAAGAATTATTACGAGCGTCTCGTCGAGATCACCCCGGATGATCCGATCGCGTGGTATAACCTTGCGGGGGTCTATGTCGAACTGGATAATCCGCAAGTATCCGACTACAACACGATCGATATGGGCATTCAGTGTTTTCTTCGCACGTTGGAACTGGACCCCAAGCATCTGGAGTCGAGCTTCAAGCTCATGGAAATCGCCCTCAGCCACAAGAAAACCGATTTGGCGATCCGAGTCATGGAAAGCGCCGTCGAGCACAATCCGGATGAGCCTCTTGCGTACTATAATCTGATCAGTGTCTACGATAAGTGCAAGATGTTCGAACAGGCAGAAGAGGCGCGTAAACGGCTAAAAGATCGGTTTGCCAAAAAGGCAAAAGACAATCCTCGGTCCTGATTTTTTATAGGAAGGGGTGCACTATGTTTGGTAGCTTAGGGTTCACAGAGCTGATCCTCATCCTCATGATCGTCTTGATCATTTTTGGTGCGGGAAAGCTTCCACAATTAGGTGAAGGGCTCGGCAAAGCGATTAAGGGATTCAAGAAGTCTGTGCACGAAGCGGAGGCGATTGAGGCTGAAGCCCAAGCAGCCGCTCAACAGAGCACTGCGCCGCAAGCCGTCGCCGCCGCGCCGCCGCATGCGCCATTGAGTCAGCCGGCTGAAGCCACCGCTCAGCCAGCCCAGCGGTCGTAACCGGCACAGACGATGGATACCGAACTGGAGTTGGCCGCGGGGTATATCGAGACCTTTGCCGGAAACGGCAAGGCGAGAAGCACGGGTGACGGCAAGCGTGCCGTCAAGGCCGGGATCCCGCTCCCGCACCACGTCGCTCTCGACAAGCACGAGCAGTGGCTGTACTTCGCCGAGTCGGGATCCGATCGTGTCCGCCGCATTCATCTGCAGGAAGGCACCCTTCACAATTTCGCAGGAATCGGGGAGACCTGTTATAGCGGGGACGAAGGTCTTTGTGGAGAAGCGGGGTTGTACCTGCCGCTCGCAGTGGCCTTTGATTCAGTGAACAATCTGTACATCTGCGATTCTGGAAGCAATCGGATTCGACGGGTCGATCGTGAGACCGGTGTTATCACCACCGTGGTCGGTACCGGCCAGCATGGTTTCAATGGGGACGGACCGGCGCTCGAGGTCAATCTGACGTGGCCGGCAGCGATTGCGTTCGGCGAAGACGATGTCCTCTATATTGCTGATACGCAAGCCCATAAAGTTCGCCGCTACGATTCCAAAACTGGGATAGTCACGACGATCGCGGGGACTTGGACGGCTGAGGACGAAGCGCGCGAGCAGCCCTTAGTGGCGAGAAACTTGGTCGTGCTGTCCGGGGATGCCATCGGAATTGATTTCAGCGATGATCAGGGATGGCTCATGCCGGTCTGTTCCGATGGGTTGGATATGTCGATGTATTTGGACGATGGAAAGCCGGCGATGGAGGCCCGTCTCTACGACATCGTCGGGCTCGCGGTGGACGGCACGGGCAATGTGTACGTCGTCGACAAGGGGAGCAATCGCGTTCGAAGGATCGACGCACAGACAGGCATCATCTCGACCGTCGCGGGGGTGTGTCGATACGGATATGACGGCGACGATAAGCCGGCGGTCCGAGCTATGCTCCACGCTCCGGAAGCCGTGATCATTGATCGAGAGGACAATCTGTATATCTCCGACACCATGAATCATCGGATTCGTAAGGTCGATGCGAAGACCGGCGTCATCACGACGGTGGCCGGGAATGGAGATAGCGGGTATGAAGACAAGAATATCGGCGGCTGCGGCGCCGCTCGATTTGTCGCCAAAGAATCGGCCGGAATGTTAAAGCACGGCGACGGACTGCTCGGGGTCGAAGCGGTGGTGAATTCCCCGGTCGGTCTGGCCTTGGACTCTCAAGGCCGTCTCTATATTTGTGAGCGCGGAGAAAACAAAATCCGCCGATTGAAGCTCTCGTAGTCCACACCTCATCGCCGTCACGTTTGTCTCACCTCCGTTTTGTGGTATTCTGAGCTCCATGTGTTCTCGGAGTACTATACGGTGCCACTAACGTCGATCGGGAGTTCTCGCTCTCACCTCATTGGATTTTTCTCCGGACTGATCGTCCTCGCTAGTGTCCTCGGTGCATTCGGGATTCCGCTGGTCAGCTCCGAAGGGATGGCGATCAGGTCCTATGTGATCCATGGGGATCTGCCGAATGCTGCTGATGATGCTGCGTGGCAAAAGGTTCCACCGATCACGATTCCTCTGAGCGGACAGGTCATTACCAGGCCGGTGTGGCCAGAACCGACGGTGCGCGCATTGACTGTGCGGTCCATACACAACGGCACCGATATCGCCTTTCTCCTGGAATGGCAAGACAACACGAAGAATGATCGCCTGACTCCGGGTACGTTTCGAGATGGGGTGGCGATCGGCCTTCCCCTCGGCGATGCGCCGGCTTTTTTCTGCATGGGACAGCTGGATCACTACATCAACATCTGGCATTGGAAGGCGGATTGGCAAAGTGATATCGATCGGCGAGCGGCTCGGACCTCTGACAAGAAAGAAGGCGGTGTGCGGACATTCGAAGTCATTCCACGACGAGCCTCTTCCGTGGAGGATCTGATCGGTGGAGGATTCAGCACCTTGACCACCAAGGAAAAGCAAGGGCGAGTACAAGGGCAAGCGTTTTGGAAGGACGGTGTGTGGCATGTCGTGATGCGCCGTCCACTGCAGAGCGACGAACAAGAGAATGAAGCGAAACTGGTTCCAGGGCGTGTTCAGGCCATCTCATTCTCCGTCTGGAATGGGGAAAATAAAGAGCGAAACGGGCAGAAGGCCGTGGCCCCATGGTTTCATCTCCGTCTTGATCCAATGACATAACAGGACGGCATCATGAAACGTTGTTTCTGGACGTGACGCTGCTCGCCGATCGGAGAGGGAGAATGTTGAAGGACTCGACTCTGGTAGGACTCGTGCTGTTGTGCGGTCTCTTTTTCTGCGGCTCGCCGAGAACGTTTGCAGCCACCGACAGCGGTTCCATGACGGATGATGAGGCGTCGAGTCTCGGTGAGGAGTTTGGTATCGTGGTGGGGGCGGTGGATGAGGACATTCAGAAAGAACTGAAGTTGCAACGAGCACAGGGTGTCGCGGTCTTTGAAGTGATCGGGAATTCGCGGGCGGATTATGCCGGGATCAAAGTTCGGTCCGTCATCAAGGAAATCGACAAACAAGAGATTCGTACCATGACGGATTTCGGTCGAGCCTTGAAGAAAGCCATGACAGGCTGCAACTTTACCGTCGGTACCTATGAGCCGGCAGAACCAGGGGAGCCGGTGAGTTGGGGCGTCAATTTTCACTTTGTCGGTTGTAAGCGAGATTGATGGTGTTGGTGAGGGGTGAGGCGTGAGGGATAAGGCGAACGGACATGGTGGTCGATTGCGGGTCGGCTGGGGTATTGCGAGGTTCTGCCTTCTGTCGCTCGTCGGCCTGATCGGCCTTTTGAGTAGTCTGCATTACGAGCAGGCGATCGCTGAGGAGGCGAACGATCGGTCTGTGGCTGAGTGGGTCACTGAAATCGAACAAGTCTTCATCAGGTCCGAAGAGTGCAAGCAATGTCATGCTCGTCATTATGAAGAGTGGAAGGGGGCTCGAGAACAGACGCCGGACCTCAAGATCTTTGGCCGCGTGGATGCGGCGCTTCTGCATGGCACAGCGTTGGAATCTCCTGTCTTTCGAACTGTTTTGGGGCTTTGGAAACAGACGAACCCGACGCCCGATGAACAGCGTGGATGTCTCTCGTGCCATGTGCCGTCCGTGACCCTATTCCCACAGCATGCCGAGAAGATGGTGGCGGATGTTCTTGCCGGCAAGCCACGAGTGGAGGGAATCGGCTGTACGGCCTGTCATTTGATGAACGGAATCAATCACAGCACGCACTCACACCCGAATTTCAGCCTACAGCCCGGCAAGACTCTCTATGGGCCCTATCCTAATCCCGAAGAGA
>JACCDP010709413.1_pt1 | contig 10329 bp, 7 predicted proteins | sample 7445841 | NCBI WGS metagenome assembly JACCDP01 (sample SAMN15323441, study PRJNA562643) | freshwater metagenome | isolation source: river surface water | place: USA:Blue River Watershed | collected 2017-08-17
ATTGTTCTTCTGCAAGTGTTTCCCCATCCGCAAGTGTCGTAAAAATATCCAAATCCGTTGGAACCGTATCCCGGAAAATTGTATCTAATGTATCAAACCATGTATGAAGTTCTTCTTCTGTGAAGTTGTATGCTAGAAACTGTATGGCGATAGGGTGGAGCCAATCAGTCGGCCATGTCACAAACTCTTTGTCGGCAGCTTCCAATAATTGTTCAATTGTAATATCTTCCAAGCGCGCAGGACGTTTATCTTCTACGCATGTAATACACCATGATAGGAGTCCATACCAAAATGCTTGGAGTTGAAGTTGCATCCAATGGGGTGCAAGTAAACATGTATCCCTGAGCTCCTGTTCAAGTTTGTCCATAGTTCTCTTTTGTGTCTGTTTGTTTATTTTAGACCAGTCAAATAGGATGAAGACACGACGTAATAAACACAATCAACGAGGAGGTGTGAAAGTGAATCCAAATGATGATCCAATACATGCACTCACAAGAGGAATGAGAAGTCTTCGATTTGGTTTAAAAAAGTCAAAACCTTCTCGGTTTGGCGCAAAAACAAAGAAACATCGATTTGTGAAGAAGTCTGCTTTACACACACTCAATCGTAACCATACAGCAAAGAAGTCCGCAAAGAAACCTGCAAAAACGTTACGAGGGCTTGTAAAAACAAAACTTATTCAGCGTGAAAATAAACCATTCCATATGGAGGAATTTGAACCCGCTAACTATGTCCGAAAAGTGGGAGGAGTATTGAAAGGTCTTGGGGATGTGCGTGAACGCATTGAAACCAGAGGAAAGACACAATTATTGGATGGGTTCGACATGATTATTTCAAACATATATGAAGGTCTTCCTAAGATACAGAGTGCGTTGGGACAATCAAATAATGTGAACATGAATGGTTCGAATCATTCGGAGGATATTGATGACATGTTAGAAGAGATTGAAGATGTTGGTGAAGAGTTAGTTGAATTATCAAACACATATCGTAAACGTGTCAAACATACCAATCAAAACGTGTCCAATATACAAGTTCAATTAACACAAGTCGCAGAAGCGGTCAATCAAGTTCTTGTTCATTCTGTTACACAAGCTCCTACACACAATGCAGGTTCCACAAATGAATCTATGAATCAAGTTGTCACACAACTTGAGGGAATGAATGTGAAGGAATCCTCTGTAGATGAATTATCAGCTCTCTTGTCCGGTCTTGGTTTATAGATGTGAAAAAATTGAAAACGGATAGGCCACCCATACTACACACCTACTCGATACATACTTCCAATGGAATTTGTAATCACAACAAATCAAGTCAATCCTATCCAAGTAGATATGCTTGTCGAACTCACAGAACGTCTAATTGCAATTCGTCAACGACTTGAACAGGATCCACAACGACGATCTGCATGTGTCAAACTCTATGAAGGGACGTGTGACCCTACTGAACACTTCGGTATGCTTGGTATCAATCATGCCGAAGGTAAACTTGCACAAGTTACACTCTTAACAATTCCCCCTGATTCTGAAGCTATGCGAAATATTGTCAATCATGTCTTTCGAGAGTGGGACCATCTTGAAAGCTTTCTCGGTGACCAAAACGGGTGGATCTTTCATCCTTCATCGACGAACACGCGTTGAACATTTACGATAGGCTCGCTTTCGACGATGTGTCTTTCGACGATGTGTCTTTCGACGATGTGTCTTTCGACGACCACCTTCTGTAGGTTCTGCTGCACCCTCAGGAAAGTCTAATGCAACAAGTGTAAACACCGGTTTTTCTGTTCCAGGATTACAATGTTCACGACTTCTGACATTTATATTCTCACCATTTATACTAAGTTGATTATTTCTTCGAATTGTCGCTCTTCCTGTTACAGAAGGCAATACACGTGCTGTATCGAGAATTTCCACAAACCGTATGGCTGGAATATGGGCAATATAATTGATTTGCGCAAGTGGCACTGTAAATCGCATTGCACTCGCAAGAATATAAAATGGTTCCTCCATTTTTACTTGATTTTCCATAGGCGTTCCTTCTGTTACAATTAAACATTCATACCGTAAACTTTCTTTATCATCCAATTGACTCTGTAATGAATCACGAGGAATCGAAAAATACTGTGTATTGTATTTGAATATTATATTATCTTTATCGTCATATGTTTCTCCAAATGTAGATTCAGATGCCATAAGTGTGTCAAATACTTCTACATCGTCAGTAGGTCGTGCAATCGTCTTGTTTGGAACAAGTTCTGGAGCACGGAATCCCTTTTCATACAAATATCCAAGAGATTCTTTCCCTTTTGATTTGGAAAGCGCCCATTGAAGAACAGTACTTCCGTCTGCGTCTGCCGCTTGTAAATTTGCCCCAGCTTCCACCAATGCATGTAGAATAATAAGATTACCATTTTGTGCTGCAATCATTAATGGGGTTGTCCCATTATTGAATCCAAGATTTGGATTGGCACCATGTTCAAGCAATATAGTTACAATTTTATGCTGATTACCTCTCACAGCTCTCATTAAAACAGTTTCTTCATTATTTCCACCAATTGAATACATAGTATTTATATCCAATTGTATGTTTCCACGTCCGAGCAAACCTTTTACGAATGAATAATTTCCTTCCGAAACTTTTGAATATAATGATTCGGATGCTCGCTCTTGAGTCACATCTTTTGATTTTTTGGCAGGCCTCTTGGAAAGCATCGCCAAAAGACCTGCTTCCGCATTCTGATTATTCTGGGCCATATCTATCTAACCCATAGGTTTTTTTAGATTGTGATGAATTATATAGAAGGTCTAAACTTTTCACAAGAACTATCAAATAATGACTGAATCACATACATGCGAATTTTCACATGGCACTGCCATACTCAACTCCGAACAATACAAAATTGTCACAGCAGACCCTTATGAACATCAACGAATCCTCGCCTCCGCTGGCTCCGGAAAAACTACAACGATTACAGCACGTATCGCGTGGCTCTTGACTCATACACGTGTCACAGCCGACCAGATTGTCCTCCTCACATTTAGCCGTAATTCGGCACGTGAAATGTTAGCGCGTGTCCGACGCCTTGTCGGGCCCGTGAGTCTATGGGCAGGAACATTTCATGCCCTCGCCAATACAATCCTTAAAACCTATCCAGATGGTGTTAATGGACATCATTCCAGTATGTTCTTTGTGGATGAACTCCCTGTTCGTTGGATCCAATGGATGCGCACAGACCGTGGCCGACGTTGGGTCGGTCGAATTAAATATATCGTCGTCGATGAATTCCAAGATATTAATGCCATCCAATGGCGTCTCTTGGAAAGTATGCGACACATTGGCGCACGAATGATTCTTGTCGGTGACGACGCCCAGAACATTTATACTTGGCGTGGTTCCTCCGCAGGATTCCTCTTGGACTTTCATCGTATCGTCCCCACAGTCGCAGACTATCAACTTCGCCAAAACTATCGTAGCACAGAGGCTCTCGTAGCAGTTGCCAATCGTGTCATGCGTGGTATCCCCACACTTCCTTGGAAAGAACATATGGTCGCCCACGCAAAAGGTGGTGCAAAACCCGATGTGCGATTCTTCTGGCGGGCATCCGATGAATATACATGGCTTGCCAATGCCATTCGTGAGTATAGGGCTCATAATCCAACTCATACAGTTGCCGTGCTTGCCCGTAATAATGTGGATTTGTATCGCGCCGAAGAAACTCTTATTCAAAATGGAATCCGCACACGGTTTCTCGTTATGGAACGTGCAGAAGAAGACAACGATACAACAGCCGCAAAACAAGGAATTGTCGACTTGGCGACCTTTCACGGCTCAAAAGGTCTTGAATGGGATATTACGTTCTTAATCTCTCTGAGCGATGAGAGCCTACCTTCCAGAAAAACGCCCCACGAAATCATTGGAGAGCGACGACTCTTCTATGTTGCTGTCACACGCGCTCGTAAACGAATGTGCTTATCCTATCATGGAAATGAACGGACGCTCACACGATTTGTTCGTGAAATCGGATACCAACTTATCACCTTCCATGGGTTGGCGAAATATGCTCTCAGTGAATTGGAAGTCAGTCATGGCGCACCCAGCCTCCAAAGTCTCTTGGATTGTTTGGACGGCGATGAATGGCAAACCATTCGGAATAGTGGCCTACTTCCTTGGCGAGAGGATGAATTGCCACCCATTCAAGAAGAACGACTCTTTCCTCCTGGTGAATCGTGGCGTATTCCATCCTGGGCGGATACAAAGGATTTTGAAGCATTTATTCGTCTTTGGGTGAAACGATGCATCTTCGAACTTCGTGGTTGGACAGAGCCCTACAAAGATCCCCTTCGTGAACGAATGATTTTTACAGTGCGCGTCTTCCAAGAAGATTGTGAGTTTTGGTCCCTCTGGCGAGAAGAGTTTGATTTGATGGTGCGTCATTTCTTTGCCGATACGAAACGAATGCAACCCGCCGATTATGGTGATTTAGAGACATGGTCCAATACAAGAGGCCTTGGTTGGACACAAAAAGAAATTGTCGCTGCAACGAGTTTGTTGGCAAAGCTCCGCGGTCAAATCCGCCCCTTGCGCTTTGAAGAATATTCCTTGGATGAATTTAAGATTGGACCAACCAATTGCGTCGTCCCAACCGAATATCGCGTCGAAGTCTTACGGTCTTGGAGACGATTTGTCAAATCCGAAGTCGGTTGGAGAGATTGTTTGGGGGATATTTGGCGATTGGCGTGTTTGGAACAAGTAGCCGAAGGGCGTGTCGCGGGTTTGTTCCGTGCTGGAGCCGTTGCCGATTATTTGACAGCTTGTTTGCCATTGTTGGAGCGATTGGAGAGCGTCCTGCGCACAATGTTGGACGATTTGGACGGTGATTTGAGCGTCAATCCTGAAGTCGTTCCAGAAGGACTCCATCCAGTCAGTTCCGATTGTTTACTTGGTCGACGTTTGATTCGGTTCACTGGAGAGAAAAAACCCGATATGTATGCATGGACAGAAGCGTGGTTGACTTCGTATTTATTTGTCGCATGTGGCTTGTGCCGACCCATCACACGCATACAAATGTTGCATCCGTTTCATGGAGTCTTGTGGACGTATTCTGATGTGAATCTTGTCAAGGCAAAATTACTCTATACACGTTTGTTGAGTATATGGAAGTCGAAAAACTAACAAACTGAATTATATTGTGCAAGACGAAACGCATGTAATGTATCCAATCGTTTTTTATGTATTTCGTTAAATACATCCAACCCATTGAGACCTAATGCTTGTTTTGCCAGTGGTTGAAAATAGTCTTCAATTTCATCTTCTGTTGAAAAAAATCGACCTTCTTCTTTTGATTCATATGGTATACACACTTTTGATGGTTCAGGTTGGTCCTTAAACATAGGGCTTTCTTCAATATGTTTGATTCGGTATTCATGAATCGCCATTTTTTTATGCCATGCGAAAGTAGATTGTTGCATTATTTTTTGATTATCTTGATACAATTTTCCCTGTGTTTGAAGAATTTGAAGTGTATCAAAATATTCGTCAATTTCTTTTTCTGATGAAAACTTTTTATCCAATGGATACGTAAGGATAGTAGAATCGGCTGGTAAGGATTCCATTATCTATATGTGTGTGTAAGATATGATTACTTTAGACCAGTGTGTATTAAAAATAAATAGGGTCTAGTGTTCATAGAAAGAATCTAATGGAACAAATGGTTCATCGTTTGCCGCACCAGGACCATCCATTTGAAACATCGGTGACTGAAGAACTTCATCTATGGTAGCAGACCGAACCGCTTGAATATTTGCTTCTTCAGTTTCAAGGAGACTCTGGATAGTTGGATTATAGGTTGGCATAGTTGGGGTTAGATTTGTCACAGGACATTCTTCAAGTAGTTTGAATAGACTTGATTGACCCATTTGTCGCAACCGTTCCGCATGAATTGCATCATCGCGTTGTTTTACAATTACATCTATTTCTGGTTTCTCAATCTTCCAATCATTAAACGCAGCTTGTCCGTGGTTCTGTATAAATGCGCGTTCCGCAAGTTCAATCTTGGATGAATAGAGTTCATTAATTTTCGCAATACCAGTCAATCCTGAACCAAATAATTGCGCACGAACTTTTTCTGCTTGTTCTTCTTGTTCTTTGGTGGGATATTGTGGATTCCCACACCATGAACCGCCACCACTAAACTTCCCAAAAAAATCATCATCATCTTCGTCATCTATAGGAAGAACATTTGTTGTTGTGGATACAATCACATTTGTTGAAATCGTGGGTGGTGGTATATCCGTTACATTCATTTGTTCAAATGGTTCACTCTCATCAACTAAATCTGTTAAAAGGGTTCCTTGTTCTGGTTGTTCTTGTTCCTCTAGAGATTGTTTCACATTCCCACGCGAAAATTTAAAGACTTGTTCTGGATTTTCGTGCACTAAATCACGAATCGCATCATCCACCGAACCAATTCTGCGAAATAAGATTTGACTCACTTCTGCAGGTGTCCACTTCTTGTGTAGACTTGGTTGGTGAATTTGTGCGATTTGCTTGTCTATCAATTTACAATCATAGTGTTTTTCAATATGTTGTTGAAGAACAGAACATGTATGTTTTTCAAATTCCAAAAGTATATCAAAACGCCCTGGTCGCACCAATGCTTCATCCAATCGCTCTGGATAATTGGTGCTGAGGATAATCACACGCCCTGGAGTTTCTCGCACACCATCCAATACATTCAATAATGTTGCCAAATCTAGCTTATCAGTGTCATCTGATTGTTTTCCTTGCATCATTGCTTTTGCCATTGCTTCCCCTTGTGTTTGTTTCAAATGTTCCACTTCGGCTTGAATTTTAATTTGTCGTTGCTTATCTTCTTCAATTTGTGTCGCACTTCGCTTCAAGACTACAGAATCCATTGCATCTATATCTTCAATCACATACAAGCGCTGTTTCAATGGAATATTTAGCGTTTCTCGCTTTCCTTCATGAAGCACAAACACTTGGTCATTGTAAAACAGGTCTTTCAACATCTCTTTACTTTTAATTTCACTGAGTTGAATATTAAAAATATGTCGCTTGGTTTCATTGGCAATCGCCTTGATTGTGCTTGTTTTTCCACATCCTGGTTCCCCATACATGACAATTCCAAGCGTATGAGGAATGCCCTTACTATCATACCAATCACGACGTCGCATGAAAAATTCCACACGATTTCGTAAATCATCAATTTGTGCTAAATAGACATTGGAGAGAGTTCGATTACTGGTAAACTTACTTTTTGTAAACAAACATGAACGACTGCCAATCGGATGTTGAACGGTTGACGAGGACACTGTCATATGGTCAAAATAATAGGTTTCACTGCCCAACTTGTTTCGTTTCTCTTGTTCGAACGTATCAATTGCTTGTTCCACAAATTTATGAAGCCATGTGATATCATGGTCATAGGTCGAGAGACGATACAAGATTGGTTCCACCTTTGCCCCTGAGGATTGGCCGATTGATATACCTCCCCCTCCCCCAGAGGAACTGTGCAGAATTTCAAACCATACATCATTCTCAATCATCAACATGTCCTTGAAATTTGGAATCATTTCAATACCATTATACCGAAGACTTGTTACTTCTGGTAAATTACACACATGATGAATTACTGCGTCAATGCGAGGGTCTGCAACTTTCATATCTGGCTGTCGTTCAAACTGGATATAGGCTCGAATCTGTTTTTGTTTGGGCGGTTGAGGAGTCTGGGTCAATAAAGGAGGGTCCTGTTTGGAAAGACTTGACGCATCTTGCTTTCCATACAGGACAACTTGAACCCATGTATAAAACATTTGGATAAGCATAGGAACATATTTGATAAACTGGTCATAGCCCATAAGAACGACCATTGTAAGGAGAGAACTTCTTCCACCGGCTCCAGACGATTCTAAAAATTTCATCAGATATTGCATTTTAAAAATTTCCAACATCTGATTCATCCCCCCTCCCATTTGTTGGGTGGCTGATTGTGTAGAAGGGACCATAACTAGATTTGTTGGGTTTCTTTGCTTTAGGTTTCAGTGTGATGAAATGGATGTATATGCGCAGAACTAGTCATGAATTATTTTATCATTGGGTTTCATGGATATCCAATCACATATATCCCTATTATTCTGATATAGCTTCGAGTTAAGTAATCATAGTGATAAAGGATAAAACTGTCTAATTTATACTTCATCTTTACCATCTCCATTTTATATAGATTGTATTCATTTGAAATTATTTGATACGTTCAAATGAAATAGTTGGTTAGTATGCTACCATATTTAATTCGGTGGTGCACGTGGCAAGTTTTCTGCCGAAGGGTCCTTACCATTGTTCGTCTGCCACAACATACTTCCACAACGATTGTCTTTTTGTTTGTATTTGGCCAAACTTGTAAAATTGTTGAAGAAACGTGGTGCACCCATTAAATTACATACCATGGCCTCTTCGGAGCATCGATATTGTCCATTGCGTTCCAATACAGGTGGGTCAGCCAATGCACGTGCCATCTTAGAACGTGGTTGGGTTTGTGGAGGGAGTAAGCTGTATTGTTGATAGGCGTCACTTGTCGCAGGGAGCACATATTGTTCAGGAAAACAAGACCCTGGACCTGGGAGCAAATCTTCATTGAGAGGACGGTCGAGGCGGCGCAAGAGAGATTCATTTCCAATCGCTGCGGAGTAACGTCCTGGAGGATAGAATTCACTCGCCCCAGGAATCACCATGGATGGTGGAACAGGTGGTGCGGGCATCGCTGGGCCAGAATTCACATACTGCATACAAATCTTCGTCCAAGGACGAGGATCCATCGGGAGCGCCAAGGAGGTTGTTCCATCTCCTCCTGGAACACTATAACGAAAAATCATTGTTGGATCCCAATGTTTTGGTGCACAATAATGTGTTAACTTTGGGTCAAGTGTCTGGTCGTTTCCAATCGGAACCCTCGCAGGTGTGATTCCATGTGGGGTTGTCATTCTACATGGTTAATGGGAATCTTTTATTTCCGTAAAGGCGCCATGGGCGGTAACGCAGCCGTCGTCGATGCCACCGTGGCCTTCGACTTATTTTCCGTAATCACCACCGATGCAGTCCACTCACAATCATTATTGTCAATTGTCTCTCCTACAAAATTCACCCACTGGAAATACATCGTATCCAATTTTCCAATCGCCGGATTAAATGGAGTATTATTATACACAAAACTCTGCGAGAAGGTATTGAAATTATTCAAAATGAGTTTTCCATGGAAATTTTGAATTGCTCCCGTCGAATCACGCGTCACCTTGAAATTCTCACGGAAGGTCGTATCCATACGATTCGTCTGGAATTCAGGATTGAGTCGCAAATAAATATAGTCCTCTAAAATCTTATAGAAACTTGTGGCACGATGATACGTGCTAAAGGGTGTATCAATCTTCGCATACCCAAGATTATATCCGAGTCCCCAATCCTCCAAGAGATTCTTGTATTGAGGAAGGAGACCCGATTTCCAGAAGAGGCTGAAAATAATGGGGTCTGTGAAGTTCTGTCGTCCAAGAGCAACAGGAGGAAGAATATACTGGAGATTTGTGCTAATATATTGTAGAAGATTACTATTGACATAGGTTGTGATATTGGAGAGAAGTGCTGCATTCGATTGATAGCCTTGATAGATTGTGCTCACATTACTTGCAAATCCTTGGAAATTCGATGTATCAAAATTACTTCCATCAAAGTTTGGTAAAAAGCCTGCACCGAAGAAACTGGTCGATTGATAAAAGGATGTATTGAAATTTGACAAGATATACGCATAATTGGAATTATACAATGTAATATTTGTAGAAAGACTACTGATTTCATTAATTAAATCAAACTGGGTTACATATCCGAAATCATACTTATTGGGTAGCACAAACCGAATCATGGATTCAAATTGTTCCGTCGGCGTGTATGCACGAACTGCTAAATACTGGAAATTTGATGTTTGGGTAAGTGGAACATTAAAGATATAACTATTGAAATAATATCCAGACAAGTTTGGATCTCCTGCCAAAAAGTTGGAATTGCGTTCCAACCCCCATTGTCCTCCTAAATCATTCGACATGGTGGTAAAGTTGGAATAAAAAAACATAGATACATGAGGATACTCTGGATAATCAAGATAGGTCAAATCTGTGATTGCATTATAGTTATTTGCCACCTTTTCAAGAACCACCTTTTGCCATGGATAGAAGATTTGCCATGCCGTTTGCACAGTCCCATACGTATCTACATCTGTATTACGATTCCCCCACACATATGGTTCATTCGACGCAGTGAGCCACA
>JACCDP010780706.1_pt1 | contig 10329 bp, 8 predicted proteins | sample 7445841 | NCBI WGS metagenome assembly JACCDP01 (sample SAMN15323441, study PRJNA562643) | freshwater metagenome | isolation source: river surface water | place: USA:Blue River Watershed | collected 2017-08-17
ACGATTCTTTGGGGTTGTATTTGGATTATAATTTTGTGCAAAAAAAGAAATCCAATTTCGTCACAGCGGCTTCCTTTTTTCCTGTTTGGTTGAGCTCACCCAAGCACAGAAAAGCACTTAATGGGTTTGATAAGTACGGTAAATTAAATGAAAAATCTTGCCGCAGTTTGCTGTCCTTATTGTCCGGAGATTGCGTGATGCCCATGCAATTTGCCGCAACCATGCAGTATCCAACCCAATGGAGTTATGGGACGGTTTGGGCGCCATTTCAGGCGATAGCCGTGGAAACTATTCGAGAATCATTTTCGAAAAAAAATCAATTTTGGTCTAGATACATCGCTAGGTCGTTTTGCAACTTGGTAGACGAAGAATTCAAAAGATCAGGAAAGGTGTTAGAAAAATATAAAATGTCGGGTAGTGTTTTGACTGCGGATGAGTATGAAGTGCAACCTATGATGGGTTGGACGTCATCGGTATATAGTTGGTTGAAATTAATTAATTATTGATACTATAAATGGGTAATAAAGGGTAATTTCGAATAGGTTTTGGGGAATTTTAATTTCAAATATCAAGCTGCCAAAGATTTTGGATGTGTATCCAAGGTGAATCGTTTTAGATTGGTTTACTTGGTGCTGTTGCTTGTTTCCTTGACTTCTCAGGGGATTGCTCAGCCATGCGCTACCGGAAACACCATTGGGTCTTATCCGATACCCAAGAAGTGCTTTGAAATTGTGAGTATCTTGGTGGACGCTTGTGATGGGTCCAATGAGGGACAGAACGAAATGGTTCGCTTGGTAATAGGGAACAAGACCGTTGCGCCGGGATTATTTTCCGTTCCTGCGTTTAAGACGGGTCGAGTGAATTGGGGCAGTGGGGCGCAAAACGATTTTTTGGGTTTTAGTGAAGGAAATTCTTCGTTGAAATTGAAAATAGATAAGTTGAACAATAAAATAAAGGTTGCCGGACATTGCGGGCATCTGATTTTTGTGCCAAATTCAGGAAGAATACCCCAATTTTCGCAGGCTTTGATAATAACGTCGGAGTCTTTCAATCCAGACGCTCAGGATTTTTCGGATTTGCAAGATACCCTGTACGTGATTGTACAAAAGTCTGGAAATACAGCCGGTCATTTTGTGAATTACGGAGCGGCAGCACCCCGAGAATTTATTTTGAATTATAACGGAGTTTGCGGTGATACCGTGGAATACGATCGAGGTAAATTGGTAAAAGTTTCGGGGAATGTTGGAGGTGAAGATGGGGCAGTGGTAGAATTTGATTATTCGGGGGTTCCCAGTTATATAAATTACGGATGTAGGGTTCCGGCACCGAAAATTACCGTGAATATTGCACCCCTGCCACCCATACCTTGTGGGGTTCAATCGTTTGATTTGACTGGAATGGTACTTGGTACTAAGTGTTATCAATGGAAATTGGAAAGTGGTAGTTTTGGTTATTTCGATAACCCCAGTGATTTGAAAACCAGATTGACCGTTAAGCCCAGTTTTTCAGGTACATTAAAGGTGATTTTGCAAGCTTGGGGTACTTGCGCTATTCCGGATTCGGATACCTTAGAGTTAGTAATTGAACCTTCTCCAATTGCATCCTTTAGTATAGATTCTGCCAATAAACCCATATTTTGTTTTCAGCGGACCGATAAATTGGGACAAGCTTGGAAATGGAGCGGGGGTAATTTTTATTCCGATTCAACCTTTTCCAATTCAAAATGGTGTGATTCATTCAAAGAAGGGAAGCATCGAATTTGTTTGGAGGTTACAGGTAAATCCGGGTGTAAGGATACGGTTTGCCAAGATTTTTTCGTTACCAAAGAACCCGTTATCCCTGTGGAACCGTTTTTCAATCTAGCCAATGTATTTACCCCCGGCGATCCCAAGGATGGTAGAAATGATACTTGGAGATTCCCTCATTTGGGGGTAGCGGAATTCTCCGTTAAAGTGTACAATCGGTGGGGGCAGTTGGTGTATGAATCCCGAAATCCTAACGAGGGTTGGAATGGTAAAATGATGAATACCGGAGCGGATCTTCCCGGCGGGTCGTACGTCTATTCGTTGTCCTATAGATTGATCAATGCAGATAATCTGGTTACCAATAATGGCGTGGTGACCTTGATTCGATAGCCCAATAAAAAATGCAAACCATCAAAAGCAGCTCCATGGAGATGCTCAGAGGCTTGCCTTTGATATTCAGGGAATTAAAGGTACTCTTTTTTCGGATTAAAAAGTTTTTGCTAAAAACGCGAGATACTCAGTTTTTAACTCGCTGTAAATTTTGTTAAAGGATTCCATTTGATTTCTTAGTTCCGCGTGGTCGTCCGTTTTGCGGTGGTCGGTGGCTACGTTGTTTTCTTCGGCAATTTGAGCAAGTCCTTTTTCCGAATGATGAATCATCGATTTAAGTTCATCTATCACTTCTTTGTGTCTTATGAACTGATTTTGGAAATGTTCTACCTGTTGCAGGATTTCTTGTTTGTTGTTGGCTGCTACCACTTCTTCCAATCGGTGTGTATAGGTTTTTAACTCATCAACCACAAAATCTAATTGAGAGTTGAATTCGCGGTGTTCGTTGTGAAGTTCGTGGAGGTATTTTTTGGTATTTTCCATAGACCCAAAGATCTACTTAATAATCGGATAAAAGGGTGATTGTTTTCATTATTAATTATGATATTTATCATGAAAAGACGTTGGTTACTATTAAACCTCCTCGCAACTGCAGTTATACAATGAAATTGTACGGTCATGTGATAAAACCCAATCGCGAGTTTTGTTTTTTTATTGCAATCGTTATTGGATGCGTAAGGTACTGTATGTTGGATAAACCATATAGGAACTGGGTTGTTTATTGGAGATGGACAAGTTCGGGTTTATTGTGGTTTGGTTTAAGCGGGATATTCGATTAACCGATCACGCGGCCATTGCTTGGGCTTCCAAACAAGGTTGTCCACTATTGTTTCTATACATTCATGAACCTTCCGTTTTTCAATCCCCGCATTATTCAATTCGACATGAGCGATTTGTTTGGGAAGGAATACAAGAGTTAACTTCTGCATTAAAAGCGATGGGTGGGGAGTTTTATGCTGTTCAATCCGAGGTTCAAAATGTATTTGAGTTTTTGGTTGGTTTGGATTCCAATTTCGCTGTAGTAAGTGTAGAGGAGATCGGGATGGAGATCACCTACCGCAGGGATCGACAGTTGAAACGCTGGTTTTCTTCTCGTAATATTCCTTGGTTAGAATTACCCTATTCGGGAGTGAGACGGGGGTTGAAAAATCGAAAAGATTTCAATACCTACTGGTATGGATACATGTCTCAACGTGTTGAAATTGTTGATTTTAGCGAAATTTCTTGGTGGGAGAATACGGTTTGGGAAGATTGGACTAGCAGGAATGAGTTTGCGGAGGTTCCCCGCATGGAGGGAATTGTACAACAGGGTGGATCTCATCAGGCTTGGAAATATTTGCGATCTTTCACGGAGCAGCGCATTGAGAAGTACATGCAAAGCATATCTAAGCCAGAGTTTTCACGCGTGGGTTGCAGCAGAATAAGTCCGTATTTGGCTTGGGGCCATATTAGTTTACGGGAGGTGTTTCAATACCAAGCAATGGAGTATAAACGAGGCAGGTGGAACCGCAATTTTTCGCAATTTGCTTCTCGTCTCCGTTGGCGAGAACATTTTATGCAAAAGTTTGAAAGTCAATCTTCCATGGAATTTGAGCCCATTAATCGCGGGTATTGCGATTGGGAATTTACGAACAACGAAGAGGCGATTGATTGTTGGAGATTGGGGAAGACAGGGGTTCCGTTGGTGGATGCATGTATGCGAAGCTTGGTACATACAGGGTATTTGAATTTTCGGATGCGAGCGATGCTAGTAAGTTTTTTAACTCATTATTTAAACGAAAGTTGGGAAGTAGCTGCCGAGCATTTATCGAAACAGTTTTTGGATTTTGAGCCAGGTATACACTTTCCACAAATACAAATGCAGGCAGGATTTACGGGAACCAATACAATTCGAATTTACAATCCTACGAAACAAGCACAGGAGCACGATCCCGAAGGTCAATTCATTAAGCGCTGGGTGCCTGAATTGAGGAATTTGACGGCCCCTTTGATTTTTGAGCCATGGAAACTCACTGTTGTTGAGCAGCAGTTGTATGGAATCAACTTGGGAGTAGATTATCCTTCTCCAGTGGTAGATTTAAAGGAAGCTTATAAAGTGGCTCGGGAACGACTTTGGTCTTGGAAAAGCAAAGAGGTTGTTAGGAAAGACGCACATCGAGTTTTGCTGCGTTTGTCGTTGCCTAATCGAGATAAGCGTGAAATATAGTAGCTAATACACGATGGTATAGCTTGGGGGCAAAAAAAAGTCCTTCGTCTGCTTAGACAAAGGACTTTTAAAGGTTGAAACTCTTTTATTTAAAACGTGCGAACGGGTCTTACTTTTAGAGCGCTCGTACGCAAAAATGGTCTATTGGTAGGTTTGCTCTTGTCAAATACATAACAAATAGCACTTTCTTGTGATGGAGCTTTGCTGGATGTCCAGTAAGCAGTAGGTGAAAAACCACCCAAGTTGTTAAAGAATAAATTCTGACAAATTTGTAATTCTTCTAATGATGGTAGTCTCCAATCCGTAAAGTCGTAATTTGGTCCTTTTACAACTAGATTATCGCAAGCAGTTTTTGCATCGGCCCAATTAAACTGTTGTTCTAAATCTTGTTTTGCTGCTATCAATCCGGTTTTTCCATCAGCATTTAACTTAATAATGATTCCACCTAAATGTTCTTGTCCAATTTCAAGAGGCTTAGGAGCCGCAGGTTTGGTTACCGCAGGTTTGGTTGTAGTAGTGCTTGGTTTTCCTGTGGTTGGCGAAGTTGGCGTTGTGTTTGTTGCTGGCTTCGAAGTAGATGTTTTAGGTTGTTGTGCCGTGGTGGGTGTGGTAGAGGCACCTTTGTTTGTTTGAGCAAAGCTCAAGCTTGACCATAACAAGCCTAATCCTAGGGTTAAAATGGTTTTGGTTTGGTTTTTCATATTGTTTTTGTTTTAGTCTTATGCAAAATAGTTCAATTGTTCCAATAATTATTAAGCATAAAATTATAAGTTTATGAAATGCGTAAATAACTAATTGGGCAATTGAAACACTTGTATTTCAATAATTATGCCAATTAAATGGATACCATGTAAATTAGCAGTGGATGCTATTTTACTACCATTAGGGGTTGGTAAAAATTATAAGAATCGCTTAGCAGATAGGAGCCAGCGGGAATTTTGTCTATGGGTATGTCGATAAACGATTCTGCCGTGTTTAACGGAATTTTAAACAGGATTTGTCCACTTGAATTAGATAGTTGTAGGGTTGTGTTTTTATGAGAAGGTATGTATCCTGAAGGCAAATTGAAACGGGTATTTTTTTCCGTTAAACACAAGGATGTTAACAAGTTATGGTTGGTTATGCGCTGTGTTTTATTGGATGGTAACGTTTCAAAGTTGTAATACGATAAGGAGTCTCGAATGGTTGCATTGATGGTAGAAAGAATTTGAGATTTCTCCTTGGAGGAAAGGGCCGGGAGGGCAGTTTCAGTAGAAATGAATTTAGAAAATAGGGTTGCATATAGGGTGGCACCTGCCACTATAGAGCCTTTGGCCGAAGGGTGACTTCCATCGGCTTCGTACAAGTGTAAGTCGGTGGAATCCCGCAAATCGCGCCAAATGGAAGCTATAGGAGCTGCTTTGCAGGCGTTGTCTTTGGCCATGATTTGGTATCGTTGTCTCAGTAATTCATTCATCCCGAGGAAGGTGCATACGGGTTCCCAGTTAGGACAATTTTGTGGATCACCGTTTTCTCGTCCCCAAGTTGTAAAAAATACTATTTTACAAGCCGGGTTAATGGATCGTATGGAATCTACCAAAATTTTGGCATAGGGAAAGCAGGAAGTTTTCACTTGAGACAACGGGAACGATGGAATCTGACTTTGTTCTTGTAGAATTACCGCATCGTATTGGCCATTTCTAAGTTCTGCGTAAAGATCAGCGGCGGCACTATGTCCCTGAAAGGTCATTCCTCCTGGGGCTCTGTTACCAACTTCAAACGTGTCGCCGTTGGATTTTCCTATGTATTGGGTAATTCCCGCTAAATCGTTGTATGCTGTGTAACTGTTGCCGATAAAGAAAACTTTTTTTATGGATTGTCCCTGGATCTGTGCAATTACACACAACAATAAAATCAGGCCTAACAGGTTTTTGCGTTGATTGGAATGTGGGTAAAGAGTGATTTTCATGCGTTGTTCGAATGGTTTATTTTACCAAGGACCGGAATGGATGCGGTTGCTTGTGTTAGTGCGAAAATTCATATGTTGGGTTAGATTTATAATTGCCGAATACTATTCGCGGATTATGAGTCTGTTGGTGTTAGGGCTTTTGAAATTGTTAAAAAATCGAAGGTGTTATTTCCAGCGAAGTTCAATTTTGCATCGGCCCAGTTCCTTTGGCGCAGGATTCGATCCAGATGCATCGTTGGTAGCAACAAAAAAGAGATAAATACTGCGATTCATTTTGTCTAGAGGAATTGTCTTTTTGTTGCGTTCAACATAGATTTTATCTACGGTTTTAGTTCCGATGATGGAATTTCCAGCAATTTGAACGTCTGTATCAAATCGGTGCCAATCCATGCTGTCGTTATAAAAAAGATAAGAAACCGATTCGTCGTCTATTTCCATGTCTTTGTCGGTGTTGAAATTCTCCTCTATTCGTGTTGTATTTGCAAAATTGGCAAGGCCTGTAATTTCTTGATTGTCTTGCAAATTGAAAAGATTGCGGTTGAATGATGAGTTGAAATAAATCCCATCTTGATTAAACAGTGTAATCCGAAGTTTAAATTCTTTTTTTTCTAAAACAACCACGTTATTTTCTACAGTTACAACTTGGTTGTTTTGGATAACTTCAACTTGAAATTTAGGGGGGTGAGGACATGCAAAGCCCATAAGCAGCAAAGCAATGGACGCAAAAAGAGTATGGTATATTAATTTCATGCGATGAATTCGTAGGGTAGAATATTCTTGGTGTTGAGTTTAAAGAACAACTTAGGATACTTACAAGTTGAATTTTGGAATGCAATGTTAATGAAATCCGATGAGAAATGGGGTTTCGATTCGGTAATCCGTTGCTAAGTAGTTCTGAGTTACGCTCATTGTTTTGGTTCTTTAACCCACAGTATCAATCGAATTATTCCTACAACGAGTGAGTTGATGAGCAACACCAATCCAAATCCTAAAAGTAACGTTTTGGTGGATCGGGTTTGCCTGAATTTTAATTCTCTTTCTGCATTATCCAAGTTGCCTCGAAGGTAATAAGGGTCCATGTATTCTGAATAAATATACATGTCTTTATAAATCTCAATAAAATCAGCGTTGAAAACCCCGGTGGACCCGCTTTGGTATGGGGCGTTAATTTCGTCGCTATATTTAACTTGAAATTCTCTTAATTGTTCTTGTTTTTTTGAAACGAAGGCCATTTCATTGATTTTTTGACCCAAAAACCATGTCAGAGAAGCAGTTGAAGTAAGAAATAGAATCCAAAAAATGATAATTTGAAGTCTTCCTATTCGTGATTGGTCGCTGAACGTAGTTTGGCCACAGATTTTTATCCAATAGTAATTTGATAATTTCATAACGGGTTTAAGAATAAGGGTACAGGTATTTATAGCGCTCGTAAATCTTCCGAAGTGAGGGTGCTTATATCCGTTTCCGATGGATTTTCCATGATGGCTACGCGGTTGCTTTGTTTTTCCAAGAGTTTCTCAAATAAATTTCGGGCATAACGCGCATTTCCAAATTTTTTATCGGCCTTGGATACTTTTTCGGCAAAGTGCTCGGTTAATGCATCGGCCATGCCTTCGCCTAAGGAGTATTCGTTTTTTTCGCAAATGTTGGTGAAAATTTCTAATAAATCGGAAGCACTGTAATTGGGGAATTCGATGTAGCGGGAGAATCGGCTGCTCAAACCTGGATTGGAATCAATGAATTGGTGCATTTCTTCGGCATACCCTGCTACGATGACTACCAGTCGGTCTCTATCGTCCTCCATGCGCTTCAGCAACACATTTACAGCTTCTTCTCCATAACTATCTTCGGCGTTTTGAGGCGCCAAGCTGTATGCTTCATCGATGAATAACACCCCGTCCATGGCTTGGTTGATGATGCCTTCGGTTTTCATGGCGGTTTGACCTAAATAACCGGCCACTAATTCCGTTCGATCCACTTCTACCAAGTGGCCTTTCTTTAAAATTCCAAGTTCTTTTAGGATGCCTGCATACAATCTCGCAACTGTGGTTTTTCCGGTTCCGGGGGCACCTGTAAAGACGCTGTGCAGCGACACTTGTACGGCTTGCATACCTTTGGATTTACGCATTTGTTGCACCTTGATGAGGTTGCTCAGGCTTTTGATTTGCTCTTTTACATCGTTGATGCCAATGAGGGATTCCAATTCCTCGATGGGGCTGATTCGCTGTTTGTTTGATGGTTCGCTGGAGTTTCCTTTGTTTGCAGATTTAGTATTTCGAGCCGAGGACGCAGGTGGTGCAACCGGGGTGCTTGGAGACGCTGGTTGGGGATAAGTGGAATCGTCGTCCACCACAACCATTCTATCTATTTCGGTGGTTCCGGGTATGGGGATATTGGATAAATAACTGTAGAGGAAATCGAAATCTTCTTTGGTTTCGATGTTGGAGATGCGGTGTGCGTTTCGCTCTCCTTTTACCTTGAAACTGATGAACTTCACATCGTTTACGGCATCCAAACCCAAGCCCAGGTCTTTGATTTCGCTCAACTGTACAACATGCTTTTCAAATAGGCTTTTGAACACAATGAATCCCCCAAAAATGAAGGCTCTGTAGTGGTAAAGTTCGGCGCCCTTGGTTTTAACTTTCCCGTATTGGCAATCCACCCACCAGTAGACGGGTCTGTCGATGAACGATTTGAAGCCCAGCCACAGGTAGAATGGAATGAGATCTTCGTTTTTTTGGTGTCTGCGTTGATTCACTACCTTATGAAAGTGCTCCAGAGCATCGGTGTTCACATTGAGCTGGGACAAGGCGATGATTAGTGTGTAACGCGATACTTTGATAGCGTTTTCGGGCTCAACCTCTTGGTGGTCAATGTTATCTAACCAGGGTTTATAAATGGGGTTGGCCAAACTGGACCAAATGGGATACAATTCTTCTGGCAGTATGCGTAAGTGTTGGATGGTGAGTATAAGCGCCTTGATATCGTCGTATCCAAAATCGGCATCCTGCAACATGCATTGTGCTTGCGCTTTGGCGAACTCCAAGTTTCTGGGTTTAGCGGCGCCTTCTTCGGCCGCAGGGATGGCGAGCAAGGCGAACATGGCCCCGAGTTTTTGCATGGCCGGTAATAGTGCGCCTTCTTGTTGTGCCCAATCCTTGATTGCGCGCCATAGGATGCGTTTGTTTTTCTGAACGGTTCCGTCGCCTTCGGGGCATTGGGCGTCGATATCCTCAATATCGGAAGCTTGCAGTTGATCGTAGGTTCTTTCATCGAAATAATCGCAGAGCGCCAGCAAATGGGTGTTTTCCCGTTTTGTAAAGAGAAATCCCAGTTCTGTTTCTGAGTTTTTAATGAATTTCCGGATCGAAATATGCATGATTTATAAGTGTCGATAAAAGTGGTTCTGGAATTGAAAATCGAGCACTTCGAAAATAAATTAATTTTGGTCTTTTACCAATACATCCAAATTTTGGATACAAAGGGAGTTAACTTATTTTTTGGATGATATCGAGTGCACTAGGGTGGTTTTCAACTAAATAATCGTTAGAATGTCTTTTTTTTACTGAAAAAAGTCCTATATTTATGTAAGATTAACTACGAATTGAGGTATGCGGATTTTTATTCAACATATGGTAAGTTTACGATGTAAGTTAATGGTAGATGTTGAGTTGAGGAAGTTAGGATTAATTCCGCTTCGAGTTGATTTGGGTGCGGTTGAGTTGTTAGTTGCTCCTACGGCTGCCCAATTGTCGATTTTACGGGTAAGATTAAACTTGTCTGGATTAGAAATAATAGAAGATAAGCGGGCAATACTGATCGAAAATATCAAAATATCTGTGATTGAATGGATTCATTATTCTGACCATTTACCCGCAATGAAAATATCAAAATATTTGTCTGAACATATGGGCAAGGAGTACCATTATATGTCGGATTTATTTTCTAAATATACGGGTAACACAATCGAACATTTTGTAATAACACATAAAATTGAACGTATTAAGGAGTTGCTATTTAATGATCAACTTACAATTACT
>JACCDP011135151.1_pt1 | contig 10329 bp, 10 predicted proteins | sample 7445841 | NCBI WGS metagenome assembly JACCDP01 (sample SAMN15323441, study PRJNA562643) | freshwater metagenome | isolation source: river surface water | place: USA:Blue River Watershed | collected 2017-08-17
ACATCGAACAGCAAATTGATAAATACAATGCGGAGTTAAAACCACTTAAATCTTTTGTGTTGCCATCTGGAACACCAGCAGCAGCTTTATTGCATGTGGCTCGCACTGTTACACGTCGTGCCGAGCGCACCACCTGGCATGCCATTCACTCATTTGGCGGCGGTGTTAATCCATTAACTGCAAAGTATTTAAACCGATTATCTGATTTATTATTTGTTCTTGCTCGCTATGTAAATAAAGGCGTAGGCGATGAGCTTTGGGTACCAGGAGCCAATCGCTAATTAACGAACTGGCGTGTAAGTATTGCTAGGTATTTTCTCCTCAGTTTCTGCCTTATGACAGATTGCTGAAATATTTCCAATAGAAATTCCTGATCGCAGCACTGGTGCACCAACAACTCCGGTGGCTGGGTCGATAACTCCTGGTGTGTAAATAGATTCATCACTAATTAATAAAATATTGGCATAGGTTTTTGGACTAAGTAATCCGTAGGTAGTTCTTAAATTACCCAGCAAGATTTTCTTAGTTGGATCATTTGGATTTGGAGCCATAACAGTTGATTTGATTTCCCACCACTTACATGTGTAATCAGCAGCCACAATTACGGCGCCACAGGCATTTTCTTCACATTTTTTAACATCTGTTGCCAAACCTTTTGCCGCTGAAATTAAACCAAGTAGCTCTTTACCAGTTGGAATTTTTGCATATACACCTTTATTTGATGTGAAAAGTTTTGCGCTAGGTGGCCACACTGGAGAGGGTGATGGAATTGGTGTTGCAGTTTTCTTAACCACCTTCTTTTTAACAACTGGCTTTTTAGTGGTTGTACTTTTCTTGGTTACAGTTGGCGTTGGAGTAGCTTTCTTAGTCGGTGTTGCTGCATAGGTAGATGAGATCACCAAAGTTGATGAAATTAATGCAACAAGAATTATCTTAATCTTCACTCCTTGCTCCATTTAAAAGTTTTAATCGAAATAATTAGCCCAACTAATAGCCAAATTGCCAGGATAAGTGCGGTTCGGCCAAGCTCCCAACTCTTTGCTACCTCCTGTGTGGCAAATGAATCGGGCAAGAATATTGAGCGCATTCCCTGAGTTAACCATTTAAGTGGAAACAATGCTGCAAATTGTTGCATCCATACAGGGAGTTGGCTAAATACAAAAAATACGCCGCTGAAGAATTGCAACACAATAACTATTGGTGAAACTACTGCAGATGCACCGCGACCACTCTTTGGCACAACTGAGAATGCAATACCAAGAACTGTAGAGCACGCACTTCCTAAGAGAATTAACCAAGTAAATGTGATCCATTTACTAGATGAGGTTGGAAGATTTAAACCGAAAAAGGCTGCTCCAAAGCCAAGTAACAATGCAGTTTGCAGCACCATCAAAATAAATACTAAGTACGCCTTGCCAATAAAGTAAGCCGAAACTGAGATTGGCCGGCCACGAAGGCGCTTTAATGTTCCAAACTCGCGCTCCATTGGAATTGTGATCGCTAATTGTTGAAATCCAGTATTTACCAATCCAGATGCGATCATGCCGGCAACAAAGTATTGGCTGAAGGTAACACCTGGTGCAATGGTGTCTTTAAATACTGAGCCAAAGATAAATAACAAGATAACTGGAAAAAGTAATGTGAAAACAACTGATTCGCGCCCGCGCATAAAAACCTTAAACTCCATACGCCCGCGCAACAACCCAAGTTTTAAAGTTTTCATCGGTTCTCACCAATCATTCTTAGGTAGATATCCTCAAGATTTGGTCTAATTATTTGTAGTTGTGGAATCTCACCATTAAAGCGGGCGATTAATTTTTCAATCTCTGCAGTTGGATTTAAAGATTCAATCTCGGCAATTTTTCCATTCTCTAGCCAAGAGATTCGAGCAGGTGCCGTTGCCCGATTTCCTAAAGTAGCCGGGGTTGCGATCTCAATTATTTTGCCATTAGTAATTACGCCCACACGATCTGCAAGTGCTTCGGCTTCATCTAGATAATGAGTTGTTAAGAAAATTGTGGTGCCTTCACTTCTTAATTTAAGAATTAACTCCCAGAATGCTCGCCTTGCTTCGGGATCAAAACCAGTTGTTGGTTCATCTAAAAATAAAAGTTCTGGTGAGCCAATAATTCCAAGTGCCACATCTAGTCGGCGGCGTTGGCCACCAGATAAGTTGCGTGCGTAATCATCAGCTTTTTCGCGCAGGCCAACTGAATCAATTACCTCATTCACATCACGCGCATTTTCATAATAATGTGCAAAGTGTTCAATGGTTTCTTGAACAGTTAAATCTGCCGCATCAGTTGTTGATTGCAAAACTATGCCGATTCGATTTCGCCAAACTCTGCCAGCCTCACCTTTTGTAGCTGGATCAAAATTTAATACGCTAACAAAGCCACCATCAATATTGCGAAAGCCTTCTAGTATTTCAACTGTAGTTGTCTTGCCAGCGCCATTTGGTCCAAGTAAGGCAAAGATCTCACCTTGCTGAACAGTTAAATCAATGCCATTTACCGCAAATTTTTCGCCATACTTTTTAACCAGCCCCTTGATTTCAATTGCTATTTCAGGTGCGGTTTTTGAAGATGTGCTACTGCTCATGGCAATATCCTGCCGTAGTTGTGATGGAATATCTAAATAAAACTGAGAGAATAATCCTGTGAGTCCGCGTAAAAAAAAGAGTGCTACTAAAACTTCTCGCATAAAAAATGAGCGAGAGGTCACAGCACCGAAAAATGAAGATGAAATTGAAGAACATGGTGATGGTATTTATGTTGTTCGAAAAATTACCGGCTCATCATCAAATAAACCATATCGCTGTCCGGGATGTGATCAAGTAATTCCAATGGCTACACCGCATACGGTTGCCTGGCTGGAACATGATGCGGAAACTCGTCGACATTGGCACAGTATTTGCTGGAGTAAGCGAAATCAACGAAAGCCAAAGATTGAGCGCACACGTAATGCGCCCCGTTACTAATTAGCTACTCAGTAATTAACTGAAAATTTAATAAGCCGATATTATTTGCAAATGAGCAAAACATTTACCGCCCAAAATCCTGCAACTGGTCAAGCATTTGGTTCTGAAATTACTGAGTGGGATCAATCCCAAGTAAACAATGCAATCCAGGCTGCCGATAGTGCTAAAGCCAAACTTGCAGCAACTGATCCAAGCAAACGAGCGGCGTTGTTAAATGCAATTGCAGATTCAATTGAAGCACAAAAAGAGAAGTTGGCTGAAACAGCTCATCAAGAAACTGCGCTACCGATGGCACGTCTTACTGGTGAGGTTATGCGCACCGTCATTCAAATTCGCGCATTTGCAGCACTTGTTAAAAAGGGTGGACATTTACTGCCAATAATTGATTTAGCAGATCCTGATTTTCAACCAGTTGCTCGTCCTGATCTTCGTAAAACTCAACAACCATTGGGCGTTGTTGCAGTCTTTGCTGCAAGTAATTTCCCACTAGCTTTTTCTGTTGCCGGAGGTGACACTGCATCGGCATTAGCAGCAGGTTGTCCAGTAGTTGTTAAAGCACATCCATCTCATCCAAATACTTCACAAATAGTTTATGAAGCAGTTATCGCTGCAATCACTGCGCAAGGCTTACCTAAAGAGTTATTTGCTATTGTGCAAGGAACCAACCCGCAGATCACTCATTGGCTAGCTAAGGCACCAGAGGTAACTGCAATTGGTTTTACTGGATCTGGTCTGGTTGGAAAATTATTAATTAAATTATCCCAAGAGCGCGAAGTGCCAATTCCAGTTTATGCAGAGATGGGATCATTAAATCCAGTTTTCTTCACACCACCCGCACTTGCAGAAAAGGCGGATGATTTAGCAAAAGCTGCAATGGATTCGGCATTACTTGGCAGTGGACAATTTTGCACAAAGCCCGGAATCCTTATTGTGCCAGCCGATAGCACTGGTGATAAATTTATTGCGCAAGTAAAAGAGTATGTAGCTGCGCAAAAAGTAGGCCCATTATTAAATAAGGGTATTGCAACAAGATTTACCGATTCCACCAGCAAATTAAGTAAATCCTCCGGCCTTACTGTAATTTCTGGAACAAATAATGCAGATGGATTTGGCGTAACCCCAACTATCTTTGTAGTTGATTGGGCAGATGTGAAAAACCATCATGATTTATTGGAAGAACACTTTGGTCCAACATCGGTGATAATTCGCGCCCCATTTGATCAATATCTAACTGTGGCAAAGGCTATGGAAGGCCAACTAACGGCAGCACTTCATGCTGGAGCATCCGAGAATGTAAGTGATTTAGTAAATCAATTAACACAATTAGCTGGCCGAGTAATTTGGAATGGTTTCCCAACTGCAGTATCTGTAACCGCTGCGCAAAATCATGGCGGGCAATGGCCAGCATCTTCCACCCACACAACCTCTGTTGGTTTAGATTCAATTTATCGTTTTGTGCGCCCAGTTGTTTATCAAAACTTTCCGGATAACCAATTACCAGCCCAATTACAAAATGGTAATCCTTATGGAGTTGAGCGGGTAATAAATGGTGAAAGAAGTACTAAAGCGATCTAGCTCTAAGTTAATTACTTGTAATTAACTACTGAGTTATGGATTGTGCCAATTCCTTCAATAGTTGTAACAATCTTCTCGCCACCCTTTAGGAATTTCTCTGGCTTAAAGCCCATACCAACACCTTCAGGTGTTCCAGTATTAATAACATCACCAGCCTTTAACTCCATAAATTGAGTTATGTACCAAACGCAATGATTGATTCCAAAGATTAAATCATTGGTATTTGAGTTTTGACGAACCTCACCATCGATGGTGCAGGAAAGTTGTAAGTTGCTTGGATTTAATCCATTTGCCGCAAGCTCATCGCCAGTAACAATCCAAGGACCCATTGGATTAAAGGATGGAAAAGATTTCCCCTTTACCCATTGCCCGCTTCGCTCTACCTGCCAGTGGCGCTCTGAAACATCTTGCGAAATTGTGTAACCCAAAATGTAATCTGCTGCATCTGCTGGAGATTTTAAATACAGAGCATCTTTTTTAATTACGACACAAAGCTCAACCTCGTAATCGGTCTTTTGAGAGTTAGGCGGAACAATAATCTCATCGTTGCCACCAATAACAGTATCTGGTGCCTTCATAAAAATTACAGGTTCTGCGGGCGCTGCCATACCAGTTTCTTTTGCATGCTTTGCATAATTTAAGCCAACACAAATTACCTTTGTTGGACGAGCTACCGGGGAGCCAAATCTAAAATCTGAAAGTTTTACCTTAGGGCGGCTAGCTAAATCTGCTTTAGCAACCTTTTCTAATCCGCCATTTTCTAACTCGGTGCGATTCCAATCGCTGATTAGATCATCTACAAAGACCGCCTCGGTATCACTAACTACTACCGCTGGCTTCTCTTTGTGCAGTGTGCCTAATCGTGCGATCTTCATTTGAACTCCTTATTTTCTCTTAAGAATCTCTCGTCATCTCAGTAATTGACCAGATTTAGATTACCTGGGGTTATTGAACTAGAATATGAAAACCTTAACATAACCCGCAGGAGCGTATCTTGAGCGAAGAAAAGTTTGATCGTCGCAGTCAATATTGGTTTGGTTTAAAGGATAAGGGCGGTTACATCCACCGCGAACGCTTACGTAATCAAGGTTATGCCCCAGATGTTTTTGATGGTCGCCCAGTAATTGGTATTGCCAACACTTGGTCTGAATTAAATCCATGCAACGGCTCATTAAATGATGTGGCCGAGGCGGTAAAGCGCGGAGTTTGGGAAGCTGGTGGATTTCCACTTGAGTTTCCAGCAATGTCATTAAGTGAATCATTACAACGTCCAACCACCATGCTTTATCGCAACATGCTTGCGATGGAGGTAGAGGAGTTAATTCGTTCTCACCCACTAGATGGTGTTGTGCTTCTTGGTAACTGCGATAAAACACCACCTGGATTATTAATGGGTGCAGCAAGTGTTGATCTTCCGGCAATCATGATCACCGGTGGTCCAATGCTTAATGGTCGCTACCACGGTGAAGCGGTTGGATCTGGCACATTAGTTTGGAAGTACAGCGAACAAGTTCGCAGTGGAAAAATTACCTTTGAAGAGTTTATGGCGATGGAATCTTGCTCAGCACGTAGCCAAGGATCATGTAACACAATGGGAACTGCATCAACTATGGCATGCGTTATGGAAGCACTTGGTATGCAATTACCAGGAGCTGCAGCAATTCCAGCGGTTGATTCCCGAAAGTTTGCGCTCGCACATTTATCAGGTCGTCGCATTGTTGAAATGGTGGAGGAGGATCTTCGTCCATCAAAGGTGTTAAACCGTAAATCATTTGAAAATGCGATCAAGATTTTGGCAGCGATTGGTGGATCAACAAATGCGGTTGTTCACTTACTTGCTATTGCCGGTCGTGTAGGTGTGCCACTTGATCTTGATGATTTCGATAAATTAGCACGAGATATTCCAGTTATTTCAAACATGATGCCATCTGGAAAATTCTTAATGGAGGATTTCTTTGATGCAGGTGGTGTGCCAACTGTTATGCAGGAGATTTCAAAGTTAATTCACACCGATCACATCACAGTTACTGGTAAATCTGTTAAGGAAAATATTGAAGGCGCGGAGAATTGGAACAAAGAGGTAATTACTCCTGCTGCCAAACCATTCCAAGCAGCTGGTGCTGGCATTGCAGTTGTACGTGGCTCACTTGCACCAAATGGCGCAATTATTAAAGTTTCTGCAGCCTCTCCTCATCTATTAACTCACAAAGGAAAAGCTTTAGTATTTGATGAGATCGAGGAGTACTTAAATGTGGCAGATGATCCAAATCTTCCAGTTACTCCTGAAACTATTTTGGTTTTAAGAAACTCAGGGCCGAAGGGTTATCCAGGATTTCCAGAGGTTGGCAATATGCCAATGCCAAAGAAAATGTTGGATCAAGGAATTACCGACATGGTTCGAATCTCAGATGCGCGCATGAGCGGAACTGCATACGGAACAGTTGTATTACATGTTTCACCAGAATCAACTGCTGGTGGACCACTTGCATTTGTGCAAAGTGGTGATGAGATTGAACTTGATGTACCAAATCGTAAATTAAATCTTTTGGTTTCAGAGGCTGAGTTAGCAAAGCGCAAAGCTGCTTGGGTGGCACCTGAACCTAAGGCAAAGCGCGGTTGGAGCAAGATGTATGTCGAGCATGTGCAACAAGCACACCTTGGCGCAGATCTTGATTTCCTAGTTGGTAGCAGTGGCGATTACGTGCCACGCCACTCACACTAAATTAATTAAAGGGATTTGCGAAGCTACTTTCTTCAGTAGCTTCTAGCTCTAACAATCTGTTCCACTTTGCAGTGCGCTCTGAGCCATGTGTTGAACCAACCTTTATTTGTCCAGCCCGCCAACCTGTTGCTAAATCGGCAAGCCATGAATCTTCTGTTTCACCAGAACGAGCAGAAACCACCGTATTAAAGTTATTAGCACGTGCTTGTTTTAAAACATTTAAGGTCGAGGTCACTAAACCATTTTGATTAGCCTTAATTAAAATCGCATTTGCGCTGTTTTCTGCGATTGCTTTATTTAATCTATTTAGATTTGTGGTTAATAAATCATCACCTAGTACCTGTAATTTACTTGGAGCTACCTCCATAAATTGTTGCCAGGCAGACCAATCATCTTCTGCAAATGGATCCTCTATGGAAACAATTGGCTGATTACTTACCAGGGTATTTATGTAGTGCACAAACTCAGTAGAGGTTAGTGATTTACCTTCAGTTTTTAAGTTGTACTTTGCGCCATCAAAGAATTGTGTAGAAGCTATATCTAATGCGATGGAAACATCAGAACCAGGATTTAGTCCAACTGATTTAATTACTTTAACTACAAACTCACAAGCTGCATTAATAGAATCAAATGCAATTCCTAGACCGCCCTCATCTGCAATTAGACGAGTTACTTTGCCATCGGCTGCGCCTAGCTTTGCCGCAGCTTCGCGAATAGCAACAATCCAAGAAAGTGATTCCGTAAATGAGATAGCGCCATTTGGCACAACCAACACATCCTGAATATCTAGGGTGCGACCTGCATGGGCGCCACCAGAGAGGATATTTACCATTGGCATTGGAATCTCTAAATCACCATCACCATTGAAGAAGCGAACTAAAGATTTATTTTGTGAATGTGCATCAGCAATTGCCGCCGCAAGTGAGACCGCAAGAGTTGCATTAGCGCCCAGCTTTGAGTGATCTTGTGTTGGATCAAGATCTACTAATTGGGTATCAACATCTGGCAGGGAAATTTGTTTATCAAGCAAGGTAGGTGCAATTAGATTATTAATATTTGTAACCGCTTGATTTACAGATTTACCACCATAGAACTTATTTGCGGTAGGTGAGTTCTCATCACGCAACTCTTTGGCTTCATGTTTTCCAGTTGATGCACCCGATGGAACTCGCGCTGTATGAGTTGTGCCATCTGCCAAAGTAATTGCAGCAGCAACTGTTGGCCGGCCTCTGGAATCTAGAACTTGGTAGCCAACTACCTTTTCAATCTTCACTAACTTCTCTTTTCAAATAATGCTTCGACGGAGATATTTAAACCTTTGCCTAGGATACCTTTGGTATGAATTACTAAGGCATCTTGTTGCGCCTGATCTAGGTAATTAACTGGTGATTTACCTTCAACCCTGGCTAGTGCGATCAAAGCAGTATGCAGCGCAAGTGAATCTGCATATGGCCGGATATTTGCATACTCTGATGTAAATCGATCTGCGCAGGTGCGAAGTAGCTTCTCTTGCAAAGCATCATCTGTTCTAAAGTATTTACAAAGCAGGTGCGCCAGCAAGAAAGCTAAATCAAATACTGGATTACCAACATGGGTTACCTCAAAATCCAAGATATAAACCTGATCATCCATACCCACCATTATGTTTTTAGGTGAAAAATCTCCATGCACGATAGTTGTCTTATCGCCTTCTAACTCTTTAATTAACTTATTAATTACCGGCTTAAGCAAATCATTTTTTGCAGCCACAAATCTATAAAAAGGATCAATCCGCAATTGTTCAAAGAGTGAATCCTCCATAAACTGCAATCTCGCCTCTTTGTTGGTTTCACCAAAGTTATGCCAATGCGCAAGTGTGGTGCCCAATATATCTGCCACATCTGAATTAATTACACCATCTAGTAAATCTGTTTTCCATACTGTGCTACCTACTGGAACACGATCTAAAATTAAGATAAATCTATCTGGATCTAAGAAAACTAAATTTGGAACCTGTGCTGGACTTAATTTATGAAACAGCGCAATGGCATTTGCTTCAACAATTGCCCGGCGCTGATCAGCCTCCCATTTTTCAGCAACCTTTAATTCAGCAAGTGCCTGCTTTAAAACTAATTTTTTATCCTTAGTAGTAATCGCTAAAACTACATTTGAAACTCCGCCTGTTAATACCTCTACCTCTGCGGTATCAGCAGCTGAAATGATTTCCTTTTCAACTAGATAGGCGACAACTGTTTGTTCAGTTAGTAATTCGGTGCTCATTTAAAACTAAATTACTCGAGCGATTGAAAATCCATAATCAACAAATAATGATTGGCCAGATATTGCAGTGTTATCTTCACAGCCCAATAAGTATGTTGCATTTGCTACATCTGTTGGCACCGTCAATTTATGACCAGGTGTTTGTGCCTCAATATTTTCAATTTGTTTGGCCGACAACAGGCCACGTGACATTGGCGTTTCTACAATTCCTGGCAGCAAACCATTTACCAATATGCCCTTTGCATTTCCCAGATCAACCGCCATTGACCTTACTAAGCCACCAACAGCTGCTTTAGTAACTGTGTATGCCATCTTCTCTTGACGGGTTAACTGCTCCCAAAGTGAACTTAAAATAACAATCTTGCCCTTGTGCTTTATCAAGTTATGGCTAATTAAGGCCTTGGTATTTTCCGATATAAATGTGACATTTGCTTCAAATAACCGATTTAAATCATCTAGAGATGATGTAACAACTGAATCATTGATATTGGCACCTTGTGCAAAAACAACAGCATCAAATAATTCACCCTTTAAAATTTCCGGAACTGGAGCTGTTGTCAGCGGAACCTGAAATTGATTTTTTGCATCAGTGATTGTGCGAACACCATAAATTACTTCATAGCCTTCACCTGAAAACTTTTGCGCAATCGCAGTGCCAAGTGCGCCAGTTCCACCGAAGATTAAAAGTTTAGGCATCTTATTTCTTAAATCCATATCGATCTAAAATTGCCTTACTGATTGCTGCTCTGCGCACCCGCTCTTTAGCTGATGATTCAACCAATCCTTGAATATG
>JACCDP010032004.1_pt1 | contig 10328 bp, 9 predicted proteins | sample 7445841 | NCBI WGS metagenome assembly JACCDP01 (sample SAMN15323441, study PRJNA562643) | freshwater metagenome | isolation source: river surface water | place: USA:Blue River Watershed | collected 2017-08-17
CTGCAAATAATATTAATACACACAACAAACTATTAAATATTACAATTAATGCTGAAAACAAAATTTTTATTAATCAAAAAGCCACAAATATTAATAATTTATCACAAGAATTAAATTCAATCAACGATCAACAAAATACTTCTGTGGTTATTTTTGCCGATGAAAAAGCTTATCAAGGAGAAGTTTTAAAAACCATTTTGGCAATAAATAAAATGCCATTTAAACAAGTTTCAATGGCTATAAATTATGCTACACCCCAAAATTAGTTTATTTTTGGCAATTTTTAGTTATACTTTTTTACTGTGGATAATAACTAATAATTACTTTTATAAAAAAAAATATCAATCTAGTTTTTTATCAAAACCATTAGATAATCTTGTGGTTATTAAAATTAATCAAAATACTCACTCATTAAATAATCTAGCAAACAAAACTATTGCTAATAATTTTGTTACTCCAAAAAATAACTCACCACAACAACCATCAAACATTGATAAAAATATAAATAATAATTCTAATATAGAACGAAAAATTTTACATCAACCTCTACCGCATATTCCACAAGACCTTCGCTATGATTTATTAAACGAAACAATCATTGCCAATTTTTTAATAGACGAAAATGGTAAAGTATTAGAAATTAAACTCCTCTCTCCATCTAAAAATCTCAAATTAAATTCTTTATTAAGAGAAAAACTACAAGAATGGATATTTACTACACACACCAAAATAACTTCTCAAAATGTTGAAGTAAATTTTATTGTGACTGATACTATTTCTGATAATTAAAACCATATTATACCATTTCAACTTAAAATATATTGTTAGATTGATTAAATATCTAACAATATATTTTTAATTTAAAGTAAAATATAATTTGCTATTTAACAGTGCTATTATGTTTAGATTTTTTAGTAATTTAACAAAAATTTCAAAAAAATTAAATCTAGCTATGAAAACGGGATTGAACATCATCACCAACAACATTAGATGCATCCAATACTGCAGGAAATTTACTTGGCACTCGTGGTTGAGTTTCTGAATTATATCTTCTATAATTATAATAACAAGAACCTAAATAACCACCTACTTTTTCTGCAAGCCTCGTACAAGGTGGTAACAATACTTTGTTCACAAAACAAGATGAGACCAATGTTATACAAGTTGTGAGAGCAGCACATACACCTGCAATAGCGATATTATCTGGATCTGTTTCAGGACCTGTTGATGTATAGTTTGTCATAATAATATTAAAATTAAAGTTAAATAAAAATATTATGACAATTAATTTTTTATTTTACAAGCCTTTTTACAAAATATTTTGTAAAAATAATAAAACGATAACTATAAAAATTTATAAAATGTGTATATTATTGAAAAATTTATCTTGCTGATTGTTAAGTAAATAATCAATATTAACGGCAATTTTTTGAGCCAAATCGTTTACCAAAATTAGCTCTTGTGAGTTAAAATTACTTAATACAAAGCTAGCAACATCTTGCTGTTGCGGTTTTCCTATGCCTAACCGCAAACGAAAATAATTATTAGCAAATAGTTGATCGATAGATTTTAAACCATTATGCCCTGCACTGCCACCGCCATTTTTATATTTTATTTTTCCTAAAAGCAAATCGAGATCATCATGAAAAACCAGCACATTTTCTGGTTTTATTTTATAAAAATTAGCAGTTGCTAAAACCGATTCTCCTGATAAATTCATATAAGTTTGAGGCTTGATTGCAATAATTTTATGCGATAAAATATTACCACTAAATAAATCTGCTTTGAATTTTATATTATTAGATTGTAAATTATGATGCTGAATAATTTTATCTAGCACTAAATAACCATAATTATGCCTAGTAAGCAAGTATTTATTGCCAAAATTACCTAAACCAACTAATAAAAACATAAAAAAACAACTTTATAAATCATGAAATTGTGTTAAGTTTTTTTTCTGGCAATTTTGTAAGTTTTGCAACTTCAATTGCCAATTGTGTGAATTTTTCTTTAAATTCTTGTTGTTTTCCTTGCTGATTTTGTAAAACAATGCCTTTTTGATTAATTTCTGCTTCAGTTAACTCAAAAACTGGCTTACTATGTTGTTGAGAAATAAGAATTAAAGAATTAAAATCTGGGATATCAATAAGATTATAAGGCTTTTTATTTTTATCTCCTGCAAGAAATTCGCTTTCGGTAATAACCATATCATATTTACTTAACGAATTTGCCAAAATATCTTTTGAGGCGGTTTGAATTTTATCGATCCATTTTTGAGCCTCTTTAACTTTATCTTGATTTTCATTTTTATGAGGTCTATATTTTTGAGAAATAATTCCAAGCATTTTTGGATTTTCTTGTGGCAAATAATTAGGAACAGTAGGAACTCTAAACTTCTTAAAATCATCCGACCAAATAGGTAGTTGATTAGCAAGATATTCGATAGATTGATAACAAAAAAAATCTGGGTAAGTTGGCACTATAAAATAATCGCTACCCATTAAAATAGACCTGTTAAAAGCACCAGAGCTAGGGCTCATATCTATCAACACCACATCAAAATAATTTTCTCTAGCGGTTTTTCTTAACATTGTGTTAAATAATCCCACATATTTCATATGAGAAGCTAAATATCGATTATCTGATACCATGCCATTTGCAGAGTATATATCCATTTCGGTCATGTTAATATTTCCGGCTGCCAATTTTAAATTTTGATGCAAAGTTTTTGTTGGCTCTACAGCTCTAAATGTTTGGTTATCACTTGCACTAAACACATTTTTAATAGCATCGTATATGTTGTCATTTCCTTTTTTTTCATAGAATAAATCTAATTTTATTTGACTATCTAAACCCAAACAATAAGCTGTTAAATTACATTGAGGATCGGCATCAACAATAAGAACTTTTAACCCAAGTTCTGCCAAGCTCCAACCCAAATTAAAAGTTGTGGTTGTTTTGCTTACACCACCTTTATGATTAAATAAAGAAATTATTTTTGCCATAATGTATTTGATTATTATTTTGAAAAATATTACAATTTTAAAAAAATTATACTATCTTTACTAACTTGATGTCAAGTAGCAATTACCAAAAAAATAATTTAAAATATGAAGCAATTTATCGCCAAAATCTTTCGTTGTCAAGTTTTATTATGCAGTTTTTTATTGCTTGTTTCTTGCATGGCAAAACCAAGTTTTATAACTAGCAATAATCGTTATTTAACTAAAATAGAAAAGCAAGATCATCAATCTTGCCTTGATTTAAAGGTGAGTTTTGATAACAATGCTAATCTAGAAAATCAACAATATTGGCAGTGTAGGCTTGCTTTAGCAAAAGATAAATTAATCAACAATGTAATAAATTCTAAACAACAAAAGCACAACGAAAAAATTATTGATCTGCTAAATAAAATCAGTGAAAAATTAGCCAACAAACAACCAAGCCTACTTGAAAGAGAAGTTTCAAAACTCGATGAAGCACATCATCAGCAATGCCAAAATATGGGCTACGAAAGTGAAACAGAAGATAAAAACAAGATCGATTTATATCTACAATGCCGGCAATCTTTAATCGATAACTACCTCAACGAACCACCTTATGGCAATAATAACTACCTGCCCTATCAATATAAAAAATACGATTTAAATTATGTGTTAAGCAAAAGAATCAAAATCGCCAGCGAAAATAAACAAAAAATCACTCAAGAATATCCAAAATGCCAATCTTATGCTTTATATAGTATTGAATTAACAAAATGCATCAACCATCAAAAACAAGCAAAAACTTGTTACCAAGAAAACATAAGAAATATCATTTTAAAAGAAAGAGATGCAAAATTAATATGCCAACAACAAGCAAATATTAGGTTTGGCAATAATTTATTAATTTTAGAAACATCTATCGATCATATCAAAGAAAAAAATTATAAATCCGATTTAGTTTATAAGTTTAATTTTGAATCAATGGGTTTAGATGAGCTTGATTTTATAAGCAAGCAAGAAAAACAAAAATTACAACAAGAGCAAGAGCAAAAACAAGAAGCAGAAAATAATTTTAACAACAACGATTTTTTATATAATCGCTACGAATTATCGCAAATTCGTAAAAAATATGTGTTATCTTGTCATAAATTTGTTGATAATAAATTATTGCAAGATAAAAATAATCTTGATAAAAAATGTTTAGAACTAGAAAATTCTACTTTTTAATCTGCACCACATTTTTAACTTGATTTAATTAATTTATAAAATCAATGACAAACTACTTAGAGAAACCTTCAACAAAAACCAGTGCTAAATACCTAGATTGGCCAATAGAGTTAATCAATCTTGCCAAAAAACAAGAGGCTCTACAAGCAATAAGTAAGCAAACAGAAGCTTTAATCGAAGAGTTATTTTTTCATATTTATCGCTTCGACGAACAAGAAATAACTAAAGGAAATATGTCTCTTTTAACAAAATCAGAACTTACCGAGGGTTATAATTTACATCAATCAGAAATTAGTTATTTTAATGTTTTAATCAAAATACTTAATAATCTTTTTTATTTTTCAAGAAATGGGGCCATTAAACATCTTGATATAGCCTCACTTCCCGAAAATACACTCTTGGTAGCTAAAATTGCCACTGGTAGTGCCGAAAGCGATTTATTTGCTAATTTAGTGGCAATAGTTAATGAAGTTAATCGCTATTCAGTTATGCAACCAAAATCTTCAATTATCCATCATCATATCCAAAAATTTATTGCCGATGATACAAATATCTAACATTAAATTACAAGGTAAAGTTTTATTAGCCCCAATGTCAGGAGTAACCGACCTGCCCTTTCGCACACTCGTCAAGAGTTTTGGAGCAAGTTTAGTGATATCCGAAATGATCGCCTCAAAAGCAATGATTTTACAAACTAAAGAATCACTAAAAAAATGCCAAAAACAAGATGGTTTATTTCCTATGTCGGTGCAACTTGCAGGTTGCGATCCACAAGTGATGGCAGAAGCTGCAAAACTTAATCAAGATTTAGGTGCCGATATTATTGATATAAATTTTGGCTGCCCAGTAAAAAAAGTAGTCAATAGTTTTGCAGGCAGCGCCTTAATGAAAGATGAAGAATTAGCAACAAACATAATGCAAGCAGTAGTTAAGGCAGTTTCTATTCCAGTAACCATGAAAATGCGACTCGGCTGGAACAAAGAAAATCTCAATGCTCCATCTTTGGCAAAAAAAGCCCAAGATGTTGGAGTGCAAATGCTTACAATACATGGCCGAACCAGATGCCAAATGTATAACGGAGTTGCCGATTGGCAGGCAATAAACCTAGTAAAACAAGCGGTAAAAATACCAGTAATCGCTAATGGCGACATTAAAAACACCGAAAATGCCAAGCAGGCCTTGTTGCTTTCTGGTGCCGATGGAATAATGATCGGCAGAGGCTGTTATGGCAAACCTTGGTTAATTAATCAAATTAATCAGGCTTTACACAACCTAGAAATATCAACAACACCTAGTATTGAAAAACAAAAAAACATAATTTTACAACATTTACATCACATGATAAATCATTACGGCCCCGATACTGGCTTGGCTTTGGCAAAAAAACATCTTGGTTGGTATAGCTCTGGCCTTACCGATTCTGCTAGTTTTAGAGCAAATATTAATCAGGTTGATACTAGCAAAAAAGATGCTCAACAAAAAATTATCGATTTAATTGAAAATTTTTATTGCAAATTTTAATTATCTATTTTATTATTTTTGTTACAAATTTTTTTTGCCTGATTTTATTGATTTATAGCATTTCAACTAAATAAAAAAGCTTAGTGAAAATTCTATATTAGGTTATATTTTTTTGAAAATTTTTGCAAAAATTATTGCATCATAAATTTGTTTAGGAGTGTAGCTCAATTGGTAGAGTAGCGGTCTCCAAAACCGTTGGTTGGGGGTTCGATTCCTCTCGCTCCTGCCATTTTCAAAATAAATTTCCTTAAAAAAATCAATAATTTCTTTCTAAAATACCTAACAAAGTAAAAAATTAAAAATTGTGATAAAATTTTATAAAAATACCCTTGCTGAAGCAAAAAAATTATCCTTTCCTAATTGGCAAGAAACTAAAATAACCACCACTATTATTGCTGTAATTATCGGTGTTTGTTCTTTATTTATTTTGTTTGTTGATTTTATTTTTTTAAAAATAGTCAACCTCGTTTTAGGTTTTTAAAACTCACTAATTTATTGTTTAATTATGACACAACAACAAAAATGGTACATTGTTAATGTAACTCCCGGTCAAGAAAACAAAACTTCCCTCGAAATTAAAGCCTTATTACAAAAAGGAGTTTTGCAAGATAACATCTCCGAAATTGTCGTGCCTACTAAATCTGTTGCCAGAGTAAGAAGAGGTCAAAAAGTTTTAGAAGCTCAAAAAATCTTTCCTGGTTATATTTTTATTTTGGCCGATTTATCTAAATTTGTCTACGATACTATTGTAAATTTACCCAAAGTTATTGGCATACTTGGCGCTAAAAACAATCCTAAACCAGTAACCGATCACGAAATGTTAGAAATTCTCAAATATAACACTAACCAAGAAAATGCCATAGAAGATCACAAACACTTGCAATTTCAAATTGGCGAAACTGTTAAAATCATTCAAGGTTCGTTTGATTCATTTAGCGGTATTGTTGAAGAATTTGATCAAGAAAAACAAAAATTAAAAATCTCTGTATCTATTTTTGGTCGATCTACCATGGTCGATTTATCTATCGATCAAGTTGAAAAAATTGAGAATTAATAATTTAATACCATTTCAACTTTAAAATTAATCAATCTAACAATGTATTTTAAGTTGAAATGTTATTAGATCACTATTTATCCAACTACCTTTCTAACCTTAATTCATCTGATTGCCTCAACCAAACCGAGCATACAGGCAGGGCTTTTTTGCAAAATCTACTGAACCAAACTTTGCAACATTTTGGGCTTGTTAATTTAACCATCACTCACGAAGGCAAAAGAAATAAAGATGGCTTTGGAGCCCCAGATTTTACCATCAGCAACCATAAAACCGGCACCATTATTGGCTACATCGAAAACAAAAAAATCGATGAAAATCTCAACAAAATTTTAAAATCCGAGCAAATACAAAAATATCAAAAACTCAGTCAAAACATTATTTTAACCGATTATCTCAACTGGATTTGGCTTTATAAAAACAATCAACCCCTAGAATTTAGGCTCTGCACTTCGCTTGATCTTACCTGCAAAAATTTTAAAATTTCTGCCAGTAAAGCCCAAGAATTTGCCGATTTTCTCAACAAATTTCTTGCTTGCGAACCGCAACAAATTGCCACCACTTGCGATTTAGCTTGCAAACTTGCCCGCCCAACCATCGAATTAAAAAATTATCTTACTTACCAAATCGAGCAACAAATCCATAATTTACAAGAAAAAGATCAGCTTTTTGCTCTTTATCAAGTTTTTCAAACTAGCCTTTTTACCGAAAATTTATCTGCCAAAGAATTTGCCGATGGTTTTGCCCAAATGCTTACCTACTCAATTTTTTTAGCTAGGCTAAATTCTGGCGAAGTGTTTAGCTTGCAAAACATCAAAAATCACATTCCGCAGGCTTTTTCGCTCATCAAAACTTTAAGTGGTTTTTTTGATTTGCTAAACAATCAACAATATCAACAAATCAACTGGGCGGTCGAAAATATTTTATCGGTAATCAACAATCTCAATCTTGCCGAAGTGGTTTTAGATATGCAAAGCCATGCCAGTGCCGAAAAAGATCCATACATTTATTTTTATGAAGATTTCTTAAAAGAATACGACATGCAAAGCAAGGTTAATCGCGGTGTTTATTACACTCCACCTGCAATTGTCAAGTTTATTATCGAGGCGGTTTCGCAAATTTTGCAAGACGATTTCAATTTACCGGGCGGTTTGGCAAATCAACAAGTAAAAGTGCTTGATTTTGCTTGTGGCACAGGCGGTTTTTTGTTTGAGGCCTACACCAAAGTTTTGGCAGGCAGTTTGGCAAATTCGTTGCAACAAAACGAGCTAATCAATCATTTGCTTAATAATTTTTATGGCTTTGAAATAATGATTGCTTCTTACATTATTTCGCACCTTAAACTTAGTCAATTTTTAAAAGAGCAAGGCTACAACATCGCCAGCAAAAACAACAAGCGAATTGGGGTTTATCTCACCAACACTCTCGAAAATAATCAAAATATTCAACCTAATTTTTTTGCCAAAGAACTAGCCGAAGAAGCCAAAAAAGCCAAAGAAATTAAAGAAGATAAAAAAATTATCGCCATCATTGGCAACCCGCCCTACAATGTTTCTTCGCAAAACAGCCTCGAAATCAACCAAAAACTTAAAGATTTTCATAACAGCTACAAACCAAAAGACGAACAAAAAATCAACATCGATGACGACTACATCAAATTTATTGCCTTTGCTCATCAAAAAATTGTCTTAGCAGGTAGCGGAATTGTTGGGGTGATAGTTAATAACTCGTTTTTAAAAGGGCTCACTCATCGCAAAATGCGAAACCAGTTACTGGCAGATTTTGAAAAAATCTACATCATCGATCTGCACGGCAATGCACGAATCAAAGAAACTTCGCCAACTGGCGGTATCGACCAAAATGTGTTTGATATTATGCAAGGAGTTTGCATTTTGTTGTTAATCAAAAACAGCTCAATGCCACAAAAAGGTGTGTATTTGCTTGATTTGTGGGGCAGAAGATCGGAAAAATTAAAGATTCTACCCTCAATCAACCTCACACAACTGCCTAAACTTGACATTGCTTCATTTAACCAAGCTTTTCGCTCAACCAAATGGGGTGCTAATCGCTTTCTTGATGATTTGTCGTTTTTTTCTGCCAACAAGCAAGAAACCGCAATGCTAGAATATGGCGATTTTTGGGGCATTACCGATATTTTTAACGAATTTGGTAGCGGAGTTCAAACAGAAAGAGATGATATAACTATATGTTTTAATAAAAAAGAATGTCAAATTGTTGTGAATGATTTTAATGATTTAGCAGAAAACAAAATAAGAGAAAAATATTTATATAACCCAAAAAACAATAGTTATCACGAAGATTCAAGAGATTGGCAAGTTTTAAAAGCAAAACAAGATATACAAAATAATTATAATCAAGATTTTTATCAAACAATAAACTATCGTCCATTCGATGATAGAATAACTTTTTATACAGGGACAACAAAAGGATTTATTGGAACTCCAGGGTTTTCAATAATGAAAAATATGTTACAAGGCGAAAATATTGGCTTAATGTTTTCTCGACAAGTTTTACTTGAAGATTTTAATCATATAATGGCGGTTAATCAAATTGTTGATAGGGGAATTTTATTTTGTGGTTCTGGGGCTGGTTATTTCGCCCCGCTTTATGTTTATAAAAGCGAAAAACAGCTCATCGCAGAGCAAATTGCTACACTCAAAAAAAATAAAACCGCAAGCAAGCTAAATACCAAGCAACAAATCGGCAAACTCAATTTGCAACTCGCCACGGCAAGCGATCAACTGCAACAAGTTGTCAACTTTCAGCCACAATTTAGCCAAATGTTGGCAGAAAAATTTAACAATCCAAGCCCCAAGCAAGTGCTTGCCTTTATTTATGCCTCGATGCATTCTAGCCACTATCGTAGCAAGTTTTTGGAATTGCTAAAAATTGATTTTCCAAGAATCAATTTTGCAGTAAGTTTTTTGCATTTTCAATCCCTAGCCAAGCTTGGCGAACAACTGCTAAATTATCATTTACTGCATGCAATACCGCCAAACAAGGCAGGCGAATGCTTTTGTGATAAAGGTTTTGATAATGTGCTAGTAAAAAAGCCTCAAAACGGCAAGTGGTATAATCAGCAAGAGCAAAAACTTTATTTAAACCAAGATTGCTATTTTAGCGAGGTGATTTACGAAGTTTATGAGTTTAAAATTGGTGGCTATTTGGTGCTAGATAAATACATCAAATCAAGGGTTGAAAGAGTGCTAGATGTGAGTGAAATCAAGCAGATTAGCAATATCATTAAAGTTATTACCGCCACTCTTGAAATTATTCGGCAAATTGATTTACTTGATAGCAAGATTTAATCGCTTTTTTTAAGCAGAAGCAAAAATCTAGCTTGCTAGTTGTGATAGGCAAAAAATCAACCACAAACTGCAATTTTAGTGCCATAATAATACCATTTCAACTTAAAATACATTGTTAGATATTTAATAAATCTAACTTCATCTTTTTGGCTAAAAAGCTTCAAAAAGCCTCAAGCTGTATGGATATACAGCTTTCGTTTTTTAAAGTTTTTA
>JACCDP010465462.1_pt1 | contig 10327 bp, 17 predicted proteins | sample 7445841 | NCBI WGS metagenome assembly JACCDP01 (sample SAMN15323441, study PRJNA562643) | freshwater metagenome | isolation source: river surface water | place: USA:Blue River Watershed | collected 2017-08-17
ATCCCCCCCAAACCGACATTTTGACATATAGTAAGGGGGGATACGGGGGGAGGGGGGGGTTATCCCCACCTAAGAGGGGGGAGCAGGGGGCAGTATGTGGATAACTTTATTATACCTCCCCCTCCTGTCATAATGACTGTGAATAACTTGGGGATTGTGGTGGGGGTGTAGAGTTAGGGTCAACGTATACGCCACCTATGACAAGTCTTCTGTCTTCGGGTAGTTTAAGTTCTTGTGGTATGGCTGCGGACCTATGGATGGACAGTAGGTCTCTCTCTAATTGGTTCTGTATGTTCTTTGCACCTTCAGTTGATTCGGGTCCATCGAACATGATGCTGAGGTAAGCGTAGTTGGGGAAGTCCCCATCTCTTACTCGTCTGTTAATATACCATATAACATTCCAACCATACTCTTCGGCAAGTTCATATGGGTCAACGACAATGTCTATGAAGATGAGGTTATACTTGTTTATATCCTCGGGTTTTTTATATGTGACATCTTTAATCCATGGGTATTCTCTCATAAGCATTTTCTTAGAGACCTTGAACTCATAGTTGTCCATAAGTTCTTCATATGTCATTGGTGTAGTAATTGCCATGTGGATAACTTTTTTTGGTTATATCAATAAATAGTCGTTCCTTTGTATTGTTCGAAGCGGGAGTGTAGAACGGGCGGGGATAGACGGTCCCTGAAGGAATCAGAGGTAGGCTGCTTATATACCCCCGCCGATGGTCGAGAGCGTAATACAAAGATACGCCCTTTTCTCCATATAAACAAATTTATTTTTGTGGGACCTTTTCCGTATCTTTGTAAGATGAAGACATACTTAAAAACCCCGACCTCTACTATGACCACAGCACAGATTCGTCGTGTTGTTAAGGAGACCATTAATTGGTGTCAAGAAAACCTTGGGACCAAAAGGTATGGTGTTGACTTTAGTATTCGGACCCTTGGGGAGAAGTATACACCTGCTTATGGGATGTATGACCCACGGACCAAGACCATCCTTGTGTTCAGGAATTATTCCCCCACCGTTAAGTGTGTGGTCCGAGCTGTCCTCCATGAATATACTCACTACCTTCAGAACCTTCGTTGGTATGGGAATGTTTTAAATAAGGTGGGGTATGATAAACACCCACAGGAAATTGAGGCTCGGGGAATGGAATGCTTCTACAGTGTTTGTTGGAACGATATAAAAAATAAGATATGAACTTTCTCGCACAATTAATCACCCTCGGGTGCATCGCCTTCATCATTGTTAAGTATGGTTGGAAGCTGCTTAAGTTCTTCCTGACCGTTTGGTATAACATCGTTTTGTTTTTCGTAGTGATATGGCTTATCATATACTTTGCCCCCGCCATTGGAAAGATGTTCTTCCACTAAGTCTTGACACACCCTGATAATATCCTTGGGGGTTATGTGTTCACCACCATGAATATATAACCCCTCCACTTTCGCATCCACACATCGCCACTTCTTTGATAGGAGTGGTTTTTTATTCCACGTAGTCTTAGGGTTCTCAAAATATAATATACCCAATACCATCTCGTTGAAAAGTGTTACCTCCACCATCACTCGGTTGGGGTCCAAAGTCTCTATGTTGAATCTTATGTTGTCTCTTATATCCATGGAACAATAATATATAGTTTAGGAACATATAAAAATAAAGTGCTCCACAATCTTGAAATGGTCCTGACGCTATGTCAGTGTGGAAAAATAAATCGTTGATAGGACCAAATGTGGATAACTTTTTTTGGTTTTGTCAGAATGTCAGGGGGACTTTGCATGGGGGATAATCCCCTCGTCCACTTTAACCCCCTACACAGATAAACATTTTATCCCACTTTTTACCACCATATTCCCCCTCCTGTATATGAAAAGACCACTTTTTTCCCTCTGACGGTATCAGGAAGACCAGTTTTTTAGTATCTATATATTCCAGCAAAAAAAGTAAGTTTAAGTAAAGTGAGCGGGGAGTCCCCTTTAGGGGACCTATAATAGGACTTCAACGAATAAAAGGGTATCTTAGATGACCCCACATATGAACCATTCAACCGACAAGTAATGCTTGACAGTTGTCCCCGTCAACGAACATCTCATGTATGGTGGGAATATGTGGGATTATATCTAATTACATATAATTCTTACCGAAGGTCTTGTTTTATATGTAATTGCGTATAATCTATGTAAGTGTCAAAAGTAAACTTATAGGCTTACCCGTAGGGTGGTTTTGTAAAGTTATAACTTGACACATTATATCACCATCTCATATGTTCTGTCATTAGGTGGGGGACAATACATTTGGTGGGGGTAATTATTACCTTCGTCCTAATAACGAGTGTAAGGTTTACTCTCGTTCGAGCTGTCAAGTTTATTGTTCAGAAAACTTGACAACTAAAATATACTATTGTATATCCGATATAATACTATACCTTTGTGATTATGAAAAGGTTAGTATGGGAATTCCTAAATAGTAAGTTCGAAGATGTGGTGATACATCGTCGGGCATGGGACCTTGTGGACTCATACAGAGAGGAATTCATTAACAAGAACGGAATTGGTATTATACAATTTACTCGGTATCATTCAGGTAAAGAGATTAGGACTCGTGTAAATTCACATGTGAAAAGAGATATAAAGTCATTCTTTGATATTCACGAGATTGATATTGAGATGTATGTTCTTGAGTGGTGTCGAGATAAAGCAGTTGATGTTGAAACTATTGAGATGTAAGATTATACGATTAATGAATGAAGTGAGGGACATCCACGGAACGATAGTGTAGTGGATTGTTCTTGTCCCGAACTGAGTGAATTAATTGTATAATCTACTAATATTTATAAACTATGAAATATTCTGTAACAGATGAACAACTTGATAGATTAATGAAGTCTTATTGGGATAGTAAGTTTAATGGAGTGGAGTTTGGTGTGATTAAAAACTATAGTGGTAATGAGGATTGGTATGGTATTAAGAGGGGTAGATTTTTAATAGTCGGCAAACCCGTTAAATCTGTTGGTTGTTGGTATAGCAATGGTGAATATTTTGGTGGTGGATGGGGTATGTTTGGTATTGAACCTGTGGAGTTTAATAAGTCCATGTTGAGATATGTTCAGGATAATTTTGAACCGATTCCTGTTGAGTGTATATTCTAATTTTACTATCTTTGTTTCGTGAGACGAATCATGTATAAATATTTGGATGAAATGTATCCTAATGTTTTCAGTAAGAAAACAAAGTTCGGTAGGGTAAATGTGGGCAATGATGCAATTCATTTTCATTCAGCCTTAAGACAAAATATGATGAACATGTTCTGCTGTAAAAGGGAGGAAGCCGATATGGTTATATTCAGATGGAGAAGAAGTAGACCGCTTCTTGAAAATATTGAAAACTCCACAAATCCCGACGTTCTTGTAAATGCAAAGAGTGATACTAATACTACTTTATAGTATTTATTATCATGACTAAAGCCATTGAAAAAATATTGAAGAACTTTGTTTTTGAAGATGGTGATGTGCCCGAAATCGAAATTGAATTATTGAAAACCCCCGAGCTCGGTAAGACCTTATATGTGGTGACAGCAGTTATACCTGAAGACAGTGAAATTTATAACTCAGAAGGACTTGCGGATGATATTATGGAAAAAATGGAAACAGCCCTTTCTTTATTAGGGTTTACCTCTGTTCACGGGAATATGATTTCCAAAAAGGGAGTTTTATACATTAGAGCTTTGGGTCACTACAAATAAATTTACATGAGATATATTATCACAGAGGAACAATATTATAATTTACCCGAGAATCAAAGAGCTCTATATTGGATTAAAAGAAGGTTTGATTCGGTTAAAAAGGCGTTGAAAGAAACCTTTGAATATACGAAGTTTGATATTTGTCGTATTGACAATTATGACAAGTTTGAGAACAAATTCTTCTCCGTATTAATGGATTGTCTCCACCCTGAGTTTTATGATGACGAGAACTTTGACCATTGGACATATGACACTATGTTTAACATACTTCAGGATTTATACTATGTTGAATGCACCGAGTTTTATTTTAAAGGTCGTGAGAGGTGCTAAATCTGTCGTTGTGTGGCTGGTGACTTAATCCCCATATCCCCTTTCTTTCATCCAATGCTCCTTGATTTCATCCATGAAATTGTCCAAGATGTAATTTCTTATAACTCCACCGATTTTGTTTCTGAATTCTTCTAATTGGTCGTAGTCATCTATACCAAACTCCGCACTAAAATCTCTTGTGGTTGCAAAGATGACTCTTTCAATAAATTCACCGAAACTGTCAAACGCTTTTGCATTCAGCCAATTTTTGGTTGACCTGATAAACTTGGGTAATTCATGCATTCTTCTTTTGAATGCTGTTTCCGTGGATTCATTTATTCCCATTATGGATTGCATCCTGTTTATCTCCTCGTTCAAATTCATATTAATAAATATATCCTCTTAACAAACACCGACGGGATATCCTACAACAATGATTTGAGTAGAGTCAAATCTGTGATTAATCGGTAGTCATTCAATCCCTTGGTCTTTGTTAATAATAAGTTAATATCACATGCTTCAGTGATTTTCTATTTATCTGTATGGTTAAAGATTTTCTTACTATTGTAATCCCCACAAAAAACGAGAGTGAGTTAATTGATATCACTCTTGGTCATTTAAACAAACAACATAATATAAAGGGAACTAAAGTTATAATCTGTGATTGTTCTGACGATAATACTCTTGAGATTGTTAATTCGAAGAAATACAAGAACTTAGATATTGTTGTAACTGATGGTGGACTTCCGAGCGTCGCAAGAAATAACGGTGCAAAGTTATGTGATACTCCTTATGTTTTATTTATGGATGCGGATATGTTTCTTGTTGACACAAACAACCTCAATGATGTGATTAACTATATGGTTGAATCAAAGAAACATTTGTTAACTTGTAAATTCAGATGTAGAGGCAGATATTCATTCATCTTCCCCATCTTTGAATTCTTTAGAGACATCACCATTTGGAGTGCCCCATGTGCAATTGGTGGTTTCATGCTCTTTGACATATTGGAATTTAATAAGGTTGGCGGATTTGTTGATGAAGACAAATTTGCTGAAGACTTTCATTTGAGCATGAAGATATCTCCTGATAAGTTTCATGTATCAAAACATAAGATATATACAACAGATAGACGATTCAAAAAGAAAGGATTGTTATACATGATGAAGATGTCTTTTCTATCTTACATTAATAAAAGTAACCCCGAATTTTTTAAGAATGACCACAACTACTGGGTATAAAACCGTTATAATGTCTGACCTTCATTTGGGAATGAAGGACTGTAAACCGAGTAAGATATTAGAATTCCTTGATTCTGTGAGGACGGACCTTCTAATATTAAATGGAGACATCATTGACTTCGATGCCATCAGACGTGGTAGCAAATGGAAAAATAAACATACAAAAATCATTACCAAAATTTTGGATATATCTCGGCACATTCCCGTGATTTATGTTCGTGGGAATCATGATGATGATATTCGTGAATTCTTTGGAATGAAAATTGGAAATATTGAATTTGTCGATGAATATGTTATTGAAACTAAAGAATGGATTGAACATGATATTTTTACACATAAAAGATTTCTTGTATTTCATGGTGACCAAATTGATGCTGTTACATCCAAGTTCAAATTACTTACTCAGATTGGCTCTATGGGTTATGACTTGGCTTTGAGATTGAATACCATTTATAACAAATATAGAGAGTGGAGGAAACTACCCTACTATAGTATATCGAAAAAGATTAAAGAAAACTTCAAGAAAGCTTGGACCTTTATTAATAACTTTGAAGAGAATGCAATTCAATATGGTAAAAGAAAGTCATGTGATGGTGTTATATGCGGACACATCCATATTCCCGTTATTAAAGATATTCATGGGTTAAAATACTATAATTCAGGCGATTGGGTTGAAAACTATACAGCTATTGTTCTTACCTATGAAGATAAGTTTGAACTAATTCAAATTTAAACAAACACCGACGGGATATCTTCCCACGATGTCGTAAACTTCTGTGAGATATATTCTTGTCTCATCTCCCACTTCTTCTCTGTATTTACAGGTGGCGTTACAGGTTGTATCTCTAACGAAAACAACGTTCCTTGTTCTATGGACTCTGGCATTAAATCATTAAAGATTATCCCACACTTCTTGTATTTCTTTGTATCTGAGTATAATGATGATAGGTGTGGATATACTTGGGACCATATCTCATCTGTGTCTCTTGTCTGTCTTTGAAATGATATTTGTTTGCTCGAATAATGTTTCTCACCTTTGTGTATGTTTCCACATATGAATATGGTTGCTCTGTTGGGAGATATCTCATTATCGATTAATTTCTTTACCCCGCTCTGAATGTATGAATACATTGCTTCGGCTATCTGTTCGAAGGAATCAATGTCCTGACCAAAAGACCTCGTAGATGCAATATTCCTCTTTAATTTCGGTATCTTTTGAACAGGATGACAATATTCCCCGAGAAGCTCCATCTTGGTCTTTAAACCGTTTACATTCATCATCTTTCTTACAGATATGTCTGACACCATCACGAATTGACCGACGGTGTCAACACCTATCTTCTTTAACTTCTTTGTCCACTTTCTTCCTATTCCCCACACCTCATCTACAGGAATTGTGTATAGTAAGTTTCTGAAGTTTGGTAATGCCCAATATGAACATATCCCATCGTATGATGGTTGTTTCTTTGCGATGTGTGACGTTAACTTTGCAAGTGTTTTGTTCGGACCTACACCGATTGATACAGGTATTCCCGTTAAACGCTTAACTTCGTTTCTAATCAAATGTAATCTGTCTTCTAACTCTTCATCAGGGATATTGGAGAAGTCAACAAAACATTCATCTATGGAATATACTTCCACTTCATTGGCGTATTTCTTGATGGTTGTCATAACCCTGTCAGACATATCACCGTATAGATTGTAGTTGGAACTGTATACACAGAATCTGTGTTCGTCCATGAACTCTCTCTTTTGGAAGAATGGTTCCCCCATCTTTATTCCGAGGTCTTTAGCTTCTTGTGAACGTGCGATAACACAACCATCATTGTTGGATAATACAACGGTTGGTTTTCCTATTGAAATAGGATTAAATACTCTTTCACATGACACGTAAAAATTGTTGCAATCAACAATTCCAATCTTCTTATTCATTACTGTTTATTTAATATCCATGAAACTCGTCCCCATAAATTTGTTTGTCCTTCGTATTTTCTTATCTTGAAACATGTCTTGTCAGTTAATACAACAAGGTCTCCATCCACAGGGTCGATAGATTTGTCAATTACAAGAATATTCCCTTTCTTTACACCGAGTGAATCGGGACCCATATACTTAAAATAAAATGTGGTGTGAACGTTGTCAATGATAAGTTCGTTGAGGTCCAATCTCTTATCAACATATGATTCCGCGGGTGATGCAAATCCCGTGGTTCTTGACTTAATACGTAATTCTTTCTCTATGGCAGACATACCACAAAAATAATAATTTTGTCTGTAAAAGAAAAATTATTTATGGCTTTATTTTGATGTGGAATTCCTCAAAGAATTCAGGATAACTTTCTAAATATCCTTGTAAGGTTTCATCATCATAATCCATATCTTCAGCGTTCCAATACCAATATAAATTTTTATCAGCATTGAATCCATAATATTCGTGGTTGTTGTATTGAAGTTCACAAATTTGTTCAGCGTAAACGTGTTGACCAACACAGATAAAACCTGAGGTTGTATCTTTGATAATATTGGGTTCACCGTATGGTATGTATCTGTTGTTAATCCAATTCAATCTCTCGATGAGTTTTTGGTAAAACATATTTGCTGAACCCCATCTAACTGAAGAGAAAAACATAACGCAATCAGACTCAAATAGTTCTTTACTTATTTTCCAAAGTTCATCATCAGGATTATGTATTGATGCCCAACATCTGTGATATCCTGTTGGATTCTTTTCTTTGTCTTTCAACTGAGCTTCCATGATTCCACAAACGTTTCCCTCCATTCTTGAAACGTTACCTTCACACGGATAAATCTTGAGTTTAGTTACATCAATTAAGACTGAGTTTTCAACTTTGTTGTTGATAATTTGAGCAAGTATTGAAGATTTTGGTGTTTGGGTTTTCATTACCTCAACACCTCTGTTAGAACAAGTTAAAAGTAATACTCGTTTGAATTTTTTCAGTTCTTCGATGGTTTGTTTGAGTCTCTTAAAATTTCCTTCAGTCATGATTATAAATACTTGCGTCGACCCATTTTTCCCCCTCCCAAAGTTCGGCGCCCGTTATCTCAGATTTGTATGGGAAATAATCCCGATAGGATTCATAAATGTAGACGTAATTCTTATTTTGTGACTTTCCGTAATTACTCAATAATAGGATTGAATCTTTCCCGAAAGAAAATTTTAGTTCAGTATGAATAAATGATGTTTCCAATCCCAATATTACATTTTCAAATTCCCTGAACCTTGTGTATGCAACAACTTCATTGTTGAACTTTACTCTCATTACTTTTAACTCAGGGTAGCTCGAATTGTTGTTATAATATTCTAAAATATCAAATCCTTTCCATTTGAAATATTCCTCAAAAAACAAGTCAACATCTTTTTTGTTTTCAGTGTATGGGATTATTTCTATTTCGAGTTGGGACAATAATTTTTTTCTCTTATAGGATAAGATAACTTTGTCGTTGTTGATTCTACAACTTCGAGCCTGATACCAGTAAAGTGGTGGTTGTATGTTTGGTAGAAAACCTAAAGCAAAAAGTTCCTCTTCACTTTCTCCTTCAGGAATTACAAACGCCTCACAAAAAACTCTATCGTCCTGAACGTGTCCGTAAAGATGGTCAAATATTATTCTCATTCTTATATTTTTCGTCTAACTTGTCGTATTCTTCTGACCTAGCTTTGTTGGATTCACCCGCATCCAAATCTGTATGGTCATAATTGAATACATCTGTGTCCGGAGTAACCCACCGACCATTTCTTTCTGCTGTCCAAAGGGTAGTGTTATATTTTCTGTTGATAACAATTTCTTCTTTAACAGTAAAAGATGGGTCGTGCATTATTAAACGATTGTTCGGTTGGATTGCGAAGTTTCCATTATCCATCTGAATGAAATGACCACATTTGTGTTGAGATGGAAATTCACTGAGTCCAAAGTCTGTATCACTCATATCAGTGGAACTACCCCAATCTAATGTGAATAAGTAACGTCCTGAATATTGAACTCTTCTTCTTGAAGTAAATTTACATGTCTTATTTTTGAGGATTGGAAATGCTGTCACCCCGACATGATAAGTGAATGAATCCCAAAGGACGAGTTCGTCTAATTCTTGTTGTGGAGCATCTTCTTTCCAACAGAAAGCGTGTATAGGCATTCTCCACCAAATTCCACCATCTTCCATCATAAAGTGGAACAGTGGTGCTTGAGCGGGAATTGAAGACATGCCAAAAATATAACACGGAAACTTTTTGTCGAAAGAGTCTTCTTGATTTCTAAGGAAATTACCTCTAATGAAAGCTTCGACAATAGGTGTTGGAGTGTTTAAATAAGACATAAAGATTTTTGTTTGTATAAATTTAAAACAAATTATTTGATTTGTAAAATGAAAAACCCCCACTATAGTGAGGGTTTGTTATTTAAATTGATTCGTAATCTATTTCACCGTATTCATCAAAGTCATCATTTTCATCATGACCTTCTCCCTCTTGTGCCTTTCTGTAAGCCTCACAAGTGCTTCGAGCCATAACGGTGTGAGTCCATGATTGAACACAAGTTCTTGAACATTGAATCGTGTATTCAGTTTCTTCATTATCTTCCCAACCTTCTTCGTCCTCACATTCATTCGGGTCAACTATTTTGACTGGCGGTTCAGTTCTGCTGAACTTATCAGATATTTCAAGGAGCTCGTTTCTTAATTTAATAAGTTGTTCGAGTGACTCGATTCTGAAACTAAAGTTTCCAAGTTTAGAATTGAGGGACAAACTAACGTTTTCCTGTGGATAATCTTCATCTTCACCTTCCTTATAATGTGAAGCCCAATAACCATCCAATGTGCCGAAGCTGACAATAGATTCATCAGGGTAAATTGAAATCCATTCATTTGGATTTGATTCAATCATTTCCTTATATTCATTCTCTAATGATTGAAGTTCTTTGATTGTTTTGGAATATTTCTTTTCAAAAGATTTCTTCCACTTTTCTGAATATTCTGCCATTTGTATTTTTTTTGAATGATAAAATTAATTTTTGATA
>JACCDP011515566.1_pt1 | contig 10326 bp, 9 predicted proteins | sample 7445841 | NCBI WGS metagenome assembly JACCDP01 (sample SAMN15323441, study PRJNA562643) | freshwater metagenome | isolation source: river surface water | place: USA:Blue River Watershed | collected 2017-08-17
AAATGATGCCCAATGCGAATTAGCTGACTCGACGACGCTGTGAAGAAACCCTGGCTCAAGGGCAGTTAGTTTCGCGTAGCCAGTATCCTCGGGTATCAGGATGCCATTTGCCAAGGGTAGTGCCTTGACCAAATCCCGCCTAGTCTTGTATTTCCGCCACTGGAGCGCACGGAGCAGCCACGCGACTCGCTGTCGTGACTTCACGGTGCGACGAGCGCCAAACCTACGGATGCCCTTTAGAAGGTAAAGCACCTCTTTCATTTGAGACGTAGATATTTGGTTCATATATCGACCTTCAATTAGCGGACGTAAGGGGCGGCTTACGCACCTCGAACAATACTGCGCATACTCCCTCCCGCTCTGGGTCGGCCGCATCATGACTAAACAACACACGCCCCACCGCCCCCCCAAACAGAGAGAGCAAGCCGTCAACTGTTTGAACTCTTGACGTTCGAAAGCGTGCGTCGACTGAGACCAAGTTCACTGCCATATTTTCAGGATAATAAGTCAGCCCAATTGCAACAATCGCCCGATCTTTGCAGACCCGGATAACCTCCGAGGCGGCACGCGCTTGGTCATCACTGTACGGCAACACCCAGCCAAGAATCACAACATCCCACGACGTGTCTCCATAAGGAAGCGCATGCATGTTGCCGACATCCACCCACGGCGAGTAAGAGATCATGTCGAGCCCGCGCACGTTAGCTTTCTTGAAACCGTGGGCAACAAGATATAGAAGCTCCGTCTCGAAACGGCATCCAATTGAGAGGACTTTTGCAGACGAGACATCTACATGGTCCAAAACTGAAAGAGGCCTTATCAGTCGGAGGGGTCTGTGACTGGTCCTGCCCTCCAATAGCATGTCGATGCTGTACTTCGCAGCCATCACATGATCTTCACTTTCATAGGTATGTACTCGCCGCAAGACTCGAACAAACCAGAAGAAGCGGACCTGAAAAACGAACTTATTGACGCTCTCAATAAGTAGAAGCTGACGAATTGATCGAGCGACAGCTCTAACGATGCGTTTGAACAACTTATTCCTCCTGGTTCAACGGGATTCCGTTACAAACACCGCACCACCCTTGTAGTAACGAGGGTAGATTCCCATCTGTGCAGCAGTCTTGGCGACCGTCGTCTTGACGCCTGTAGAGGAGTTATTCCCCACGCATCCAATCGCATTGAGGATATCCTGAACCTGTTGCGCAGAAAAAAATTTGGTCGTGCTGGCCCATACACGACTATGCGGATAGACAAGCCTCCCCCACTGAGGCGACGGCAATAGCGTCGCCCCAAGGCTTCCCAATCGACCCGCAAATCCCTTGAGTGTCCACGTCGCATCTGTATGGCGAAAGAAATAGCGCCTGGCACGACTACGGCGACCATCGGAGCTGACATCCTTTCCAACGACGTCCAGGATGCGCTCGGCGACCCTGGCGTGCGCCTCCCCGTCCATGCGATGAAACCAGTCCTCCACGATCCACTCCAGCGCCCTTCGATGCTCCTCGCTGGTGATCGACTCGCCGCGCAGGTTGGATGCAACGAGGGCCCTCAACTCAGCATAGCTGGCCGCAACGGTGCTGACAGCCTCGGTATCGGGAGCGTTGGCCGCCGTCGGCACCCAGGCGGGAACGATGGAGGGGACACCGGCCATCATGGCCTCGACGGCGGTGGTGCACATCCGGTGGATCAGCATGCTGGACCGCAATATCCAGTGGTCGATCGTGCCTTCGCGGATCACGTCGACGTTGCCAAGACCCGCGAGGGCATCGGCATAGGTCTCGATGCGTTCATGCGGATGCGGCCGGACGACGAAGCGGGCGTCAGGAAAGTCCTTGGACAGCCGCTTCACCATCTTAATGGTCGCCTCGATCTGCTCGAAGCCAACATCCCTCCAATGGCGGATCATCTCCGCATCGAGGCCAAGTTTGACGGTCAGGAGCTCCACCTCCTTCTCGACACTATGTCCCTGCGGGTTAAAGACCGCCACTTTCGTGGGAATCAGGATCAACTTCTGCGCTACGCTGGTATCGGCCGAATAGTAGTCGCGCCAGCGCGGGCTGTAGAAGTCGAAGCGCGGCGTCCCAGTAACCATCATCTGTTTCGGACGGAACAGTCGCTGCTCAAGCAGAAATTCGTGAATTTTCTTGCCCCACAGGAAGTTGCAGGACAGCCCATCACGAATGTCCTGCCTGTCAGTGAAGGTGGACCGGAAGAACGATAGATCGCCATATAGCCCGCCCTCGGTATCCAGCATGCCGTACTTGATTCCGGAGTCGAGACACCCCGTCAGGACCGGCTCGGTGGTACGCCGCAGGTTGTTCATCAGCAGGAAGTTGGGTGCCAGCGCGAAGGTCTCCGCCATCAGGAGATTGAGCGGAATCAGGCAGACGTCCGCGCCCTGGCTTGCAAGTCGATGTGCAAGGAGAACAAGGCCGGGAAGATCCCGCAAGGGGTGGTCAACTACAAGTGCAATCAACGGTTTCATTCGATGCTCGCGCACTGCGGGTTCAGGAGACTGGACATGCCGAGCGACGACAGGAAACGCCCGGTGGCAGACCCGGTTGCCGGCACCGCATTGACAGACTGCGCCAATGCGGCCGAGACTTCGGCCATGAGGCTCGCATGGCGCGACACCCGCAAAGCAGGGGTCGCACGCACAAGGTCGAGAATCTGGTCGTCGTCCTCCAGCAGGGCTATCGTCGCCTTGCCCCACGAGGCGCTTTCATGCAACAAGACTGAGCTATGCCCCACCACAGCGTCCGCGACCCGCGCCAACAGGATCGGCGACTGGTTCAGGATTTCGTAGCGCACCCGATCCGTCGAACCCGGCAAGGGATGGAGAAACCCGTGTGCCATTTGAATCGGATGGGGCTTGACTAGGATCTTGACGTCGCGGTTGCGGGTCGCCGCCACCGCCTCCGCAGCCTTGCCGAGGGCCTCAATGCGCGCCTGGAATCCGCGGTCCAGCATGGATGCCCCGGAACTGGTCCAGTGCGCCGGGTCCGGTTCGCATACATACAGCACCAGCAAGGCACCCTCGGGACCGCGCAACTCGGCGGCAAGCGCGTCCACCACCGTGTTGCCGACGTCAAACCACCGGTCCAGCGCAGGCGTTCCCGCAACGACTATCTGGCGGGGAGGAAGTCCGGCCTGGGCCATGCGGCTCGCAGCCACCTCGTCCACGACAACGACGCGATCCGGCAATGCGCCGGCGGGCAACAGCACCCCGTCCAGCATAAAGCGTTCGCGATAATTGCACCATTGGTCCACGAACGCCATTGAAGTCATGTTCCGGATCCTCGCCCAAGACCACCATCGGGCGTCATCAGCCACCGCCAACGACGTACCAGTCAACAGCATGCCTGGGCGAGGTGCGCTTAGGGAAGGCATGGCATCCTGAAAAGCAGTCACCGGCGTGAACGACACACCTTCTGTCTCGAGTATCGCCGCGGCGGGCGGATAGGCGTACACCGAGGTGGCGTCAAGATGGAGAGCCTTTGCGAGGGGTGCGAACGCCGCAGCGGTGCCGGCCTGGCGCGCGACCATCAGCAGATCGGATCTCATGCCGTCGCGCGTGAGATCCGATGCGCGTTCTCCACCACCTTTTGCATTGCGTCGGCGAAGTCGTCAATGTCCTTCGTGGTCATCGGCTCGCGCACCAGGAAGCTGATCATGAGTTCACTCTCATGCATGCGCTCCGCCACCGGGCATAGGCCCTTGCCGTACGCTGGCGCCACGGTCCCCGGGTAGTTGAAGGGAAAGCCCCTGCTGCCGATCGCGATCCGCTTCTGATAGACGGGATTCAGGTACAGCGGCTTCACATAGCCACCGGAGAGCGGAATGCCTTCAGGAATGCTGGGCTTGGGCAGTTCAGCGCTGACCGCCTCAATGAAGGTCTTTCGATCGAGCCCGACGACTTCAGGGTCAAAGCGGATTGGGTAAACGTAGTACGCATGCTGGGTGTCGGGCGCTTCATGCGCCGACGCCAGCCCCGGGATGTCCGAAAGCCGCCTGGCCAGATGGCTTGCGAGCGCCCGCCGGGCGACGAGAATGCCATCCAGGCGGTCGAGCTGTGCAATGCCAATGGCAGCCTGCAGTTCCGTTAGCCGGTAATTGCCCCCCACAATGTTGGTCAGATTCTCCAGGCCCAGGAATTCGATGAAGTTCTCGCCGTGATTGCGGATCAGCTTTGCACGCAGCGCGAGATCGTCATCATTGGTAACGATGACACCGCCTTCGCCGGTGTGGATGTGCTTGTGATAGTTCAGGCTGAAGCCGCCGAGGTCTCGCATGCCGCCGACATATTTCCCCTTCCAGGTCGTGCCCGGGGCTTGGGCGGCGTCCTCTATGACGCGCAGGCCGCGTCGATCCGCGATCTGGTACAAGGCATCCAAGTCCGCGCTTCCGCCAAAAAGGTGGACGGCCATGATGGCCTTAGTTCGTGGGGTAATGCGCGACTCGACCGACGCCGGATCGAGGCAGAAGGTCCGTGGATCAATATCAGCAAATACAGGCACGACACCATAGAAAAGCGCAGCGGTGGATGACGCGGACATCGTGTATGGTGGACAGATCATCTCGTCGCCCGGCCCCAGCCCGGCTGAGGCGATTGCCACGGTCAACCCCGATGTCCATGAATTGACTGTAATGGCGTGGCGATATGCGAAACGGTCAGCCCAGATCTCCTCAAACTGGCGAACCTTCGGACCACCCCATGCGCCCTGGCCAGGACTGCCAATAAAACCCGAAATGCAGTCAGATTCCATCACTTCGAGAACAGCGCGCTTCTCCGCTTCACCCATGGTCCGGCGCGAAGGAAACGGCGCCTCCCTGACGGGCAGGCCGCCCAGTATGGCAAGAGTATTCTTCATAAAGTCCACCTTCTATCGCTTCGTTCTACCAACCAAGAAGGTCCCATGACATGGGCGTACCGCGTTCCACCGCCCGGGAAACACGCTTGCCGATTAACATCTCGATATGCTTGGGCGGTAGCCCGTAACCAGGCCTTACCACGCGGAGATTCTGCGGCGTGAATAGGTCACCTGCCTTCATATCCTGAGCGACGTATAGAGAACGCCGAAAGACCATAGAGTTCTTTTCTTGTTCAGTGGCGCCAAAATGGACTTTCCCGAGAGCTTGCCATGCTCGCTCGGCCTCGACCACCAACGAAGCTAGTTCGGCCGGCTCCAGAGAGAAAGTCGAGTCAACCCCCCCGTCAGCTCGGGCGAGCGTGAAGTGCTTTTCGACAACGGAGGCCCCAAGCGCAACAGCCGCGACAGCCGCGCCGATGCCCATCGTGTGATCGGACAAACCCACCTCACAATCGAAGATCGCACTAAGATGAGGAATACTCATCAAATTAGTATGTTCAGGTGTAGCTGGATACGTGCTGGTGCACTTGAGCAACACCAAATCCCGGCAACCCTCTTCACGTGCAGCACGGACCGCCTCATCCAATTCCGCCAATGTCGCCATGCCACTGGATATAATCATCGGCTTACCCGTTCGGGCAACCCGGCGGATCAGCGGCAAGTCTGTATTCTCAAACGATGCAATTTTGTACGCGGAGACATGCAGTGACTCGAGAAAATCAACCGCAGTCTCGTCAAACGGCGTGCTAAAGCAGTCCAGGCCCAAAGCGGCAGCTCGCTCCATGATCGGCAGGTGCCATTCCCATGGCGTATGCGCTTCCTCGTATAAATCATAGAGTTGCCGCCCTGCCCATAAGCTCTTCTCGTCCTCTACTACAAAGCCTGGCTCGCGCACGTCCAACGTCATCGTTTCGGCAGTGTAGGTCTGCAATTTAATGGCGTGCGCACCGCTGGCGGCCGCGGCCTCGACAATCTTGAGAGCACGGTCGAGCGATTGGTTGTGGTTCCCTGACATTTCGGCGATGACATATGGACGAGCGTGGCGTCCTACTTCGCGGTCGCGTATTTTCATGTGGGCCTCATAGACGTTCGATGTGGATTCGGTACTTTGCACCACGGAATTCAAAGAACGCCGGGTACCGGTCAGGGTCAGCAACACGCAGCAGATCGAAGCTCTCAGCTAAGGGACGGCAGGGGTCAATGGCGCTTTCGGCGGGGGATCGCCTGCGGTAGTAGGAAGGTTCACCGCGCTGCGCCCAAGGCTTAGCCATGTCACAATTCTCCAGCGCCCAAGACATCAGCTCCGTCTCCGCATCGAATAGTCGGGCATGGATTTCATCGTGCAGTTCGGTCCCGTCTAGTTCGATCGGAAGCTGCTGCCAAATATCGCCGGAGTCGAGCTCGCTCTCCGCGTTGAGAAGGCTGAGAACGATACGATTCTGCCCCGCGAGGATCTGCCATATGTGGGGCGACATGCCACGACCTCGGGGCAAATCACTGGCATGCAGCACCAGTGTATGGCGGAACCGTGATCGAACTTCTGATCCGATAATCTGATGACACGAAATCAAGAAGAGAAAGTCGCCCGCATCCGGAAGATCGCGCCAGTCACGCCGAATGGTGACGCGTGCCCGGTCCTTATTGGCTGCAGCCCAGCGCTCCAACCAGGCGTTCACTGGATGGCGGGGGTCCGTGCAGAGGATTTCGACGTCGAGCATGTTTGAAAAAGAAAATCGGCTACGCGTCGCGCCCCGCGACCGTCAACCAGACGGCGAGAATTATCGGCCAGCGCGCGCCGCAATTCGGAATTGTTGATTATCTGGGTCAGATCGCTGGCCAAGCCGTCCACGTTGGGAGGCACTTGACTTGCGGCCTGCAGAACGGCCAGCCGGCTAAGAGGCTCCAGCACCATGCGCTGATTCTCGGCCAAGATGAGCGCGAGCGTCGGCACGCCGATGCAGCAGCGTTCCCACGTCGAGCCGCCACCTGCGCCGATCTGCACATCATGGCGAGCAAAGAACGTCGCAAGGGAAGGCAAATCCTCACTGAGACCCCATGTTGATTGGGCGGCGATCCGTTGGCGCAGCATCGGCAAGTGCGGATTGGCCGAGGTGGAAACGACCTCAACCGGACCGCGAAAACCCGCGAGTTCACAAGAATCCAATGCCATGGAAGTATGGTTGTGAACATCCACCCCCCCCATGAAGATGCCAATACTTCGCACATCGGCGCGGTAGACATAACGGGGTGCATCGGCGTAGTCAGGAGACAATAGCGCGTAAGGTGGACCAGCCAATAATGCCGAACTGACCGGCAGTCGACCTTGGTACTTGGCCAGGTGGTCGGCGTTGTAGTTATGGTCGACGAGCACATCGACGGCCATTGGCCGATCACCCAGATCATCTATAGCGGCGATGCGAGCGCCCGTAGTCCCTCGCACCTTGAAATGCCAGTCAGCAGTGAAGCTGTAATGATCAACGACGATCCAGTTCAATTGAATGCCAGCGAACACAGCAGCGGTTTCCACTGCGTCCCGGATTTCGTCAACGCCCGCCCAGTCGGCGTGGGAATTGGGGTTCGGCACTCTGTCCGGCGGCGAAAGTTCGTGCACTTCGAAGCCGGCCGCCCGGACTCGCCCAGTCACATCTAACCCCAGTTGCCGCAGAACGAAATGGCAGCGTGCCCCCATATCTTGCAGAGACTGCGCAAGAGAGATGCATCGCACCAGGTGCCCCGTCCCAATAACGGCCGATGCATCCAAGCGAAAAGCAACGTTCATGCGTCGTCTTCTCCCGTCATTTGCAGCGCGCGAAACATTAGTTCAGCACGGCGCCAATCTTCCACGGTATCGATATCCTGAACCAAGTGACGCGGTAGCCGAACGGGTACTGAAGCCGGCGTGAATATCACGAGCTCTTCTAGCCAGGCTTGCGCACTTCCCCAGTAGAACTGGCCAGCATCGTGCCACGCTTCCTCAAGATCCTGTGAACGGGTGCTGCAATGTTCAGAATAAAACATTTCCACGCGGCCCTGTTCCGTGATCCGTATAGCCCGCTGGATGGGAAATGGGTAACTGGTAACCGAGAATGCGTAGCTGCAATTATTAGTCCGCAGTAACTCAAGTCCCCGACGCAGATCGTCCACCCTGATGAATGGCGCCGTAGCGTATACACAGCAAACTTGGGCTGGAGGTTTGCCGCTTTGCTGAAACCACTCGATGGCGTGACGCACCACGGGGATCGTTCCTGTATGGTCGTCGGCAAGAGTAACGGGGCGAATGAACGGAACTTTGGCACCATAAGCCATGGCCACATCGGCGATCTCCTGATCGTCGGTGGACACAACGACCTCATCAAAGCAGCCGGACTGCAGGGCCACCTCAATTGACCAAGCGATCATGGGCTTGCCACAAAACACCTTGACATTCTTGCGCGGGATGCGTTTGCTGCCGCCACGCGCGGGTATCACGGCCAGTCTCATCGGAGCAACTCGCCAAGGGTGGCAACCACATGATCCTGCTGGGCATCATTCAGCGTCGGGAACATCGGTAGTGACACCACCCGCTCGTAGTAGGCCTCGGCGTGCGGGCACTCGCCCGCGGCGTGGCCACGTCGACGGTAGTAAGGCTGCAGATGCACCGGGATGTAGTGCACATTCACACCCACGCCCGCGGCGCGCAATCCGTCGAATACATGTCGGCGCTGGCGCACATCGGCCACCTGCACCGGATAGAGGTGCAACGCCGAGTGCGTATTAGGTGACTGGTATGGCAGCACAAGCGGCAGTGCCGCCAATTGATCGCCGTATCGCCGCGCGATGGCATGACGTCGCTCGACGTAGTTCGCGAGGCGCTGGAGCTGCGACAGACCCAGCACCGCCTGGATGTCGGTGAGGCGGTAGTTGTAACCCAGCTCGATCTGCTGGTAATACCACGGGCCATCGCTTGGCCACTCCATCAGCGCCGGATCGCGCGTCATGCCATGGCTGCGGTAACGCTCCATACGCGCGGCCAGGTTGGCGTCATTGGTGAGCGCCATGCCCCCCTCCGCGGTGGTGATGAGTTTCACGGGGTGGAAACTGAAGACGGCGATATCGCTGTAGCGGCAGTTGCCCACCGGCTCACCAAGATAGCTGCCGCCCACCGCGTGGCTGGCATCTTCGATGATGCGGAAGCCATAGCGCTCACCGAGCGCCTTGATCTCCCGCATTTCGCAGCTCTGGCCCGCAAAGTGCACGGCAATCACCACCTTTGGCAGCCTGCCCTGTGCCCGAGCGCGTTCAAGTTTGTCAGCCAACGCCTCGGGACTGAGGTTGTAGGTACGCGGATCAATGTCCACGAAATCGACTTCGGCGCCACAGTAGCGCGCGCAATTGGCGGACGCCAGAAATGTGTTTGGTGAGGTCCAGACCCAGTCGCCCGGGCCGACGTCGAGCGCCATGCAGGCAATGTGCAGTGCTGAGGTGGCGCTGTTTACGGCCACCGCATGGCGCGCGTCGCAGGCGGCAGCCACCGTCTGCTCGAATCTCGGCACGGCCGGCCCCTGCGTCAGCCAGTCTGATCGCAGCACTTCGCTGACGGCGCGGACGTCGTCGTCGGTAATGTCCTGGCGACCGTAGGGAATCACGCCTCGGCGATCCGGTTGAATTCGCAAATACCCTTCACGTCCAGGAAATGTGTGTTGGTGCCGGAGTGATACTCGAAACCGGAGGTCACCGGCCGACCACGTTCGCCTTTACCGTTGAGGGCGTAATCGACGTCACGGTTGAAGAACCGGATGGTGGGCTGCAGCACGAAGTGGGCGTCAAACTCCAGCGTGAGGTGCGAGTCATCGGCCGGGCACATGATTTCATGCAGCTTTTCGCCCGGACGGATGCCAACGATACGCTGCGGCAGCTCAGGGGCGATGGCCGTGGCCAGATCAACGACGCGGATGGAAGGAATCTTCGGCACGAAGATCTCGCCACCGTGCATGCGCATGAAATTGTTCAACACGAAGTCCACGCCCTGCTGCAGCGTGATCCAGAAGCGCGTCATTCGCTCATCGGTAATGGGCAACTCGGTGGCGCCGTCGGCTACCAGCTTGCGGAAGAAAGGGACCACCGAACCGCGCGAACCCACCACATTGCCGTAACGCACTACCGAAAACACCGTGCGATGACCGCCGGCCATGTTGTTGGCGGCAACAAAGAGCTTGTCTGATGCGAGCTTGGTGGCGCCGTAAAGGTTGATGGGATTGGCGGCCTTATCGGTAGACAGCGCGATGACCTTCTCCACCTCGGCCGCCAGCGCCGCACGGATCACGTTCTCGGCCCCGTGAATGTTGGTCTTGATGCACTCCATCGGGTTGTATTCAGCCGCCGGAACCTGCTTGAGTGCAGCTGCGTGGATCACGAAGTCGATGCCATTCATTGCTTGTGTCAGACGCTCTGCATCCCGCACATCACCGATGAA
>JACCDP011131344.1_pt1 | contig 10325 bp, 21 predicted proteins | sample 7445841 | NCBI WGS metagenome assembly JACCDP01 (sample SAMN15323441, study PRJNA562643) | freshwater metagenome | isolation source: river surface water | place: USA:Blue River Watershed | collected 2017-08-17
ATATCTGGCCATACTTGGATACATTGTTTGTACTATAGGGGTTATTGTCTATAACTCTTGACTTCCCCCTGATTTTTTGATATCCTGTTTATATGCTTTCACAATGTACCGCTACCAAAAACAATGGTCAAAGATGTACTATTCTTGTAAACAATCAAGACACCCTATGCCATATTCATAAGCCAGAAGGCAAGTTTCAAAGAAAACTAAAAGGAGAAAATATCCATGAACATAGGTACTATATGAGAGATCCAGGTATTATGTGTATAGATTGTGGAGATATATGGCAAAGTGAGAATACTAACTCATAGTGCTCGTGTAGAGCATAGGGGTGTTTGTATTTCTATTTCCCGCCGAACTTAAAAACAAACAAAATGTTATAATAAAACTATGTCAAAGAACCCCGTAAAGGATTTAATCTTTGTGGCACTCCAAGACTCATTTTCAGATAGTGTTGTATTTCATAAGATAGATGATGATAATTCTATTATAGAGATGGATTATGAAAAGATTACGAACACTATTTTAGAATCCCTTGACCAAGAGGGGTATCGAATTATACCAAAAGGAAGACGGCCTGCAAATCCTTAATGGTATAATGTAAGTATGGAAACTCTAGATAAAAAGGATACTTGTGCTTATTGTAATAAGCCTGCAACCTATACTGATCTAGGGCTAAATGAGAAGGGTATGTTTGCGGTAATAGATGTATGTAAATGTCACTTAAAAACATATGCACCATAATGGCAGACTTATTTTTATTTGTTGCTTGGGGACTTCTTATTGGTACATTTGTTGGAATAATGTTTAAGTTCTTTTAGGATTAATATGACAAACAATGCAATACGACCAAGATTGCCAAGAGAAAGCAGTAAACGTAGAGGTATTAGATTTAACATTACGATGAACTATTCTTTTTCCAGATTTGCCGTTGGATTTGAGATAAGTCAACACTATTCAGTATTAGACTTAGGTTATTTTTGGATTAGTTTACATTATTAAAATGATATAATAACTGTATGACAACACATGTTCTTACTACCCTCAGCGATACTAGCGCTACAAGACTAACTCCAGAAGGCTATCATACTGGTATGGACATAACTGTTCAAAATGTTAATGCTACTGCCTATGTTTATTTAGGAGGTCCTGGAGTAAGTACAACAAATTATGGATTTAGAATTTTACCAAACCATTCTTGGTCAATAGAACTTCCTGGAAGAGATCCATTGTATGCAATCTCTAATGTTAATGGAGCGCAAGCAGCAGTTTTGTGGACTGGGGTTGAGTTGATGTAATGGCAAGATTTACTCATCCATCTTTTGGAGATGTAGGCGGATTAACAACAACAATATATTCGTATAACCCAATTTGGTCTGGCACTGGTCTTACATATACTGGAACTCCAGCAACTGGTTCGTATATTAAAATTGGAAATTTTATAATAGTTCAAATTGATGTTCTTTATACAACAGTAACAAACTTTGGAACTGGTCAGTATAGCCTTACCCTTCCATTTGCATCAAAATATCATACTGATGTTTATGGTGGTTCTGCACACGATACACTACCAACATTAAGACATTATAGTTTAAAAGGACACCTAACTCCATCTAGTACAGCAATGACCTTATGGCAACATGCAGGGTCTGGAAATGATGAACCAATGGACTACAATACTCCATTTAGCCCAAACACAGAAGATAAATTTCATATGTCTTTTTCTTATATTTGTGAATAATCTTTACTTGTATTAGATACTATGGTATAGTATAAGTGGAGGATAGCATGACTGATATTGAAAGCAAATGTAGAATTCTTGGAAAACTTTGGATGGATTATAGAGATGATCCAGACTTTGTTGATTTCATTGAATATAACGATTTAGGATTACCTATGGCATACCTTGTTGATAGCGATCTTGTTAAGATGACTAACAAGGGCGAGATATTTGTTGAAGAAACTTTTGAATTATTTTTACAAAGTTTAAAGATTGAAGATACTGGGTTTACTGACCTAGAGGAAGTATTAGAGGCTGCATCAGAATGAAAAAAAGTAGCGCAATAAAAGCAAAACAGGGACAAAAAAGATATTTAAAAAACAAAAAAAGATTAGCAAATAAGCCACAACTTTCTAAACAAGAAAGACGTGAAAAGGCTTTACGAGATGCACTTGCTGCTCAGGTAGTTTTAAATAATATGGCAATGGTGCAAAGAGATTTAAATGCCAAACCTGAATGATGACGAGTATCTACCACACTTAAACTCAAACAGACTTCTTGGTTTTTATGGAAACTTATGTGGTTCTATTGCATCATTCTTAATTAATCAATCTGTTAAATATGGGGATTGGTATGAAGTTGAACTTGAGGACGAAGATCAAGAATAGTTTAATTAAACATCTATTGTTTTTATAAACTCTATTTCTTTTTGATAGTAAAAATACAGTTGATCTATTGTTGACTCATAAATTTCTAAGTTAAAGACTGGCTTTTCATTTATTTTTATTTCAAAATTAGGAGTTAAATATTCTATATTTAAAAAATTGCAAACTTCTTGTATAGATTTTTCATTAAACAAGTTTTCATATTTTTTAATTAAATAATTATCTTTAAATACGTTTAACATTTTTTCATGCGATCTTCTATAATCACCATTTATATTAAAAATTGGATCATCAATATTAAACAATATCATTTGATTATATTCGTCACTACTAAGACTAAGGTGATCATATTTTATTCGTAGATTAGTTGCAGATATATGCCTTTTAACTGGGTCTCTAACAAGATAAATTGCTTTAGTTTCAACCCCCAAATTTTTAAAAGTATTGATGGTTTTAGCAAAAATATCTTCTGATAATCCAGAATATCCAGGAGAAAAGTCTCCAGTTATATCACAAGCATTTAAAATATCAATAAAATAGTTGTAATACTCAAATTCATTTTCATAAAATTTATAAAAAATATCATGCTTCATATTATTATTTCTATAACCAGAAAATTCTTTTAAATTAACTGAGTCAAGATAATGATATTCTTTTAAGTCTCCAAAGTTTATATTTTTATTTAATTTTAAATAACTATGAAGCCATGATGTTCCAGACCTCTCAGCACCTGGGCATATTAAAAATGTTTTCACAGTTTAATTATACTCTATGCTATAATCGAATTATGAGTTTTACATACGAAAAAATGGCAGATGGTCTTGTATACTATAAAAATTCAATAGAGAATCCTCAGCAAATAATTGACGATCTTGAAAATGCCGATGCAAAAATGAAAAGTAATTTACTAAAAGATCCAACAATAGAAAAAAGAACAGCGCTCAGGCTTTGGCATAACTGGGATCATAGAGATCAGCATTTTTGTAAACAAAAATTTATATTACGAACATCAGATTTAAAACCTCACGACTATTATTATAGAGAGTATGCAAAGTTTTCAGACCCATTGTTTAATGCTTTAGATAAAACATTTATGCATTACTCAAACGAACTATATCCATTTGCTGGAAGAAATATAAAAGGCAAAGAAGACCAGATGAGCATATTAAAATATGAAAAGGCTGGATATCTACCAGAGCATTCTGATCATGGACTTAGCAGTAGAACATTGTCTGTTGTTATGTATTTAAATGATGACTACGAGGGAGGAGAGATATCTTTTACTTCCGTTGGTGTTACTATTAAACCAGAGGCTGGTAGTATTATTTTCTTTCCATCAAACTTTGTTTTTTCTCATGAGGTAGCAGAAATGAAAAACGGTATAAGATATGCTTTGCCAAACTGGTATCATAACATGACTAACAAGGTTTATTCTGATGGAACAGAGTAAAACAACATCTGAGTTATTTAATGCTTTAGGCATATTCAAAGAAGACTGGCATGTTCCACAGCAATGGAGTAATCAAGATAACTTCATTGTTTTTCACAGAACAAACTTAGGTGGAGCAAAAGAAATAGTATATAAATTAACAAACTTTAATGACGATATAAGAACTTTTGAAAATTTAGACACAGACATTGTTTATAAATTTAATAGTCAAGGATTTAGAACTGACAAGTTTGATGCCTTAAACCATAGCAACATAAATATTTTAGTTGCTGGATGCTCAAACACTTTTGGTCAAGAAATGCCAAATGAATTGATTTGGCCATCAATATTAAAAAGTAATATTGAAAATGATTATTCTTCTGTGCAATTATATAATCTTGGAGTATCTGGTCTTGATACACAAAGAATAATTAGAAATTGTTATAAATTTATTGAAAATTATGGAAAACCAGAATATATATTTTTATTACTTCCACCAATACAAAGAGTTATTTATTTAAATAAAAAAAGTAAACATTTTAACACTATGCAAGATCCAGTCTATAGTAGACAAATAACAGATATGACAAAAGTATTTTTTAAAAATAAATCAAGTTTACCAGGAAATATGGCCAGCAATATTCTTACAATTAAAAACTTCGAATCATTTTGCTCAACTAATAATATAATGCTGTCATGGTTTTGTTGGGAAAGAGTGTCACAGTCTATTTATGAAGAGTTAAACTTTAAAGGCCTAATATCTGAGTCAAACTTTGCAGATAAAACGCAACTGCTAATGTCTACGATAGATAAAGATGAGCAGGAGTCTAATAAATACTGGCATTTTACTGCAGACAATGATCATCCAGGCTCTAAGTTTCACCTAACTTGGAGCAGTTTATTTTTTGATAAATTTAAGGAGCATTATGATAATTTTAGGAATTAATGAAACATCTCACGATGCATCAGTATCTTTGATTGAAAACGGTAATATACTTTTTGCTGGACATGCTGAAAGATATAGCAAAATTAAAAATGATTGGTATGTTAATAAAGAACTTATTAATGATGCTTTGCAGTATGGAAAACCAGATAAGATAGCATATTATGAAAAGCCATATTTAAAAAAATCTAGACTATTGTTTGGTGGCTCGTCAGATTGGAGGCCGAAGTTTGATATTGAACATATTCCAAGAATTAATTTTAAGCATCACTACTCTCATGCAGCAGCAGGATATTTTACAAGTAATTTTAATGATGCCGTTATAGTTGTTATAGATGCTATTGGTGAATGGAACACTTCTACAATTTGGATTGGTGAAAACAATAAAATAGAAAAAAAATATTCTATAAACTATCCAGTAAGTTTTGGACTATTTTATTCAGCATTTACAAAACTTGTTGGGCTAAAGCCAAATGAGGAAGAGTACATTCTTATGGGCATGGCAGCATATGGTGACTCTGATAAATATTTTAAAGAGATTAATGACTACTTCCCTGTTTTTGATAGACAAAAGTATAATTTTCATCGTGGAATAGATGATTGGAAACATATTATTTTAGAACAAGATAGATTTGATATTGCAGCAGCAGTTCAACGAGTTTATGAAAATAGGCTGTTTGAATTTATGATTCATGCAAAAAAAATAACTAATAAAAATAAGTTAGTATTTATGGGCGGCTGTGCATTAAATTGCTCAGCAAATACACAACTTTGGCAATTGTTTAATGATATTTGGATTATGCCAAATCCTGGCGATGCAGGAAGTTCTTTAGGAGCAGCAGCAGCATTATATGGAAAACATTTAAATTGGAATGGACCATATCTTGGATATGATCTTGGAAGTAAATATCCTGTTATGGAAATTATTGATGGACTAAAGAAAAATAAAATTGTTGCAGTTGCAAATGGTAGGGCAGAGTATGGTCCAAGAGCACTTGGAAATAGAAGTATTTTAGCAGACCCAAGAGAAGAATCTATAAAAGATAAAGTAAATCAAATTAAAAAACGAGAACTGTTTAGACCTTTTGCTCCAGTAGTAATGGAAGAGCATGCTAGTAAATGGTTTAATATGTCTTTTACAAGTCCTTATATGCAGTATACAGTAAAATGTTTAAAACCAAAATCAATACCTGCAGTAGTTCATGTTGATGGAACATCTAGGGTTCAAACAGTAAATAGAGATCAACATCCTGGACTATGGAGAGTATTAAATAAATTTTATTTAGAAACTGGGGTACCAGTATTATTAAATACCAGTTTAAATATAAAAGGACAGCCTTTAATTAATGACAATGATGATATAATTGAATGGCAAAACCTTTATGGAGGGAAAATATTAAAATGATAAATAAGATAAAATATTTTTATTATAGATATAAAAAATATAAACATATTAAAAAATTAAAAAAAAGAAATCAGTTTCTATACTAATTGGTTGCTAACATGATAAATAAAATAAAAAATATAATTAAAAAATTTAAAATAAAGAAAAAAAATAAACAAAATAAATTTGATAGGTTTGTATACTAATGGCAATACAAGGTGAATATGACTATAATACATTTGATAACATATATAAATATTTGAAATCAGATAACTTTTTTGTTTTTGATGTTAGTTTGTCAAGAAACAATATTCGTAATGAAAATAATATAGGACTAGATACATTTTTAGATAATGAAGAATATTTAATAAAATCAAAAATACATATTAAGGAACTAATTTCAGAAGGACCAGACTTTAAATATAAAATAAATAAAGATGGTTTTAGAACAAAACATTTAGAAAAATTAAATCCAAATAACACCAATGTACTTTTTTTAGGATGTTCAATAACATCTGGAGTTGGATTACCAGAAGAATTAATTTGGACATCTATAGTAACTAATGAAATGAATAAAAAATTTGGCAATGTAGTTTCATATAATCTTGCTGTTCACGGAACTGGGGTAGATCAAAACTTTCATAACTTAAGAGTTTTTATAGATAAATACGGAAAACCAGATTATGTTTTTATTTTATTTCCTGGATTTGAACGATTTGTTATTTATAATCAAGAAGGACAGTTATTTTTAAAAATTACACAAGCCTATAAAGGTTCTGAAATGTATAAAAGGTTTAGGGTTGTAAAAGAACTTGTTAAGCATAGTTCGTTAGAAGATTTAATATTATCTGCAGTTGAAAAAATACACATGATAGAGTTTTTATGTAAGTCATTAGATATAAAGTTATTATGGTCTACCTGGCATGAAGGATACATGAGAATATGCGAAGAGGTAGACTTTAAAAATTACATACATGTTCATACTAAAGAAATACCAGAAAATAAAAATGATACACCATATTGGGCAATAGCACGAGATTTATCTCATTTTGGTAGCGCATATCATGAAATTGTTGCTAATAAATTTTTAAAACATATTGATTTAATTTAAAATAATATTTATTTCAATTTTAGATAGTTCTTGCTCAGTCCAAAGGCCAACTTTTGAGTCTCCCCCATACGGCTTGGCCAGACCGTTCCTTATAAGTTGATCATTTACACTTTCTTCTGATTTTAAATAAATTTTACCAAGATATCTGCCGTATTTATCTGGCTTGCTTACTTCAAGTTTTACTAATTTACCTTCTAAATTTTTAATTAAAAATTCTTTGAGAGCCTTGCCAAGTGGTGTATTTTTTTCTGCTGTATCAATACCAGCAAGACGAATTCTTTCTTTATGCCACACGCTAAATCCAAGGTCTATAAAAACATCACAGGTATCACCATCTACCACTTTGTCTATTTTAGTATAGTATGTGTACATAGCCATAAAGAATATTATAATCTATTTTTGATTAAGATATTCCATGATTTCTTTTAATTGTCCACCATTTTGAATAATGTTAAGCATGATCTGCCTTTCATGTTTTCTAGCCTTGGTACATCCCTGGCATTTACAAACCCAACCGTCTTTTGGCTGTATTGATATCTGATCTCTTACAGGTCTATCTGCTGCTTTTATATCCATATATCTATTATACACAAACTTGCATAAACACGTACTGTTTGATACAATTGAATCATGCAAACCGCTTATTCAATTATTAAAAACATGTTATGGGATGAGTATGGCTATACACTTCCTAGTGATCCATCGCACATTACAGCACAAATAATTGATAGCCTAGAGCATTCTGGATATAAGATAGAATCGTATATACTAGATGACAACCCCAAAAACATGTTTGGACGAGAATCTAAGGAGATAAATGGCACTACATAATCAATTACTAATCAATGGTTTTTCTGACACACCACCAACTGATGAGACTTTTATAAAACAATGGATGCAAGATTTAGTTAAACAAATTGATATGAAAATTATTCAAGGTCCATATACTGCATATGTTACAAAACAGGGTAATCGTGGCTTAACGGCTATTGTAATGATTGAAACATCTCATATTGCATTGCATGTTTGGGATGAAACTAATCCTGGAATGATTCAGTTTGATCTTTATACCTGCTCTACCTTGCCAGTAGACTTAGTAATCAAAAGCCTAGAAGACAATCTTGGTCTAAAAGATTACAAGTATATGGTTATTGAAAGAGAAACAGGATTTAATATTTTAGAGGTGCGTTAATAATGAAAGAATTAATTCATTTTACTGCTGACTGGTGCCAACCATGCAAGGCAATGTCACCAATAATTTATCAGTTTACAGAAAAACATCCTGATGTTGTTTATACAAGAATAGATGTTGATGAAAATCCAGATGCTGCAAAGTTTTTTGGAGTGCTTGGTGTTCCAACATTTATATCACAAATTGATGGACAAAACTATGAAAGGCGAACTGGAAAGTCTACTTTGTTTCAACTAGAATCACTATTTGGATAATAAATAAGCACCAGTAGCCAAGTTGGTTAAGGCCCCGAACTCATAATTCGGCTATCGTAGGTTCAAGTCCTACCTGGTGTACTTAATACCCCTGTAACTCAGTGGATAGAGTAGCAGACTTCTAATCTGTTTGTCGTTGGTTCGAATCCAATCAGGGGTGCTATAATTAATAAGAAAGGGTATATATGATTATTCAAGTTATTGGTTTGCCAGGTTCTGGAAAAACAACATTTGCTTCAGAACTAAAAGATAAGATTAATGCAGTACATTTAAATGCAGATTATGTTAGGTCAACTATAAATTCTGATTTAGGATTTACTATAAAAGATCGTATTGAGCATTCTAGAAGGCTTGGAGAGATGGCTAGAATGCTTTCTGGACAAGGGTATATAGTTGTCGTTGACTTTATTTGTCCAACAAAAACAACAAGAGATGCGTTTGGTAAACCAAATATTTTAGTTTGGATGAATACCATTAAAGAGGGTATATTTGAGGACACAAATAAACTATGGGAAGATCCAGTAAATGTTGACATTCAGTATGCAGATTTTTCTGATGATATTAATTTAAGAGTTAAAGAGTTTTGTAAATTATTTAACATACACGATTGGTCTGAGCCAACAACATTAATGCTAGGAAGATATCAACCTTGGCATGAAGGTCATCATGCGTTATATTCTGAAGCAGAGAAAAGAACAAAGCAAGTAATGCTAGGAATTAGAAATACATATGCAACAAGCCCTAAAGATCCATTACGATTTAATGAAGTTAAACATTATATAGATCAAGATCCATACATGGCAGATGCTATGGTAGTTAAGTTGCCAAATATTACTAACATAGTTTATGGAAGAGATGTTGGATACAAGATTGAACAAGTAGAACTACCGCCAGAAATTCAGGCTATCTCTGCAACACAGAAAAGAAAAGAAATGGGAATATGAAAGCAACAAAAACTAGATCGGCAGTAAAAGCAATTACCTGGAGAATGACTGGCACAGCAGATACATTTTTAATTTCATTATTAATAACTAAAAAACCAATAGTTGCTGTAAGTATTGCAAGTTTTGAAGTAATAACAAAAACATTTTTATATTATTTTCATGAAAGAATTTGGAATAAAATTAGTTGGGGCAGAAAATAGTTTTTGGTCTGTAGCACAATTGGCAGTTGCACTCGGCTGTTAACCGAGATGTTGTAGGTTCGAGTCCTACCAGACCAGCGATGTGGATATAGTTTAATGGTAAAACTCTACCTTGCCAAGGTAGTAATACGAGTTCGATTCTCGTTATCCGCTCCAAGGCACTATCGTCTATCGGTTAGGACATCGCCCTTTCACGGCGGAAAGACGGGTTCGATTCCCGTTAGTGCTACTCTAAAAAGTCTTTATTTGCATCATCTATATTTGCTGTAAATAAAAACAATAATGTATATCTATTATTATTTTTAATAGTATTTACCTGATGCAAATATTCCTCATCATTTCCTGGAAAAAATATTGCTGAATATTTTTTAGGTTTATAAATTAAACTTTTATTTGGAAATTCAATTTCTCCACCATCATAGTTATCATTTAAATATATTACAGCGCTCCATTCTATTGATTTACCTGGACCTTGTGCATCAA
>JACCDP010746924.1_pt1 | contig 10320 bp, 4 predicted proteins | sample 7445841 | NCBI WGS metagenome assembly JACCDP01 (sample SAMN15323441, study PRJNA562643) | freshwater metagenome | isolation source: river surface water | place: USA:Blue River Watershed | collected 2017-08-17
ACCAGAATTAATGAATTCAGATTGTAAATATCCGCTTGATAAATTGTCAGGTAAAATTACTGATACGTTATATGGCACCTTGATCCACCACTGTCAGAGATTACTTAAAATATTCTTTTCCAGCAGTTCAATAACCTATTATATTGAAAAATCAAACTGGAAAGGTAATGATTTTTGTACAGTTAATGGACAATGCACATCAAAGTACATAAACCCATCCACATAATCTATATTGTTGTAAGTACCTTGTTTATAAAAAGTGTAAGATGCTGAATATACAGATATATTATTAGTAGTGTCTTTTGAAACAAAATACATATCCTCATAAGATGCTGTCTTAACTGTATCTAAACCATTTGGAAGATAAACTTTTAGTTGAAGGTTTGTAGATAAATCGCCAGCAGATAATGTGCTTTCTAATATTTGATTACATATTATCTTGAAATATATCGTTTTAGAATCAGGCCCAAAACCTGTATTATAGTAATCTATTTCATCTGTGCTTGAGTTATCATTGATTATTGATGGGATAGTAGAAATAACTGGATTTCCTTGCCTTATAGGTCTAGGAATAGAAAGAGACGCATCATCAAAAATACCTATGGAAAACTCTGGCATTTTTGATGTCTCATCTATGAGAAATGGGTTTGAAATAGTAAGTGCTGAAAATCTTAATGATTCAAAATTTGTTTTATAATTTTCATTTCTTAAAATTTGAATACTTTGTAAACTTTCTGAAAGCGCTAATATGATAGCATTTGAAGAATCTAAACTAAACTTTGTTTCTCCAAAATCAATAACATAATTTGCGTCTCCGGCTAAAAACTTTATGCTGTTTTTGTTAATTTCATATATTGTATCAACTAATAAAGAAAAAGTTACAAATTGCAGATACTTTACTTTTTTATAAAAATCTATTACTATATTTTCATCATTTGCTGTAACTATGACTTCTGAATCCTTGAGCAATTTTAAATTTGCCACTTGGGAATTTATTTCTATTGTGTTTTGTTTTGACAAAGAAAGAAATTCTAATGAAAAAATATTTTCATTATCAGAAAACTCTAAAATAGATTTATTTTTATTAGTTATATTCATAATTATTCCGAGATTAAGATAGTATCATTGCCAGCAATTCTTAAACCTTTAGGATGAAACAATTCGTTATTGTCTCCCCAAGTTGATAGTATTGTTCCAGAAGTATTGACTAAATGAAGTCTCGAATTTGCTCCGAAATTAATTACGTCATCAGTTAATACATAAAAATTAGAATAGTCTGTTGCTGGTCCTGGTAATGCTTTGACAACGTCATTGTTAAACGTTAACTTAGTTTCTATGAAACCATTCACAATATTATAAACTTGTAACTTGCCAGTGTCATTTGAATCAACAGCAGGGCTTGCAAGTAAAATTTTCCCATTGTTCATTTGATAAGCAGAACCAACTTTATTGTCATAAAACTTGACAATATCTGAAGTTATTGCCCAGTTCAAATCTAAATCGTCATTATTCAAGTAGGATACAACAGAGTTTGAATGTGGTTGCGCTATTATAATGTGATCATCTGCTTCAAAATATTGAACAGAAACTGGATTATATATATTAGCAAAATAAATTGGGCCTTTAAGCAAATCTAACTGAATATCGTCTACTTGATTATTAGGTCCATACATTGCTGTCAGTGAAATAGAACCATCTCCATTGTAATCTGTAATAGTAGATACTGATTGAGTAGTGCTTGACAAACCTATTGCTGTGGTAACTGTACCTGTCAAAGAGGTTGAAATTCCAGCATAAAACTGTTGTGTGCGATTAGTTGTCGATACTGTCGATTCAGGTATTGTTGCTGATAATACATCAGTAGAGTTGATACTAGTGCCTGAGTTTGTAAAACATCCTTTATCTAATCTTATTTTTTTGATGTTGGAATTGGAAATTGCAGATGCTAATGTGCGTCCTTCGACAGTATTTGCAATTGAAAGCACATATGTAGCGCTATTTCCAAGAATTGGATCCAAGTAATCACCAACTATTCTGGTATCATCTGCTCTTATTGTTATGTTGTCATAAATAACAAATATTTTAGTAAGATCAACAAAAGAAATGTTTTGAGAAAAAGCGATAAATATTTTTCTAGTAGTTGGATTAAAAGTTGCTGATAATGCAACAAAATCTCTAGATTCTAATCTTAGTCTTATATTGCCTTGAATAACTTTGCTAAAGTTACCGTTTATGTCAGTGATAACAATTCTGTCATTTAAGGTATCACAGATGATATTTCCACCATTGTCTAGTGCTTGATAATCTTTAGGTGTATCAAATCCATAATTAGTTGTTTTATTAAATATTTGTCTCGGTGTCAAATATCCAGATAATGTAGAATTGTCTATGCCATCTTCTACTGTAGTTTCGACTTTTGTGCTTGTTGCAGAAATTAAAGTATTATTTCTTAAGTATACCCAATTACCTACTTTAGATGTGTCATAAATTGATAAATAATTTGTTGCATCAGGATTGGTAGTTCCATATCCAATATTTTTGGTTGAATATGCATCTGATATCCATCCGAATTTATTTATAGAATTGTCAGTCAGATTTCTATCATATATTCTTGACAAACCAGTACCAACTGCAGAGTAATTTATTTTTATATTGGAAAATGATGGACTTAAGTTTTGATTTTCGTTAGCATATAAAGAGAATAATAAATCAAAGTATCTGCCAGAATTACTGCTAGAATTTGGAGTAACAATTATCACATCTGTTTCACTAACAGTTTTGACATTGTAAAATACTTCAGAACTTGTATTTGTTCTTGACTTGAGCGTATATTTGGTTCCTGCTGGTAAATCAACTTCATATTGCACTTGATTGTATTGGGTGTTAACGTCACCTGAATCAAATCTGAACAAGAAACTAGCATTTTTATATGTATATAAGTCATTCCAAGTAAATAATGCTGATGTTGTTCCTGATGCTGCTCTTCTTGAATCAATCAAATCATCTAGGCTGTTATCAGGATTAATCACAGATTCTGAAGGAGTGATTAATTCAAACTTAATTTGCTTGTCAGAACTCCAACCTTGATCAGTCGCAAAGTAAAACCCATATCCTAAAACTGACTTTGTGAGGGTACTATCTCCAAAATCTGATAGGCTAAAACTTTGATATGTTGCTGTTGAGCCTGTAGTGCCATAAATAACGTCATCAAATATTTTTTTGTTAGTTGCTGGAGATATATAAATTGCGGTAGTTGCAGTCCCGGTATTTGGAGCAAACTCAATCTTTTGATCAGTGCTTAAATTTGGATCTGATGCTCCTGTACCAACTACTAGATACATATATATTTTGCCTAAAGCAGCACCAGTTTCACCTAAACCTGCAGAAAATCCAATACCAATTTTAGAATTGTACTCTAAAGAAATTGGAGTGTCAAAAAGTTTATAAGCATATAGTCCAGTATCCACTTTGAGTTTGTTGGACGAATATGAATTTGTAAAAACCAAACCAGAATTCCAATTGTCTGAAGTACTAAAAATACTTGCTGAAGGAAACGATAAAGTTCTGTAATTTATCGGAGTATCAATACTAAAACTACCTGTAGTTGCTGAACCACTCAATGATATATTGTTATAGTAGTTGTAGACAGTTGAACCCACAGAAGATGCTATAATTTTTGCCTGATTTAATTCAGTCAAAGTAACATAAGATTTATCGGCAACAAAGGTGCTAGTTGATACACTGTTACTTATTGCATTTCCTGATGAATAAGGAGCATTATTGTAAACTGTTGCTAAAGCATACTTAGAAGGAACACCATTTGTTATTGCAAAACCTGCACTAATACCTGTCGCAGAGTTTCCAGAATTGTTTGGATATATACCAGGCACATAAACTATAGTATTTATTTGCGAACTATCAATGTGAGAATAACCGCTTCCACTTTGTTTTTTCAAAGCAATAAGCATTTGCAGCCTGTTTGCAATTGAAAGCTCAGAGAGAGTATTAGAGGAATTACTATTAGATAAATCAAGTAATAGAGACTCCAACTGATCGTGGGTCAAGTTACCTTTTTGTGTCAAACTACTGTGATTGATATCAGGTAATCTTGCTGAATCCAAAGTGCCTGTTGTAATTTTAGAAGCATCAATATGTGTAATATTTTCAGAAGTTATTTGATTTTGCACTTCTTGTGATAAATCTATTGGAGCGGGATTACCTGTTCCCCCAATGTGTTTATGATTCTTGACAACATATGAAAGTGACGAAAATAAAGTTATGTCTTGTCTTGTCGTTTCATCTAATGTAATTGTTGCCAAATTTACATTTATATCAAGATATCCCAAAGAAATATAATTAACGCTATCGTTTATTTGCGTCAAAGATGCAATAAAACTTACATCACCATTAACAGCAGTGTCATCATTCTCATATGCATAAATAAAAACTCTTGAAGAATTTACTTCAGCAGGTATAGTTGGAAGACTTACATCTTTTGGTGATGTTGTTCTAGCGGCTTTATATGAGACAAAACCTTCTCCAGTTGTGACAAGAATTTTTGTTAGTTTGAAATCGTTAGCATAAGTTTGAATACGCCAAGATGGAGTGTTTGGATCAGTTTCAATTATTCCATTTTTAAAAATTGAATACAGATTGTACATCTGGTTTTCGATTGATCTGAATCTGAGTTCATCTAAATCAATATTTTCAGATAAATCTTGGTTTGGTTCTATATATCCAAACCCATATATAGGCGTATTTCCCATTATCGAGTTTCTCTTGGCTTATACTCTGAAGTTACTTTTTGTAATCCCCAGTTTGAATATCCCCACCTCAAAACATCTTCTGTTTGTATTACATCAGATTTCGAAGTATTTACAATTTGCATTTGTTGAGCAACTGGGCTTCTCAAAGAAATATTATTATCTTCTACAATACTTCGTTCTTGAAATCTTTGTGAAATTACAAATGATAAAGAGTTAAAAAGTGGCATTTACTGTATATCCTTTATTAAAAATGGGATGTTAATTCCTTCCACATCTGCTGTTATGACATTATTTTTCTTATCCATTCTGTAAGAAATACTGTCATAAACATATTTATCTGTGTAGTCATAAGTTGTTCCAAGAAAAACTCCGATACTAAATGTTCCGTGAAATTTCAATGGTCTAGTAACGTAGCAATTAAAAGAAATTTTACTTACTGGAGTTGAAATAACTTTTTCTATCTGATCTGTGATATTTTCTAACGTTCTCTGATCCGGAATAGAGTTTCTTTGCAAAGAAGATACAACGTATTTTCTAAATCCTATATAAGGTTTCGAGAATGGATTATCAGTACTGATAAAATCTTTCTTGACTGAAAGTTTATCAAGCAGTGATGGACCAATGACATATTCTCTGGGATCTGCTGGATAAAAAGAATCATTAATTCTTTCGTCTGCTAAAAAACCTGTGATAGAAGATGCAAATGCTTTTACTCCTGCTGCAAGAGTTCGCATATCAGTATTGATAGTAAAAGAATTTGTCAATAATCCGTGCCAACCTGGATCAGTCAAGGGTGCATTTTGATTATTTAGCGAATTTTCTGGAACATTTATTATACTTCCGATTCCATTGGAGGCTGCTGTAATTCCTGTAAATTTTAAGTCAGTATCTGATGCATCTTCACGATATCTTCCAACCAAAACAAATCCAAAATTTTCTGCCCATCTGAATGTTGGCAATGATCCCGGCACATTTAACCTTTCAATTAAAAGTTGTAACTTATCTAAAATTTTATCTACTGGAGTAAGTTTTATTAAGTCGTGATTATTGACAGATTGCGTATTAAGTCGCAACTCCATACCTGTTATATTTCTGTTATCTCTGAAGTAATAAGACCAAAAACCAGATGCTGCCATAATACTGTCTATAGCAAGATCGTGCCTCATACCAGCAATCATCATACTTTTTTCAAAGTATATATTCTCAAGTGTATACGATAGAATATCAACACAAGTTAGGGTAAAAGTACTATTTGACCCAGTCCTGTTGTATGAAACACTTGTTATGAATCCTTGAAAATACGGGTAAAGGACTCCATTTAGATATCCGGCATCAAGACTTACGCAAATAAGATTATTTTCTATAGCATTGATTACCTTAAGACCTTTGCTGGTAGTATCCAAATTTTTCAGAATTATAGTCGCACTTTTTTTAATGATAGACATATTCGAGCCAGAATGACTACAATTAACAGTCCAAGATTCTAAAAACTCTGTAATATCTGCAACTGGTACAAATAAATTTTCAACTGGTGGATTCTTAAAACCATATCCATCTTTTTCAGAACCAATCATATCAAAACCAAGCTCTTTGCCCAAAACTCCGGGATGAGGCATTTCAACTTGCATATACGCTGGTCCTTCAATGGTCGTATTGTATATAAGTTTGAATACAAAATTGAAACGCCTTGATTTAGTTTCTCTATTATTTCTTGGAGCAGCATATAAAAATTCATAAGTAAATTGCGGTCCAGATAACCTTAAGTCCGCAAAGTAAGAAATATTTTTATCTGTTGGGTTTTGTGCATTAAATCCTGTGTTACCAGGAAAATTATTTATTCTATAAGACGCTTTTTCATACTGATTGTATATCAAAGGCATAAGACCAGTATTATTTGCAAGTTTTTCTGGACATACAAACTGTGCTATGACGTGATTCTTTTTTTTAGTTGTTTGATTGTTATTGAAATTGTTGAATATGATCGCAGAATATCTAAATCTTAAATTTACATTTGATGTTTGTATATAAATTTTTGTATCTGCTGGGCAAAAAACTTCTGTACTTGATGGGATTATTGTATTCCATCTTGATATATCAGGAGTAAAACCAAACATAACACAAGGTCCAACAAAATGAACAAATATATCATATGAGTTCATTGTATTTTTATCAAATACTGGGGCAATAATATCTGACTGTATTTGATAGATACCCTGAGTAGGATTGTAAATTTTTATAACTGGTCTTTTATTTAACTTAAAATCTATAGCAAATCTATTTATATATCTATCGTCTCTTGTGACAGGTTCTAAAAATACGGTTACTAAAGAAGTATCAGTTTCCATATTTGAAGCAGAAAAGTTTAAGTGAAATCCATTTCCTCCATTAGTACCTCTTGCTCTTATGGCCTCTCTTGTACCGTCTGGATTATGTATCTCTGCACCATCTTGGTAAACTGCATCAAAAGAAGTATTAAAAATTCTTTCAACAGTAGTAAGTTTATCAATAGAACTTATTTCTACTGAAGCGCCTCCATTTGGATCATTTATAGTCTTGAGTGTTCCAGTTGCATTACCAGAAGTCTTTGGGCCTATAAATTTAATCGCATCTTTGGAGGTAGAGTCAATAATATTCCAAATATTGTATGTTATTAAAGCATTTCCGTTTCCACTAAAAGGAACTTTTGGAACGTGCAAATTTGGATTAGGAATTATTGAAGGGCTTCTGGTAGTTGCATTAGTAGAGGGATCATCAACAAAATTAACCGTATATTGCGGTCCTTTTAATTTATTGAAATTAGGGTGTACTTCATTCGGGACTATACCTCCGAAGGCAAAAGTACAAGAAGATGCGCTAACTGCCGTGTTGACTTCTGGAATTCTTGAATTTTGTAAACTGCTTAATATTTGCAATCTTGTGCTATATTTAGGCTCCGCATCACCATTAGGTAAAGGAATATTAGGTTCAAAATCGTAGTTTAAGACATTCAAGTTATCCAAATTTTTAGTTTGAGTTGTAGCAGTATAGTCACCAGTAAAAAATCCGCTGTCAGGCGCATTCATTACTGATAATTTTATGGAAGATACTAGTTGTCTTGGATCTGGAATGAGATTCATATTACTTAATTATAAAATACTGAATGATGTATTATCCTTTATTGTGCTGCTTGTTCTGTTGGATATGCTGTTAGCACCTCAGGTCTTGGATATCCTCCTGTTCTGATAAATGTAAATGTATTAGAGGATGGTTTTACGTTTGACGCAATTAGTAATGAATGATATCCTCCAGCAGATATATCAGTTGGATTAACAACAGAACTCAATATTCCTATTACCCCATCATTTAATCCATTCTTTAAATTTTCAGAAAGAGTGTCTGTATATGATGAATCTATGCCAAGTTCTCCAAGGTAGTTTTCTCCATAAGGCCAATAGTAATTTTCTGACAGTGCAAGATAACCAAATCTTCCTACTGATATTTTTTGAAAAGTTTCAGGTGGTATATAATCTGAAGCTAATCCAGGGCTAACTACAAACTGTGGAATCTCATTTACCTCTGAAAAAGCATAACGATAAATTGCTCTGTCATAATAAGGGTCTGTATCAGCCAATATGACTCCCATATTATTTGCATAAGTGGAGATATCATAAGCATAACCCCAACCTCTTAAATTTGTTTTTCCTGTAAACCAGACAATTTGATTATCAGGATCAAACGCCAAACCAGTTACATATCCTACGTTATTTACCAAAGATGATTGAGAAAAATACCCTACTTCAATCTTCAAAGGTGTCATAGCAGTAGTCAGAAATAAATCAGGATTTTGTTGGACATTTATACCTAAAAATCCAATTTCATTTACTAGACCAGTAGGTGAATAATTATGTTTGCCTGCAACCCAAACTTTTTTGGTATCTGTAAACGCAGTGATATATTGATTAGTTGATACATCTAAAAGACTATCATTATTTGAAAAACTTAATGTGCTATTGGTTAAATTTCTTTCCAATAGAACTTGAAAGCCAAATATATTTATTTTTGGTAATGATTGACCAAAAGTGCTAAGAGTGTTATCTCCGCACACAAGTAAAACTTTTTTGTTCAACACAGAATCTTCAACAATTATTGCTGAAGTCTTATCACCAGCAGAAACCTTAACAACTTTAAACTTAGATGCTAAAGGTATTTTAGTAAGAACATTTACCTTAGAAATATTATTCGGCAATCCTAATTGTCCAAAAGTATTGTCTCCAGCGCCATATAAAATACCCTGATCGTCTACAAAAAATGAATGTGTCAATCCAGCATCAATGATTACGTATTTTTTAGTTTCATCAACTAATTCATATCCGTATCTATTTGGTTCATAGTTTCCACTTGCAATTGCTCCATTGATAGCTTGACCAGTCGTAAATAATTTGTTTGCATCTGCTTTTGGCACTGCAGCAACATTTACTGGAATACTCAATCTTCTTCCTAAGTTTGTGGCTAAAGATGATTTAAGGTTTTGTGTATCCGTAACAACTAAAGAAACTGTAAATAGTCCTACAGTGTTAAAAGTGTAAGTTAGTTGTGATGTAGTTCCTACTAAAACACCATCAATATACCACTCAAAAGTAATGTTAGAACCGTCTTCAGGATCGTATGACAAAGTTCCATCAAATGTATAACTATCACCCGATTTCAGCTCGACATTTCCAGTATTACCAGGTTCGTTATTGATGACAGCAACTGGATTTTTATTAGGTGGCGGTGGAGGTGGAGTTCTTACAACAAATATAGTTTTGTTTACTGGGCCACTTTCTAATCCAAAATTATCAAATACACTTAGAGTGACAGTATGATTGCCTTCACTAGTAAATATGTAAGATATATCAGGTGTATTAGAATTTTGATTTATTCCATCTACCAGCCACTTATAACCACTTATAAAATGATTTATATCTGGATCATTACTACCATTTGAAGTAAAAGCAACTGAGGTGTTTATTTCTACTTGTGAAATATCTGGTGGGACAGTGTTTAAGACTGCTATAGGTTTATTGTTTTTGACAATATATGCTAGTGTTGCAGTGTCTGTTCCATCTAAATTATCAATGACCTTGAGAGAAACATTATATGTACCAGGCTGATTGTATCTAGTTACTACTACTTGTTCTACTGATGTCTGACCATTTCCCAAATCCCAAAAATATGCAAGAGGGCCATTTATATTATCTGGATCATAACTGCCAGCACCTGAAAAAGTCACATCTAGAGGCGCAAAGCCTGTATTAGATACCGGGCTTGCACTTATAACTGCAACTGGAGGCTGGTTTTGAGGATTAACTTTGACTGCAATTGTTACAGGATTACTCCAGAAACCATCATTATCTTTTACTCTATGTGTAACTGTGTAAGGTACAAATCTTGGCGTATTAAAAGTATAAGTGAATGATTTGGTAGTTATTGGCGTACTTACAAGCCCTGTGATAGTCCATTCATATTCAACTACTTGCCCATCAACATCAAATCCCAAAGAATCAAATGCAACTGTAAACGGAGCAAATCCAAC
>JACCDP010136417.1_pt1 | contig 10318 bp, 10 predicted proteins | sample 7445841 | NCBI WGS metagenome assembly JACCDP01 (sample SAMN15323441, study PRJNA562643) | freshwater metagenome | isolation source: river surface water | place: USA:Blue River Watershed | collected 2017-08-17
TGTTGAACGGCTGCAGGGCGATAGATATCGGCGGCTACGAGGAGCGGTTTCTTTTTAAGCTTTGACTGCAGGTAGCGTGCAAGCTTGCCTGTACTTGTTGTTTTACCACTCCCCTGTAAACCTACCATCATCACCACGGTTGGGCGATTGGTGGCAAACTGGAGTTCGGTGTTGACGGGGCCCATGAGGCTTTCGAGCTCTTCTTGGCAAATCGCTACGAAGTGATCTGCCGGAGATACCTGCATGCGGCTTGTGCCTTTGCCGGCCTTGAGGTTCACTTCTTGTCCAAGGGCTCGCTCTTGAACTTTTTTCAGAAAGCCTTTGGTCACGCTGTATTCGACATCTGCCTCGAGAAGGCTACTGCGTATAGCATCAATGGCTTCTTTGACATTGGATTCGTTGAGGACGGCTTTGCCTTTGAGTTTCAACTTGGCTTCCCGAAAGCCTTCGCTGAGCACATCTAACATGAGGTACCTCGGTAGAAAGAGCGGGTTGGAGACGAATCCTCGCTAGAGCCAATCCGGCATAGCGGCGGCACAGACCTAAGCAAGCTATGGCTATAGCTTATTTTGCCCTGCCTCGTCAAAAGTGAAATGGGAGTGACCCGTGCTCCGGGCCTGCTTGCTACATGCCGTTGGGGAAGGCTTTGTGATCGATGATCCCACTGACTCGGACTGTTTGTAAAGCTGATGCGTATTGACCCAGCAAGCGTAGTCCGTAGGTCAGGCGCGAGCGCATGTAGGTGTCATCTTCTCCAAGCGGAGCGCCCGGATTAAAGAGCTTTTCGACATCTCGTATGACAAGGTGCTCTGGTATGTAGCAGATACGGTTGTTTTTGTAGGAGGACATGCGAAGTTCGGACACCGGGTAAGAACCACCCCTACTGGAACTTATGGCTACAATGTATCCAGGCTTGTGCCCAAGTTCCTGAGCCGAGCAGAGGAGAAACAGGTTTTTGACAGCAGAGGGAACCATGCCACCCCATTCTGGCACTACGAATATGAAAGCATCTGAGGACTGGAGCTGAGACTTTATGGGATTCCAAAGATTGACCCAGGTTTCTCCATCCGACCAGACACTCTCGTCCCAGAGGGGTAAGGGGTTGTTTGCTAAGTCTAAGAGATAGGTGTCTTTTGCACCAAGAGTATGCAGTTCGTTTTGAATATAACGAGCGATTTTTCCACTTTGGGACGTGGCACGCGAACTGCCGCAAACAATAGTGTATTTCACGAGCAAACTCCTGAACGAGGGCCTTTTTACCAGTTGCGGATTATAGTGTGTGGATGGGCCTTTTTCCAGGAGATGCTGCCTGTAGCGAGGGGAACCAGAGCTTCAGCAGCTGCAGCTTCATCAATGGATAGGCCATTATGTTGAGTAATGGTGTATTGATAGTCTCCCGTTGGTAAACGGAGCTTTTTGGATTGTCTATTGGAGATCTCGAACTCCATCTCGCTAGCTATACTGGAGCGGATGTAAGTGTCGGCGAGTCTTTTATTCTGCAAAAGATCTTCGGACTTTTGACATTGGACTTCGGCAGGACGGGCTCCGGCTGCAAGCTCACTGGCGATCAGCTGTTGATCCAGGCGAGTTGCAAATAGCGGATGCCAGGTGCAAGGGACAGTCAATTGGTTGTTGTCGCTAGTCAACTGAGGGTCGTTTACGGGCTGAAGGGTAATCCAGTAGTCTTTCGCAGCATTTGGGTTAGGGGGAAGAGCTAAGGTAAACACACCTATGTGGCTAGCGTCTTCGATACGTCGGGAGAGAGTCTCAATTTCACGGACTGCAAGTTCGAGGCCCGTAAGGGCCATGTCTCTATCGAGAGCAGCTTGTCCACAGACCTTGTCCTGCCAGAGCTTGGATTGAAAACTGAGGGGAAGCTCATTCGGCAAGGAATAGGAGGCGATGCGGCAAAAACGACGTGTGTCCCGAATACTTCTATCGCTCTCAATCGCGCCGAGAAACTGCTGTGCAAGAGTAAGTCGGCGGATGAGGAGGTAAGGTTGGTGATTCCACTTAGTCGAAACGTTGCGCTTGCTCTCCTCGAGGGAGTTCATTAGCTCTTTGAGGCTATGATGTTTGAGATTACAGAAGAGACCCTTGTCTCCTTGTTTGGTCTCAAACTCACAGTCGGGAGCTATAAGCTGCAAGGGTTCTAGGAGGGCATCGGTCTCGGCGTTTTGAATATTGAGAGTGATGCTCGCTTCGCCCTTGGCACGTTTGCAGAGCTGTGCTGCCTGTAATTGAGTCTTTGGGCGGGTTAATTGGACAAGAAAAGTTTGGCTCCATACGCGCGCTGACAAAGGGCCTGTCTGTTTGAGGTAAGGCCCAAAGTCTACATCGAAGCGTGAGTCGCCGAGCGAGCTGTCGACAAAAAAAGCCCAACGTGAAGGGACTTCGTCTATGCAGCTGCCCCGATCAAATTCGCCAATATAGCTAGGTGAGTTCTGACCTGCTTGCAGGTAGACCTTAACGCTCGAAGAAAAGTCGGGAGCTTGCGCTCGCAAACTGGTCCCTTGAGGTTCTCCCATGTTTTGACATGAAAGTGTGCCTAGAATCGTAAAGACTCCAAGGCAACCAAGGGTGTTAAAAGATCGAAACTTTCTGAACGGCGAGATCCACTGTTTCATTGAAACCACCCAAGGACGGATTAGAGGACTCTACGGACCACGAAAGCGGCTGGCATAGTTGCAGGACTTTTCGTGAGATAACGATGCCATCCTCGTTTTCGGTGACCAAGTGGATGTCTTTGGGGCCGAACTTGCGGCTGGTTTGATTTTTAGCCCAAAGGTACAGGGAGGGTTGTGTGACAAACTCGCGACTAAGTCGGATCGTCTCAAAAGACGAGCGCGCCGAAACAGGGAAACCATCACGAGCAAACTTTTCGAGCCCTTCGATTGTATCGAAAGGACCGTAGTCGATACCCTCAATTTCCACGTAAGTTGTCAGGGAATTGGGTTTGAGTGCAGCTTTGATGCTGTTACCAAGGCAAAACAAACCTATCAAAAGGCCTGTCAGGGCGAATATTCTTTTCATGAGCGTCGAGTAGCGTCTCATGGGACTCCTAGTGTGCCGGTCGAATCGAAGGCAATTCAGTCTTATCTTAGCATAGTTAGCTGGGCTTTCCTACCTAAGTGGCGTAAAGAGGCTGAAATTTAAGCAGACCGGCACGGAACCCTAGTCGTCGCAAAAAACAGACAGTGAACCGCTTTTCCTACCTAGCTCAGAGCTGATAGGCAATCGCATCAATTTCGACAGAAGCACCACGGGGCAGCTTGGCAACCTGAACGGTAGCTCGAGCTGGATACGGCTTGCTCAGATAACTCGCGTAAACCTCATTTACTTTGGCGAAGTTTTCAAGATTCTGCAAATAAATTGTAGTACGAACCACAGCATTTAAATCGCTGCCGGCTGCCTGGAGGACAGCGCGCAGATTTTTCATGACCTGATGGGTTTCAGCTTCGACGCTTGTCGTCACTAATTCGCCGGTTTTTGGATCGAGGGGAATTTGACCTGAACAGTAAACAGTACCGCTATGGATTATGGCTTGAGAGTAAGGACCGATCGCCGCTGGGGCTTCGGTCGTCGATACTTCCGTTGTACGAGACATAAGGTGTTCCTCTTAGTGTAAAGTTTGGCTTTGGTAAACCTGACGTAAGTCAGCTACTATCGCCGCTTGGGCGCCAGGGCTAGATTCGGCGAGACGAATCATCTGCTCTGCTTGCTCTGCTTGGTCCAAAGCGAGATAGGCCTGGGCAGCGTGTACGTAGAGCTTCCAGTGAACAGGCTTCTTTTCCATATGCTCGAGGCGCCAAACAAGCTGGGGGATTTTCTCAAATTGTTGGGCAAGACCTAGAGCTGCCGTGTATTCAATAAGGAATTCATCGTCGCGTATCCCTTGAGTATAGGCTTCTTCAAGGAGCTGGGCCTTGAGAAGCTTATCGTTGCTATCAAGAAGTTCTGCCGCAAGGGAATAGCCAGCATAGGCGTTGTATTGCTCGGCTTTTGCTTTGATGCGACTGCCAGCAGTTTCACGATTGTCGATGAGATAGAGCGATGCCAAAAGTTCCCAAAGTCGACCATTGTTGGCATCGAGCTGCAAACCAGCCTCGGTCCACTGCAGGGCTTCTTGGTCTTGCTCGAGAGCATAATGGATGGCAGCGAGATTGACGAGGGGAGCAGCTTCCATTGGAGCCAGAGCATGTGCTTGGCGCAAAATAGTCACAGCTTCGTCAAGTTCGCTTTCCATCATCAGGGCCGAACCAAGCGAGAGGCAGGCCCTGAAGTCGCCATCAATGGCGAATTGCGGATAGCTGTCAGCAAGTTTTATAGCTACCTGCGAAAGTCCCATAGCTGTTAATTCCTCGAGCAGGTCGACAAACTCAGCCTGATCTGCAGGCGATCGCTGTCCCACGAGAGCGAGGAGTTCGGAACGGAACAGACTCATTTCCTCTTCGCTAGAGTGCGAGGATTGATGTCCTGTGTATTCGTCCTCAGTGATACCGAGATATCGTCTGAGTTGGGGGCCCATAGGATAGTGAGCCCAGCTTTGAGTATCTACGGAAGAGAGCATAACGAACTTACTCCAAGGTCATTTTTTGCACGCGGATGTGCAGATTCCGTAATTCGTCGGGACCGACTTCACTCGGAGCTTCTGTCATCATACAAGTTGCTTTGTTGGTTTTTGGGAAAGGAATAACGTCTCGGATCGAATCGCATCCCGTCAGCAACATCACCAGGCGGTCCAGTCCAAAGGCCATGCCACCGTGTGGGGGAGCTCCAAAGCGTAAGGCTTCGAGGAGGAATCCGAATTTGTACTGGGCCTCTTCGGGAGTCAGGCCGATCGTTTTAAAGATACGAGACTGTAGCTCTTGATCGTGAATACGAATCGATCCACCTGCGACTTCGTTGCCATTGAGGACGAGGTCGTATGCTTTGGCTTTGATTTTCTCAGGAGCGCTTTCGAGTAAATGCACGTCTTCATCCCGCGGAGAGGTGAAGGGATGGTGACATGCTATGAGGCGCCCACTCTCTGGATCACGCTCGAACGATGGAAAGTCGAGAACCCAAAGAAAGTTGAAAGTCTGCGGGTCGGTCAGCTTTAGGCGGCGCCCGAGGTCGAGGCGGACGGCGCAGAGGGCTGCTTTGGTTACGCGATAGTCGCCTGCTCCGAAGAGCAGAAGGTCACCAGGCTTCGCGCCTAGTTTGGTGTTCACAGCCGTCACCACCGCGTCACCCAAGAATTTGGCAATAGGAGATTGCCAGCTTTCTTGTCCCTGACCTTCTTTGACTTTGGCCCAGGCAAGCCCGCCAGAACCGTATTGCTTAGCTAGCTCCCCAAGTTCGTCGAGATCTTTACGGCTAAAGCCTTCGGCTTGTCCTGGAACGCAGATAGCATTGACGATTCCACCCGTGCTCAGTGCTTGAGCAAAGACTTTAAATTCAGTGCTAGAGACTTCTTTGGCGATATTGTGCAGCTTGAGGTCGAAACGAGTAGCAGGTTTATCGCAGCCATAAAAATCCATCGCATCGTCGTAACTCATGCGAGGGAGTGGAAGAGATACAGCCTTACCGGTACACTTTTCCCAAGCTCGGGCGATGACACGCTCCATGGTACTAAGAACTTGCTCGCGATCGACGAAGGACATCTCGAGATCGATCTGGGAAAACTCAGGCTGACGGTCGGCACGCAAGTCTTCGTCACGGAAACACTTCACGACCTGGTAATAGCGATCGAAACCTGACACCATGAGGACTTGTTTAAAAAGCTGTGGACTTTGCGGCAAGGCATAGAACTTACCCGCATGTACACGTGAGGGTACAAGAAATTCTCGTGCCCCTTCAGGAGTGGATTTGTAAAGGTAAGGTGTCTCGATGTCGAGAAAGTTTTCGTCTTCGAGAGCGCGACGCATTTCTCGAACGAACTGTATACGTTTGAGGATGTTACTTTTAAGATTTGGTCGGCGTAAATCTAGGTAACGATATTTGAGACGGGTTGTCTCGTTTGCTTCTGTTTGCTCAGTAATTTGAAAGGGCAAGGGTTCGCTGCCGTTTAAAAGTTTCGCCTCCGCGGCTACGACTTCGATTGCGCCCGATGGAACTTTTGTGTTGATCATACCTTCGGGGCGCTTGCGAACAGTTCCCTTCACAGCGAGAACAAACTCATTACGAATTTTATCGCCAATTTCGAGCAGGTTTTTCGATTGCGAGGGATCAAATACGACCTGAGTGATACCAAAGCGATCTCTGAGGTCGATAAAGATCAGTTGCCCGTGATCTCGACGTGTTTGCACCCAACCCATAAGGGTGACGTGTTTGCCTTCATCTTTAGCTGAAAGTTCGCCCAGGTTGTGTGACCGCTGCCATCCGTCTAACTGTGTGCTCATGTGCTTGCTCTCAAGGGTTGGATTAAACGAGCCTTCTGACAGAAGTATTCTTGGCACTCCTGAAAAGACTCGAAATCCCGCTGGTTCGTCGCCGATCCTCGCGGGATATGGTCTTCGATGTAGCGCGCTTAATTTAGCACTGCTGGACAAGGGGAGCTATTAGCCAAATCGGCCGACTATGTAGTCTTTGGTAAGCTTTTCCGACGGCTGTGAGAAGATTTTTGATGTCTGATCGTATTCGATGAGGTCGCCGTTGTACATAAAGGCGGTGTGTTCCGACACGCGTGCTGCTTGCTGCATGTTGTGCGTCACAATAACGATAGTGAAGTGTTCGCGTAGCTCGTGAATCAGGTCTTCGATAGCTAAAGTAGATTGTGGATCAAGAGCTGAGCAAGGTTCATCCATCAGAATCACTTCGGGATCCATAGCGATCGCGCGAGCGATGCAAAGTCGCTGTTGTTGTCCCCCGGAAAGGGCAAGACCGCTATCATTGAGCTTGTCTTTCACTTCGTCCCAAAGTGCTGCTTTGCGTAGGCAGCGCTCGACGAGCTCGTCAAGGTCGCCTTGGTAACCATTGATCTTGGGTCCCCAACTTATATTCTTGGCTATAGAACATGTGAAGGGGTTGGGTTTTTGAAAGACCATTCCTACACGGCGACGAAATTCAGTCACGTCTGTACGAGAGCGATAGATGTCGCTCCCTTCAAACAAGACTTCACCTTCGTAGTGGAAGCTATCGATAAAGTCGTTCATTCGGTTAAAGGTGCGAAGGAGAGTGCTCTTGCCGCATCCAGAAGGACCGATAAGCGCTGTAACAGTGCGCTTAGGAACTTTGATGCTAACATTGCGAACGACCTTCTTTTGGCCGTAATAGATATTCAAGTTGCGAGTTTCAAGAATTGCGCTGCCGTGGGTTTTGATCATGATTTCTTTGCTCCCCATTTCGAGCGGAGGATGATAGCGGCCGAGTTACAGATCACTAGAAATCCGAGAAGGACTATAATCCCAGCAGCGGCTAGGTCGTGGAACTGCTGTTGTGGACGCGAGGTCCAGTTGTAAATTTGGATGGGCATGGCGGTGAAGCTATCGAACAGAGACTCTGGTACAAACGCAACGTAAGTCAATGCACCTAGCATAATGAGAGGTGCTGCTTCCCCCATCGCACGTGCCATCGCGAGAATCACGCCGGTGGCAATTCCTGGGGTAGCTGCTGGCAAAACATGATCTCTTACAGTTTGCCAACGAGTTGCTCCGAGAGCAAAAGCACCCATGCGAATGGAATCAGGAACGCTCTTGAGAGCTTCGCGAGCTGCGATGATGATGACGGGCATCACCAATAAACTCAGAGTGAGTGCACCGGCAATCACGGATCGTCCCATGGCCAGAAATCGGACGAAAATACCAAGACCGAGCATCCCGTAAATGATGGACGGCACGCCTGCCAGGGTTGCGATACTCAGTTCTATCCAGGACTGAAGGCGCCCCTTACCAGCCATTTCTTGGAGGTAAACAGCAGAGCTGACACCGAGAAGTACTGAAAAGATGAGGGTAAGGCCTCCCAGCCACACACTGCCGTAGATAGCTGACTTAAAGCCCGCCTTGCTCGCAAAGCGAGAGGGGAAATTCGTAAAGAAATCGGTTGTCAGATAGGGATAGCCGTCGTGCAGCACACTTGCCAAGAGGTAAAGAAGTATACCGAGGGCAAGGAGAGTAGCTGCGAAGATGACTTTCGTGATGAGCTGCTCTTTGAATCGCCGACGCTTTGCATTGACAGCGAAGACGCTGCGAGTTTGATCTCGAGTCTGCATTTCCTCAACCTCAGCAGTAATAAGGCTTGTACTGGGACGGCTCAGGGTCTGATCTAGATCGATGCGATTCATTCGTATTTCCTCGCATAGCGCTTGACGATGAACTGAGACAGTAAATTCATAGCGAGAGTCATGAGGAAGAGAACTAATCCCACTGCAAAAATCGATTGGTATTCGATAGTGCCATGAGCCACATCACCCATACTCACCTGAGCAATGTAGGAGGTCATAGCTTGGACACCGACAAAGGGATTCATGGTAATCTGAGGTGTTGCGCCAGCTGCCAAGGTCACGGCCATGGTCTCGCCGATAGCTCTGGAGAAAGCAAGGATAAATGATGCCAGAATACCGCTGAGGGCGGATGGCAAAACGATCTGCAGGATGACCTCTGACTTCCTCGCGCCAAGCGCGTAAGCACCGTCGCGGAGTGTTTTGGGAATTGCCCGGATAGAATCGTCACAGATCGAAGCGATCGTTGGTAAAACCATGATAGCAACGACGATCGACGCACTCGCGGCATTAAAAACTTCGGTATCAGGATATAAAGTTTGGAGCACCGGCGTGATTTTCGTGAGGGCAAAGTACCCGTAGACCACCGAGGGTATCCCGGCCAGAATTTCGAGGGTTGGTTTGAGAATTTTTTGCCACCAGCCCTGTGCGTACTCGGCGGTGTAGACGGCGATAGCAAGGCCGACTGGGAGAGCGACGATAAGCGCGCCGAGGGAGATGAGCAAAGTACCACATATAAGTGGAAGAACGCCAAAACGTCTCGGCTCGAAGAGAGGGGCCCACTCTGTGCCGAGTATAAACTCCGGGATGGAGACGACGGAAAAGAAGGAAAAAGACTCGTTGAGAAGGATAAATATGATGCCAAGCGTGGTCAGTACGGAAACCAAAGCGCAAAACAGCAAGCACCTGAGAACGGTACGTTCACGCCATTGCTGCCAAGCACTAACTCCTGCCCATCTCTGGCTTGAGCTCATACTTTCCTTCCCTCAGATCCGCTGATATAGAGGTTGATCTCTTTTGCGCATTTGTGGCGCAGCCTTAGAACTAAAATATCGGAGCCCTTTGAAGCGGCTCCGATTTACATCACAAACTAGGTCAAGATCAATGGCTTTGCTTTGCGCCAGTCAGTGCTGCTTGAAATTTCTTTTGGGCGTCAGTGTAGACAGCCTCTTTCAAAGGAACATACCCAACTTCTTTAGACAGCTTGGCAGCGTTTTTCAACATGAACTCAACGAAAGCCTTAACTTCCGGCTTTTGTGCAGACTTCTTATTGACATAGACGAGGAGGGGGCGAGCGAGTGAGTAAGTGCCTTTTTCGATAGTCTCAGCAGTTGGCTCGACAGCAACCTTGTCCTTGCCAACGATAGGAAGGTCACGGAGTGCATTTTTGTTTTCGACAAAGTAGGCAAAACCGAAGTAGCCGAGAGCATTTTTGTCTTTGCTTACACCTGTCACTATGACGTTGTCGTCTTCGCTCGCAACGTAGTCGTTACGAGAGAGGCGAGCGGTACCCATGACGTGCTCGGTGAAAAAGTCAAAAGTTCCTGAGTCAGAGCCTGGACCGTAGAGCTTGACGGGCTCAGCTGGCCAGCTGGCGTCGAGATCCTTCCAAGTTTTGACCTTGCTGCCTGGTTCCCAAAGAGCTTTGAGTTGATCGAGGCTAAGGTTTTTGACAAAGCTGTTGGACTTGTTCACAACGACAGCGATACCGTCATTTGCAATGGGAAGCTCGACGTAGTCGATCTTGTTGGAGGCTGCTTTTTTAGACTCTTCGTCTTTGATCTTTCGCGACGCGTTGCTGATGTCGATTTCGCCTGCTACGAATTTTTTGAATCCACCGCCAGTTCCAGAAAGGCCGACTGTAACGCGAACGTTAGGGTATTCTTTTTGAAATTCTTCGGCAGCGGCCTCTGCAATTGGAAACACTGTGCTAGATCCGTCGAGCTTGACTTCACCTTTCAGATTCTTATCGACACCCCAAGCCAGTGGTGCCGTCGAAAGTGCGAGAACGCCAAGAAGAATGTTACGTACTTTCATAGAAACTCCCAAGAAGTGTTAAATCGCCCTGGAATGGGCACTCAGTAGTCGCCTTTGTCCTACAAGCAGACTGTAAAGAAA
>JACCDP011416273.1_pt1 | contig 10318 bp, 12 predicted proteins | sample 7445841 | NCBI WGS metagenome assembly JACCDP01 (sample SAMN15323441, study PRJNA562643) | freshwater metagenome | isolation source: river surface water | place: USA:Blue River Watershed | collected 2017-08-17
CACCTCCTTGGATTACCGTTTTATATTTTTGAGTTGTAGATCCAAGAGATTCTTTATATCAAGATCCTCGGCAACATGATTAAGCCCCCGTGGCCGTTGCTGTCTATGGTTCTAAAACACTCAAACAAAGGGAAGAAAGAGACTAGCGACCTTCAAACGTAAACTTGATACCAGGACCCATGGTCGTATGAATCGCGGCCGCCTTGAAGAAATTACCTTTAACAGAAGCAGGACGAGATTTGACAATTGCATCTGTGAGGGCGCGTAAATTTTCAGCGAGTTGTTTTTCCGAGAAACTGACGCGACCAATTGATACTGCAACATTCGCTTCTTTATCTAAACGGAATTCAACTTTACCAGCTTTGATATCTTTGATGGCTTTGCCGATATCAACGGCAACAGTTCCAGTCTTGGGATTTGGCATGAGACCTTTCGGACCTAATACTTTACCTAATTTACCAATTTCACCCATCATTTCTGGGGTGGCAACGATAACATCAAAATCAAACCAATTTTCTTTATTAATTTTTTCAAGGAGTTCTTTGCCACCAACAAAATCTGCTCCAGCAGCTTTTGCATCGGCTGTCTTGCTTAAGGTTACTGCAAGCACTTTTTTAGTTTTACCGTTGCCATGTGGCAGGACAATCGTGCCACGAATTTGTTGATCAGCTTGGGTGGTATCGACGTTGAGACGGTAGGAAACATCCACGGTTGCGTCAAATTTAACCGTTGAGGTTTTTTTCACGAGAGCGCTTGCTTCTTCGATCGTATAGAGTTTGTTAATATCAACGAGTTTTAAAGCAGCCTCATATTTCTTTCCGCGTTTCATATTTGTTTATTCTTTCTGTGGTGTTAACGAGCAAGGCTCTTCCACTTACTTCTTTTCTTCTTCGACAGTAATACCCATATTACGGGCAGAACCTTCGACAATCTTCATCGCAGCTTCGATATCATAGGCATTTAAGTCAGGTAGTTTGTATTCTGCAATTTTCTTTAATGCAGCGCGTGAAATTTTGCCAACTTTGGTGGTTTTTGCATTGCTAGAACCACTTTCCACACCTGCGGCCTTTTTGATTAAACCAGCAACAGGAGAAGTCTTGATGACAAATTCGAATGATTTGTCTTCAAAAGCAGTAATAATAACAGGAATGATTTCCCCTTTTTTATCAGCAGTTTTTGCATTAAAATCTGTGCAAAACTTCGGCATGACAATCCCAGCCGATGCGAGTTTTGGTCCTGGTTTTGCTTCGCCACCAGGTAATTCCATTTTGACGACTTTTGCGATTCGTTTAGCCACGTGACAATCCTCCTTATGGATGTTTTTGTTCGTGCGGTGGTCGACGGATGAATCAGTCCTTCCACGCAGCGTTAATCATGGACCAAAAGTCCATGCTCGAGAATTATAAAGCGAAAATCTTTAAAATGCAAGAAAAAACACAATCTTTTTATTAGATTTTTTACAACCATAGACAATTTGAGAAGTTAGTCCTATAATCTCTCTCGTACCGGATAATCCTATGAATTTTTTTACGAAAAAACCTTATTACGCGATTTTATTTAGTTATCTCGTCGCCATCGTGATTGGGGCGCTTATTTTAACCTTACCGATTGCCCACGAAAATGGTCAATGGGGCAACCTAATCAATAGTTTTTTTATGGCAACATCTGCTGTAGCGGTTACAGGCTTATCCGTTTATGCCGATATTAGTATTCAATTTTCCACTTTTGGTGAGATCGTCTTGATGATCTTGATGGTTTTAGGTGGTCTAGGTATTATTACCATTTTTAGCTTTTTTACCATCATTTTAGGTAAAAAAATAGGGATTATGGAACGATACCTGCTGAAGCAAGCCCTTAACTTAACCACAATGAGCGGGGCGCTAAGATTCGTTCAAAGAGTGGTATTAATTGCCTTTGTTTTCATTTTCATCGGTGCCGCGCTTTATGCCATTGTCATGGTCCCTATCTATGGTTGGGAAGAAGGAATATTTCAATCCATCTTTTTAGCCATCTCTTCTTTTAACAACGCTGGACTTGATCTGCTTGGGAGTAATAGTTTGATTAATTTTGAAGGCAATGCCTTGGTTCAAATTGTCACGATGATTTTAATTATTTCAGGGGGGTTAGGGTTTTTAGTCTGGATAGAGTTATTTAAATTTAGATTTCAACTTGCTAAGGTTTCAACCTTTGCAAAAGTGGTATTAATCATGAGTGCAATCCTCATTGTGATTGGAACACTCGCATTATTCCTCACCGAATATAGCACTGGCGAAGTATTAAGACTCGATTTAGCCTTGTTTACCTCAATTTCATCAAGAACAGCAGGTCTCACTATCGTGAGTATTCGCGACTTAACCAATGCTAGCAAATTTGTGATTATGGTGTTGATGTTTATTGGTGCGAATCCTATTTCAACCGGAGGCGGGATTAAAACCACCACTACCTTTATTGTCTTTCTTGCCATTTGGGCACTGATCACCGGGAAAAAAGTTCACGCGTTTAAACGAACCTTCTCCATAGAATCGATTCTCAAATCCATGGCCTTAGTTGTTATCTCTATAGTGTTTGTGCTCTTTACCGTCATGACAATTGAATATATCGAACAATTTAATAACACATATCCCCAAGGGTTAAAAACTGGAACGGCATTATTATTTGAAGTTGTGTCTGCTTTTGGTACGGTTGGTTTTTCAGAAGGCGTGACCCCTTATCTTGCAGATCCTTCAAAAGTCATTATCATGGTGGTAATGTTACTCGGTCGAATCGGTCCAATTTCCGCTATTTCTGTTTTTTCAGATAAACTTTCATGGACGGAACAAAGCGAAGTCCAATATATGGAAGCTACTGTGCCCATTGGGTAGGAGGATAATTTATGGCGAGAGAAAAATCATTTGCCGTCATCGGTCTAGGTCAATATGGTTTAAGTATTGCCAACGCTTTGATTGAAAATAATCAACAAGTGATTGGTATTGATCGTGACGAAGCCCGAGTGAAGATGCTGGAAAAAAAGACGGCATCCGTCTTTAAAGCAGATTGCACGAATCGTGATAGTTTAAAAGAGGTGGGTGTCCAAAATGTTGATGTGGCAATCGTAACCTTTGGTGATAATTTACATGATGCGATTATTACCACAGCCTTATTGTCTGACTTAAAAATTAAGCATATTGTGGTTCGCGTTGATAATGAAGAATATGCCCCAATCTTAACCAAGATTGGCGCTCATGAAATTATTCACCCCACCGAAGATGCTGGATATTCACTTGCCTTTAAACTTTCAGGTAGTAATTTAAGTCAATATTTTGCCTTTGATCGTTATTATTCGGTTTCTTCATTAACGATTCCAGTCAATTTTAAAACCAAAAAATTAATCGAACTTGACTGGCGAAATAAATTTAATATCAACATTGTTCTGATTAAAAAGACCGAAGGTAAAACCAAACCAGAAGACTTAGAAGAAATTATTCCGCAAATACCTAAAGCCCAAGAATTAGTGGAGCCAAAAGATATCATCTACGTCATCGGTAGAAATAAAGATATCATCACTTTCTCAAACTCGCTTAATAAATAAAGACAATTAAAAAGTTTGGATCACGCCAAACTTTTTTTTACTATATTAAAATTTTGAATCTTAAATTTTTTCTATTTCGGAGAAATCGACTTCTACAGACGTTGAGCGACCAAAGAAAACCGTTTCCACTTTGACCAGACCTGAAGCTTTATCAATCGTGACAATCTTACCTTCAGTACCTTCAAGTGGGCCATGAATCACTTTGACATGGTCACCGACAGCATAACGGTCGTACATACCAGCATCGACCATGCCCATTCTCTTGAGAATCGGTTCCATTTGTTCGGGTGTCACAGGGATGGGTTTGGTCCCACCACCAGATGAACCAACGAACCCGGTCACGCCTGGGGTATTACGTACCACATACCAGGAATCATCGGTCATGATCATTTCAATAAAGACATAACCTGGATAAGCATTTCGCATTTTCTTCTTGCCCGTTGGCGCACCATTTTTAAAGACGGCTTCTTCTTGTTCGACAACAAGAATTCTAAAAATATAATTTTCCATCGTCATCGAATTGACGCGACGACGTAAGTTATCGGCAACTTTATTTTCGTGGCTTGCATAAGCACTCACGACATACCATTGTTTATCACCATTAACGGGTGTTGGTACGGTTGGTTGAATGGGATTTGGATTTTCCATGATTTTAACTTCCTATCTTAAGGTTTCAAAAGCACTACGAATTTGACCAAGTAATTCTGCAACTGCTAAATCTTCAAGGGTTAAGGCTAGCGCTGAAAAAACCGTAATCACAATCACGACAATAATTGAGGAAATTAACGCATCTGATTTAGGCCAACGTACACGTTTTGATTCCCGTGTCACTTCTTGAAAGAATTTTTTTAGATTCATCTTGACACCTATTTACTTTCTTGGTGAAGGGTTGCACGGTTGCAAGTGGGACAATGTTTTTTTAATGTCAAACGTTGCTCGGCGACACCTTGACCTTTACTTGATGTTTGATAATTCCGAGAGAGACACACTGTGCAGATTAAAATAATTTTTTTTCTCATTCGGGATTTCCTATTTACATCTAAGCTTGTAAAGAATATAACAAGCTTACCAGATAAAGTCAATCTTTCAAGTTATGGATTGCGATATTTTTCAAGGATACGTTTGGCAATTTTTGAGATTTGGCGATAATGATCGTTCATGATTTTAGCAATTTCTGTATAGCTATACCCTAACTTTAAATAGGCAATAATCGCCTTCTCTTTTGGTGTTAACGATCCATTTTCAGATTCCAACAACTGATAAAAAGGATCGGTAAACGGTTGATAGATTTTTGCATCATCCTCGCCAATCATTTCACTCAACGAAGAGCCTTCCTCCATTTCATAATCAAAAGAAATCGCGTGATTAATCGGCGCGTGTTGCTCAGAACTAAAGCGTTTTAATTCATTGATGAGTTCCCGTTGTAATAAAAAATGATAATAGGCATCAAAATTATTTTTCTTTGGATGATAAGCGTCAATCGCTAATAGCAACGTTTGAATGGCCACAAGCTTCAAATCATCATAATCGACGCCACAATATCGATGCATATACATGAGTTTATGAATAAGGCGATCCTGTTTGGGTTGCATTTTATCTAAAAGAATTTGAAAGGCTTCGCGTTGTTGACTGCGAATTAAAAAAATCAATTCATCATCCGAAAGTGTCGACATGCATTCACTATTTTGTAAGAGGAAAACGTTGACGATAAACTTCACTGAGCATAATCGCAACACTGGTAGCAGCATTAAAGGAATTTAAATGTTGAATCGGAATTTTTACTTTAAAATCAGCATGTTCTAATACCAGTCTTGAAATTCCTTCACCTTCATTACCGATAATCAATCCTAGGGGTCCTCGATAATCGACACTTCGATAATCTTGGGCTCCCGCTAAAGCCGTTGCCACTAGCCAAAAGCGATGGTCTTTCAGGGTGATAATGGTTTGGGATAAGTTCGTGACTTGGATAATCGGCAAATAATCCAATGCGCCGCTGGCAATTTTTGCCACGGTGGCATTAACCTCAACCTGTCTATCTTTTTTGATAATTAAGCCATGCACACCAAAACCCACTGCCGTGCGAATCATCGACCCCAAATTGAGTGGATCTTCAATACCATCAAGTAAAATCAATAATGGATTAGCAACGCTGGCGATGGTTTTTAAAAACGAATTTAAATCGGTATAAGCAAAAGGCATGACACTAGCGACAATACCTTGGTGATGCGTGGATTGCACCAGAGACGTCAACCGAGATTCCTCTACCCTTTCTACGGAAATTTGTTTGGATTCAATCAAGGAAAGTAACGTCGCATCTTTAAAATGCGATAGTAAAAATATTTTTTTCACTTTTCCAGACCGAATACTTGCTTCTACAGCATGTTTTCCGTAGCGATATTGTTCCATGTTTATATGCAGAACCTATCCAATATTTGTCTCAAATTATTCTAGATGAAAAGAAGTGGTCATTTCCACAGGATTGATTCGAAGTTTTAAATCCTCCACCAACATTAATTCCGTTGCATGATTGATTTGGCCATACGTTACAGTGATGCGAAGCACTTTATTACCTTGAAAGGTAGTGATTTGAGAATCGATATTGCGAATCGCCGCTCTTACTTCTTTTGCAGATTCATGAATATTTTTAAGCACAGGTTGATTATCCTTTACCAGTATGGTTATTTTTGGGGCTTTGCGATTGATGAAAGTTTCAAATTTTCTTAACATCGTTAAGGTAAATAATCCAACTAAAGAACCGGTGGTTGCAAGTAAGAATTGCCCTGCTCCTGCTGCTAATCCAATCGCCATCGCTAACCATAAGGTCGTCGCAGTGGTTAAACCTTTAATATCAAAACCATTTTGAATAATCGTACCGGCACCGATAAAACCTACACCCGTAATCACTTGGGCCGCCAGTCTAGCAGGATCGCGATCTAAATTAAAATCCCCGAATCCATAAATGGATAAAAGCATGATCAGTGATGAACCTAAAGCGACTAAAATATGCGTTCTTAAACCGGCTGAGTGACCATGATATTCTCGTTCATAACCAATTAAACCCGCAAGCAAAGTCGCCATCATTAACGACAATAAACTTAATAAAAAATTTCCAAATGGAGGTATCAGTTGGTTTAAAAAATCAACAAGTAATTGATCGATGGTCGTAGCAGTTAATAGGTTCATAAAAACTCCTTGAAATTTTTAAAAGAGAATATTTCGCTGATGAAGGATTTTTCTTATCTCATCCGATCGCCCAAAGTTTTGATTGGATTTGGCTTGTAAATAATCCTTGTATAACTGGTGATCTTCAGTTGTTAAAATCGGAAATTCAATCGCTAATCCAAGTATAGACAACATTGCTTGAATTGTAAAGAAACGGTTAAGAAGTATGTCGAGGGGTGGATGGGATTGCCTCAATAAACCATTCGCTTCTTTTAAGTATTGATGAATTATCGTTAAGGCATTGGAAGTATTAATATCATCCGCTAAAGTTGCTAAAAAAGACGCCGGTGGCGTGGCTTTTTGATTGTTGATGCTAGCGCCTTGAAGTTGAATATAGGAGGCAATTTGAGCCACACCTATTTGGATTTTCTTTAGCTCTTGTTGAGCATTATCAATAATCAATGGCGAAATGTTTACTGGCATTCGATAATGGGTTGCCAGTAAAACATACCGTAATAAAGGTCCTGAATAAGTTGATAAAAAATCTTTAGCAAGGAAAATATTGCCAGTAGATTTACTCATCTTTTCTGCATTTAAATTGATGAAGCCATTATGTAACCAGTAGTTCGCTAAGCGAGATTGATATGCCACTTGCGCTTGAGCCATTTCATTTTCATGATGGGGGAATTTTAAATCAAAACCACCGCCATGAATATCAATCAGGGTTTGCTTGAAGGTTTCTTTAATCATGACCACACATTCAGTGTGCCATCCAGGTCGCCCTTCGCCAAATGGAGCTGAAAATTTAATCCCTTGGGTGGTATGTTTCCATAAGACAAAATCAAAAGGGTTTTCTTTATCTGGATTCACTTCTACTCTTGCCCCAATTTTATTTTCATGAATATCAACATGCGAGAGTTGACCATAATTTTTAACTTTATTAACGCGAAAAAAAACATCTCCAGAAGGGGTTTTGTAGGCAAAGCCATCTTTGATTAACTTACCAATAAAGGTAATCATTGCCTGGAGGTGTTCGGTGACGGTGGGTGTTTGATTAGGAAGTAGGGCATTCATTTTTGCAACATCTTCCTGATAAGCTTGAATATAACGCTTTGCAATCGTCGCCTCATCTACTTTTTCTTTTTGGGCTTTTTCAATAATCCGATCATCAATGTCCGTGTAATTTGAAACATGATGAACTTGATAACCAAGGGCGATGAATAATTTTTTTAATACATCAAAAACAACCAATGGACGAAGGTTTCCTATGTGCACATAGTCGTAGACGGTTGGTCCACAAACATACATCGTCACCTTCCCAGGTTGAATCGGTTTAAACGTTTCTAAACGGTCATGAAGTCCATTAAAAAGTTTGATTTCCATAGCTTTATGTCACGATGATTGATGGATTTAACCAACGTTGAATATAGGCACCTATATCAAACTTGCGTTTAAGCCCGGCTGCGTTCATATAGCGAATCATCCCAAAAATTGGCCTTTCTTGCCAAGGGCGATCATGAACACCGCCGATAGCCCAAGCTGTACCTGTGTAACCATTCGGATCACGACCATCTAATTCAAATTGGTCATTAAGTTGGTTAGCAATATGAAGTGCTTCTTCAGGCGATGCAGTCCATTCTAAAATTTTCTTAGCCCAGTACATACGCATATATCCATGCATATAGCCTGTTTTTACCATTTGCATTTGCGCAGCATTCCAAGCATCATCATGGGTTTGAGCTTGGGTCAGTTGGTCAAGGGAATAAAGATATTCTCGTCGATCCTTTCGATGCAGATTTAAGGTTTTTTTCGCCCAGTCCGGAAAGCCATTAAAGGAATCGTATTCAGGATTGTAGAAACAAAAATTATCAGCAAGTTCTTTTCTTACAATCATTTCCTCTAAAAATGAATCATGTTGACCACCGGTCGCTCTTACTGCTAAAGCCACGGTTTGGCTACTCAAATGCCCAAAATGGAAATATGAAGAAAGACGACTAGTGGCTTCGAGATTCGGATCATTTCGGTTTTCATATTGGTTTAATCGCAAAGTGATAAATTGACGGAGCGCAAGTTTGGGATTGATTTCTTCATGGATATGATTTAAAAAAGACTCATCATGTGGACCTTTATATTGAAAAGGGGCGGTAGCAATCCATTTAGGAAATGCATGTAAATAAGTTGGCAATAATTTATGAATTTTAGGGCGAAGAGTATACGCACCCCATTCTTGTTTTTGACTGGCAACATGAATAGGAATAATATTGTGGCCATCAACTTCAACCATCTTCACTGGGATAGACTGGGCAAGAGTTTCTCTTAATCGTCTCATATCTTTTAATGGTGAAAAATCTGTCACAAACAAACCAGCTTTTACCGTGTTTAAAAATGTTTGAATCGACTTAACTGTTGGACCATGAAGAATGTAAAAAGGTAATCCTTTATTTTTGGCATCTTGAACCACTTGCTTTAAACCCATTTTCATCCTTTTAAACATCGGATCATTATCAAGATTCTTGGCACTCTCGAAATGGTCAAATAAGCTAAAGATGACCAGACATGGTTGTTGACGTTCAAGCGCTTGAGTTTGAGCGTAAATAAGTGCCCAATTATCTTCTAATCGCATTTCTCGATTCATCCAATAGACAATTGGACCAATTTCCATGGGTTTTGCGTTGAGTAAACGAGCACGTGAATTGAGCGTATCCATGTAAAAATCATAGCATAAAACCATACTTTTATAGTCATCTATGATAAAATGAATGGGAGTTAAATATGAAAAAAAGTATCAGTATTATTGGCGCGGGAACCGCAGGATTAGCAAGTGCGATTCGTCTACAGTCTCAAGGTTATCACGTGACAATTTATGAAAAAAATCCACAAGTGGGCGGGCGAATGTATGCCTTCAAAGAAAAAGGTTTTCAATTTGATGTTGGTCCTACGATTGTGATGATGCCGGAAATATATAGAGAGGTGTTTGAGTATAGTGGTGCCAATCCCGATGACTACATTTCCATGCAATTGTTAGACCCGCTATATCAACTGCATTACCAAGATGGAACTGCGTTTACGGTTTCAAGTAACCTGACAAAACTCATTCCTGCTTTAGAAAAAGTCTCGCTTGAAGATACCCAAGGATATTTAGCCTATCTTGCTGATATCTACGCTCGTTACAATGTTGCGAGAAAAGGATTTATTGATCGTTCTTTTTTGTCCACTAAGGATATTCTCAATTGGCAAAATATTCTCAATACCCTTAAACTCAGAACTTTTAATTCTGCATACCAATCCATCGCAAAATTCGTCAAAAATGAAAAACTTCGGCAAGCCTTATCCTTTCAAACCCTTTACATCGGCGTCTCGCCGTTTGTAGGGCCATCTATTTACACGATTATTCCGATGATTGAATTGCTTTATGGCATTTGGTATATCAAGGGTGGCATGTATGCGATGGCAAAAGCGATGCAAAGAAGATTTGAAGAGCTTGGTGGCAAGGTTGTCACGAATGCAAATGTCACATCTATCCATATTCAAGATCACCAAGCAAAAGGGATTATCGTGAATGACACCTTGATTCCCAGTGATGCTGTA
>JACCDP010069600.1_pt1 | contig 10316 bp, 13 predicted proteins | sample 7445841 | NCBI WGS metagenome assembly JACCDP01 (sample SAMN15323441, study PRJNA562643) | freshwater metagenome | isolation source: river surface water | place: USA:Blue River Watershed | collected 2017-08-17
AACCAACTCCTGAAACTTCATTAGAATTCATTAAGAATGGGAATTTACCTCTTGATGCAAAAATCATAGATATTGGTGGTGGAGACAGTTTTCTTGTGGATCATTTACTTGAATTGGGTTATTCAAATGTTTCTGTTTTAGACATTTCATCAAAAGCAATCGAACGTGCAAAACAAAGACTTGGCGAAAAAGCAGCAAAAGTCACCTGGATTGTCTCAGATATTTGTGAATTCCAAACGCATGAAAAATACGACTTCTGGCACGATCGGGCAGCATTTCATTTTTTAACCAAAGATTCTGATATCCAAAATTATTTGGAGAAAGTAGCACAATTTATTTATGAAAAAGGATTGTTGGTAATCGGAACCTTCTCTGAATCCGGGCCATTGAAATGCAGTGGTATTGAAATAAAACAGTATTCAATAGAAAACCTAAAAAGTTTATTTTCAAGTAATTTTGAATGTATAAATTGCTTTAATACAGAACATAAAACACCTTTCGAGACAATTCAAAATTTTACATTTTGTTTATTTCGGAAAAAATTCATCGAAAGAAATTAAGCAATTCCTTTCTCGAACTCAGTATATAATTCTTTAAATCTAGCTGTATTATACACTTCAAAAAGGGCAGAATCAACTAAATTAAAATAGGTTTTCGCCTCTTTCAATTTATGTTCATTATTATAGGCGAAAGCCATTAATAAACATAACTGATTCCAATTAATCCTCGTCCAAATTGAAAAATAAACTGCATCGTGTGAAACCCATCTTTCGAACAGTGAAATCATCAAAGGATAAGTTTTTGCTTCAAATAGGTAATTAAAAAGGAAAAACAAACTGGTAATACGGTCTCCAATATCAGGAAAAATGGCTCCGAAATCGATTTCTAAAAGTAAATTTTCAGCTTTAATTCTGTCTTCAGACCAGTTTTTCAAAAAATGAACACCAAATAATCTCGATTTTAGAATGTTATTTAGCTTCGTTTTTTCTTCCAACTCAGTAATATCCAAATAATGTGAATGAAATTTTGGAATTTCATTTTTTCGATATGAAGCTATTGCTAAAATGCAATGATAAAAGAGTTGTTTTTCAGAATTATTTATATGAACACGACTGTATTCCTCTAACATTTTCAAATAATAGAGTTTATCTTCAGCTACATACCATTCCACAAAATAGTCAAAGAAAAAAGGCAGGCCAACATAGTTTTTGAGTGCAATTTCTTGCAGCCAATCGTTTCGTTCAACTAATTTTCCAAGCAATTGAATGGTTTGGTAGATTTCATATTTATAAAATGGATTCCATTCAAATCCGGATTGGTTTACAAAAATCCGTTCAAAAAACAAGCTGTCTTCGCGCTGATGAGCCAATAAAATCAATTGTTGAAGTATAGAATAATAATCTGAGGATGGTTGTGCTTTTTGAAGTGCTTCTAATACTTGAAAGGGCAGTTTTTCGTCAGAAACACAATCCAGAATTTGTTTATTTAAATGGTATTTACCTGCTAAAACGACGGAATCAACGAAATCATAATATCCGGCAAAACCAACATATTTGGAAAGTATTTCCATTGTAAAAAGCGAAGGCTGAGTTTTCGTTTCAATCAAATCAAAAAAACGCCTTAATGTATCGGAGCTAATAGCCGATTTCACTTTTTCAAAGATGCTCTGAGATAATTCAGTGCAATCAGTTGAATTCAAGATTTTTTTGCCAAAAACAAATGATACCAATGATTGAAGTTCAATGAGGTGTTCTTCTTGAATTTGGTGTTTGATACGGGACATAGTAAATGTAAAATAATAAATTATTAAACTGCTTTTACGTTTCTGTAATCGATTATTTTTACTTTATTGATTTTTTTGGAATTTAAATCGTAAGAGACAAATTTCACAAATTCAGATTCAAGAGTTGCATTTTTTTCTAAAGGGAAAGGAATGAGCGAAACAACATCTTGCCAATCTTCAGTAACTGAGAAAAACAAATTGTTTTCTGAAATCAATTTAACCTGTCTTACGACTTTTTGCCAATATTTATTTTTGCCTAAAAAAATGCTCACATGCTAATTTAATTATTTTATCATGTTTTTTAAAATCTCACTTATTCGCTCCGCATAACCACCATCCAATCCGTAGTTATAAAAATCAATTTCAATTTTTGCTCCTTCCACCTCGAAAATATAAGTGTCAGAGCCTCTGCTGGCAGATTTTCTTTTTTCCTGCACTGATCTTAACTTTTCAATTTCGAAATAATTCTCCTTTCCATTGAAGTAGTAAAATTTCCCATTATCAATTTTCATGTGCCAATTTTTACCAATAGTTCTGATTGGTTTCCTTACGAAAAGTTCGAATCCTGCAATTAACATTAGAAGACTTAAAATGATAACCCAAAATGAAAATCCATAACTTATAACAATGCCGTAAATGACAACTATTGTTAAAGGTATACTTATAATTAGTCTTTGAAAAATCAATTCAGACACAGATGCTTTGAAGTAATAATTTCCATTCCCTTTATCAAATTTCTTGAATCTCCGGTCTAAGAATATTTTTCTGACTGTAAAATATAGAATTCCATAAACAATAAACCCACCAATCACATAAACATTATCCATAATTAAATTTTGCTCAAAAAAAGTGAAAATATGCATCCGAAAAACGTAAAAAGTTATTTGCATTTATTTGCATATATCACATCTGACATTAATTATATTACTCATAATCAATTAAATATAATTATTTTTTCGTCCGAAGATTAAAATAATTGCATGCTATTGACACTCTGTTGTCTTTCCTAAATTGCATTCGAAAAACAATGCGTTTACATTTGTCAAATGTCTGCTGTAAAACCAAGTTTTTTTAGTGCACTATTGGTTGAAAATCAAAATAACCTTCATTTACTTTCGGAAGCCATTAAAGCTTGCAAGGGGAAAATGTCAAATGTGAATTCTGCCAGCTTGTTAAAAAATGAATCTAATTCGATTGTTTTTGTTGAAGAACAATTGATAGATGAAACGATTTTTCGGGATGAACAACTATACGATCGCATTGAAAACCTCGAAGTTTTTTTTGTCATTATTGGTACAGCCAGAAAATTTATCCCTCAACCGTTGAATGTTAAGCGCATATTCAATCCTATTTCAGGAAAAAAACAAATCGTTTCACTTTTGGAGATCTACAAAGATTTTCAACAAAAACTGAATCAACGGGATAAAGCCTTGACTAAAAAATTAAATCGTTTATTCTATATCTATCATCAGCTATACGAAAAGGAATCTATCAAAATGACAGAAATTTTAAGATTGACCAAAGTGAGTAGACGAACAATTTACAGGGACTTTCAAACCTTGAGAGAAGTTTTGGTGACTCAAACGATCAAGTACGACGAAAATGAACAAATGTATTACATGGAGGATATTAAATTTTGATTTATGCGACTTACCAATCATTGTGGCGAGACTTTTGAACTAAGAATTTTAGGAAACGTTTCAGATTCCTCCGGAAAATCAGTTGATTGGTGGTTCCGAAGCAGCGTAATCATTTCTGAATCTGGAAAAAAACGCAAGGTGAATTTGAAATTCCTGACTACTGAAGATTTGCACTTGTTTTCGATTTGGATCAAAGAAATTTACAACGGAAATTTCGAAAAAACGCTTTTTCAATTTGTTGATGGACATGTCTGGTTTCGCGTTTGGAAACGTGGACAGGAAAGATTCATTCGCTTGTTCATGCAAGGTGATAAATACCGAAAGTTTTATTGGGATTGGCGTTTGAAATTTGATCACGATAAAACGCTTTTGAAGTATACAACTTCACTTTTTAATACAACTCAATTCTTTGATTCTAAAAAACAACTTTTAAATGAGAAAAGTACTGATTAACGATCCTTCAACAATGACACTCGAAAAATTCATTCGACTTTTTGACAAGGAAGGATGTATCGTTTTGTTAGAAGGTAAACGAGAAGTACTGGAAAGTGATAAAAAACGTCTGGTTGAAATAGCTCGATTGTTAGCTTCAAATACGACTCATTGTATTTTCCGAAGTGGAAATGCCGGTGGAGCGGATGCTTATTTTAAAGAGGGTGTGATGTCTGTTGATCCCAAACGATTTCAAGCAATTGTTCCGTTCAACGATCACATGAAAAGTGTCAAAGAAGAATTGGGATTGTATGAGCGTATTTCTTTGGACAATATTAATCTAGCAAAGGAGCCACAAATTTTATACGAGTCAAAGCGCAACAAACAACAAAAAGGATTGGTGGAATCCTACGAAAAAGGAGTCGATCCAAAAAACTCGATAAAAGGTGCTTACATCGTTCGCGATACCGTGAAAGTAACAGGTGCACCTTCGCAAGGTATTTCTCCGGCTCATTTTGGGATTTTTTATGATGACCTAAGAAAACCAAAAAGTGGAGGAACAGGTCACACGATGAAGGTTTGCGACAACCAAATGGTTCCGTATGTGAATCAAAAGGTTTGGGGGGAGTGGATTTGAAAGAATGTAGAATTAAAAATGTAGAATGACATGGAAGGAATACACAAAAAAACAAAACTTGAAGAAGAACTAATCTCAATTTTGATTGAAACATTTGAAAATCATGGTTGGACAATTGATGAATTACCTAATATTTTTGATTCTGATGAACAAAAAGTTATACCCCATTTAAACGAAATAGATTTCTGGGATTATGATAATTTTCTTGGCATTTATCTCAAGGTAAATAATAGTTGGTGTAATGAAGGTGAGGTTGTTTTGTTCACGGAAACCATTCAAAAGGTTGCTCAAGTATTTTTTGAAAAAGATAATGCACCAATGAGAAATCCCGAAACAGGTGAATTGATAAGAAGAGAAAATGGAGAATTAACAAGGAAAACTGATCTATTGCATTTCATGGTTCAAGGTCAAAATACAGACTATGGAATTACTTTAAATGATTCTATCGACTATTTAACAGCTATAGTTCTAGTTCATGAACTTACTCATTGGATGATTCATTGGGGTACAGATTTTAATCAAGAATCATTGCGATGTGACTTTCGATACGAAAATGGCGACCTAAAAGAGTTCCATGAAGGGCTAGCGCAATATTTCACGGACCATGTTTTAAGAGCATACGGAAACAGCAAAATATACGAAATTTTTAACTTCTTAAAAGATAGACAGTCTGAACCATACCAAGTTTTTGAGGAGCTGAAAAAAGATTTAGATAACCATCCTATTGAGCTCGAATGTTTATTCTCAGCACTTGGAATTTGTTGGTCTGAAAACTTTAATCAATCATTTGACCAACTAAAAAAACACAATTATCTCTCCGTACTTTATTATCCCAATGATCACAAATTATCGTTTGAAGAAATAAAGGCTACAAAGCCCGCTATAGACCAAGAAAAAATTATTAGATGGTGGGATATTGAGCCGTTTAATAAAGATAAATTTTTGGCAAATTATTTTTCATATGAGAATAAAAAAATTAAAAGAGGTGGTATTATAGGTAGAAATTATGGACTCAATTAATAAAATATGCAACTAAAACATCCAACAGTAATCTTCCCTAACGGAAATGTATCAAACAATCCGTTCTTAGATTTTGACCCTAATAATCCCAACCATTACCCAAAAGTAGCTGGGGTATATATTTATGGAATTAAAATAAAAGTGGATAATGAATTAAAATTTGTACCTATTTGTGTTGGGGAATCTCTCAATCTGAGAAAACGACTTTTCAACGACCATTATCAAGAGAAGTTTGTGAAGAATTACCAAAATATAATCAACGGTACAAATCAAAGTATAAAGGAGAAAAAGGAACTCTGGAACTTCTCGTTGGCTCAAATGACAATACTTCAAGTTGCTCATTTGTATTGTGATATGAGAATTTATAACATCATGAGGAATGAACGCAACAGAACTTCGAAGCAATTCTTGGCGAGACTTAACGAATTAAAAAATTTGATTTATTTCCAAAATGAAAATTTCTTCAATATCAAGTATGGTCTAATATTTCAATCCAATCAATCCAATTTGTCTGCCTCTGAAGCAGCGAATAATTATTCTGAATCGGCGTTGGTAATTAAAGAAACAGTAAAAAACTTTTGTGAAAAGTTCTATTTCGTTTATGCTGATGATTTAAAACTTGAAGGACATTCTTTCTCAAATAGAGAAGACCGATTAAATGTTGAAGTAAAGCTCAAGGATTTTTTGGGTGACAATTACGGTATTTATACAACGGCTGACAGCAATCGAAAAGGCAGGGATTATGATGTTCATTTCGACTTTACAGCAATTGAAAACGAATTGGTTCAATTGAGAAAATAAATTGAGCGAAAAGAATTTGGAGACACACTATTGTCACCCCACAATTGACAACTAATTTCAATTGCACTTCCTTTGAATAAAACTTTAAAATTTATCACGATGGAAGCACCCGTTTTTTCAAAAGAAGATCAAGAAATGATTGAAAAAATACGCAATGAAAATATGAGTAGAAATGAATTGAAAATGGCAATAGGCCTGTTTTTATTCTTAAGGTTTTTGTACTCGCCGGTTGCCACAATGTTGCTGAACATCATTCCATTTTTCTTGCTTTGGTGTGTTGTTACTTTCATTGTAGGTTTTAATCTTTGGATTGGATATATTTTATTGATAATTAGTCTTGTAAGTTATGAGCTGGAAGCAAAATCTTTTTACAAAAAAGAAATGTTGGCAAATTTTATTGTCCTGTCAGAGGTCGTTTCCTCGTTGAAAAACCGTTTGAATCACAAAGAATACAATTAATAATTTACCTTTTGTTTAACCCTTAAATTTTTAAATTATGTCTGGTTTTTTAAATTCACCATTTTTCGCTTCAAAAAGCTTTTTGAATACCCACAAGTATATTAAAATAAGCTTTTTCAGCCTTTTTGCTCTTGGTAGCGTTTTAAAATCACTTTTTTTACTTGGTGTAATTAAAGATAACTTTTTAATCGCTGATTTAATGCTCATAGCTGGAAACGCAGGTCTTTCTGTAACTTATATCATATTATCACTTAACAAAAAAGGTGTTTTCCTTATTGCTTTTAATTATTTAATTGCAATATTTCTAATGGGCACACTGTTTTTCTATCAGAACTTTCCAGGAGGAAAAATGATACTCTATTTAACAATGGGAATAATTCCGTTATTGATATTTATTTTACTTCTTCGTAAAAAAACAGAAAAGGACCTTCTATTTACAATTGAAGAATTACTTTGGGTAGTGGCTATTTTATTTGTTTTGATGTTCTATTTTATATCACGAATTATTTATTTAGGTTAACTAATTTCTGCATAAAATATAAATCATCCTTGTTAATTTTCGTTTACATTAATCTACCTATTTAAAAATTAATTATGAGGTTCGAAAAAAAGGTGCATTTTTATAAAGTAAAGAATTACAATTTCATTCAAAAACAAAGTGAGTTCCCAAAAGCCGTAAAGGAAACCGCTGAACTTTTGAAAGAAACGCTGTTAGACGTCTTTGAGCTTAACGAGTTTAAAGGAATTCCATTTGAAATCATTGCTCACAATATATTATGTCATTTCAGGTATTTGGAAGCGTTATTTGCGTTCCGTTGTTTTAGGGAAAACAATCACACTAAAGAAGAAGTAGAATTCGATAATACAACATGTTATTATTCATCTTTTTTAAATTCTTGTCTTAAAATAAATTATCTAACTGAGGAAATTTCAGATGCTAAAAAAGAACGTTTGTTCAACCTGATTCACTATAAAATTACCGAGCTCGGTAAAAAATATTCGTTTTTAAAACCAATTCGATACGGGAAATTTAATTTCACTGTTAATGACAGAGGTATTTTGTATGACTTTTTATTTGAAATCGGATATTGGGATAAAAATGAACCAGAGGAAGATTGGGGTTGGCTTTTTTTTGAATGGGATATTGAAGCGGAATCATTTTTATTTAATTCATACTTTTTGGATGATTTATTTGAAATCGACGAATTGAACAAAACGGTTTGGGAAGTTTGGTGTTCACCACAAAAAGATTCCTCTTATATCTCCAATGGATCCGCTTGTTTATATGCAAATATTGATAAATGGCGAAAAATCGCAAAAAAATATTTGATTGAAGATTCCTCTCTATAAAAAATAAAGAAGCTACTGACATACTATTGACAACTCAGCCTTTTTTCTCTTTAACTAATAACATATATTCACTAAAAATTTAAAAACATGGAAAAACAAATTTTAACTATCGTTAAGTGGACCAAAATGATCGGCTTGACATTCTTCTTACTTGGGACTGTATTGAAATCACTTTATTTCCATAAAATAGTCAGCGGATTTCCTTTTGCAACTCAAATATTAGCGATTGGATGCATGATTCTATCATTGTCTTTTTTTCTGAAAGGTTATATATTGAAGAACCTTTATTCTCGACTATTAAATATGAGTTTCAGTATTTTTCTCATCGGGTCTTTATTCATTTTAATGCATTGGCCTGGAGGTAATGTTATGTTGACCTTAACAACCATTTTAATCCCAGTTTTAATTTTGTTCATCTACCTTAGTAGCAGAAACAATCAAGAAAATGAAAACTTGATGAATGATTTGCTTACTATCATTGTCATTCTTTTTGTACTGGTATTTTTTCTTATTTCGTGGTTGATGCATTATAATTCCATTTTACCAACTATAAATGGAAATAACCATGTCATTTAATTATGATGCTATAATTCAAAAAGCGCCTTGTTTTGTATTGATAAATAACCTCCGGTACTTCAATGACGACATTGAACAAAAGATTGAAACGGGTGATATCATCGCTTTTTCAAATGAATTAACACCACTTCTCGCTGAGCTAAACAGACCCAGTTTGAATTTTACTTCAGCAAAACAATTAAAGCGGTTTTTATACACGCAAGGTTTTTTTTCGGATTTAGAATCGTTCACCGGAAATGAGTTAATCGATCAAATCGAAAGCAAAAATTTCTCCGAGATTGATTCGGAACTAAACGAGCACAAGTCTTGTGATGAAATCTTAAAATTCCTAATTGAATACGGAAAATTAAAGGAATGGGACATTATGTATGATATCGGTGGAACTGGTTATCACGAAAAAAACAGGTTGAGGGATTTTCAAGTTTACAATGATAGCTTTGATATTCGTTTTTTTGGAGGGAATGACAATGGTATTCTTTTTGATTTTGTGAAGGTTTATTTTGAAAAACATCAACTCGGAAATAATATTCATGAATTACTCAAGGAAATTCGATTCGATTTTTTTGAAATGATGGATTCGTTTAATGGAGAAAAACAGATTTTTCCATACGACTTATGGCATGATTTCCTGCATTTCTTGTATAACGAGGATTTAATCGTGGAAGATATTTATGAGGAATACTTAAATGACAAGTACTTTTAGCAGTTTATTTGTTCAATGCGTAAATTTGATACGTTTACAGTAAACTATTTGCTGTAAACTAAAAAAAATGAGTTGATCACCGAAATAAAAAAATGTTTAAATTAAACTTTCACAACATCCCCATACAAATCATAATGATCCGCGCTAGTAATTAAAATATTTTCAAAGTTTCCAAGTCGTATGTATGATTCTGATTTTTTGACCAATACTTCATTATCCACTTCGGGAGAATCAAATTCAGTACGACCAATAAAATAATCACCCTCTACCCGATCGAAAAGCACTTTGAACGTTTTTCCTACTTTTTGTTGATTCAACTCATAACTGATTCCCGATTGTAAATCCATAATCATATCAGCGCGTTTCTTTTTCAACTTCGGACTTACATCATCCTTGAAATTGAATGCATGTGTATTTTCTTCATGTGAGTAAGCGAAAATCCCCAAACGATCGAATCTGCTTTTCTCAACCCAATCGTACATTTCTTGGAAATCTGCTTCCGTTTCACCTGGATATCCTGCAATTAATGTCGTTCTTAATGCGATGCCTGGCACTTTTGATCGTATTTCTGAGATTAAATCTTCTGTTTTTTCGCGCGTGATTCCTCGACGCATTGCTTGAAGAATTTTCGTTGAACCATGTTGTAAGGGCATGTCTAAATACTTGCAGACATTCGACCGTTCATTCATTACATCTAGAACATCCATCGGAAATCCACTCGGGAAAGCATAATGCAAACGAATCCATTCGATTCCCTCGACATCTGAAAGTCGTTTTATCAAATCAGAAAGCGCTCGTTTCTTGTATAAGTCTAATCCGTAATATGTTAAATCTTGAGCAATTAACATCAATTCCTTCACGCCTTTCGCTGCAAGTCCTTTCGCTTGGGTTACCAAATCCTCAATCGGAGTTGAA
>JACCDP010735558.1_pt1 | contig 10313 bp, 8 predicted proteins | sample 7445841 | NCBI WGS metagenome assembly JACCDP01 (sample SAMN15323441, study PRJNA562643) | freshwater metagenome | isolation source: river surface water | place: USA:Blue River Watershed | collected 2017-08-17
CCTTCAAGGATAATTTTCCCCTGCCGATTTGTAAGTGTGGCGCGTTCGGAAAACGGGTACTTAGTTGTATCGTTTTGTTTGCGCCATTCAGGAAATAGAATGCGTTCAGGCATTTACTTCCTCCAGTAAGAAGTAACCAAACTCAGTAACAGCCCTATCTGCATAGAAACCGAAATAACCGGTACTTGGGCGATAGTTGAGCACAGAAACAGGGCCTATTGTTGCAGAAATGCCGGGAACAGTTAATCCTGCCACCACAATGCTAATGTTCGTAGCGTCAGTAGATACTCCCGGCATAATCGTAACGACAATACGGTACCAATCGTCCAAAGTTATGCCGGGAACAAATACTTCGGCAATTACGCTCAAGAGTTGAATTCCGTTGTAGCGATACATGCGAATACTTTGCGTGTCTTGGCTTAAAACAACAACGTAGTATTCGTAAAGACCTGCGGTAGTTGTACTGGGTCGATAGTTTAGGACTAATCCTGTGTTATGTTTACCACCGGGCACACCCGCACGCATGCGCGTATGAATCGTAATGCGCCGGAACACAGTTTGAGCGTCGAATCCTTGCCACAGTGTAATGTTACGCAGCGCATTAGATGTCGAAGTCAGCGCATATTGAACAGGGTCTCCTACGCTTAAAGAATCTGACAACGACTGACTAAGCCACGACGGACGCGTATCATCGCCGAGTGTTTCTACAATTACCCATGGACCTGACGACGGTATAGCCACAAACATGTCAGCAGACGCATCCGTAAATCCTTCGTAATAAGGTAACGTGCCGACCGATACCAAACTTTCAGATGGCAAGGGTGTCACAGGCGGTTCAGGTGGCGGTTCAGGCGGTACGATATTTTGCTCTACGTACTGACTCGGCAATAATCCTGCGCTGCTAGGTAATTGCGGAGGTAAGCACGCATCAAACAAACCAACAGTGGCATCTATGACTACACCGCACTCATTGTCTATTCGGGCGGTTAAAGCAAATCCTTTTACTTCTATCGTGATCCTACCGTTACAGTCAGGACCCACGGCGTTAATAAATTCGATTGGTGCCTTATCACATGTATTACTGTCAGGCCTTGCGCCACAGGGACCGGCAAATTGACGGAACACGCTTACATTATTTACTGCATTAGCATCCGTCCGCGCAATTTCAACTGATGTGTCCACAAGGCGTACGACTGCTACGGTGCGCAATACTCCATCAATTTCACGGTCTTCTCCTACAATCTCCAACGGACTATTTGCGCGCAATTTAACTAAGTTTGTTAAATAATTAGCCGCTACGTTTGTTTTTATGCCGCTGACAGCCAGTGGTGTGTAGGGTTTAGCTGCGCGTACGGTTAACAACGTTTGAGCCGGCGTTGAAAATCGCGCATTGTATTTTGTTTCGGAGCTTACACCGCTGCCAAAAACTATCCAGCCACTTGCGCCGCCAATTTGAGAATTTAAAGCGTACTGTCTACCTTCTGTAACAGGACGCGGAATTGAAATAACAGCTAAAGGTTTTAATACGCCATCTTCAAGCGCGGTGCTAGTTAAAAACGTCACGGAGACCAGCGTATCTGTGACAGTGATTGAACTAATGAACGCGTACATGCCTTGTGCCGAAGACCACCTCAGGTATAGATCTGTGATGATATTGTTCTGAACTTGCGCGCCGTTGTCAGCAACGCACGTAGCCGTTTCGTCTATTGGGTACGAAATACCCTCGTTGATTGAATACCAGTGTTGGTTTCTAATAGCCATTAACTACACTCACAGCCAAATGGTTCTTTATTGGGATTTGCCGGTACAAGTTTGAATGTTAATGCGCGCATCGTTGGAGTAGTCAAGCCTTTTGCCGTCCAAATTGCGGTCAAAGCCGCGGGAACAATTACTTCAGCCGCCTCGCAGCCATCTGTGGTATACGCAGAATCGTTAAAATGTGCAGTAACGTATACGCCATAACTTTCAGTACTGCTGCATACGGTACAAAAACGCAAACGCGCCATGAATGTGCTTTGTGCTGAAACTAAATCAGGCTTGTACACATAAACAGGCCACGCATCGGTTGGTAAAATTTCCTGCTCGTCGTTGTTTTCAATTTGAATAAACGACCGCAGAATGGCTGAGTTTTCGGCTACCGCCACCGGAACACCGTTAACGTACCGGAAAAATGTAAAACGTAATTCTGGTTGCGTCACACAGCAAGCAGAATTATTGCAATACATGGCACCTACAAAAAAACGACACTCGGGTTCTGCGGTAAAAATGACTTGTAAGGATTGCTCGCTGCGACAATCCGCTGCGGCGTTCCACCTGTCAATGTTGGTTACAAGTTGATCCCGCACGTTTTCAGCGGATGTTGCGATTGTGGCAAAACGGTCCCACAGAACTTTTAAACCTCGATACGTGCGCACGAAATAGCTACAGTCTTGACACGGTTTGCAATCATTGAAAACTTTAAATCCGTGCCGGTTGGTGTCAGACGCAAAAACAGCTGTTGGTGTTTCTGCACCGTAATTAACTGTGGCATTGCGTTGCGCACGGTAACAGTCAGAAAAATCTATGTTGAAGTTGCCAAATTCGTCTGGTCCTATTTTATTGATTAGCCGCAATGGTTGATTTTCTGGATCACACCCGGGGAGTCGTCCAATTCCGGCACCCGCAACGCCATCAAGAAAAATCTGGGATCTTAAGCGTTTGCCGTCAGTGTTTGTAACTGCGCGTTGTTCTAATTCGATGTTGTAGCCTGCAACTACGTCGATAGCTTCTTGGTATTCAGATAAACCTATGCGAATAGCTCGGACACGCTTCGGCATGCGCACATACGTTCTGGCATCCAGCGGGTAAATTGCGTTCGTCCATGCGTTAAGTGGTAATGCGTTAAAACACGGCGCATGCAACACCAATCGCAGTACTGCCTCGCCAACAAATATTTCGGCAACGTAACGGTCTGTATCCCAAGCAACTAAGGCATCGACAACGCCAGAAAAAACAACAGCGTCAAGCTCATCCGTGACGCAGGCCGTAAACGCTAGAGCTGGCAATGCGGCAGTGGGATAAAGACTAATGTAAAACGGAAACACGAAAGCACATGCATCATCGGTGTACGACAGGTACGCATCTAGGATCACCCAACCAAGTGAATCGTCTTGGTGCGTGAATGGATAATCCGTACCATTACCCGGCGCCTGATTGACGCTTGTACGGACTAAACTGGCGCAAGCGGGTACAGCCACCGATAATCTCCTTAGCTTGCGCAATTCCTGTCACTGAGTCTTGAACCGAGCACTACCATGTCCATAGTCACAACAGAGACTTGTAATCGATCAACAAAACCTTGAATATTTGCTGCCTGTTGTGCAAGTCGTTCCAAATCTTGCGTGATTCGTTCCAACTCCGTAGCTCCACAACACGGACTGGCACAAGTATCTACAAACTTAATACCGTTGGCGATGGGTACGACCTGCAAACAATCGGTTCCGACGAAGTTAAAACCACCTGCGGATGTTGCGCTTACGCCGTTGATAGTTTTAATTGGCGTGGTTACCGCAGCATCGCCGTAACATACGCAGTCTTCGACAGAACCTTCGCCTTGAATAAAATTGATGCGTATTTTTGGATCTTGTCCCGCTACGACAATTGGCACTAGCTGACAGTTGGTACCGGCCACTAATTCAATATCGCCGTAAAGTTTTTCAGACGTTTGCGTGCCGTTAATCAAAGTCAACGAACTAACGCCTCGAATGCTTGGTCTAACTGCATCCGGGTCTAATTGTCCATTGGCTAGCGTAAACGACCAACTGCCCGGAGGTTGCATATCAATTGTCGTTAAACGTCCAATGACAATCTTGCCAACAGTGTCAGCAAAATCACCAATGCCGCCCAAAGCAAAGACAACATTTTTCTGGGCACCATCAAAACTTTGACGTGGAATTAATGCGGTAGCTACATCTACGGCAGAACCAGCGGTCGGCATGTACCCGACAATGACGGCATAACCTATAGAGTAAGCATCTATGCGTTTAATAAAAAAACGCCCAGAACTGACATTCATGCCTGCGTGAATCGGCAAATCTAGTTCGACAATAAAATCATCTGGAATGACGAAGCTATTAGACGTGTCTGCGCCACTAGCCGTATCAGCCAACGGGTAATGCCGTTGACTGTTATGGTTAAGAAATTCAAGATTCCAGTTACCGACAGGCATGGATAATCTCCTGTCACGTTACGCTGCGGATATGATTCCAGTCATTTGCAGGATACCAAGCTCACCTGCATATGCGTCACCACTACCGCGTTGCACCGTAAACAGCAACGTGTCACCGTCTGCAACAGCAAACGCAGTACTCGTCACTTCGATGTACCGGTTGCTTGCGCCTAAAGTAGCTGTCGTTGTAATCGAGACAGCAAATTCACTGGCGGTCAACGGCAGCGCAACGGATGATCCAGACGATGGCTTAGGTAATCGCCGTGCTGTTACCGTGAGGGTCGGCAATGTTCCAGCAGCGCGACCAAGAATACGCAGCTTGAGAGCAATAGTAGGTGAAACAAAACCGGTTGAACTTGGTACATGTAACTTACACCTGACAGATGTTTCACTAGCAGCCGGGAAACCGAGATAGGTAACGTCTTCGTAGAATTGTTCTTCTACTCCGTCCAACCTGATTAACTGTACTTCAACTTCCCTTGCTTCTGTAGGTACTACCGAAATTTCTACTGGTCCTTGGTACAGCCATGGACTACTACTATTGCCAACGGTTAAACGTCGGCGTGAAGGACTAGACAACGTAACTGTAGAGCTTGACGTATAAAGACCTTCGCAGACAGGACCTTGTTTAAAGGAATTGCCGTCAATTTCTTTGAGAACTTGGTATCCCGTGTTACCCGTCGTCGATACAAAATCAAGATCCAAATCAATGCTCAACGCACCAACAGAAGCTGGTGTTCCGTCTACACAAGTAACAATCAGACGTGGATCCAAAGCTGTAAGACTGGTAACAACGGTTGCGTCGGTAGCAAATGATGGCTTAGTGAACCAGACACGCATGGACATTTGCTGACGGCGGGGACACTCGGCGTCAGGTGGATCGGACAGGCTTACGGAAAAACCCGGAGAGTTATATGCTGTTGGCCACGGTACATCGCCATAGCAGTCAGACATCCACCAAATGCCATTACGGTCGATGATACAAGCTTCAGCTGCGCCAAGACTAATACCGTTTGAACCCGTTGCGTTGCCGCGATCCCATTCTAAATACGCTTCAGTCGTGGGGATTGGCGGCCATACATTCTGCAACGCAGTATGGACCGATAGGTTGTAGCCAAACACAGCGCCCGCAGGAGCTTTGCCACTAAAAATTGGATCGCCGGCAGGTAACCATCCCGGTAACGTTGAATCTGCAAGTGTAATGACGTGCGGATCGCCTGAAGCCGGTTCTGTGTATGCGCCGGCAGGCTGACATACCAAATCAAACTTGTAGTGCACATGCCTGTCGATGAAATCAGCAAATTGCGGCAACACTAATACGTTACCGTTACCGTCAGCACGCAACACAGGAATGGTTACGGGTGTGCGCGTATTCACAAGCTTGCCGGGAGTTGACCCCGACAAGTAATACAATCCTGCGGTCACGGTGCCTGTAACGGCTTCGCTCAAATTTAGTGCTGAATAACCTGATACAAGAATGTCAGCCAACGTAGACGACAGCTTCTGAAGGACAACACCCCAGACTTGTGCCGATTCTGCCGCAACAATATGCCCATCCACGGTACCTGTTGCGACTGTAGCTAACGCCTGCTCGAATACCTTGCTAGACGACGAAAAGTAAACAGGCTGCCCTACCTTTACAGAAGCATCAACAGTGGCGCGCCTGATGACAATTGTCGATCCAAGTCCGGAGGCACTCAGAACTTCCCATAAGTAGTTAATGTTTTGCTGGAGCTGTTGCGTAGGGCGATTGGTTACGCCTGCTGCAACAGGTTCACCATCGCGCACGAAATTGATGAATTCGTTTAACACGCTGGTGGTCTCCTTAGCTCAATTGAATTTTCCATTCCAAGCCAATCTGACTGGAAGCAAGTTTCAATTGTTGCAGGCTCGTGGACAGATAAAACCGGCTGAATACTAAATCACGTGTGGCATCAGCTTCGTCGAGAATGGCAACGAGTGCGGCACCAAATACCTTGCTGTTACTTGCTTCAGAGAACGGCAATCCATGTACGCCAACTACGCCACTGGTCTGAGCAAAGAACACAGGCTGATTACCTTTTGGGTAATTCGTTCCGTTGGTGCTAAGTACTTGTGCTGACACTAAAGGCACGCGCAAGTAATCACGTACAGGTGACCCGGCCAATCCGTTGTAGTAAGCGATTCCGGCAGATGCTTCGCGTCCGTAGCTAGGTACAGCTACAGTGTCGCCAGACGACGCAACGTTTTCATATTCAAGATACATGCCTGAAATACGGTATTGTCTGTCACCCGCCGTCAGCAATTGGGCAGCAATTGCTGCCCATTCGTACAAGACGGTATTGGGTTGCCATGGCGTAATAGGTGTGATGCGGTTAGGCTCCACAACGTGAAGACGAACCGTACCAGTGGGCGCATAAATCGTATCAGTGGTCATTCGCAGCGTCCTTGAATAAGTCGGATCGTGACGTCTTGATCATTTACCAAACTAGCGCCATCAATTGTTTCCGCAACACTATTTCCAAAATAGATCGAAACGTTTTCTGAGGCATATCCTGCGTCCGTCGCGCTTGCCGTGCCCATGTCAATCTGATCAGTTTCAGTGCCTAATGCGACAAACACTACCGTCCCAACATGAGGAGGTACGATCCGCCGCAGAGCATAAGTCAGATTCAAGTTTAATGCATTTGCCCCGAATTGCGATGGTTTGAGCGTAATCAGAAGGAAGTTGTTGCGCAGCAGGTATTTGATCAAAAACTCTAAAGGATTGATCGTTGCCGGAAGCACTAATGCTGTCGGCTGTGCAACCTTGTTTGTGCGCGAGTCTAGGAGCATCGCCAGCGTTTGATTAGCAGCTACTCCTCGTGCGTGAACTTCGTCCCAAAACGCCTCAATGTCTCCGGGATTGCCTTGCACGGGAAACTCGAAGGCAGTGTACCCATCATCTTTAGTGTAAATCGTTGTAGGTAGTGTCTTGTTTTCAAACACAATGTCTTGATAGAACCCTGCCAGCATTAAGTTCTTACCGAGGGCTAACGCCGGCACATCAGCAGGAACTACCCCAAGATTGAAGTCTCGAATGCGCAGAGTATCCGTCAGTGATTGTCCCTGCGTTAAAACATCGCCTACATTTACGAGCACCGTGGAATTGGCAGCGTAACCGTAAACGTTTTTATCCGTAATAACCCAACGTTTCAAATTAAAGTCAAAGATCTGTTGAACGATCTCGCCTGTGGTTTTGACAAGAGGTACGTCTGTGAATGCCTCAAGCAATTCATCCAAAGATCGAGACGCCGTACCTCTTACCATGGAGTCATAATTTGCGTTAATAAATTGTTTGTAATTGGGAGTCGATGCCTGCTCTTGGGAAATGACGTAGCCAAACTGGTAGTACAGATCACGTTCATCCCAGTCACTACCGAAGACCCAAAGCGTGAATTTACCGTCATCCAATACTATGTTGGGATTTAACGCAGGATCAGTCACAAAAAGTATTGCGCCGTCTTGTACTGTGTAATCCATGTTGTTGACGGCGACGTAGCTGGATGCAGAAATACGGTTTACTAAAATTGGTACGTTTTTTAGGTTGGCCGGCAAAGGATACGTCGTGTAACTGAGAGACTGTACCCCGTTGTAAAAGATCTCTCCGCCATAGTTTGCTGTGGTTTGACTGTACCGCGGCGTATTTAAATAAGTCTTGTCACGCTGCGCAGTATCAAACGTCAACAGATACCAAGCTTTTTTCCTAAGCGGCTTTATCTTCAAACGACTTATTGAATCCAGCAATTCATAAAAATTCGTACTTACTTGTTTGTCTTGAGAAGCGCGGGCTGACAACAAGGATTTAACTTGCTCTGTCTGTCCAAACAAATCAGACCAGAAATTGCCAACAACGCCCAGCAGCTCGAACGGGTTATCGAGTTCGTTCTGTGGGTAAATCGGCAGTGCCATGATTACTTCCTGAAAAGAAACGGGCGGCTTTGGGCCGCCCGTCAGAACAGCGTTATTTCATCTTATCATTCAATCGACAGGGAGCGAGCAAACACGTCAGCTTCCGCCTTAATGTTGGTTGGATCAAGCGCACCAATCACATCAGCTTGTGTTGGAACCAAACGTTCCCAGATCAAATCAAGCAACGCACCGGTAATAAAGGTGCTCAATGAATCTACCAACGCAAGCAACGTTGTGTCGCTGAGCTGATCGCGCAGCAGATTGATAATTTGCTGTACAACAAACCTGAGCTGATCAGGTGCTGCGTATGCCAATTCTTCTGAGCGAAACTTTGCTGCCAACTGCGGGACTACCTTGTTGTCCACAATGGTTTTCAGCAACTTGAGTACTAAACGTGCAGGAAAGGGCAAGAACTCACCCGCTGCTGAAAAAATGACATCAACAATGCTTTGAAGCTTAGCAGTATCCACAAGAAACTCCTTACTTGGTGTTATTCCACAATTTAAACAAAGAAGCATCAACATCCTGTGACTTAGGTTGATAGTATTGGCAGAAGGCAAAAACTTCGCCGGATGAAATCATTCCTTCCAGTGCCTTGCGGGTAATACGCAGGCAACCGGCAGGCAATTGGGTTTTATCGTGAAAGTCATAGAGCTTGCCGTGCACGTTACCCCATGAATTAAGAATAATTGCATAGGGTTCCGACCAATCGTCATCGATGTCCAGAATGCACATCTGATGTCCCCATTTACCTGACTGTTTGTGGAAACCACTGGAGTCAGGCAGCATGGAGAAACCGTAGTTACTGGCGACTGTCATGCCGTAACCATTAACACTGTAGGTCACGGCGTCTTCCCATGATTTGATCTCAACGGCAGATCTAATCAGGAAGTTCTTGCCAACGTCCAGCATCCCGGCAGGTGGACCGGACTTACCCCACGCCCGAGCGATAGATCCTGAGTACGGCGGCACTTTGTCTTCGCCAAAATAGATAGTCCCGTATGCCATTACGGCTGCGGCCATCCAACTACCGTAAGAACCGTCACCGTTACCAGCTTTGCCTTTACCAACCTGCACGCGGGATGTGCCATAGTAATAAGGCGGGAATGGGTCTTTCCAAATCTCGCTTTCATTGCGGACGGCTATATCTATGCAACCCGTAACTGCGGCGGCATTGCGAGCTCCCCAAGCCACGCAGTCACCCACTTCTTGAGGAATGTTTTTAATGTCCTTGTCGCCCAAAACCTTACGCACAGCTTTGTAATTAGATGATTTACGCGCGCGACCGGGCTCAAGTATTAACCGATTTTGTATAAAGTTATAGGTACTTCTAATTCCAGCAAATTCTTCTGCTGCGCCCTCTTCCGACCATCCCCTCGTTGTACCGTCGATGTATTCGTCGATGATTGACATCATACTCTCCTTATTTAGCAGCCAGTGCCGCAAAACCGCTGCTAAGTTCTAAGAATGCTACACGAAAATCTTCAGGCTTCACCAGTTTCTTGTCCCGGTTTAGTTTAAGCAATTCATCTTGCAAAGCTACCGCACTTTTTTCCCATTTAGCTTTGTCCGCTGTCAGATTGGACAGTGTTGCGTCGTTTTGTTCAGTGATTGTTTGCAGAATCTTTGCAACTTGCGTCAAAGTACCTGCACCAATTTGAGAAGCCGTTACCCTAAAGTTTTCAGAAAAAGCCGCAGCTATTTCTTTACGGCTGGCAGAAGCCGCAACACTGCCGTCTACACTTTTGTAAATAAATGTACCAAGGCCGTACGTCTCGTCATCAATCTTTGGCGTTGGTACCGGAACTGGCATTGGTGGTACGGGAATGGGGGCAGGTGGGACGGGTTCAGGATTACCATCGCCAACAACAATAGTGACGATGACAGGCAAACTTGGCTTGTCGGCAAGTGCGGTATAGGCCAGTAATCGATATTTTCCGGGTTTTACCGCAGTGACAACAGTTGCTGTAGTGTCATTAAGCAGTGCGGCAGGAAATACTGACAGCCCATTGTCGAGCGGAAAATACTGCACAATCTTGCCATCAGTTTTAGTAGGGCGAACAGCAATAAATTGGCCGGGAGCCCCTGTAAACGTAGCGGGCATTTCAATGTTTTGGCCACAAAGAGCCAGTATGAGCACAAGCATCGAATACTCCCTATGCAAAATCGACTTAAC
>JACCDP010272833.1_pt1 | contig 10311 bp, 6 predicted proteins | sample 7445841 | NCBI WGS metagenome assembly JACCDP01 (sample SAMN15323441, study PRJNA562643) | freshwater metagenome | isolation source: river surface water | place: USA:Blue River Watershed | collected 2017-08-17
CCGCGTCCTACCCAGGACGAAACTTCCCGCGGGCCACCCGCCGATCGGGCGCTGAACCCGCTCAGCGGGCGCGCGCCTTCAGGGCCGCGAGCATGGACTCCAGTTGGACGGAGATCTTCTCCGCAGCCCCGACTTCAAGGTAGCTGCTGCGGGCCCGCCACGTCTCGTAGCCGCCGGCCGCATGGTGCTCAGCGGTGGGAAGGTAACCGTTGTAGCCGTTCGCCAACGAGACCGTGAAATGCCGCTCGAAAGGCGTGTTCCGCTTCAGGCGCAATCCGATCTCGACGAAGACTTCGCACGGGATGCTCGCGACGCTCAGTTCGCCGATCCGGTGCACCTGCAACGTCACGGGCACGGCGTCGGGGTAATCAGCGAGCTTCACCGTCTCACGCGCATAGATCGCCTTGCGGTCGCTCCACTGCCCGTCCTTGTCGCGCGGCGTGCGCTCGAGGGTGCGGCGCGCCTCCGCCAATTCAGCGGGCGTCGCCTTGCGCACTCCCAGCCGCAGCTCGGCCTCCTCCGCGTCGAGTGCCGCGGCACCCTGCCAGCGGATCGTGCCGTAGGCGGTCATGGCGGCGTCGGCCACGCTGCGCGCGACGATGCGGATCTGCTCGCCCGGGGCGCGATTGACGCGCGCGGGCAGCGCGAAGTTGACGTTGTTGATGTCGCCGCTCGTGCCGTTGGACATGATGGCGACAAAGGGCGGGCGCCCCGCGGGTGGACCCGAAGGCTCGAGGCGGCGCGCCATCTCGCGGGCGAACTCGCCGAAGTAGTCGGCGCTGATCGCCGGGTTTCCGCCGACGTAATGCAGGCTGTAGTTGGCGAGGAGCCCGAGCGGTCGTTTGTCCGCGGCCGAACGCACGGCGACCACGGCCACGTCGGGATCGATGGGGCCCATCGGCACGGAGGCCTTGGGGTTGGCCTGCCCGGGGTTCATCCACGCGCGGTCGGCCCGGCTGCCGAACGGATTCTCGTAGTCGGCCCCGGCCTTCACCCACCAACGGCGGTTGAAGACCTGCGTGGGGTCGCTTCCGAAGGACCAGCCTACCTCGGCGGGCTCCAGGTTCCGCAGGGCCTGCAGGATGCCCTTCGCGATCAGCGCGGGGACGGCCCGCACGTAGGCGGGGTCCTCATCGCTCTGGAAAACCGGCGTCAGTGTGGCGGCCGAGTGCGTGTGGGTGGCGGAGATGAGGACGTCGCGCGCCGGCACACCCGCCTCGGCTTGCACGATCCGCTTGGCCTCGGCGACGACCTCGAGCGGCACCATGCACGCGTCGATCACGCAGAAAACGAGGGCTCGCTTCCCGTCATGCAGCGCCAACACGCGGGCCTGCATCGGATCGTTGATGCCCTTGGCGAAGTTACCCTTCATGCTGCCGTTCACCGGAGCGGGAAACACCGTGGGAGAGATGTCCTGCGCAAACGCGCCGGCTCGGAACGATGCATGCGCCGTCAGGGAGCCGGAAAGGGCCAGGGCCAGGGTGAGCAGGGTGCGGAAGGGTAATGGCTTCATGGGGCGGGCAGAGGGTAATGCGCTGCCTTGGAGTCAGGCTCCGTGGATGCGGACGAAGGTCAAGGCGGCCGCCCTTCACGGCCAATTTACTTGAGGGCGGCCGATCGTGGGCATGTTCTCACCGAGCTTGTCCGGCGGCCGGGAACCTCCCGGCCGCGGCCCAATACCTCATGAAAGTGCTGCCCTGCCCCCTGCTCCCCGCGCGTCTCCTGCTCGCCGTGCTCTCCCTCTTGGCCTGCGCCCCGCACGTCGTCGCCCAAGCGTCCGGCTCGATCCAGGGACGCGTCCTGAATCCGCGCAACGGTGAGTACGTCGAGGGTGCGCGCCTCACCGTCGCGGGCACCAACCTTGAGGCCTTCACCGACTCCGCCGGCGCCTACCGCCTCGCGCCCGTGCCGGCGGGTACGGCGGACGTGACCGTGTTCTACACCGGAGCCGAACGGCAGACCGCACGCGTCGAAGTCGCGCCCGGCCAGGTCGCCACCCGCGACTTCTCGCTCGGCGGGGCGCCGGCCCGGGCCGACGGCTCGGTGGTGAAGCTCGACGCATTCCGCGTCGAGACCAGCCGCGAGATGGACGCCGCCGCGCTTGCGATCAACGAGCAACGCTTCTCGTCGAACATCAAGAATGTCCTCTCCACCGAGGAATTCGGCAACGTATCCGAGGGCAACGTCGCCGAGTTCCTCAAGTTCCTACCCGGCGTCACCATCGACTACACCGGAGGAAACGCCCGCGACATCTCCATCAACGGCGTACCCTCCGACAACGTGCCGGTGACCCTCGACGGCTTCAGCATCGCGTCCGCCCCCGGCGCCGCCACGAGCCGCAACGTCCAGTCGGACATGGTCTCGATCAACAATCTTTCCCGCATCGAGATTTCCTACTCCCCGACCCCGGAGTCGCAAGGTTCGGCGCTCGCCGGTTCGGTGAACATGGTCCCCCGCAGCGCATTTGAACGCGCCCGCCCCGTCCTCAACGCGAGCGTCTACGTGATCATGAGGGACAACGCCCGCGAGTTCCACAAGGTCCCTGGCCCCAAGCCCAGCCCGACCCGCAACGCGCACCCCGGCTTCGACTTCTCCTACGTCGCGCCGGTGAACAAGCGGTTCGGCTACACGCTCTCCGCCGGCACCTCGACTAACTACTCACCCCAGGACAACTCCACCATGACGTGGCGCGGGGTACAGTCGGCCACCAACGGCACCACCTTCCCCCACACCACTCCGGGGAACCCCTACCTTTCCCAATACCTCATCCAGGACGCTCCCAAGGTCACCACCCGCCGCTCGGTCGGCCTGAGCGTCGACTACAAGTTTACCGAGCGCGACCGCGTCACGCTGGGCTTCCAGTACTCTTCCTTCGACGGCCAATACATCGTCTCCAACGTCACGTTCAACGTGGGCGCCGTCGCCCCGGGCGCATTCAGCATCGACGCCGTGCGCGGCACCGCGGGTTCCGGAGTGCTGACCTCCGCCCACCAGGAGCGGAATCGTTTCAACCGCACCCGTATGCCCACCATCGTCTGGCGGCACGACGGGCCGGTATGGAAGGGCGACCTGGGCTTCGGCTACTCGCTGCAGGACGACGGCAACCCGGACCTGCGGCAGGGCTATTTCCGGAACGTCACGCTGCAGCGGTCCGGCGTGACGATCGACTTCAACCGGATCTTCTATCTGCGCCCGGGGGAAATCAGCGTGCGCGACGGCCAGAACGGCTTGCCCGTGGACCCTTACGCGCTCTCGACGTATTCCGTCGCCACCACGACCACCCAGGACGACGTCAACGTCGACCGCCAGCGGTCCGCTTACGGCAACCTGCGCCGCGCCTTCGCCACGCGGCTACCGTTTAGCCTGAAGGCTGGCTTCGACCTGCGACACAGCATGCGCGACCTGCGCGGCGGCACCGGAACCTACAGCTTCGTCGGCCGCGACGGCCGCGCGAGCACCACGCCCGCCGGCAATGACGACAGCCCGATGCCCTTCTTCGACCCGATCTACTCCCAGCGCATCCTGCCCTTCGGTTTCCCGCGCTTGGAAACACCGAGCAACCGCAAGGTCTTCGAGCATTGGATCGCCAACCCCGGTCAGTTCACCCTCAACGCCAATACCTTTTACCGGAACCAGGTGGCCGCCTCCAAGCGCTCCGAGGAACTGGTGTCATCGCTCTACTTGCGCGGTGACCTCGGGCTGATGCAGAACCGCCTTAAGCTGGTCGGCGGGCTCCGGGGCGAGCAGACCAACGTGGAGGGCGAAGGTCCGCTCAGCGATCCGACGCTCAATTACCAGCGCGACGCTCAGGGACGTATCCTCCGCGGGTCCAACGGCGCCCCGCTCCTGATCGTGCCCACTTCCAACGCCCTCGGCGTTTCCCAGCTCACCTACCTCGATCGCGGCGCGAACACCCGCAAGGAGTACCTGCGCCTCTTCCCCAGTCTCAACGCGAGCTACAATCTCCGCGAGAACCTCATCGCCCGCGCCGCCTATTACCACTCGGTCGGAAGGCCCAACTTCAATCAGTACGCCGGCGGCTTCACCCTTCCCGACACCAGCAATCCGCCCTCGGCAGGGAACCGCATCACCCTCAACAACGCGGCCATCAAGGCCTGGAGCGCACGCACCGTGAGCTTCCGTCTCGAGCGCTACCTCGAGGGAGTCGGCCAGCTTTCGTTCGGCGCCTTCCGCCGCAACATCGACAACTTCTTCGGCTCAACCGTCTTCGCGCCGACCCCGGAGTTCCTCGCGCTGTTCGACATCGATCCGGGCGAGTACGGCTCCTACGACGTCTCCACGCAGTACAACGTGCCCGGCGTCGTCCGCACCGAGGGCTTCGATTTCAACTACAAGCAGGCCCTCACCTTCCTGCCCAACTGGGCCCGCGGGGTGCAGGTCTTCGCCAACGGAAGTTCGCAGCGCGTCCTCGGTGACCAGACGGTCTCGCTCGCCGGCTTCGTGCCGCGGAGCGCGAGCTGGGGCGTGAGCCTCACGCGGCCGAAGTTCAACGTCCGCGTGAACTGGAATTATCGCGGACTCTCGCGCAACAACACCCTTACCGGCGCCAGCATCGAGCCCGGGACCTTCAGCTGGACCTCCAAGCGGCTCTACATGGACGTCGTCGGCGAATACTATTTCCGCGGTCGCCTGGCCTTCTTCTACAATTTCCGAAACATCGGCAACGCGACCGAAGACGTGAAGATCTACGGTCCCAGCACGCCCTCGGTCGCGCGGTTCCGCCAGCGGATCGACTACGCCGCCCTCTGGACCCTCGGCATCAAGGGTACGTTCTGAACCTTTCTGCCCCCATCTCCCCGCGATGAAGAACACCCTCATCCTCCTCTCGCTGCTGCCGGCCCTCGCCGCGTTCCTCCCGGCGGCGACTCCCGACACCTCACGCCCCCACGTCGTGCTCGTCATGGCCGACGACATGGGCTGGGGCCAGACCGGCTACCGCGGACACCCGGTCCTCAAGACACCCCATCTTGACGCCATGGCGGCGGCGGGCCTGCGGCTGGAACGTTTCTACGCCGGAGCGCCCAACTGTTCTCCAACCCGCGCAACCGTGATGACCGGCCGTTCCAACGACCGAACCGGAGTCGAGAACCACGGCTACGCCCTGCGTCGCCAGGAAAGGACCATCGCGCAGGCGCTCCGCGCGGCCGGCTACGTCACCGCCCACTTCGGCAAATGGCACCTCAATGGCTACAGCGGCCCCGGCGCACCCATCCTCGGTGAGGACGGCCACAGCCCCGGGACCTTCGGCTTCGACGAGTGGCTGTCGGCGACCAACTTCTTCGAGCGCGACCCCCTCCTCAGCCGCAACGGCAAGTGGGAGGAATTAAAGGGCGACTCCTCGGAAGTGATCGTCGACGAGGCGCTCAAGCACCTCGGGCGTGCCCGCGCCTCCGCCAGACCCACGTTCACCGTGATCTGGTACGGCTCGCCCCACGCGCCGATGATCGCCGCCGAGGACGACATGCGCGACTTCACGAAGCTCGAGCGCAACTCCGCCAACCATTACGGCGAACTCGTCGCGATGGATCGCAGCATCGGCACCCTGCGCGCGGGCCTGCGGCGGCTCGGCATGGCGGAAAACACCCTGCTCTGGTTCTGCAGCGACAACGGCGGCCTACCCGAGATTCGTCCAGGGACCGTCGGAGACCTGCGGGGTTTCAAGGGTTCCGTTTACGAGGGCGGCCTCCGTGTGCCCGGCATCATCGAGTGGCCTGCGGTCATCAGGAACCCGCGCGTCACGAGCTACCCAGCGGGAACCTTCGATATTTTTCCCACCGTAGCCGAGATCGCGGGGCTTCCGGAATCCGCCCTGCTGAAGCCGGTCGACGGGATCAGCATCCGCCCGCTTTTCACCACCGAACTCGCGGAGCGACCCAAGCCGATGGGCTTCCGCCACACGCGCCGTGCCGCCCTGATCGGCAACCGTTACAAGGTGGTGGCGTCGAACATTAACCAGCCAAAGTTCGAGGTCTACGATCTGCAGCAGGACCCCCGCGAGCAGAACGATCTCGCCGCCTCCCAGCCCGAGCTCACCGCCCGCCTCAGCCGCGAGTTGCTCGCCTGGAACGAGTCCGTGCAAGCCAGCGTCGCCGGCAAGGACTACCCCGAGGGACGGCTGTTGCCCGGCGATCAGACAACCCGACCCTGGCCGACCTCACCCGAATACAAGCCCTTCCTGCCGGAGCTGCAGAAGCGTCCGGAGTACCGCACCGCCGTCACCAAGGCGGGCAAGAAGGCCGTGGACTGATCGCGGCCGTCGAAGCAGCAGTCGACGGCTCGACGCCGAGGCCGTCGGCGTTGAGGATCGGGAATGCGTTTCGCGGATAAGGTCGTCTGGATCACCGGGGCATCCTCCGGCATCGGAGAAGCCTGCGCCCGAGCCTTCGCCGCCGAGGGCGCCCGGCTCATTCTCTCCAGCCGGCGCCCGGATGAGCTGGAGCGAGTCCGCCGCACCTGCCGCGAGCCGGACCGCCACCTCACGCTCCCGCTCGACTTGGTGCGCACTGGCGAGTTCCCCTCGCTTGTGGCGGGGGTCCTCGAACGCACCGGCCGAATCGATCTCTTGGTTAACAACGGGGGTATCAGCCAACGCGCACGGGCGGCCGAGGCCGACGAAGGCACCGAACGGCTCATCATGGAAGTCGACTACTTCGGTCCTGTCGCCCTGACGAAAGCCGTCTTGCCCTCGATGCTCCGGCAGCGCTCGGGACACATCGTGGTTGTCAGCAGCGTCATGGGCTACCTAGGCACGCCGGGACGTTCCACCTACGCGGCGGCAAAGCACGCACTGCACGGGTACTTCGACTCCCTGCGCGCGGAGGTCTGGCGCGAGGGACTCAAGGTCACGCTGGTCTGCCCCGGTTACGTCCGCACCGCAATCTCGGCCAACGCCCTCGGCCCGCGCGGGGAGCGGCACGCGCGCACCGACGGCACACATGTCTCCGGTATTGCGCCCGAGGAATGCGCCCGAGCGCTCCTGAACGGCGTGGCGCGCGGCCGGCGCGAGGTCATCGTAGGCGGCTGGGAGGTCGCAGGGATCTACCTGCAGAGGTTCGCGCCATGGCTGCTGGCGCGGATCGTCCGGCGGATGCGGTTCTCCGTGCATGGCGGGGACGGAGGAAAAACGTGATTCCGCGCCGCCGTTAGCATTGGCGTCGGCGCGCGGGTTGCGCCACGTTCAGCTGCAACCGTGAACCTTCCTCCGTCCATCGCCGCCCTGCCCGGGCGCACCGCCGAACTCGTCGATCTGCTGGAGTCGTGGGCCAACATCAACTCGGGCTCCGGCCACCTCGCGGGCCTCGACCGCATGCGCGCCGCCCTGCGTGCCGCCTTCGAGCCAGCGTTCCCGGGTGCCGTCGTGGACGAACCCGAATGTCCCGGTACCGCGCGAGCCCTCCGGCTCATCATGCGACCCGAAGCGGCGGTGCGTGTCCTTTTCAGCGGACACTTCGACACCGTCTTCGAGGCCAACGACCCCTTCCAGCGCTGCACGCGGCCCAACGCCTCGACCCTGCGTGGACCTGGGGTCATCGACATGAAGGGAGGCCTGATCACGATCCTCGCCTGCCTCCAGGCCTTCGAGCGCACCCCTCACTCCTCCCGGATCGGCTGGGAGGTGTTGCTCACCCCGGATGAGGAAACCGGTACCCACGGTAGCCGCCCGCTTTTTGAAGTCGCGGCACGTCGCAATCACCTCGGCCTTGTCTTCGAGCCGGCGCGCCCGAACGGCGATATCGTGCGCTCCCGCAAGGGAACGGGCGGCTACCGCGTCACCTGCCGCGGCCGCGCGGCGCACGCAGCCAAGGTTCCCAACGACGGGCGCAACGCGATCCTGGGCCTCGCGGGCTTCCTGCTGGCCGCGTCCCGCCTGCCGGCCGAGATCCCGGGAGTGCTCCTCAACATCGGCAACATCCGCGGTGGCGGCCCGGCCACCAACGTCGTGCCCGACTTCGCCGAATCCGAACTCGACGTGCGAGTCACGACCTCGGCCGACCGGGCGGCCCTCGAGCAACGCATCGCTGAAATCGCAGCCGGAATCGATGGCCGCGACGGCTTCCGGCTGGAACTCAAGGGTTGGTTCAATCGTCCCCCCAAGGAATGCGGTCCGGTCGAGGAGCGGGTCTTTGCCGGCTGGCGCACGGCGGCTGCCGACCTGGGACTGCCCGCGTTGAACTGGGTGCACACCGGCGGCGCGTCCGACGGCAACTTCCTCTCCGCCTTCGGCCTGCCCAACCTCGACGGCATCGGGCCCATCGGCGACCAGCTGCACAGCGACCGGGAGTTCGTCGTCACGCCGAGCATCGCACCCCGCGCTCAGGTTGCGGCGCTGTTCCTTTACCGGCTTGCCGGCGGTGAGGTTTCGCTGGGCTGACGGCCCTGCCCGAAAGCGCGACCGTGCTGGTCGCATGCGAAGTGGCATGCTTTGTCCACGAAGGAGGCGTACCCTACCCCACCCGAACCGCATTCGGAGGTTCCACGCCCGGATGAAGCGTCCTCGCCTCGCGGGATCAGCGGCGGCAGGCGCGGAAATTCTCGGGATTAAGGGTTTCCCGGTCGTGTCTCGCCAACACGACAAAGACGTCGAACCCGGGGATGGCCTTCAGCGCTTTTCCGTAACCGTTGCTGCAGACGGCGCACCGCTGCGGATGAGCCACCCTCCGGCCGCGGCTAGCAGCGCGGCGACCAAAATGAACCAATTGCCGTGCTCGACGTAGAAACTGGCGCGATCGATCCATCTCGCATCACGGGTGACATCAAGGGTGCGGCTACCGCGGAAATAAATGCCGCGCTCCGAATCCGACAGGACCGCCCGCACCGCGCCGAATTCATCGATCCAGCCGCTCCAGCCGGCGTTACCGCAGCGCAACACCGGGCGTCGCGTCTCCACCGCCCGGAGCACCGAATGCGCCGCATGCTGCTGCGCCGCGCCGCCTTCGCCGAACCAGCCGTTGTTCGTCAGTACCGCAATCACTCCCGCGCCGCTCAGGGCGCTGAGCCGGGCAAGCTCCGGATAAGTGTCCTCGTAACAGATCAGCGGTCCGAACGCGACCGGCTCTCCGCGCACCGGCACCAGAAGCGGAGCGGCTGAGTCGCCCGCGATGAAGTCACCCCCGACCGGTACAAATTTCTCCAGCCAACCGAGCAGCGGCCGCAGCGGCACGTATTCTCCGAACGGCACGAGCTGGCGTTTCGTGTAGTACGAAGCGGCTACGCCCTCGGTAGGCGTCACGAGGAAGGCGCCGTTGAACCAAGATTCGTCGGGTCCGCCGCGTCCCTCGACCGCGATTGATCCAAGCAGCAGCGGACGGCCGGCCCGCCGCGCGAGTTGCTCGACGAAGGCCTTCGCCGATTCATCGCCGCGAACGGCGAGCGGAGTCACCGCTTCAGGCCAGAGGATAAGGTCCGGTTGGCTGGCCGCGGCCTCGAGCGTGACGGAGGAAAGAGTTTCGAGGATGGCGGGCGCCCGCGCCGGATCCCATTTCACCTCCTGGGGAATCTTGGGCTGTACCAGCGCCACCCGGAGGAAGGGCACCGAGTGGCCCCGGCGGTTGAACGACTCCTGGAAGTGGATACAGACGCACGCCATCAGGATGAACAACGCGAGGAAGAACTCCTGACTGCGCTTGTTGATGCCCGTGGCCCGCTCGCGGAACAGTCGGTGGGCGTACGCGGCGAAACCGAGATTCATCATCACGAGCGCGAACGAAACGCCCCCTGCGCCCGTGAAGGCCGCGACTTGCAGGATGCTCGCACGCTCCCACTGGCTCGCCGCGAGCGGCAGCCACGGGAACCCTCCCAGCAGCCAGCCACGGCTCCACTCCACCAGGACCCACGCGCCGGCAAGGCCCAGCACGGCCATCAGCCGCTGCGGAATCGGCCGGCCGACGATCCGGGGCATGATCCACCACGCGGCGAGGTACCAGCTGCCCACCCATGCGCCAACGAAGGGCCCGAGCAGGATCCAACCAGCCCAGGTGACGTGGTGCAGCCAGCTCAGCAGGATCGTCCAAGCCAGCACCTGCGCCCCGAGCATGGTTCCGAGATACAGGCGGAGCGAGGGGCGGGTGTAGGCCCAGAAAACCCCCGGCACCAACATCGCGTAGGCCGCCTCCGGCAGCCGGAAAGGGGGGAAGGCGATAACCGTCAGCGCCACCGTGCATGCGAACACCACCGCCGCCGCAACGAAATCGCGGTTGCGCCGCAGCCACCCGGGATCGCTGGCATAAGGGTCTGCCTGAGTCGGTGATTCCATCGTGGAGGCGAGAAGGAAGCGAAGGCAGTTCCTGTCTA
>JACCDP010853582.1_pt1 | contig 10311 bp, 19 predicted proteins | sample 7445841 | NCBI WGS metagenome assembly JACCDP01 (sample SAMN15323441, study PRJNA562643) | freshwater metagenome | isolation source: river surface water | place: USA:Blue River Watershed | collected 2017-08-17
CCAGAATTAATGCATCTGGAACGCTCTTGCTTAGAATATCTAATTCTACTTGAGCATGCGATTGTGTATTTGTCATATTAATTTATATATTCGTGATGAAATCGTGGTTTAAAATTTTGTTCTTTAACCCAATTCTTATGTCTTTCAATGGATGTTAATGCTTCTTCTCTTGTGTTATATCTCCAAGAATAATTTTCATCAACAATGGTTTCCCATTTGCAAAACCAATACTTTCTATATTGTGGGGCATAGTACACTTGACCGTGAATGTTGACCCATTGTTTTATTCTATATTTCATGTTATTGCACTTATAACTCTAATATAATGGAAAATATCCAAATAAAAAAATTTATGGTAATTATTTTGTACATCAAGAATTTATTATTAGTTTTGGTTTATGAATATATTTTATCTAGACCCCCTGCCAAAGATTTGTGCCACCTATCATAACGATAAGCACGTAGTTAAAATGATATTAGAAAGCGCTCAACTGCTGTGTGGCGCTCATTGGGCTACCGGTGGAGAAGCACCGTATAAGTTATCCCATAAGAATCATCCGTGCGCTATATGGGTGAGAGAGGATCTTAAAAACTATAATTGGTTGTGTGATCTAGGTGTGTGGTTATGTAATGAATATACTTTTAGGTATGAGAAAAGACACAAGACCGAACAGGTAATCGAATGGTGTCGCCATAACACCCCGGATATTCCAAATGAGGGGTTTACACAACCACCAATGGCTATGCCAGATCAATACAAAGTAGTTGGCGACTCTGTACAATCCTATAGAAATTATTACATGGGGGAGAAAAGAGATTTCTGCAATTGGAAAGGTAGACAAGCACCCGCCTGGTTTGTTTAGACCCAATAATTGTGATGATGTTTAAAGAACTCCGGATTATTTCTATTGAAATAACTTTTAATCATAAGTTTAAACATCCATAGAACACCTTTGTTTTTAAATCTACGTGAAGATGTGTACGCACCATCAACATTTACTATTTTAAAGTTCTTTGACATAACTTTTTGTGATATAGAATAATCTTCAGCAAATCGTTCTTCTGGATTGTACCCACCAACTGCCCAGTAAGCGTCGGTGTTCCATAGTTGAAAACCTCCGATAGCAAAGGGTGATTTAAGTTTCGTTCCAATGTACTGGAACATATCAAATATTCTGAATACAATGTTATATGGTTTATCTGTTTCAAATGGAATTGTTACAAGATCTTTATCATATGCAATAGCTTCTGATATAATATGTTTGTTAGTTAAGAACACATCGGCGTCTATAAACAATAAATTCTTTGTGAAAGCCAATTTAGAGCCGTTGAGTCTACCCTCTGCTGGGTAACCACCTTTAATAACTTTAATCTTTAATGTGTAGTTGAAATCTATACAAGTTCTACGAATCCAATTTATGGACTCCTTCTCGTTAGAAACATCAGCAATAATTACCTTTGTACCGGTAATATTTTTTTGCTTTGATATATGATAAACACAATCATATATATTTCTAGATTCATTCTTACTTGGAATGACTATGGTCAGAATATCTTTTAGAGGTGAACTCATCATTGTTATAAATAATATAACTATTATTTTCAATCCAATCTCCAGTGTTTAAATATCTAACACCGTCAACCATTCTATCATCTGGATGATGTATATGTCCACAAATAACATTAACACAGTGATGCTTTTTAGCTTGGCGAACCAACTCAACTTCAAACTGAGTAATGAACTTGACAGCTTCTTTAACTTTATTCTTTAAGAACTTAGATAAAGATCTTTTCATTCCTAATTTTTTAAGTTGTCTATCGATAGATATAGCCATATCGTACCCTACAGAACCAAGAACTCCCAACCATTTAAGTTTAACCACACCATCATATAGATCACCATGAGTGATAAAGGTATTTTTCCAAATATATTCGTTGTGAATCTCAATGTTTCCGAAAGAGAATTCCCCGTACTCTCTCAAAAATTCATCATGATTACCTGGAATATATATGACGTTAGTTCCATTCTTTGAATGGGATAATATTTTTCTTAACACATTAGTATGGGATTGTGGCCATCGAAATTTTCTTTTTAATAACCACCCATCAATAATATCACCGACTAAAAAAAGATTTTTGGGTTGGTAATATTTTAAGACATTTAAAACTTCATCTGCATTTGACCCCTTTGAACCCAAATGCACATCACTTATAAACAGGGCTTCAACTTTCATTCAGATAAATATTTAAAACATTATCAATAACGTATTAATAAATTATTACCTTGTTTTTTATGTTTCAATTATATTTATATAATACAAAAGAAACATTATGAAAACGTTAAACGAACAAATCAGTAGAATCAAGCAAATCATGAATATTCATGAAGATGAGGGTGACATGATGGCTTTACTACAACAAGATACAGAAGCTTTTAACCAAGAACTTGAGGAAGATCTAACTGTAGAAGAATATAAAGAAATATCTTGTCAAGTACAAGCTGCTCCAGATGATGTCCCAGTAATGGAACCAGAGGTTAGTTCAAAACTTGATCAAGATGGTAAGGGTAAATTAGCTCAAATCACTGAAAAAATTAAAAGAGCAAGCATACAAGAATTAAAAGCAGAAAAAAGAAAAATCAAAGAAGCTATGGCTTCAAAAAATAAAGGCGAAATGTCTGAGCAAGAATTTTTAGTTGCAACAACAGTATTTGGTGTGCCACTTGGTTGGGCATTATTTATTGCGATATCTGCTTGGATTTTAGGTTATATTTTATATAGACTAATTAAAACTTGGTTGGACGGCAATCCAATGAGAAGAGGAAGATGTACAGATCCAATATTATAATAAAAATCCCCTTAAAAAGGGGTTTTTTTATTTAGGACCAATCTTAATATCACTTAATTCATCACCAGGAATCTGGTCATTTTCGTCTTCATTATCAAAGAAGAAGTCTATTTTACCAGGAGATATCTCATAAGCTCTATGCAAAAATATAAGAAGTAATAACTTTACTTCTTCCTTTTCTATTTGAAAGTGATCTGAAAATGGAACATATACTCTCGAATAACTAAACACAGCAATAGGTTCTTTGTGTTCTTCAATAGTAAATAAAACATTACTGTTTCTATCAAGGTAATGGGTGACTTTCATTTCTTTGCCCCAACTCACAACTTTGTCAGGATATGGAATAAGATCGGTATATCTTTCAACCAAATAATTCATAGCACCTTCTTGTAAAGTTTCAACATCTAAATTCTTATCAAGAACTTCCATCTCAAATGGTGAAAGACTATTAATCCCATGATCATTAATCTTATCAAGAATCTGATCAATCATGTTACTATTCTCAAGCAAAGTTGTTAATTTCATATACAATAAATATCATGACCCCGGTTCACTATATATGTGGTGTGAATTTTGTGCAAAATTTAGGCTTTTTGTTGTGCCAAATACAGAAGTAAAAACGCGCCAAACTCGGAAGTTACACTTTTTTTACTGGTTCATCAGATACTTTATATATTAAATATTCATCAGCTTTTTCATCTGCTCTACCCTTAATAAATTCAAGAGTATCTTGAGCGTCTTTCATAGTACCATAGAAAACAGTATTATGATAACTGTAACAACATAATTGATTGGTATTGTCAAACCATTTTCTTGCAATCACATAATTGAATTCCGGTTCTTTAGTTATCATGGTGTTAATGAATTTGGGTAATATAATAAGGTTGGATTCTTTTTTTGAATATCAATCTCCGGATATTTCTCTTTGAACGTTTGAGTATTAAAACGTTTTGTTATCAAGTGATGGCCATTCTTAGTTGGAATAATTGCTTCAATCTTTGGACCAACCTCATACCCAATAGGTACACCAGCGTCATCAAATTTAATTTTGGTGATTGGGGTGCATTCATATTCGATATGTGCGATCATCAATGGCGAAATTTCTTTATCATCAACATCAACGATCCATCTTTTTTCCTGTGTTTTAATTTGACCAACAACAGAATCAAAAACATTCTTTTGATTTATTTGTCCCGATTGAATACGAGTAACAATTTCACTTATCATGTTCAAACTAACATCCATATGATTTTGCTTTACCACATGAATATATGCTCTCGCTTTAAACACTTCACACAGTTGTTTTATTTCTTCATATCGCATATCGAGATATGCAATTGAATTGATACAATATGTTTTAATTGTCCTAACAGATTGATGATTGTCACGTTCACCTTCCGGTTGATCTTTCTTTCGCTTGAACACATACAACATATAGAAGTCACCTTCTTTATCGAAGTTTAACAACGGTTTAACCAATTCAATATTATCTATCATGGTTGTGTTGTTAAAATATGTTTTATTGCTTTGGCGTCACTAAGTGTAAAGTTTTTACATCTAATGTGTTGGCCACCAAAACTGAATATGTAAACATCTGTACCAACTAAACCACCGTCAATTTCAATAGCAGAAATTGTTTTTCTGGGAATAATAATTTTACTGTTGGCCAGAAATAAACTACTTGCTCCTTTGTTTTGTGACCAAATAACAAACTGATCATTAATAACTAATTTCTCAGGTGTTAAAATTGATCCAAACCTAGTGACTGCTGAACTAAATTGATATGTTCTCATTATAGTGGTTTTGATTATTAAATCTTTTTTGCTTTTTGTAGCCTATCTAATTCTTCGTAGTTTTCTTTTTCAAGCATATTCTCTTTATACTTGTTAGCAAAAATACGAACTACTTCTTCGCTAGCTTCCATCTCTCCATCCAGGATTTTAGCCATAAAAGAATTTGAGTTTTCTTCTCTTTCTTCTAATACTTCTGGTGGGGTCATAGAATCTCTGATTAGTTCAAAACTTTGAACCGCGTTCATAAAAAAATTATAGGATTTTTTTTCTCTTTCTGTTGCACCGTCTAAAATTGTTTCTACAGTACATTCACCTTTAACAAGTTTTGTTATTAGTTTTAATGAATCTTCAAGAATGACTGGTGGCATTTTTGAATAAACTGGATGAGTGGATTTCAATGCCTCAAAATCCGTTATCATTTTTTCTAAAAAGCTAGGTTTGTTCATGGTTTTTTATGTTTTATTTGCAAATGTATGCTTTTTTTTTAACATTACAAAAAAACCCCCCGAATTTCGGGGGGAATTTAAAAAAATATTCTTAAAACAGATTAAAAAATTATTTAATAAACCCTCTAATCTTGTTGATCATGGACTCCAAAGCAGAAATTGCTTTTTGAGGCGTGTCATCGTCATAAACATATCCCCATTTATAGCCATAAGCTGTGCCATTTTTTCTAATGGCTCTTCTAATGTTCCATTTTTTATCTCTGATCTTCTTACTGTGAACGTCCCCTAAAATATCTCTCATTCCAGCGTACAGGGCATCAAATGTCATGTACTCTGAACCATCCAATTTAGAGCGCCAAACCTTTTTACCAACAGTAGATGGGTTACCCAATACTAAATGTGAATGTCTAGCGTTTTCGTTTCTTGTAGCCCACTCCAAATTGGAAGCCCTGTTGTCAAGTTTATCACCATTCTTGTGATTTACTTGTGGTTTGTTATAAGGATTTGGGATAAAAAATTCAGCAACTAATCTGTGTACAGTAGATACTCTGGTAAATACATTACCATCTTTATCTTTAAATCTTAACAGGTAGTTGGCATAACCGGTTGTGTTCATCACTTTGGGTCTCATAATATGTTCAACCCTGTTAACCATAACACCCTTAAAACGGTTGTGTGGAATTGTTCTTGCTAATGCTTTTAAGCGCCCTTCAGAGGAAATGTGGTAATGGGATTCAAACCCTTTCACTGGTACCCAGATTTCTCCAGGAATGTTCTCCAATGATAAATTAAATTGTCGTTTCATTTTTTGATTTTAAATTGACTTTAGTTTATTATATTAATTAATATACATAATAAATATATAAAAATCAAGAAAAGTTTAATCCTTTCGTAAAAAAAGTTTAATCCTTCTTACATTTGTAGCTTTATCCCCTCTGAAACCTCTTCAATTATTAGTTCATCTTTGAATGATTTTCTTAATTCGTATGTATAAGAAACATCATCATTGCTTTCATTTATGTCTACTTTAATTACCTGGTGACCTTGGCGTTTTAATTTTTTCATGTGCTTTTCAACATATGAAATTAAATCATTAGAATAGTCACTAAACCATTCACCCTCGGTTCTACCCATAATGTATAAATCATTATCTGATTTTCTCTCTTCAAAATACTTGTGTAAAAATCTTTCAGTTTCTTTACATAATTTTGTTGGTAGAACCCAAGCTCTTAATGCTTTAACATATAAAGGTGATAGTGTACCTCCGTGGCTTTTATCTTTTGATAGATTATCCATACGTTCTTCTATAACTTTGGATATACCAATCTTTTTATCTGGCCAATTTAATTTAAATTGTTCTGGTCTCTTATCATGAAACTTATCCCAGAATGTTGCAATGTATAAGAAGCATAATGAAATGTTTTCTTCACCAGTAATGATGTCATCGAGATCGTCGATGGTTCTCATCATATAAGTCTTGATGCCGTTTACATCAACACTATATTCTCTAAAAAAATCTATTCTGAAAGTACCAAAAGATTCTTTGTAGTGGCGTATTCTTTCATACGTACAAAGATGTTTAACTAATTCTCTAGCAGATGTTTTAATAATCTTATCATTAAGATTATTAACGTTCATAATCTCTAATACCGATTCTATTTCATCACGGAGATCTTCGCTTAAGTAATAGGTTTTGTTTTTTATTCCACTAACATCAACAACTTCATCTCCGGATAATATATCTTTCCAGGATAGTTTTGTTAGGAATGTGTAATCTAATTGAGCTTCGTCAATTATCTTTAATGTAATGTAAAATTCGTAGTATCCATTCGCCTTCAAATCTTCATAAATGTACAGAACTTGTGCGGCGCTTAAATAAATTACTTTTTGTTTCATATATATTAAATTACTTAAAAACGATAAGCCCCGAAGAGCTTATCGCTGTAATCTAATATATTTAAAAATTTCCAATAAAAAAAATGTTGGTTATATTATTATTTCAAGTGCTGACATAACAGCGTCGGCTTTAAACTTAAATGCATCTTCAAGTTCATATAGTGATTCATATTCAATCACCTCATGTCTAATAGTTGTGTGGTCTCTGTCGCCGATGATTTTTCCAATTCTTACCAACGCATATTTCTTTTTCTTTTTCATAACAGCGCTGAATATTTTTCTGGCGTCTACCACATCACGATCTCTCATTCGTGATATAACCTGTTCAGCAGTCACACCACAAGTCTCAGAAACAATATTCAATATTTCTAAATCAGCTAAAGTAAAAATCTTTTCTGGTTCAGTTTGATCGTTAAATAAAAAAGGAAATTTTTGTTTTGGTAAATCTTCTTTCCTGATTCCAGGAAAAACATAGGGGTTAATTTTGGTCACTTTTTCTTTACTCATATACTTGAAATTTGTTTAAACAAATATATGGTATTTTGTGAAACCAAAAAATAATTTTTAGTAAGTTCCGTTTAAAGCAGCAATGAGTTGTCCAAATAGTTTTATTTCAACATCATTGTACTCGCCATTTAGATATTTGGCTTTGGTTGCACTCCCATATACTTTTTGAGAGATCGCTTTTAATACGTTTGTTAAAACTGGTGAGGGTAGCTTTCTCTTTGAGAATGATCCAACACGAATAACGTCTCCTTCGTATTTACCGTTGTAGCTGTATTCGTTCATGACTGTTTGGGCGATTTCTGTAAGTTTCATAAATATAAATATCCACAAATTGTTATTCTTTTCTTTCCCCTAATATGTAGAATAAATAGCCAAATATAAAGGTAAAAGCGTATTTGTATAGTTCAACAGGTTGATTGAACTTAAACTCTTGGGTACAAAAACTCCCCAGTATAAATGCTGACATTATGCTGAGGAGCTTGCACAACCATATAGGTGGTAATTTCTTCATATTAATTAATATAAATGTATCTTTCCTTACTCATTATTTTTTCCCGTTCTGACTCTATTTTCCACTCATTTATTCTTCTGTTTGCCGCTTCTTGTGTTGGTAGTGGCCACTCAGTAAGCCAGGTTTTAAGCACAAAACCACTATTCACTTTCTTCATTGGATAATACCAATTCTTACCATCCATGTCTTTTCTGATCATTATCTTATATCTCTCACGAGCCATCACATTTGATGTTATCACTCCCAACAACATCAATAATAATATAGTTTTTTTCATTTGTTTTTTAAATCCCTTTTTGCAAATTCTTCAAGTCTTGTCAATAAAGCAAAATAACCAACCACACAAGATACCAGTAATGTTGGTATCCATACTGGGGATGTTATAAACCACCAGGAAAAATCAATAACACCACTCGTTTTAAGCGCAGACATTGTTATTGTCATTAAAACAAAAACAGCCGATAGTAAATCAACACCATCGTAATTTCTTCTTCTAGCTCCCATGATTAATAATAAAAAATTAAATAATCATCATCAACCGACCATTCAACATTTGTCCACCCAGAGTCAAGATACCTGCTTCTTATTTCATTTAAATGCATCTTACACATAATATCTGGTATACCAACATGAACAGAATGACCAACAGTTATCTTGTGACAAGCTAATTTTGCGTCAAGATAATTTTCGATAGTGTCACATTCTTCTAATAGATTGTCTTCTAATAATTCTGGACTGATTGCCATAACTTTATTGTTTAGTGTTAGAAATATTGTTTAATTCTTCTTCATATCTACTACAACGACCACATTGATCTGAACATCTTTCTGTATCATTACCTTCAGCCAAGTCTTTACAGTAAAAATATTCTCTGATTATTCCAGCAGATATAAATTCTTGTAATCTTTCCGGTTCGTTTAATCTATTAATATCAATAGGACACCATCCATCAATTTTTATATCATCACCTGGTTCTGATACAAAAAACATTTCATATTTTTTAGCCATCTTAATAAAACTTTCTTAAAATTTCAATAACATCCCACGCATCTTCCAATGCGTTATGGGTAACAATACCTTTAACATCTTTACGTTCCTTACAAACAGTAAGTGATGGTAGTGATGTGTCATTGATCCAATCAACACATAAGATCGCTGGATCTAAAACTCTTTGACGAGTTCTAATTAACTTCTGCCACCAAGGAAGTTCTTGTAAGAACAACTTATCAAATGTGCCGAAGTTTTTACCTGCAACATTTAATGTGATTGGTTTAGTTCTACTATCAATGATAGGAGTTAATTTACCATTCACATGAGTTGATGCTGAATCTAAAGTACCAAATCCATTACACCAAAGAAACGTATAGAACTCTTTAATAACGTCTTCTTCCTCATAAAAATTGTATCCACTCTTATTATTTAGAAGTTCTCTGGTTTCATTTGTGCCCTCAAGATAATCACCCATCAAAGAAATGATATCTTTGTTCATTGTGATAGCTCTTGGTGAACCCTGAATATTATTCTGAAGCACTATTGCATTGAACTTAGGGAGTTCTTCGTATGGTAATTTTTTATTCGTGTCTTCAACAATTGCAGCAATCGACAAGACATGATTCATATCGTGATTCAAACCTGAAGTTTCGATATCAATACTTACGTAAATCATATTAGTTATTTTAAAGTTAGAATGGTAGTTCGTCCAATGCCGCAAAGTTCATTTGCTTTGGAGCTATTTGATTTGTAACAATTCGGTAAACACTTCTTGTTAGTTCAATATCATATTCAGCATCGTGAAGTTTATCTTCGGTAATGAGTAAACCTAAATGAGCCGCAACAGATTTTAATTTAAAATCTTTCATACTTTGTCTTTGATCCAAAAGATGTTGTGTTGCAAGAATATAAACGTCTAATGTGTTAGGCCAGAACCAAGAACCAAAATATGAATCACCATTGTCTAAGAACCATTGACGAAGAAATTGATTATCAAATGCGGCGTTATTATATCCAACTAAAAAGAATTTATCTCCAGTATCATATCTATCAACATGTTTTGCCAGCATGTTTATAAATGCATGATATGTTTCTTTCATTGGCGTGTACGCTTTCAAATCACTTTCAGTAACATTACCAATACGCAATGCTTCTGGATCATAGACAGCACCTTCTTTTGGTTGTACTTTAAAGTTAAAGTATTCAGCAACTACTCCATCAATCTCAATACAACCAGAGATTTGATGAATACCATTGACAACTTTATCTAAACCAGTCGTCTCAAGATCAAAAAACATTTTTTTCATATTTGTAATTTTAA
>JACCDP010821208.1_pt1 | contig 10309 bp, 9 predicted proteins | sample 7445841 | NCBI WGS metagenome assembly JACCDP01 (sample SAMN15323441, study PRJNA562643) | freshwater metagenome | isolation source: river surface water | place: USA:Blue River Watershed | collected 2017-08-17
AGAATAATTCCTATGACAAATTGAATACTCATGGCAATTGAGGTAATTTTATGTAATAATTTAAATAACTTAGAAAAATTTTTATTTTTTAAGGAAATAAATAAGAATAATAGAGAGTCAAAAAAAAGAAAAAGTACAAACCAACGAAAATAAGAATGAAAAAGCAAAACTAAATCAGCCATGCAGCCTCCATGTAACCTTTCCTATTGAATCTAAAAACCTAGGATTTGCAAGCTTAAAATAAATACTTGCAAGGGTATAGCTTTTACGTGGAAATGAGAATTACCACAAATGAAACTTCCCAGATAATGAATCTATCAAAAAACAAATTCCGATTTTATAACATTCCCTATCTACTTTTTGATTTTATATTTAGAACAATTGCTAGGTTCACCTCATATGTATTTGCTGTATCTATCTTCTCAGCAGGTATAGCAGGAGTAGTTGCCTCTTTCTTTACTTTGTACTACTTTGATGCAGTTAATCTTATCGTATCACAACTGTTTATGCAAATTTTGAAAAATTTAATAATTTCTTATTGGGTTATCATTGCAATTCAAAATGGTTTGTTGTACAGGCTTAAAGTTCCCGGTTTTTTTAAACATATTAAAAATATCAATCGAATGATATCTACTTATCCTGATATAAGTATCAAAGAAGATTTACCCGATACTGATTATAAAATACTTTCTAGATCTTTAATGTACTACCCTCTTTTTAATGCATTAAATTTAGTTGGATGGATTGGGATAGCTTTTGTTTTGGTATTAGGGGTATCTATTTATACGGAAGGTATTAATAGGTCTGTCATAATATCAATTTGTGTAATTGTGGTTATTATAGTTTTCTTAGCATTTACTTTTGCATATGTTTTATCAGAATCATTGACAGGTAAAATGAGAGAGATGTGCAAAGAAATAATGGCTAAGAAAAAGATTCCTTATGTAGATAGAGCAACAGCTACAGTTCGAATGAAAATGTTTTTTTTCTTACTTCTCTTTACAGTCAATCTTTTCCTATCAAATGTACTGACGTATTTCAATAGGAATGATCTTGAACAAATTATTAATTTTTTTGTCATAAGTATTTTAGTCTCGGTTCTTTTGGCAAATACAATTTTCAAAGTAATTTATGATTCATTAAAACAAATTGAATTTGCCTCACATGATTTGATACGGGGTGGTCTGGGATTAATTCATTCTAGGTCATTAGATAAAGAATTTATAAATGTAACACTAGGAATTAACAATGCTTCTAAGAAATTACTTGAATACCAGCAGCATCTAGAAGAAAAAGTTCAAAGTAGAACAAAAGATCTAAATATTGCAATGGAAAGAATCCGTGATAAAGAATTCATCATGGAAACTGAATTAGATTTTGCAGCTGACATACAAAAAGGAATAATTCCCACAAATTTATCTCCATGGAATGGGATTAATTTTGCAGCTTATTATCAGCCGATGGGTAAAGTTTCTGGAGATTACTATGATATCTTCAGGCTCTCCGGTCATGTTTTTGTACTACTGGCTGATGTTTCTGGGCATGGTGTTCCAGCTGCACTTATAACCATGCTTGCCAAACAAGCATTTTCAAATGTAGTACATGAGTCATTAAATCCAGATGAGATTTTTAGGCAAGTAAATGAAATCATTGTAAATAGAGTTGAAACAAGTGACTATCTTACATGTTTTTTATTAAAGATAGACCAAAGAAATCGTGTGATCTTTGGGAGTGGGGGACATCCCAATGCAATAAAGTATACCTATAAAAAAGGAACTTGTGAGCTTCTTGATACAAATGGAATGTTTATTGGTTCAATGTTAGAAGCTAATGAGTTTTATGAAAATGGTACTACGAAATTGAGCAGTGGAGATCGAATTATACTTTACACTGATGGAGTTATAGAGCATAAAAATGTTGCAGGAGAGCAATTTGGTTTAGATAGATTATTGGAGTTAGTAAAACTTCATAAAACTGTATCTCTGAAAGAAACAGTTGAATCAATTTCGGAAAATCTCAAAGACTTTATGAGAGGAGCACCGGTTCGGGATGATATTTCAATTGTTGGAGTTGAATTGGATCCACGATGGTCCACATTTGCAAATGTTTTTAATGATGGAGTTAGGCTCATGAAAGAAAGACGTTTTGAAGATGCTCAGAAATCACTTAGTTTTGCAAGAGAACTAATACCAACATTTTATGGATTGAATTTTCAAATGGCTACACTCAACTACCACTTAAAAAACTTTGAAATAGCTGAAAAACAGGTTATAGACTTTTTGGCAGATAAGCCGGGAGACAAACATGGTCTAAAACTTGCAATTCGTATCAATCGAAGACTCAATAAGATCCAAGAAGCTGACGAATATTTAAAATTGCTAAAGGATGTATCACCAAGAGATGCCAAAAGACTTAGCATCAAGTAAAGCACTTATTATCTTATCGGGTGGTTTAGATTCTACAGTTTGTTTGTATTTGGCATTGACCAAATATTTATCAGTAGAGGCAATTTCATTTGATTATGGTCAACGTCATAAAATAGAACTAAATCGAGCAAAAAAAATTGCTAAAACAGTGGGAGTAAAACACTCCATTATAAAAATAAATTCACAAATCTTTCGTGGAAGTTCTTTGACAGACCAAACTATATCAGTTCCAAAAAAATCTCTTCAAAAGAAAAAGTTACCAAATACATATGTTCCAGGCAGAAATATATTATTTCTATCCTACGCAGTATCTTTTGCTGAAAGTAGAAATATAGGAAATATATTTATTGGAGTCAATGCATTAGATTACTCAGGATATCCTGATTGTAGACCAAAATTTATTCAATCATTTCAAAAAACTATAAATCTTGGAATTCGTGGTACGGATACTGGTGACATTAAAGTTATTACTCCCTTATTAGCATTATCAAAAAAAGAAATCATTCAGTTAGGTGAAAAGTTAAAAGTTCCCATCAATCTCACCCATTCATGTTATGATCCCAATGGAGTCAAACCGTGTGGTGAATGTGATAGTTGTCTCTTAAGAAAGAAAGGTATTGAAGAGGCAAATCTAACACATAAGTATTCAATATAGATGTTATGAAAAAAATAAATCATCATTTTATTAATGACGCAACTGCAATAAATATCTTTTTCTATCGGCAGGCGGAAAAAAGCCTAGGGTTGTTGCGAATAAAATTACAAAAACTAACTTTTTGCAGGAACGCCATTAATTACTTATTAAATTTTAAAGAATGTAGTACAATAAAATTTTTCAATTATATTGAATTTTCTAGGAATAAAAACTTTTTATTTTTTATATTTATTCTCATGATTCTTTTATTTCAAAATTGTAGTTCCTATTTACAGTATAGAAAAAAGGATCTTCAAGATGTTGTAACATTGGGGCTGGAAAAGCCTGGTTATGGATTGGGTATGAGAATAAGTGTAATCCCCATTGGTTTTTTTTTCCAAGGGGGAGAAACTACTCCAGGGAAACTAGATAAAGGGGAAGGATATGGACTGCGTGGAGGTAATTTTTCAAAATACACATCCCAACAATTGGTTTTTGGATTTTTAGGTGGTGAAACTTTTTATTCAGGAAATCCTAAGTTATCTGAAGGTGGTGAGCCAATTAAGGAAGATACTGTCATTCAGACAGAGTCAGATAGGGATAATTTGAAAAGTTATAATGTTAAGTATTTAAAAATTTTCTCAGATCCCCCCAAAGAAAGGCAAAAGCGAAGTAAAGAAAAAACTAAAAAAATCATTGCAGATAAAATATTAAATAATAACCCCAATCCAGCTCTTTTGGCATACATACCAATCGAATCAAAAAAGCCAAACGGATACCCTAGTGAGTACAAATACCAAGTAGAATTATTTTTTAGTTTGTATTACGGATTTCGAGTTGGTATTAATTTTTCTGAGTTAGTTGATTTTCTCTTGGGCTTCAGTACACTGGATATACTCGAGGACGATATAGTAAATTGAAACCTTTTATGGAGAAAGAATGATTGAAGTAAAAAATCTGAGTAAATATTTTATTTTAAAAAAAAGAAAAAGTGGATTTATTGGTTCATTAAAATCTCTCTTTCACACGGAGGAAGATACAATCAAGGCTGTAGATGATATTTCTTTTCAAATTCAGCCAGGTGAGTTGGTGGGTTACATTGGACAAAATGGAGCTGGCAAATCTACCACCATAAAAATGCTCACAGGAATTTTAAAGCCCAGCTCAGGGCAAATTTTAGTAAATGGAATTGATCCCTCATCTGAAAGATCCAAAAATGCATTCCAAATTGGTGTGGTCTTTGGACAGAGATCTCAATTGTGGATGGATCTTCCAGTAGAAGAATCATTAGATCTATTGCGGTCTATATATAAAATTGATAAAAAAATATATGATAAAAAAATAGAATTTTTTTCTGATTTATTGGGCATACATGAATTTATGAAGCAACAAGCTCGTAAATTATCTTTGGGGCAGAGGATGAAAGCTGATCTAGCTGCAAGCTTACTCCACTCTCCAAAAGTTTTATTTTTAGACGAACCTACTATTGGCTTAGATTTACTGGTTAAAGAAAAAGTAAGATCATTTATTCGCAATATAAATGAAATAGATAATGTTACAATTATTCTAACAACCCATGACATACAAGATATTGAATTTTTAGCTAGACGTATAATTATTATAGATAGGGGGAAAATAGGTTATGATGGGGGAATTGCCAACTTTAATAGACTAGTCGGAAACGAATCCTTAGTCAGTGTTCATTTTCAGGAGCCTATAAATAATTTAATTTTACCCAAGCCTTATACAATAACTCAAAAACTCTCTGAATTTCAATATGTACTACGAATTCCTGATGAGGAACCACTTTCAAAATTAATAGAAATTTTCCAAAAGAATAATTACCTAATCCAAGAAATCAATAGAGAAAAACCAGAGTTAGGTGAGGCAATTAAGAAAATGTATGAAGGCAGGAATGATATATGACACATTTTTTTGAGACTCATATTAAATTTATCTCTAAGGCATTCCAGAGATCTATAGCATATAAACTAGAGTACTATACTGGATTAGCTAATGCTTTCTTATATATATTTATTTTTACAAGTGTATGGAGAACTGTTGCATTGGAGAGTCCCGGGTCTTTAGGTTTTTGGTCAGGAGATGCACTTGTAAATTATGCTATACTTTCTACTCTTATAAAAGTATCCTATGGAAGAAATGAATACCTTTTAATTAATAAGATAAAATCTGGTGATATTGCTTATGATATTTTGAAGCCATATAGTATTCCGATCATGTATATATCTGATAGTCTAGGAGTGAGTGTATTTCAGCTCTTTGCAAGGGCAATACCTTTGTTACTTTTTTCTATTTTCTTTTTTGGGGTAACTCTGGATGTAAATATATATAAAATACTACAATTTCTTCCGGCATACCTCTTATCTTTTTTACTTTTTTTATCATTTGGTTTTTTAATTTCTTCACTAGCTTTTTATTTTACTGAAGTTTTTAGCTTCTATATCCTAAATAGTGCATTAATTACACTTTTGTCGGGAGCAGTAATACCAATTACAATGTTTCCAGAATCATTTATAGGAATAATTAGCTGGACTCCATACCCATATTTATACTATTATCCAACTGCTATATTATTGGGTATGCCAATGTCATTTTCATACAATGATTTATTGATCCGATATGTAATAGAAATTTTTTGTGTTGCTTCTTTCGCATTTATGATTTATAATTCGGGAATTAAAAAAATGGAGTTTGCAGGTGGATAATAAATTATTGCTTTCAGATAAACTTTATATTTATCTTAGATTGGCTACTGCAGCTCTAAAATCTAGAATGGAGTATCGTGGAAGTTTTTTGATATTTTTCTTTGTTCTGATCTTATTCTATCTCGCTCAGGTACTTACTATTGGAGTGGTAATAAATAAGTTCAAATCAATAGGAGGGTGGTCAATGGGGGAGATGGCATTTTTGTATAGTCTATTAATTCTCTCACAGGGACTTGTTGCAAGTATCTTCAGTGGACTAGTAGATTTTAGTACTTTAGTGAGAGATGGTAACTATGATAGAATTTTAGTTCGTCCTCTTTCTCCTCTTATTCATGTGATAATGAATGGTTTTGAGATAACAGGAATTGCACATATAATTTTGGGTATAGCTTCTTTTATCTTTGCTAATTCATTTTTAGAAATACAATGGGGTTTTATAAATATTTCCATGTTCTTCCTTGTAGTACTTGGAGGAAGTTTGATTCTTGCAGGAATAAGAATTATAATAGCTGCAATTGCTTTCTGGGCTATAAATAATAATTCTTTGGTACATCTCTTTGTTTACTCATCTAGGGAGTTTTTATTGTATCCATTGAATATATATTCAGGAGGAGTAAAGTTTTTATTAACATTTTTAATTCCACTAGGTTTTATCAATTTTTACCCAGCTCACTTTTTTTTAAATAAATCTACAGGTGGTATGTTTCATCCAATTTTTATTTATTCAACTTTTCCAGTAGGCTTAGTTTTATATATTTGTTCGCTTTATATTTGGAAAATTGGCCAAAATGCCTATGAATCTGCTGGGGGATAAATGAAGTTTTTTTTTGATAAGTTTTTTTCATTTTTAAGAAATGGTTCCCAGTACAAAAAGCCCATCGAGTTCGAAAAACCTAAAAAGGAAATCATTGAAGCTGCTGAGTGGGAAGATGAAAAAATAGATTCTGCAATCTTATCTGAAGTCAACTCAGATATTCGAACACTCATTGATTCTTTTAAGGCGTTGAATTTTAATTTACTTATTTTGAACCAAGACTATAGGATTGTCTTTGCATCTGACCTATTCTTAACTTTAACAGATTTCACTATAGAGTATTTGATAGGAAAAGAGATTTCTCAGATTTTTCCAGAACCACTCACTAAAAAAGAAAAGCAAGATTTGTTAGGAGAAATGGGTGCTATTAGTACTTCAAAAAAAATTCTTTTAGGGACAGGGGAAAATATACCAGTCCAGCTATATATACAATGTGTAACAGGCTTGGATGAAATCTGTTACACTGTGATAGTAGTACCTCAAGGGGGAAGAAAATCTTTTTAAAATTCTTCTATAAAACCTCCTTCCAATTGGAGGGAAAGATATCCACCTGTCACATTTTTAACCTTTTTGAAGTTATTTTCAAGAAGAATTCTATTGGCTAAGTGTCCTCTATACCCCACTCTACAAGTAACAAAATATTCTTTTTCTGGATCTAGTTCTTTAAGTCTGGATCGTAGTTCATCTACAGGAATATTGATAGATGATTTAACATGACCTTTTTTAAATTCTTCTGGTGTTCTTACATCAATAAGAGTAGAATCTCCAAGCTTAATTTTTTCGATAGCTTCTTTGGGTGTGATTGTTGGACTAAATCCTGTGAGGGAGTTTTGTGCTACAAATGCAATCATATTTATGGGATCGTTAGCACTAGAATATGGTGGTGCATAGGCTAGATCAAGCTCTGTAAGATCTTCAACTTTTAAATTCCCTTGTATTGCAACTGCTATTACATCTATCCTTTTATCTACCCCATTTCTACCAAAAGCCTGTGCCCCTAAAATTTTTGAATTTTTTTTGTCAAAAATTAACTTCATATGGATCATTTGAGCCCCAGGATAGTAGGAAGCATGGTGTTCTTTGTGTATATAAACTATTCCCACTTCAAAGCCCAGTTCTCTAGCTAATTTTTCAGTAATACCTGTAATTGCTGCAGTGGAATCTAAAATTTTTACTACACTCGTTCCAAGAGCACCATTGTATGGAGTAGTGTTATTATGTATTACATTATCTGCTACAATTCGACCCTGTCTATTAGCTGGTCCAGCCAGGGGAATCCTAACTTTTTTATCTGAAATTTTATTTGTGATCTCTAGGATATCGCCTGCAGCATAAATAAAAGGATCTGAGGTTTGGAGAAATTTATTTACTAAAAGTCCTCCTGTGTCACCAATTTCCAATCCACATTCTTTTGCGAGGGAGAGCTCAGGTTTTACTCCCACTGAAAATAAAACTAGGTCAGCTGGAATTTTTCGACCATCACTCAATTCTACTTCCTTAGAGTTCTCTAAAACTCCCTTCACGCCTACGCCCGTGATCACTCCCAAATCATTTTCAATGAGTTTTTGTTCTATCAACTTTCCAAATTCGGGGTCCATAGTAGACATCACGTGTGGCGCCATTTCAACGATGGTAGTTTTCATATTTCTTGCATGAAAAGCCTCGGCCATTTCTAATCCAATAAATCCTCCCCCCACCACCACTGCCGTCTTGGGCTTATGATCTTCGATAAATGTATGAATCCTATCCATATCTGGAACAGTCCAAAGCTTGAAAACATGCTCTGAGTTTGAGCCTGGCATACTCGGAAAAATGGGATTTCCCCCCTGGGAGAGAACCAATGTGTCGTAGTCTATAAGTGATTCTCCATTTTTATTTCTAATCTTAAGTTTTTTGTCCTTTCGATTGATTCCCAAAGCTTCTGTTTCAATTAAGACATTTACATTGTATCGCTTCAAAAAACCCTCCGGGGTTTGGAGTAAAAGCTTAGACCTATTTTTTATATCACCTGAAATGAAATATGGCAGTCCACAATTGGCATAGGAAACATAAGGTCCCCTCTCTATAAGGGTAATTTCTGCCGATTCTGATAATCTTCTTATTTTAGCAGCAGCAGTTGCACCTGCTGCTACTCCCCCAACAATTAGTATTTTTTTTCCCATGATATGCTCCTCTTCAGATGAAACTCTAAATTTTATTGCAAACTTAATGTATAACCAGATCATTCTGATCTGACTAACTGATACTAACTAGATTTTTTAACTAGTCTAAAAAATCCTTTCCAAAAGTCAAGAAAATATACATATACGGGTATATGTATATTTTCTCAGAGTCCTAAATTTTTTCCATCTTGGATGAATTTATGTATGAATAGTCCAATCTCATCTTGGTATTTTTCTCTTTCTGCGATAAATGTATCTAGACGCATTTGGCAAATTGTCTGGAGGTTTTTAGTTGATCTAACTGAATTAGATTTTTCAAATTTATTATTGGTTTTATCTATAAATTCATTTGGATAGATTGGATCTGTAATGATATGAGTTATTTTTATAGGGGGATGGATTGCTACAGTCCACATCTGAAGGGCTTGGTCAAAAACATCATCTGCCATTCGAAGAATTTTTCGAGTAATAGATGGCATTTTTACTGTACTACTTTGTGTTACTAATTCGTCTGTTCCAATGGATGCTATAAAAAATACAGGAAGTTGAAATTTATTTATAAACCTAGAGATTGCACTATTCTTTTCCCATTTAAGTTTATAAGGTTCCTCTTTAAAATTTCTTAGAAGACCTTCCTCTAATCCACCTGGATAAACAAGAATTGGAATATTATTTTTTATCGTACTACTTGCTCTTTTATAATCTCTATAATTTATTATATTGTATAGTTCTGAAAAAGAATTTAAAATTTGATTTTCAGAAAAAAATTTGGTATATCCTATTGGATGTGGGGCTATATGATAAGAATCATAGCAAGAGTGGATTAAGAGTAGGGGATCAATAAAATTAATACTATGGTTACCCACTAATAAAAATGGTTTTTTTTCTAGATAGAATGGTTTTAATTTTTCTAATCCAATTATATTGTAACGGAAATAATGCTTTAAAAACCAAATTAAATTATTCTGTGATTCAATGGACTCTTTCATAAGTAATTTTCTCTACTTAAGACCATTTAAAAACATTGTAAATCAATTTTTAATACTTTTTCTAGAGAGGAGGATCTGATTTTTTAAGTACAATCACACTCAAAGGGGGTATACAAAGTTCTAGTGAGTTATGAAAATTATGAACGAGCCAATGTTTAGACCATTCTCCTTTGTGATTTCCTTTGTTGCTACCACCATATTCTAAATTATCAGAATTAAAAATTTCTTTGTAAAAACCACTTTCTGGCACACCAATTCTGTAATGAAAATGTGTTTTGGGAGTAAAATTGCACACCACCACAACAAAATTATTATAATCAAAACCCCTTCTAATGAAAGATATCACACTATTTTCTGTATCACTGCAATCAATCCATTCAAATCCTTCTCTATCAAAATCTTTCTCATAGAGGGCTGGTTCTTTTTTATAAAACGCATTCAATTCAGAAAAAAATAATTTTGTTTGAGAATGTGCATCGTACTGGAGCAATTGCCATTCAAGATCTGTCCATACATTCCACTCATTCCCTTGGGCAAATTCCATGCTCATAAACATTG
>JACCDP011396752.1_pt1 | contig 10307 bp, 8 predicted proteins | sample 7445841 | NCBI WGS metagenome assembly JACCDP01 (sample SAMN15323441, study PRJNA562643) | freshwater metagenome | isolation source: river surface water | place: USA:Blue River Watershed | collected 2017-08-17
CCTTGCCTTGATTGGACTCCTTTCGCACTGCCTGGTAGCTCAGCGGTAGAGCAGGTGACTGTTAATCACTTGGTCGTAGGTTCGATCCCTACCCAGGCAGCCAGAAAGGACTCTTTCCTCTCCCCGGTCTCCCGGGGAAGGTCCGTAAACCTTCTCCTTGACCATCCAAGGGGTTGCGGGAGGATGCATCCACTATGGGCCAACAGAGCAACAAAGTCATCAAGCGTCGCCGTCGCCGCGCCTACCTCGAGCGCAAGAAGGCTCGCGTCAAGGTCGCCCGCGCCGCCGCGAGCAAGAAGAAGGCCAAGAAGTGAGACGGGCGGTGAGCCAGGCCTCTGCGTGGGCCGCGCTCGCTGCGCTGCTCCTTTCGGGTTGCGATACCCATAAGCCGACCTCCGACGAGGCGCCGGGCATCGCCTACGTCAACGAACGTCGCCGGACCGAAGCCGATGTGGCCCGCGCCTCCGAGGCCTTCTATGCCAAGGAGCATCATGGCGCCGATGTCGTCTTCCGCACGGAGGAGGATTCCCGTCCGGGCTATTATTTCTTCGTCAAGCTCGACGTCACGCCGCCGGCCGACGGACGTCTGGTGCTCGAGGTCGTCCGTCAGGAGAACAAGGCGCCCGAGCGCTATGATTTCGCGGTCAACCTGAAGCCAGGTTTCCCGTTCGGCGAATACGTCATCGGTCTCACCGGCAAGCAGTCGGGCGACGCCAAGTGGCGTCCGATCGCCTGGCGTGTTTCGGTCGTCGACGCCAAGGGCCGGATCCTCGCCTCGAAGCACAGCTTCCTCTGGGGCACGCCTTCGGATCGCGTCCGTCGCTGAGTCCGATGGCCTCGGCGGAGTGGACAACCTGGCGGCCATTGCGGCTCGCCGAGGACGTCCCGGCCGCGACCCTCGCCGAACAGCTGGACGGCGGGCAATCGTTCCGCTGGTCGCCTGAAGCCGACGGCAGCTGGGTCGGCGTCTTCGGCCGGACGCTCGCCGCGGTCCGCGCCGGCCCGCAGGGGCTCGAGTGGCGTGGGCTGCAGGGCGCCGCGCGGACCGAAGCCGCCCTGCGCGCCTACCTCGACGCCGACGGCGCGCAGGCGCGGCTCTCCGAAGCCCTGCCGTGGCGCTCCGATCCGGTGCTGCGCGGCGCCCGCGCGGCCTACCCGGGCCTGCGTATCCTGCGCCAGGATCCGCACGAGACGTTGATCGGTTTCCTTTGCAGCTCCAATAAGCGCATCCTGCAGATCCGCGTGATGGTCGCGGCCTTGGCCGGCAAGCTGGGCGAACCTTTGGGCGCCGGCTTCCATGCGCTGCCGACCTGGCAGGCGATCGCCTCGGCGGACGACGCGGTGTTGCGCGCGTGCTCCTTGGGCTATCGCGCGGCTTTCCTCCGCGGTACCGCGAAGCAGTTGCTCGCCCGTCCCCGCTGGGCCGAGGAATTCGCCGCCATGCCGACGGCGGCCTTGCTTGAGGAATTACAGGCGTTGCCCGGCGTGGGGCCCAAGGTCGCCGCGTGCGTCGCGCTCTTCGGCTTCGGCCGGCTGGAGAGTTTCCCGGTCGATACCTGGGTGGTGCAGGCTCTGGCCGACGCCTACGGCCTGCATGGTTGGAAGCCGGCGCAGCTCGAGCGGTTCGGCCAGGCGCACTTCGGCGAAGCCGCCGGCCTCGCGCAGCAGTATCTTTTCTCCGCCGCGCGCGCCGGCAAGCTGCCCAAGGCGGAGGTCAGGCCGACGGCGAAGCCGCCGCGCCCCAGGTCTGCGCGACGATCCCGGGCGTGAAGGCATCGGCCGGCGCGCCGGCCGCGATGAGGCGTCCCTCGGCGAGGACAAGGACGTGGTCGCAGCCACGCGCGAAGGCGAGGTCATGCGTCGCGACGACGCAGGCCGCGCCCGCGTGCGCGAAATCACGGATCGCCCGGGCGGCCGCTTCCTGACGTCCGAGGTCGAGCGCCGCGGCGGGCTCGTCGAGGAGCAGGGCGCCGTCGAAAGGTTCCGCCAGCGCGGCGAAGGCCATCGCGAGGTGCGCGCCCTTCTGCTCGCCGCCGGAAAGGCTGGCGATCCGTCGGTCCGCGAAGCCGTCCAGCCTGAGCTTCTCCAGCCATCCGGCGAAGCCCTGCGGCTGGCCGATGATGTCGCCGAGGTCGCTCACGCGATAATCCCAGGCGCTGGCGGGTCTCTGCGCACAGTAGGCCCGCGTGCGCGCGCAGGTCGCGGGATCGATGAAGCGCGGGTCGTGGCCGGCGACGAGCAGTTCGCCCTCGCAAGGCACGAGGCCGGCCAGGGCGCGCAGCAAGGTCGTCTTGCCCGCCCCGTTGGGACCGACGAGCGCCACGACCTGCCCGCGACCCGCGGTCAGCGAGACGCCGTCGATGAGGCGACGGCCGTCGATCTCGACCGCGAGGCCGAGCGCCTTGATCACGGCGTCATCCATGCTGCCTCCTGGCGATCCAGATGAAGAGCGGTGCGCCGAGCACGGCGGTCACCGCCGCGGCGGAGAGCGGGGCCTGCGGCCAGAGGCCTCGGCCGAGGGTGTCCGCGGCCACGAGCAGGGCGGCGCCGAGCAGGGCGGAGAGAGGCAGCGCCTGCGCGTGGCGCGGGCCGACGACGGCGCGCGCGAGGTGCGGCGCCAGCAGGCCGATGAAGGCGACCTGTCCGACTAAGCAGGTCGCGGCGGCGGCGGCCAGCGCCGTCAGGATCACCGCCCGGCGTCGCGTACCGCCGACATCGGCGCCGAAGCCGCGGGCGGCATCCTCGCCGAAGGCGAGCAGGTCGAGCGGACGCGCGAGCGGAAGGAGGAGGAGCGTCGCCGACAGGCAGAGCGCCACCGGCAGCCAGGCCAGCTCCAGCGTGGCCATCCCGAGCCAGTCGCCGTAGGCGCCGTTGGTCAGCAGTTCGCGGGACTCGCCGCTGCGCGCCGCGATGACGAGCGTGCCCGCCGCGGTGAAGGCGTTGAGCCCGAGCCCCGCGAGCAGCAGGCGGGCGGCCGAACCGCCGCTCCCGACGAGCGTGAGCAAGGCCGAGGTGCCGAGGGCGCCGGCGAAGGCGGCGGCGGGGATGAACCACGCGCGCTGCCAGGCCGATTCCGGAGAGAGTCCCAGCAGGATCGCGATGCCGAAGAGGGCGCCGCCGAAGACGCCGGTCAGTCCCGGGTCGGCGAGGGGATTACGGAAGACGCCCTGCTGGGTGGCGCCGCCGATGCCGAGGGCGAGGCCGGCGGCGAGGGCCGCGAGCACGCGCGGCGTCCGGAGCAGGACGAGCGAACCGCCGTCGCCCCAGCCGAAGCCTTGCGTGCCGACCGAAAGGGCGAGGACGACGAGGGCCGCCAGCAGGATCGCTCCTGCCATCCATGCCTTCGTCGCCGTCATCAGCGACCGAGTTCCTTGAGCAGGTCGCCCAACGGGTTACGCTTCTTCGGGCCAGGCGCCGGCGCGGCCTGCCCGCCCGGCGCGGCTTGCGCGCCAGGGTTGGCCGGCGCGGCGGACTGGCTGGAGCGGATGTTGTCGACGGCCTGCTGGAGCTTCTCGGCGAGGTCGGTCTTCACCTGGTTCAGCGAGCCGCCGACGGTGACGCCGGGCCCGTCGGTGAAGCCGTCCGCCGGCGAGGGGCCCATGCCGAAACCGAGCGCCTGGAAATATTGGGCGAACTCGCCGGCTCCGCGCATCTGCGTGCTGAAGAGCATCGGCCAGTCGGCGAAGCCCGCCTTCGGATCCACGGTGATGCCGCCCTTGGCGCTGAGCTGCAGCACCTCGTTGCGGATGTCGGCCGACTCGAGCTTGATCGTGCCCGAGGCGAGGCGCGAAGCCTTGATGGTCGCCGAACTGTATTGGAAGTCGGCGACGGCCTTCTGCAGTTTGGCGGCGGCGGTCATGGCTGCGCCGATCTTGGCGACCTTCTCGCCTTGCTGCTGGTTCTTCGTGAGGCCTCCGGCGATCAGGGCCAGGGCGCCCAGCGTCTCGGTGACGTCGCCGGCCTTGTTCGCCGAAAGCGACATGCTGCTGTTCTTGTCGCCGAAGGCGCGGATGCGGCCTCCTTTGGAGGTGAGCTGCGTGTCGACCTGGAGCTTGCCGGCGAGTTCGCCGGGCGTGCCGCAGACGCTCGTGAGGGAAGCGGCGGCGTCGGCCTTGCCTTGCAGGAAATCCTTCGCCGAAGGGAAGGCCTGGGCGACGCTGCCGAAATCGAACTGGTTGAGCGCCACCGTCGCCGAAAGCGAGTAGGGGCCGTTGCTGATCGTCGGCTGGAAGGCGAGCTGGCCGCGGCCGCTGAGCGTGCCCTCGGCGACCTGGCCGCTGAGCTGCGTGAGGCGGATCGCCCGTTCCTCGGCTTCGGCGCGCACGATGACCTTCGCGGCGTTGATGCCGTAGGCCTTCGCGGTGCCGACCGTCAGCTGCAGCGTGCCGCTGTGGTTGGTCCAGAACGGCGTCCGGTCCGGCTTGGGCGTCGCGGTCTCGACGGAGGCCGTTTCTTCGCCCTTGGGCAGCAGCGAAAGGAAGTCGTCCACGTCGACGTTGTCGATCGCCACCACGGCCTGCCAGTCGTTCTTGGGGCCGGAAGTCTTCTGCGTGAGGGTGAATTTTCCGGCGCTGAGGTTGGTCGCCTGGAGCTTGAAGGAGCCTTCGGCGCTGAGGCCGTCGGCGGCGGGGACGTAGCGACCGTCGACGGCGGCGCTCCGGATGCGGCCTTCGCTCTGCCGGAGCCCGACGTCGCGGACCTGGACCGCGACCTTGATCTCGCCGTTCTGGGCGCGGTCGGCGGTCGCGCGATACTGGCCGCCGGTCACGATGCTGAGCGGTCCGGCGAAGGGCTGCTCGGCGAGCGCGCCGAGGTCGCCCTGGAGCTTCAAGGTCGTGCCCGCTTCGCCGAGCCCCAGACGGATGTCGCCCGAGGCCAAGGTGCGCCCGCGGCTCTTGAGCTCGGCCTGGTCGAAGCCGATGACCGTGGATCGCTCGCCGACGAGGAGGTCGAGGCTGGCGGCGAGGTCGCAGTCCTTGACCCACTGCTTGCCGGTCCAGCTCACGCTGGTGTGGGCGAAGGAGAGCGGGGCGCCCTCGGTCCGCACGAAGAGCCCCTCGCGGCTGAAGCCGACCACGAGGTCGGCGCGCTTGAGGTCGCCGGTCAGCTTCAGGCCGGGCACGACCGCGGAGAGGGACTCGAGCGGCAGGTCGCGCGCGGCGGCTTCCAGGAGCACGCCGGCGGGCTTGGCGCCGTCGAACGCGAGCGGCTGGCGCAGCTTGAGCGCGAGCAGGTTGAGTCCCTGGCGGAAGATGCGCGCTTCGGCCGCCGCGACGACGGGCGACTTGCCGGCCGCGCGCTCGACGGTGGTCTGGGCGCTGACGCGGATGCCCTTGAGCTTGTCGGCCGGGAGGTCTTCCCAGTTCGGCTGGGAGGCGAGTTCGACGATGCCGACGTTGACGTTGGCGACGGCCGACCATGCGCCGTCCGCGCCCGGTCGCAGCGTGAGCGAGCCGTTGGCGATGTTGCCGGCGGCGCAGCCGAGGCTGAAGGGCGAGAGGGAGATGGCGCCGTCTTCCGATTTCACCGGCAGCTCGGCGTCGATCTCGCGCATGAGCGGCTTGCCGCCGCGCTCGAGGCTGACGCCGCGGAGGGTGTGGGTGCGGATGCTGCTCACGGCTGGCTTGCCGTCCTTGAAGGAGACCGAGGCCTCGCCGGTCCAGCGTCCCGCCGTCGCGATGAGGTCGGCGTAGGCGAGGAACGGATTGAGCGCCATCAGGTCGGCGTCGTCGGCGGCGATGGTCACCGTCGCGTCGTTGGCGTTCTCCGGCAGCAGGCCGCCTTTCCAGGTCAGCGTCTGCGGGATCGCGATCGTCACGCCGTTGCCGGTGACCGCGAGGCTGTTGACGGCGAAGCCCGTGTCGGTGCCTTGCGCGTTGGCGGCGAGCTTCCATTCCGAGCGGCTGTTCTTCGCGAGCGACTTCGAGAACTTGCTGAGGTCGGACCAGAGCGCCTTGAGGTCGGCGCTGGCCTGCCAGCGAGGGCCTTCGACTTCGCCCCGGGCGACGCCGGTCAGGCGGACATCCGGCAGCTGGCGGCTCAGGATGCCGAAGCGAGTCGGATCGATGTCGAGCTGCGCCTCGACCGTCGTGCGGCCGGCGAGATGGGCGCCGGTCAGCTTCGTCGCGGCGCGGCCGGCGGAGTCGCTGAGCGTACCGTTGAAGTTCAGGCCGGGTTTGCCGGCGACGCCCGTCGCTTCGAACACGAAGCCGACCGAGCCGGCCGCGAGCGGGCTGGCGTCCTTGGCCGCCAGGTCGAGGCGCAGGCTGCCGACGTCGGCGAGCAGCTCGTCGAGTTCGACGCCGTGCGCGCCGAGCGGACGGCGGAAATCCGCCTTCAAGGTGATCTCGCCGCGCGGGTCGGTCGTCTGCTTGCCGACGGCGAAACCCGGCCAGGCGACGCCGGCGCGGAGGTCCGCCTTGCCGCGCGTGTCGAACTCATCGCCGCGGACGCTGAAGCGCAGCAGGGTGCCGTCCGCGAGCTTCACGCGGCCGGAGACCGCGTAGGGGCCGAGCACGACCGGCGGCAGGCTCGTCTTGCCGGCGGACGCCTTGGTCGCTTCGCCGGCCGGGGTCGGTAGGCGGCGGCTCAGGTCGACGTCGAGGGACTTGATCTCCAGGTTGCTCAGCGCGTAGGTGCCTCGGAGGATGGCGAACAGCTGGGCTTCGCCCTTGATGGCCGCGGCGGCGACCTTCGTGCCGTCGGCGAGGGTGAGGTCGATGCCTTCGGCGGCGAACTTGCCGTCGAGCGAGGCTTCGATGCGGGCGATGCCGCCCTTGATCTTGGCGTCGGCGAGGAGCCCTTTGACGCGGGCGCCGAGCGGCTCGGGGCGGAGCTGGGATTCGACCCAGAAAAGGGTGGCTCCAAGGACGACGGCAAGGATGCCGACGCTCCAGAGGGTGAAGCGGAGAACGCGGGACATAGGGACTGAAGCCCATCTTGTCCCACGGCTCGGGGCGGGCAACAAAAAGCCCGGTGGAATTGCTTCCACCGGGCGAAATCCGGACCTTCGAACGCCTTAGGACTGCGGGGGCTGGCCGCCCTGCGTGGGCTTGGGCTTCGAGGCCTGGCCGTCGGCGCGCTTGCGGCGCTGGTAGACCGGCTTGGCCGCTTCGACGTCCTCGTCGACGTCCATGCTGTAGCAGGCCATCGACGCCATCTTGGACTGGCTCATCAGGCGCGTGCGGCCGTAGCGCATCTCCTTGGCCGCCATGATGGCGTCCTCGTCGAGCAGCTGTTTGAGGTATTCGATCTTCTGCTTCGCCCAGTCCGAGAGCCCGGGGCGCTTCAGGAGTTCCTCGAAGGCCAGCTTGGCTTCGGCGAACTTGTGGGTGCGGGTGAGCGCTTCGATGGCCTCGATCTTCTCGGCGACGATCGCTTCGTCGATCAGCGCGGCCACGTCGGCATCGACGGGCAGCACCGAGTAGGCGGCGAGGTCGATTTCCGGGAGCGCGATCAGCGCGGGGCCGAACTTCACCGGTTCGCCTTCCTTCGTGATGGCCTCGAAGTTGACGGCCGCGAGGGCGTCCGGCTTGGCGAGGGCGCCGATCTTGAGTTCGACGACCGCGACGAGCGAGGCGTCCCAGGGCAGGGTGCCGAGCTTGCGGCTGCGGGTGGCGCCGTTCTCCAGGATCTCGCCGACCAGGCGGACCTGCACGTCGCTGCCGCCCTGCACGCTGACCTTCACCTGGCGCAGGAAGCTGTTGGAGATGATGGCGAACTGCTCTTCGAACGCCTCGTCAAGGTCGTCGGCGGTCTGGCCGAAGTTGGCGACGCCTTCGCCGGCGGCGGCCATGCCCGTCATCAGCGATTCGTTGAAGCCGTGGCCGAGGCCCACGGTCGAGGTCGTGATCCCGGCGACGGCGGCCTTGGCGACCTGGGCGAAGATCTCCGGCTCGTTGACGAGGCCTTGGTTGGCCTGGCCGTCGCTGAGGAGGATGACGCGGGCGATGCGGTCCTTGCGGGTGAACGGCGCGAGCTGCTTCACGCCTTCTTCCCAGCCGCCGAACAGGTTCGTCGAACCGCGGGCGTCGATGGACTTGATGCGCTGGATGAGCGCTTCGCGGTCGGTCACCTCGACGAGGGACTGCACGACTTCGATGCGGTCGTCGAAGGCGACGATCGTGACGCGGTCGTCGGAGCGGAGGCCGCGGACGATACGCGCCGCGCTTTCAAGGGCGGCTTCGATGGGGCGACCGGACATCGAGCTCGAGCGGTCGATGACCAGGGCGAGGTCGAGGGGGGCGCGGGGCGTCTCACCGAGGTCGGCGGGCTTGGCCGGGGCGACGAGGCGGACGAGGACGTGCGTCGCATCGGAGGCGGCGCGGAGGAAGCCCTTCTTCAGGGGCTGGATTTCGATCTTGGGTTGGTTCATGGGAGGAATCATCACCCCCACTCTGACCCAAACCCTTATGCTGTCAACACCGAGAGAGATACTTTTGTGTCATTAGCACACGGAAGTTACTGTCATAATTACAAATACTTGTTCATCAACGCTTTGCTAAAGTTATCGACGATTGCTTGCAGTTCTTCTTTCGTCGGGGTGACTCGGCTGTCGATGTTGAAGTGGGCTTCGCACCAGTGCGAAAGGCGCAGCTTCGTCCATCTTTCGGTCTTCGGCTCGTCGCCCGGCGAGGTCGGGTTGAAGGCCAGGAGTTGCTCGAAGAGATTGCGCGCGGCCGGGCTGAGGTCGTCGCGGGCCATTTCCTTTTTGACCATCAGGCGCAGGGCTTCGGCCGGGCTTTCGTCGCCCTCGGCGATCTGGCGGAGCTGCTGGACGGTCGCGTAGCTGGTCTTGCGGCGGAACTTGGGCGCCGAGAGATCCGGCGTCTCGCTGTCGCGGGCGGAGAAGACGGAAGGAGACAGGTTGCGGACCGACCTGTAGGGAGCGACCGAAGGCTCGGACAAGGTCTCGCTCTCGCTGCCGCGCGTGCGGAAGAAGAGCTTTTCCGCTTCGGTGGGCGTGGCTAATTCGTCGATCAGCTTGTTCAGCTGGCCGAGCTCGCGGTTCTCGTGGAGGAGAGTGCGTATGCGGTCGAGGTCCCAGCCTCGCTCGGAGAGGAGACGGGCCAGCAGGAGCTGCCGCACCTGCAGCGGGCCGAAGTTGGCCTTGCGTCGGTCGTCGGGCGCGCGCTCCGGCTTGGAGAGCAGTCCTTCGTAGGCATAGAAGCGGACCAGGCGCTCGGTCGAGCGGTGGCGATCGCCGTACCCAAGGGAGGCGAGCTTGTCCGAGACGAAGGCGGCCAGGTCCTCGGCGGTGCCGAGGAAGTCCTCGTCGTTCAGCTGGGCGGAGATCTTAAGCATGGGCTTTAATAGAGACATTCTGCTGTCAGCATCGGTGAAAGGGCAATATCATAGTGGGTTTAAGCACTGTCAGGATACCCCTGAAAAGAAGCAGGCCGTCCGAGATCGGACGGCCTGCGAGCCGGCTCCCTGTGAGGGGGCTTAGGAGTTGTGGCTGTAACCTTCTTCGCCGTGGTCCGAGATGTCGAGGCCGCGGGCTTCTTCTTCTTCGGTCGGGCGGAGGCCGATGAGGGCCTTGACCAGGTAGGCGAGGATCGCGGTGGCGGCCAGGGAGAGCAGCAGCGTGATGCCGATGGCCTTGAACTGCTCGGTGAGGAGCGTCTTGCCGACGATGTCCTTGAGGTTGGTGTTCAGGTTGCCGTTGACGTCGGCCGTGGCGCAGATGCCGGTCAGGATGGCACCGAGGGTGCCGCCGACCGCGTGGACGCCGAAGGTGTCGAGCGCGTCGTCATAACCGAGCTTGGACTTCATGTAGACCACGGCCAGGAAGGGCACCACGCCGGCGAGGACGCCGATCAGCACCGCGGAGCTGGCGGTCACGAAGCCGGCGGCAGGAGTGATCACGACGAGGCCGGCGACGGCGCCCGAGCAGAGACCCAGGATGCTGGCGTGCTTGCGGAGGATCCACTCGAGGGCGCCCCAGGTGAAGGCGGCGACGCCGGCGGCGAGGGTGGTGGTCATGAAGGCCTGGGCGCCGACGCCGTCGGCGGCGAGGGCCGAGCCGGCGTTGAAGCCGTACCAGCCGACCCAGAGCATGCCGGTACCGATGGCGCAGAGCACCATGCTGTGCGGCGTCATGGCCTTCTTGCCGAAGCCGATGCGAGGTCCGAGGATGATGCAGAGCAGGAGCGCGGACCAGCCGGAGGTCATGTGGACCACGGTGCCGCCGGCGAAGTCGATCGCCTTGATGGAGGCCTTGGCGTTCCAGACGCCGTTCATCTCACCGGTGATGCCCCAGATGTGGTGGGCCATCGGGAAGTAGACGAGGAACATCCAGCCGAGCA
>JACCDP010604174.1_pt1 | contig 10304 bp, 14 predicted proteins | sample 7445841 | NCBI WGS metagenome assembly JACCDP01 (sample SAMN15323441, study PRJNA562643) | freshwater metagenome | isolation source: river surface water | place: USA:Blue River Watershed | collected 2017-08-17
ACCTGCTGGTGCGCGCATGCTTACGCGCACGCTGTGGACGCGCCTGCCGCAAGGGACGTGGACGGCTCACGCGCCAGGCGCGGCGCAGGTGCTGAGCCAACTGGAGGGCGTGGACCTGGAGCTGTACAAGGCCAGCGTGCTGCCACGCATCCTGGAGCAAGTGGTCAATTGCAAGGACGACATTGCGCAGCCGTACCTCATGGACGCTGTCATTCAGGCACGCCGGTGCAGCACTGCACCTTTCACTGCTTTCCAGCTGCTGATGCCATTCTGCGCCTTTGCGCCAGGTCTTCCCGGATGAGTTCCATCTGCAGACGCTTGAGACGCTGCTGGCCGTGTGCCCGCAGATGCAGCCGAACGTTAAGGTCGGCGGCGTGCTCGCGGGCCTCATGATGCGCCTTGCCAAGTATGCAGCGGACGTGCCTGAGGTGCGAGGCGGCTCTTCAGTGTTGCGCACAATCTGCAGGCTTGCTCATGCTCCGCTCTGCAGGTGGTTCCGCAGTTCCAGAGCGCGGACGCGTTTGGCAAGTTTGGGGAAGCAATATCCAAGGTTGTCGCCGTGCAGCCGGACATCGCCGCCGTGGACATCGTCGCAATGTACTCGTCCATGATGGCGTTTGCTTTGCAGGCGCGGCGTGCTGCCAACGTGCGGCGTGATTGCGGGCCAACGTGACGTGCCGCTTGTGTCTATGCTTCTGTGCACAGGTTCACCGCGACCAGCTGAGCTACGTGGACATCGTTCTCGCCGGCTGCGCGCAGGCGCTTGGCTCGCGCGGTAAAATCTCCGATGCCAAGGTGCGTGGCGTTTGCCGGTGCACGCACTGCGCTGTGACACAGGCCTCACAATAACAACCACGCCACTTCAACAGGCGACCAAGCAGCTCGTCAGCCTCCTCACTGCGCCGCTGGACGCGTACGACGTCGTATCTGTTCTATCGCTAAGCAGCTACCCGAAGGTACGCGTGTCGTGTGTGCGTTGCACAAAGCAGGCCAGCTGAAAGACCAGCGGCGGCACAGGTCATGGACGTGCTCGAGCACAACACGCGCAAGCAGATGGCAGTCACCATTGTTCGCAGCGTGCTGAAAAGCGGCACAATTGTGCAGGAGGTTGAGCAGGTGAGCAGCCTCAAACTTCATGCAAAGGCCAAGCGCACTTCGTGACGCCGCACGCGCGCCTTAGGTGGACATGCTATTCACGTTCATCAGCCTGCTGATCAAGGATGACGAGGCGCACCCTGAAGCGGTGCGTCAGCTTGTGCTTGCACCGCGCACTGGGTTCTGCGTTTACGCAGCTGAAACGCAGGATGTGGACGAGGAGGATTTCGAGGAGGAGCAGAACCTTGTGGCTCGACTGGTGCATCACCTGTACAGCGCAGAGAGCGAGGAGCAGTACCGTATTCTGCTTGCCGCACGCCGCCATTTCGGCCAGGGCGGGCCCAAGCGCCTGCGCCACACTCTTCCGCCGCTTATATTTTCTGGGCTGCAACTCGTGCGTCAATTACACGCCAAGTTGGAGGGCGAAGAGGGTGCGGCACCTTGCTACAGCCAGTCTTTAGTGGCTTGCCTAAGCACCGCCGCCGCGTGCAGGCACTAACGTTGCGCTGAAGAAGCTGTTCCAGTTCCTGCACCAGACAACGCAAGCGCTGGCCGACATCCCACGCGCGGAGGCAGCGCTTCGCCTGTTTTTGCAGTGCGCGCAGGCTGCCAGCGACTGCAAGCAGGAGCCCGTCGCGTACGAGTTTATGGAGCGCGCATACGAGATTTTTGAGGAGAGCATCCCTGGTACGGTGGCAGCTTGGCGCGTTGGCATCGTCCACAGCGCAGGCCTCTCACGCCTGCATCGCCACAGACTCCAAGGCCCAGGTCACTGCGTTGCAGCTCATCATCGGCTCGCTGCAGCGCTGCAGCGTGTTTGGCAGCGACAACCGCGCGACGCTGGTGCACAAAGCTACGGGCTACTCTGCCAAGCTCCTGAAGAAGCCCGACCAGTGCCGCGCTGTGTACACCTGCTCGCACCTCTTCTGGCACGATAGCATCGCGGAGCTGTGCGACGCGACAAGCGTGCTGGCATGCCTGAAGCGTGCGCTCAAGATTGCAAACGCGACACAGGTGCGTGCGGGCTCCCACATCCCATCACTCGACACGCGCCTAACTGCTTCTTGCGTGCAGCAAATGGCCAGCACGGGCCGGGGAGACGCAGGCCCGCTGGGGCTGTTCGTGGAGATCCTGAATAAGTGCGCCACTAGCGCGTGATGCGCCAACTTACTGTGCCAGCAACCAGTTGACTTCGTTGCTCCCATCACGCAGATACTTGTACTTCTTCGACAAGGGCTGCGACGCCATCACACCCGAGGTGCTGCAGGGCCTGCTCCAGCTCGTCGCGGACGAGGCTGCGGGCGACGCGGCTCTGGCGGGCGACGTCGCCGCGTTCCAGAAGGCAACCATTGCGCACATCCGCGCGCAAAAAGCCAAGGGCGGCGACATTTCGGAGCGTTACGCCGCCATCTCTGTGTGACACGCCACGTGTATAACACAACACGATGCAGCAAGCGAACGTTCCGTTTGCCGCGCTGCGTCTCTTGCGTGTCATCTGCGCACAACGTCGACTCTATTCCTTGTTAAACTGGCTCAGGTCAGGCAGCTTGCCAGGCTGCGCCGCCTTCTCATCCACCGGTGCCGGTGCCGCGGCTGCAGAAGGGGCTGCTGCGGGAGCTGCCTCACTCATGTCTGCCGCTTGGCTGGGCACGCCTTGTTCGCCCCAGGCTGCAGCGGCAGACGCGCGCCGCATCTCCTCCGTCAAGGTCGCGTCGAGGTCGGTGCGTGGTAATGGCGCCGCCTTTGTCTCATCCAGGCCAATCTGCGGGTGCGCTGTGAGCTTGCGAGCAAGTTGCGACAGGCAACATCCAGACGTGCCTCCTGTTCAAGCGCGGACTTGAACTCCTGTGACACTTGCTGGAGCTCCTTGATGGTCGGCTGGAAAGCGCGAAGCGTCTGGCCAAGGTTCTTGGCGATCTGAAGATGAAATGAAGCACAGGTGAGTTGGCGCAAACGCAACGCAGGCGCTCCGCCCGAGCGCACCTCTGCCAGGCCCTTGGGGCCGAAGACCAGCAGGCTCACGACGGCAATCACGAAAGCCTCAGGCGCGCCGACGCCAAGGAAAGAGGCTCTGACCACCTGCGCGGAAAATACGCCTTTCAGTCGTTACCGACAGGCGCACATACCGCGACAACGCACCCTGCTGCTGCTGCTGCAGCCGCGTGCGCGCGCAACGCTGCGACGCGAGCGCTGCGCTAGCCGCTTGCCGTTGTGCTCCTTTGTCCAGGTGCAGGCAGCAGCGCGCGCCAGCGCAGGTGTGCAGCTTGCTGTCGTGCACACAGACACCGAGGCCTGACGCCAGAACGCACGCGCCGAACACCGCGTCGACACCATGCGCGCCGTTGCGGGCTGAGAGCAGAGGTGCGCGTTGCACACGAGTGCAGCCGCCATTCTTGCAGCAAGTCTGCAGCGTGAATTGGAGCGGCACGCGGAGCTGCAGCGCGCGACTGTTGCGCGTAATCTGAAGCCGCCTGTGCTAGTCACGGCGAGACAATAGCACACTTGAGGTCGGAGGAAGGGGGGGCTGGGTGGCTGGCTGGTCGCGACGTCCGGTCGCGTCGTCGCGACTCGCGCGTGAGCTTACGCACGACCAGGGACCAGCTGCCGGGTGGGGGGCGGGCTCAGGGCTGGAGGCTGCCTGCAGCCTGCCTGCTGGGTTCTGGGTGCTGGCTGCTGTATTGTGATGATGATGGATTTGATGCGCAGCACCTGTATGAAGTGTGACGTCGGCGACCCGACCGGAGCTGGCTGACGGAGCTGCAAGCGGCAAAAGCTACAGTGCATCAGCAGTGCGCCATCAGTGCTCGTCGAGTGCTGCACGCACCTGCTGGGCTCCTGGCTGCTGCACCAGGTCGTTCAATCGTTCACCTGGAACCTGGCGCACGAGTGCATGACGACGACAATTGGTCGCTTTCGACGTTGGAAGCGAGTCACTCAGACTCACTGACGATAAGCTGCGAATCATCAGCGCTCATTCAAATGTCGTTAACCACACTCGCTCGTGACGAGCCTGCGGCCCCTTCGCAAGGTAAATCATCGCACCACCGAAAAGACGGTGCAAGGCACGAGCCCGCATTGATCCATGTCCTGTTCATCGAGGAGGTGCAGTCATATCAGTGGCTCGAAACGCCTGCAGGCCCGCTGATGCACAAACGTGCACATCCTCTCAGAGGCGCGCCTCGCGTATGTCATCGAAAAAGGCTCCGGGAAATGGCTAGTGAAGCTTGCATGTCGCATCTTGCGGCGCTGAGAAATGTTGTCTCACAAGTATACAGGTCATCGAGGAAAATTGGAATCACTACAGCGCTGTTGGAGACCAAGCGTGCGCACAGGCAAACGGACTGTTGACATGTGCGGGCGACTGTACCGGCACAGGGAGCAAACCAACGCTGTACGCTGCATGTGAAGCACATGAGGCCAACGAATGCATCTGATGCTTCTTTCCATAATGGTCCTTATCGCCACGCTGTCACTGCGGCGGAATGAGACACACTAGCACATTGCCGACGTGAGGTTGCCTGTGCCCGTGCCGTCAAGAACGCAGCGCCTTGAGCGACAGTCTCTTGCACATCACGGAAAGATAAAGCACGCGTCTATGCAACGATGCGCGTTATTCGCAGTTCTGCCCCCTTAGCCCTTGATGACGGCAATGGGCCTCAATTTCACGGTCTTCTTCGATATGCCCGCGGCGTGGCAAGTGTCAACAACCTGCGCATCGCACTCTTCGTGAGGACAGGCGCGGTAAAAGCCACGGGCAGCACGGCTCGCCTGAGTCACATCCTTGTAAGACTCCGGCGCTTCCTCCATCACAAGCTTTGGACTCGCAACGCGGATGGAGATGCCCTTTGTCTTAAGAGCGTCCAGAACCTCCTGTGAATGGGGTAGCCTGCATCAGGTCGCATCAGGCGCGCACAGCGAAGCTTGCTTACGCGCCTGATAGTCAAGCTTGTTGCGCGAATTGTTACGACTACGGGCTCTGCCGGCCCCATGGCACGTGCTGCGCGGAGCGGTAACGACATGCGCGTGAGGGGCCGCGCGCAGATGCTCGCGTGCTGCGACAGCGTACCTCCCGAATGTCTCTTCCATGCCCTTGTCAGTGCCGGTCAAAACATAGCTACAAGTGCCCTGTATATGCGCGTGCCATGTGGCTTCGTGAGACGCGCCAACGCCAGAGCGGCGGGCGATGTGCCGCGCACCATCGTGCCGCCGATGAGCACGGGTTGCCCTGTGAACTGGTAGTCCACTGGGATGAGCGGATGATGCGGCGGGAAGGCGCGAGTCGAGCCCTGATGCAGTTTCATGCGTCGCTCAATGGCACGCGGACGGCGACCACCACGCCCCTGCAAGTTTGAAGCACGCGCCTTGCGGTGGACGAGTAGCGTACGCAGCTTGCCGTCAACAACGTGCTCCTCGACCTGGCGGAGTCGAGCCCAGAGCTCCGAACGTAAGCGCGTGTGTATCGTTCCCAAGGCGATGGCACGCGCACCTTCGCAATGTTGTGCGAGACGTCGTACACAACATGCATGTCTAGGTCGTCCGGCGTGCTATTGAACATTTTCGCGAACGCCTGAAATGGAGGGGCACGCTTGACATGTGGGGTGGGATACAATAGCGTCGGCAGCAGAGCTTCGCGCCTGGCGGCATAGAAACGTCATGGAGCTTCGGTTCACCCAGGCGTAGTTCGCGGCGCATGCCATACCGGACTGTGGGGCGAGTCAAGGGGCTAAGACCTGGCAACCTGCGGCTACCGGAAGACGGAATGCCGCACCAGGTAGTCCTGGCCCTCTTGTGAGTTGATGCGCGCGCATGCCAGCTGCCTGTCATTCGGGTGGATGCCATCGCGCGCCATTGCGCGCTCCATTGCGGTCAGTGAGTCGGTGGCCACCTGGCAAGAGGTGCATTGCGGCTCAAATCGATGCAAATAAGGGCCTTTGCATCTCGTGCGAGCGCGCCTGATGACCGAGGCCGCGGCTGCCGCTGTGAATCATGACGCAAACTTGGCCAATGCGGTCGATTCCCATCTTGTTTGCAGCCCAGGTGTCGAAGATTTCGTCTACGACCTGCACAAAGCCTTGTGCTCAGCCACATGGCGCTGTCTTGCACAGAGCACGCGCGAGCCGTGCCTGGATTTCCGCATAGTGATTACCTGCGCCAAGGGTTCCCATCTGCGGCAGGCCCCGCTTTTTGGCGCGTTGCGACACCTGGGAGCGCCAATACGCATTAGCAAGGCCGCATAGACTAGGGCGCGTCAACAAGATGCGTGCCTTCCGAGGGTCGCAGTTCAGCATGCGCCCGTACTCTTCACAGTGCTCCTTGTCTTCAGCCCAGGCGTAGCCCTCGCGGAGCGACCTTTTCGCGCATGCGTCAGACTGGGACGACTCCGCATGCATTGCGTATGCATCGCGCACACCAGTCCATGCCCATGCCGAGAGCGGCCTCGAGCCCCGCAGCCGTTGTGGGTATGATGCCCTGCGAGCCGACGCCGACGGGGATGTGGTCGAATAGCGACTGTGCAAGCTTCTCTTTTACCTGCCAACAACGTGCCTTGTCACCATCACGCTTCGCAGGCTACGCTGCGCCGTCCGCACACCTCCGTGACATCAGACTCCACCAGATTTGTGCGCAACAGGCGCACGCCGCAGTTGATATCAAAGCCGACGCCGCCTGGTCAGCGAAGGGGTCAGCGAAGGCGGGGGCGTGCGTGTCAGACGAAGCAGGCTGGACCATTACGGCGTTGCTGTGCGGGCAGATAGGGTGGCGCCGCCGCTGGGCGAATTGCGGCAGAAGAGCAGCAGGCGCACCCGGTGATACAATGGACTCTGGGTCGTTGACGTCAAAGGCTGCGACGTTGCCGATGGCAAACCCGTAGCCGCTGTGCACGTCAGGTAGCGCGATGGAGGCCTTGACAATGCCCGGCAGCGCGGCGACGTTGGCCAGCTGCTTCACGGCGGGCAGGAAGCCGCCAACGTCACCGCGGCTGACGTACTGCTCCAGCTCCTCAAACATGAGCGTCTGAAGATGCTCATTCACGTAGAACATGCACGGCACGCGCATGTTGGGCACGAAGCCCATCTTGATTCTTCGCGCAGGCGAAAGACATGTCAGGACGCGGCCGAGCAAGCGTGTGCACTGGCTGCACTGGCGTCACGCGCCTGTAAGCGTGCCCATTAACGCGCTCGATGAAGGCCGCCTCTTCCTGGTATGTGCGCCCCATGGCGGACGACAGCAGGCAGCGCTGCGCCGCCTCGGCTGCACGCCGGGCGCCGCGCCCGCTCAACACCAGGGGGGCAGGTCACCTCGGGCGCGCCTTCGCTGCGCACGGCGCGTGCGGTTGACAGGGTCCCGCTGCAAGCAGAACGGCGAGGCGGCAGCCGCGCGCAGCGAAGGCAGGACAGCCTTGAGCAAGTAAGGTGGTGGTCGGCGGCGGCGTGACGTGGCAGAGGTCGGCGGGAGGGCCCACGCAGGGGTGCAGCCTGGTCAAGATGAGGAGGCCCGCCGGCGGGCGGGGGCGGAAACCACCACCTGCACACCTTGCTTGTGGAGACGCCGCCTCCTTCGGCTCTAGCACGCGCTCCTCGCCCGGCCCCCGCCAGACCTGTGTGACACGCGCAGCGCGCTTCTCTTGTCTGCGTGGGAGCAAGCTGCGCGCGCGTGCGATGCTGCGTTCGCTGTGTGGCGCTACGTTTGGCGCGGCGCGGCGCAGCAGGCCGGCGCTTGGCGGTGACGCCTTTGCGCTCGCGGTTGGGGTTGACTGCAGTGCGCGAGGGGCGGCGAGCGCTGCCGGCGGCTCGGCCGTTGTTGCTGCCTGCATCCTGGAAAGGCTGCCCGTCGCTATGCCGTCGCCTCCTGAGTGGGAGACGGAGTACCAGGCACGTTGCACGAGGGCTGGGCGCGCGCGGCCGGCTCTGAAGCTCCCTGCAGGAGTGGCAATACAACAAGCGCTTGCCATACTTCAAGGTGTACCCCAAGGCGTGTGCACGCGCGCCTGCACTCGCGCCTCGACCGGCCCGTGACGTTCGGGCACACAGGAGCTGGTTGACCCGAAGGCTGCGGAGGAGGACGCCGGCAAGGCGTCCTGGTCGCCCGCCCCGCTTGGCGGCACGGTCGACAGTCTGAAGTGCGCCCCTGCGCGTTCAACGCAAAGCTCACGCGCGCGCACTGCGTTTAACTGGCGGCGAGCATCGCAGATCTGCGGAGCGCAAGGCGCAGGATTTCGTGTTCCTTGTTGTGCGCAAGCGCGACGGCGCCTGGCACTTCCCCGAGGCGACGCTCAAGTCGGGCGAAACCATACGCGAGGCACGCCCAGGCGGCCATCGTGCTGCGCACGCGCGTCACGCGCGGCTCACAAACCCCTATGCGCGCCAGACTGGTGTCCGGGCTCTCACGGAGGCAGCCTCCGGGCTGGACGTGCACTACATGGGCAACGCCCCCGTGGCACATCACGTCCAATCATCAGGCGCCATGAAGTTTTTCATGCGCGCCTGCTATCTGGGCGGCGCCGTGGAGCCAGTCGCAGGTGGCGGCATCGCAGGTGTGGTGCCGTGATGCCACTGCCGCGACACCTGTGGGCTCACGCCCGCGCGCTTGTAGATTGGGCGTGGATCACAAAAGCCGAGGTGCCCGCTTATCTCGCCCCGGAGCTGCACGACCTGCTCTCCAGGGCGCTTTGACGTCTTCAAGTGGAGACACGCGACGTGGAGCCGTGGTGCCGCACCGCTGACACGAGGCGTAACATGCCAGTCAGAACCGAACAACGAATAAACGGCGCACGAAGCGTGTGCAGTTACACGCATTTGCTGCGTGCACGCGAGCACGCTCCCGCGCTGCTGCAACACAGCCCGCTTGCGTGGTCTGCCGTCGACAACAATAATACCCGCCACAGGTGCAGCAACGTGCAACGGCAGACGCATCCGTTCCCTGGCGCGCGTGCTGCCGTCCAACACGCACTCTCACTGACGCGCCGCAACCGACGACACTCAGTGGTGCCCGTGACCCTTGGGCGCGGACTGGAGCAGAGGGGGCGCGCTCGTCAGGCAGTGCCCGTCAACTCAGTGCGGGCTCGACGCGGCTCAGGCGGCCGGGCGGCAGCGCAGGAGGCGCCAGAATTGCGCTAGGGTTGCCCACGCGCAACGCCTCCGACAGTCGCGGGGCGCGGCAGCACGCGCGTGCGCACCTTGAACGTCGTCAGGTACTTGGACTTGACGGCGCCGTACAGCAGGCCTGCGCTGACAGCGGTGATGCGGCACGCCTGGGCACAGGTGCGAGTGTTAGAAGGATTGCTGGCACTTTCCCCGACCGACAGCCAGCGCCGAGCGCAGCACGCACCAGCGCGAATGAGCTCTTGCCGGAAAACAGCTGCGACGGAGACACCATGGCGGCGCTGCCGGCGCACCGAGCGGTGTTGCCTGCCGACACGCGAAGCGTGCACTCGCTGGAGCGTGCTGCGCGCCGCGGCGCGTGTGTTGATCACCCCCGAGGCGGCGAGCGTGTGCGCGGCAGCCGTTCGGCCACGGGCGGAGGAGGAGCGCGCGCGTGGACCCGGGGGCGCGGGGGGCGACCGGGCGGGGGTTCGTCCTTCGTGCTTCGTCGCTTCGTCGGCCCCCCCCCCGCCGGTTCCGCCGGGGTACGCAATAGGTGGTGCCTCCTCTGGTCTTTCCTCCTGGGGTAAGGCGGACTGCCAGGATGGGGCCCCTCGGCTCCTCCCGTCTGGACACCCACGATGTGAACGCAACTGGGGCCACAGGGCGTCTAGCCAGCGTGGCGGATGCGACGTTGTTGCACGCAGACAGCGAGTGCCAAGGCAGCGTCCAGACTGCGGCGCGCTGCTGCACGCTGCAGCCGTCTACTGGCGTTGCCGCAGCTCCTTCTCGATGAGGCGCTCCTTCGCGCGCGTCTTGGCCTGCGACTTGACACCCATCACGCCGCCGCCCCACACCTTGCGCACCTCGTCGTAGCTGCACAGACGCACACGACGCGGGCGCGCGCGTCAGCGGCGGGACACAGGCGCCGGCGCAAGTCGCTTGCATAAAGGCGCACCGGTCGTTGAAGTTGGCCTTCATGGACTCGACCAGCTTGCTGAACTCGAGCTTGTCGTCATTCTTGATGGCTGTCAACGCCAGCGCCGTCGCCGTCTTCTGGTGCACCACCGCGCCCAGACGCGCCTTGCCCTTGACGATGCAGTACGGCACGTTCATCTTGCGGCACAGCGC
>JACCDP010118001.1_pt1 | contig 10303 bp, 7 predicted proteins | sample 7445841 | NCBI WGS metagenome assembly JACCDP01 (sample SAMN15323441, study PRJNA562643) | freshwater metagenome | isolation source: river surface water | place: USA:Blue River Watershed | collected 2017-08-17
CTCTTCTTATCTTCAGTAATCTCTAAAGCAACCTTCTGCATCAGAGCCTTAGGTTTCAACCAAGCCTGAGCATTAGGTTGTGGTTCAAACTTTCCTAGCGGTTCTAGAAATCTTGCAGCATCAAGAATGTCAGCGGTTATCGCATCATCAGGATCGATGTAACGAACGGAGTTCGTTAGCACTGCTGGAACATTCAGGGAATCTGCTAGTTCCAGCATTCTTCTAGCCTGAACAGAAGAAAACATTTTTCCAGGCTCAGTAAGCCAAGAAACTATCTCAAGACCTAGAGTTCCTGGCTTACTAAATAGCTCCAACCATTTACCTAAAGCCTTCACAGCAGCAGTCTTAGATCTACCCAGCGTTGCTTTAGCAACATCACTGTCAGGACCAAGCAAAACTGTCACAAAACCAGAACTAACTAGCGAAGCTAGTTTGCTCCGTTTAATACCAAACTGCTTCTTCTTCACTCCAGCATGAGCCTCAGTAACAATGGAACATAAAGTAGCCCAACCTAAACCTTTGTTACGGCCATGGGCTAGAACAACCACTCGGGCTAGTAAAGAACCATCCTCATCCAGAACCGGCAGATCCACCCCAACAATGGGGGATAGGTCTACTTCTAGGCATGTTCCAATGTGTTTAACAGCACCATAAAGCCCATCCCGGTCAGTAATAGCTAGAGCATCAAAGCCCAGGTTATGGGCAGCCTCAACCAACAGCTCAGGCCGATTAACCCCGTAATGGGAAGAAAAGCCTGAAGCCACATGCAAATGGGTAAAACTCATAAAACGCCCTATAAACTATTATTCGAACAAATGTTCGGATATAGAAGTTTATAGGTTTGGGCTGACATTGCAAACCAAATCCTAAACAGATTAAAGCAATTTTGACCTCAAACAATTCGGTTGAACAGCGCAGGTAGGTCCAGTAAAAATGCTAGGTTTTCCTACTCTGACTCCTCGTCATCAATAATCCTGTTCAGCATAATTTCTACGTCGTCATCATCGGCGAAGTCAAAGAATCCCTCGGGCCAAGTGCTTAGATCTCCGGTCGACTCTATGGAAGATTTGAGATACTGAGTTACACCCTCGAAGTCATTACTCTTGGTTGCAAAATAGATATTTATTGCTTCCGAAGGTTCCTCATGCACTGAAACCAACTTTCTCAGCCTTGTCACTAAGTACTCACTGTGCGTTTCAATAATAAATTTGCGTCCATATTTAGCTAGTTCAACAAAGAAATTCCCGAGTTTTTGTTGAAGGGCGGGGTGAAGGTGGAGCTCGGGTTGTTCAATTAAGACGGTAGAACCTTTATTTGCTAGTAATGAAACAACTAGTACGGGAAGTACTTGACTAACTCCGGTACCTTTCTGATACAGAAATTCGTTGTCCGTCTTTGTAACCAGTCCCGATTGCCCTTCTTCACGAATCGATACTTTATTCCCAAGTTCAAACCACATGAACCATGCCTCTAACGCAGCGAGCAATGTAACCTTGGCAACTCTTTTCCCAGGAGGTGGCGGGTAGAGTTCAAGTTTAGAAGAAAGTGGACCATAGTGGAGCTGGTAGCTTGAGTATTCTCCTTTAATTCCAACCGGAACAATCGGATGTGGGGCAATATCCTGTCTTTGGATGCCGTTAGGTTCCATTCGGAGCGGCCCTAAATAATGTACTTTCTTTCTCATCACTTCTGCGAAAATCTGTCCGCAGAAACTGAGCGAATCAAACTCGCTTCTAATTTGCCCCCTGGATTCAGGCAAAAACATTTTCATCATTGGGAACCCAACAGTCGTCATCGCGTCGTTCACAGCATCAACTATGGCATTGAAAGAGTACTCGGCAAGTCTGGCTCTAAGCAGTGACGGTATTTGGAAAGCCCTTAGTTGCCGGCCAAAATGTAGCTGCAATTCAATCGCGTCAAAACTGCTAGACAATTCGCTAACAAGTTGGTTAAGTTGCTTAAATTGAGATTCTACAAGTTGCTTAATCTTTAAGTTTAGATCTGGATCTGGAAAATCTTTGAGTTTATTTCTGGTTTCGATTCTCATTGGTGCAATACGTTCGGCTAACCAAGCGCCATAGTTTTGTTGCTTAAGAAGATAAGAAGGATAAAGATCTATTGGAGATTTAGTCTCGTCAAAAATGCCCAAAACATTTCCATCTGTATTTTCTATAACTACTGCTCTAAAGTTCCACTCGGCAAAATCAAGATCCTGTAATGGATGCCATGAGATTTCCTCGGAATCTTCACCGCGGGTTAGAGATAAACTTGCCGAAAGAATATTGCAAACGCCAGGATTCTTCAAATTAGGGCCGAGCGCAAGTTTAGTAGTTATAGCTGTCTCTCTAGGATCTAAATTCGAAAATCTGACCCAAGGCCTGTCCGTGTCAAAGCCTCGGAGCTGCACTTCAATTTCAGAGGGTCCAGAGCCACTTCTTCTGTAAAATTCTTCGAAATTGCCCAATTTGACTGCAGTACCATTCAACATGAGGTCGCCTCGACCGTAATTTTGTGAATTTTGGGAGAGCAAAGCAAGAGCTTGAAGAAGTGTCGATTTGCCAGCAGAATTACTCCCAAGAAACAAGTTGAAATCTGTTAGATGCACCGAAGCGTCATTTATCGATTTTATGTTCTTAACTCTCAAATTTGAAATCTCAAATTGTACGTCTCGAAGCCCCAAGGGTCCCAAGTTGCTCAGATCCACAGCGGAGAAGCTTTTAGCACGAGTAATGTTTTTGGTCGGAATTTTCGACTTCCTCGGACTAGCGTTATCGTTGTTCATTTCAATCTCTATCTCGAACCAGCTTGAATATTAACTAGTTTCCTCAGAAACTTACCATCAATAAGTTTGCAGCTAGCGCTGCTACAAGGACACAAAAGAGTAAACACCGCGCCATTAAATGATTTTTTGTGAACTTGCTTTGAATCCCAAAAGCTTCGAGGCATATCTACATATTTCCTTAATTCAACAACACCATCTTGGTCTATTCGGCAGTCAAAAGAGTCGTGCATCTCGTGGCTAAGTCTTTTTAATTCGTCCGGTTCGGCACTGGCGCTTCGGCTATACAGCCTCGCTTTTATTGAAGAGCTCTCACCTATAACCATTCCCCAGGGCCTGTACTTCTCTATTTGTTTTCCAAACTTTCGTTTGAATTCCTCAATTTTCTGCTGGGAAAGAGTTCCTCCTCCATGGATAGCCAAGCAAACATCAATTGGTCTAGCAGACCTCCACACAATGCGTTCTGGATTTCCGTTAGACAAGTTTCACCCCGAAAGTTCATTTGTAGCCATAGGGAAACAATACAACACTAGGATAAATGAACCAAAGTTAATTGCCAATTGTGGAGGAGTCATTAAGTGTCCATTAGTGCTAGGCGAGAGGGAGAAGCCGTATGGTTTCAGGGACTAATTGAAGACAGAGGCATGCTTGACGCCTTGATCGGAGCTGAAAATGATTTGGAATTGGCTATGGGTATCGAGGAGCTACTCTTCTTAGGGGCTAGAGTTCGCGCCGCTGTAGAGGCAACTTCCACAGCATCCGTTATCGAGAAAAGTGTAGATAAAGTGTCCTCGGAGTTAGAGCTTCTGGGAAGAAGTCACTCAGAGTTTATATCGAATCTGATGACAAAACTCCTTTCTCTAGATAAACACGACGACGAAGCGAAACGGGTTAGCATAGCGCTTAAGTTAGCTGCTATTGAGGCTGACCTGAGGGACTCGTTCTTAGACGGTAATGACCAGTTATCAGTTTTGAATCAGATCAAGGCTGAACTAAAGGGTTATCTTGATAATCGGGAGTCAAGTGTTGCAAAGCTGCTCTCGTTAGTTAAACCAGAGCCACACGAACTGCCATCTCCTTTGTTTACCTTGGCTTCAAAGATTGACTCTATTTCCGAATTTTTAGGTATGAAAAAAGAAACGGATGATTTAAAACGCAAAACGTCTACCAAAGGGAAACTCTTTGAAAATAGGGTTTTCGATTTACTTCAACCAATATGCGATGAATACGGAGATACTGCTGATAATCCGGGGCCACGAGAGATAAATGGGGCATCGAACAATCATGAGGGAGACCTAGTTGTAGAATTTGATTCGCTAGGATCTGAATCGGGGCGTCTAGTTATTGAGTGTAAGAAATTCAATAAACCACCGTCTAAGAATCTCTTGCTATCAGAACTCGACAAGGGCATAGCAAATCGGGAAGCGGACTATGGCATATTTGTTACAACAGCAAGTTCATACAACATTGGAGACAGGCATCCATTTTGGGAGGCTCTTGACAACCGCCGTGCCGTCTTAGTTCTGAATGATGAAGATAGTGAAATTGAATCGGATCGGATAAGATTTGCGATACTTATCGCAAAGTCCCGCATCCGAGCAATGAAGTCTAATCTTGACGAGGTAACTAGTATCTTGGTGAGTCAAAAAGTAAAGCTCATTGATGACCATTTCGGTCGAATTAAAAGGTTAAAGGCAAGCTTGTCTGAGTTGAGGGGAAATCTAGACGATGCGGATGGTCACGTCACCTTTATGTCTGACTATGTAGGTAAGGAACTTAGAGAATTATCGGAGTTGTTGAAGTAATTTGAGATTATCCCTGATCGTAAGAAGCAATTTCTCGTATATTAAGGTTTTCTGCTCAACTGTTAATTTTCTCACTCAAACCACCTCAGCAACTTCCAGCTATTGGCAGCACTGTTATGAAGCAGTTCAAAAGAAGTCTTCGCGCCATCAGCTGTAGCTAGGAATCGCCACATCTCTACTTCCAGAACCCCCGAACCTATGCCTCTGTGAGCTCTTTCTCCTACCCACCATTCAGCCCTGGAAAACCATCTAACCGGTCTAGAACTAACCTGATAGTCCCTTTCCCTCCATCTAAAGAGGGTAGGAGCACCCTCCTGATCCACTAAAACAGCCACAGCTTCGTCTATACGGCCCATAAAACACCTTTACCCTAAACCGAACATATGTTCGGATATTAGAGTTTATAGGTTTGGTCTGACATTGCAAATTGGCACTGCCACCGAATCAGTTGCCAATGATACAAAGCCCATGGCCAAGTGTCGCTGACGAATTGGTCCTTCTAAGCCTAGGCAATTAGCCAAACTATGCTTCAGCCTCGGCAGGGCAAGTAGAATGTTTCAAATCGAGAGTGTTTCAACCCTGGAAGAAAGGAGTTCGAATTGAATAGCCAGTTTGACTCTTATTCGAGGGATGATTTGATAGCAATTATCAAGGATTTAAAGAGTCGAAAGAAATTTGGGCTGGTATGGGAAAACAAGCCAGAATCGATTGCCCAGCTTTGCTTGGATAATCTACCTGTTCTTAATGAGGTTCAGGCCAAGGCAATTACCACAGACTCTAACTTGCCAGTCAATCTAATCATCGAAGGTGATAATTACGCCTCTCTTGCAATTTTGAATTACTCGCATCAAAACTCCATCGACGTCATCTATATAGACCCCCCATACAACACTGGGTCGAAGGATTTTATCTATAACGACTCTTTCGTGGATCGCGACGATACTTTCAGGCATTCCAAGTGGTTAAGTTTCATGGCAAAACGATTAGATTTGGCCAAAGAGTTGCTTAGTGAACGTGGCGTAATTTTTATTTCTATCGGAGAGGATGAGTACGCCCAACTAAAAGTCCTTTGCGATGAAGTGTTTGGCGAGCAAAACTATATTACGAATTTTATTTGGGAAAAAACTCAGCACTTTGGTCGTCAGAAAATAAACTCCTACAATAATTCAGACTATGTGCTCACTTATGCCAAGAAACTTAAACAAACAAACCTAAAGGAGCTCTTGGTTGAGAGGATAAAAAGTGAGTTTGAGGATGCTCCGCTCTATAACGCCGACAATCCTAGCAACATTCTGACTTTTCCAAAAGGATCTGTTAAATTTAACATTCCAGACGGAGAGTATTTGGAGTCAACCGATAGCAAATATGAATTGCAGGGTGTTGTTAGAGTCAAGAATGGGAAAAACACAAATAGTTTTCAGTTGAAATTTCGTTCGAGGTGGTCTCAATCCACAGTTGACAGCGAGCATGCTAAAGGAACGACATTTTGGGTTAAAAGCCCCAAATTTGCCGTAAGGGCTATTTACGCAGGAGGCAAAACTTCTAATGAATCACCCAAGCAAATACTTTTTTCAAATAGAAATAATGAGTTCCAAGCAGTTTCAAGATTTGGCCAAAAGGTTGGCGTAAACGAGGAGGCATCTGCCGAGCTGAGAGAGATATTGGGCGAGCAAGACATCTTCAGCTATCCAAAACCAAAATCCCTTATCACCTACTTACTATCTCTCTATTTTGATTCTGAGGCTGGAGAGCATCCAAAAGATTTCACAGTTCTGGACTTTTTTGCTGGCTCGGGAACCACAGGACACGCTGTCATGGATCTAAATGCCCTAGACGGTGGGTCGCGCAAGTTCATTTTGTGCACAAATAATGAAAATGGGATAGCCGAAAACGTAACCTATAGGCGGATTAAGTCTGCAATCGATGGCTATGGCTCTTCAGCGCCTTTGCCTGCGAATGTCCGCTATTTTAAAACTGATTTCATAAAAAAAGAATCTACAGATGACCAGACAAGAATGAACTTGATTGAGAGGATTCAAGAAATTATCTCTGTTCGAGAAGGTACTTTCGAACAAGTTCATAAAGGATTTAACTTCTCGGTAACTACTGGTTCGGGCAAAGTTTCAGTGACAATTTACGATCAGGATTGTGTACCTGATGTTATTCGTTATCTTAACGACCTTGATTACGACGGTACTGTTGCTATTTACATATTTAGCTTGAGCAGCGATAGCTACAATTCTGATTTCAAGGAATTAAAGAAAAGTTTTTCACTTAAAGCAATTCCAGAAGGCTTGCTTGAGGTTTATCGTAAAAGTTTTCAGGATCCTAGAACTCAATTGGGAGTATAAATGATTCAGTTAAAGCCATTTCAAGAAATCGCTGTTAATTCGCTTATCAAGCATACTCGCATGTTGATTCAATCTCCTGGCTCAGACATGAAATTCGTCTTCAAAGCTCCTACCGGTTCTGGCAAGACAATTATGACTGCTGAATACCTTAAGCGACTAACTAATGAAGATTGGGCAACAAATCTAGTTTTCATTTGGGTGAGTCTGTATGACCTGCACACTCAAAGTAGGGAGAAGTTGAAAGACTACCTTCTCGATTCAAGCTATTCACTAAAAGCCCTAGAGGAACTAGGAGAGTCCGCTTTAGCTGATAACACCATAGTATTCGTCAACTGGCATAGCCTTACAACTCAGAAAACCAACCCAGATACCAATGAAAAAGAATGGGCGAACATTTATGTAAAGGACAGAGAAGATGGGAAAAGCATAGTTTCTATATTGGAGAAGACACGCCTAGCTGGAAAGCAGCTTGTTCTAATTGTCGATGAGGCACATAGAAACTATCTAACAGCAAACTCGCAGAAATTTATCTCGGAAGTGTTTCAACCTCGGCTAACCCTAGAGGTTTCGGCAACACCACTGCTTGAAATTAACCCCGAGGACTTAGTTAATAAAAAAGCAGGTTTCGTCAGCGTTCCGTTTTCGGAAGCTGTCGCTTCTGGGCTAATCAAGCAGGAGACGGTAATAAATCAAGATCTAGGAAGTTTGGCCCTGGTTGCGAAGTCCGCTGATGAACTTGTTGTTCAGTCGGCCCTTGATAAACGTTTTGAGATTTCTCAAGCTTTTAGATCTTCCAATGTACGTGTCAACCCGCTTATTCTAATTCAACTGCCTAGCGAAACCGAAAAAACTTCTGCCTTGGATTCTTCTGTTCGCGAAGAAGTTGAGAGGTTGCTGGAGGATAAAGGAGTTAGCTACGAAAATGGCAAACTTGCAGTTTGGTTATCTGAAGACAAGCGCAATCTGAGCCTAATCGAGAGAAATGACTCCCCAGTCGAGGTCTTGATTTTTAAGGAAGCTGTAGCAATAGGTTGGGACTGCCCGCGAGCTCAAATTCTTGTGATGCTAAGAGAAATTCGTTCAATTACCTTCGAGATTCAGACAGTTGGAAGAATTCTTAGAACTCCCGAGGCAAAACACTACGATCTTGAAATATTAAACAAGGCGTTTATTTATACAAACATCCCTGCCATTAACGTAAACGCTAAACCTGAAGACTTGGATTTCTTTAAGACTAAATTTGCTAAAAAGAAAGATAGTGCAATCGGTGTTTCCTTGCCAAGCAAATACCTCCACCGTCAAGAGTATGGAGACTTAACCGCTTCTTTTAGCAACCTTCTTGTTCAAGCATTAAATGACAGACTCGGAATTCGAGACAGCGACATGCAGAACGACGCGATATACAAAGCTGACGCGCACCTTGACCTAAGTGTTGAGGAACTCAAAATGCCAGTAATTTCCGACGTTGTCGTTGCAAACCTTGATCAGATTCAAGCTGAAATCGGAAGTTTAGACTTTGAATACATACAAGCGAATGTGAGTGCTGCAAATATAGAAAAGGAATTCAACTATTTGCTAAAGGCTTGGTGTCTCCCGTACGCGCCTGTTCGCTCCTTTAGCAAAGTTAAAACGGGCATCTATAAATGGTTTAAGACTATAGATTATTCTCCATCAAGGTGGAATGAGATTCAAAGAATCATAGCCTGCTCAGCTAGAAATCAAAAAGTGTTTGCAGATGCTATCGCTGTGGCAAAGGATAAATACGAAGCTCTAAAGATTTCTCAAGGTGAATTGCGAAAAGACACGACAGAAACTATTTATGTTCCACCTGTTCGGTTCATGGCAGGCGAGAAGCACGTAGCTGTCGCGCTGAAAAAGTATGGCTACGAGCCCGCATTCCTACTGGCCAATAGGAGTGACCCAGAGAAGAGGCTCGAAGAGGTATTAGATGCAAGTGATAAGGTCCTATGGTGGATCAAAAACGGGGAAGGGCAACAACAATTCTTCTCAATTGTTTACAGTTATGTGGACGCTGAGTCTGGGCTAAATCGTATAGCTAATTTCTACCCAGACTTCATTGCAGTGTTTACGGACGGGACGATTGGAATTTATGAGACTAAATCAGGTATGACACTTACAGACAAGTTGACTCATGCAAAGTCAGACGCCTTGCAAGAATATCTGGCATCCAATGAACATTTGCGCCTAACAGGTGGAATAGTGAACTCGCGTCCAACTGGACTGTTTCTATTTTCAAAGCCTTTGTATACCCCAGAACAATCTCAATGGGAGAGGCTTACTTTCTAAACTGGGAATTTCTCTGTAAGTCCAGCTCTTTATGTTGCAGCACCAGAGCAGGTGAGTTATGTCTAACATTCCCAACTTCAACCGCTACCGGCCAGAACTCAACTTCTGCTGCTACTTGATCTGATTCGTGGGCCAGTTCGTTTAGAAGGGCTTGGGTGGTGTTCTCTGGGTCTTCTAGGTTGTCTGGGTCTTCTAGGTTGTCTGGGTCTAGCCATTCAGCCATTGATGATTGAGAGAGCAGAATGGGGTTTCTCTCGTGGATTGGAGATAGTGGTTCTGCTGCATCTTTGGTCAGAATTGCAAAGGATAGAAGCCATCTGGAAGGATCATCTGGTTTCTTAGTTGGGTCTAACCACCAGTCGTAGATGCCCGCTAGAGCTAACATGCCCTGGTCACCAGCGTTTATGTAATAGGGCTGTTTGGAACCATCTTCTTTGATTTGCCATTCGTAGTAGCCAGATACTGGCATTACGCAGTGCTGTCTCAGCGCTGCGTTTCGGAAGGTTGGTTTCTGAAGAACAGTTTCGATTCTGGCGTTGTTATGTAGTGGGGTGTTTGCAGGTCCCTGTGAGTTTCTAGGAATTAGACCCCATCTAGCTGCATGTAGTTGTCTTCTGAGTTCACCAGAATGTTCGCCCTCGTTCTCTTTTAGAACTCGGTCAACGATTATTGATGCTGGTAGGGAAGGAGGGTTGTTATAGGTAATACCTGGCTGTTCACCAATAACATCATCAATATCAAAGAGCGTTACTAACTCACCTATAGATCTAGCAACAACTGTTCTGCCACACATTACAGGTTAGGTCTTTTCATCTCTGCTTCACGAAGCTTCTTAGCTCTTGCTTTAGCTTTCTCTGATTCATCAATCATGGCTTCTGTGGCTTTATCTAGTCTCTTTTTGACTAGGGTAATCACAATTAGGAAGACCACGATTATTGAGATAAATACTGCTGCACCTAGCTTGAAATCATTCATAGCTTGGGTTGCATTCCTAGCAAACCAGCCAACCCCTAGGTAAAGGCTTGTCCATAGAGCACAGGCAGCCACTGTCCAACTAATAA
>JACCDP011534562.1_pt1 | contig 10300 bp, 10 predicted proteins | sample 7445841 | NCBI WGS metagenome assembly JACCDP01 (sample SAMN15323441, study PRJNA562643) | freshwater metagenome | isolation source: river surface water | place: USA:Blue River Watershed | collected 2017-08-17
CCTTGCCAATTTTGTTCAGGTCGCCGGGCCGGTAGATACAGATGTCTTTCATTGTGAGCAGTTGGCTCACAGGACTGGCGTCAAAATGATCCACAAATTTTTCTTGAACCACAGTAGGTCCAAATGGTCTGGTGTCAGTGGCAAATTTTTTGTCGTCCACAATAGGACTCATACGATAACACCATTTGCCACGATCTGGCAAATCAATGTGATGATACACCTGTCCGTTGGCGGTAGCTAGAAATGGGCTGGCGCAGTCGAAGCTGATTGTAAAAGCAGGATTCACGTGTCGGCGAATCGCTCGTTGAATGACTGTCAACAGCACCGCCCACTCTAGCTTACTGGTACCCAAGAAGTGCATCCAGTCGTGGACTCCTTCTTGTAGTAATCCGTCATAACGCAAGGCCACCAGGCGTTTTAGTACCAAGTGAACATCGCACATGTTTTGTCCGCCCATGGCCCAACCATCAAAGTGTGTGTCAGGATATTTGGCAGGATCACAGTAGTGTTTCATGGTCTGATACCACTCTTCGGCACTGGCGTGATTGTCTCCTTGTAGCACATTCAAAATGCGTGTGCCACCATTGCGAACACCTCGACGATGTTTCATAAAGTATTCATTGTTGTATTTGGTGGCATCTACAGCTTCTTGAAGAGTCTTGATCTTACAAGCATCGCTGGCTTTCTTGTCGTGTATGACCCAGGTTGGAATATCCAAGGTCATACAATAATTGCTGATATTATCTAACCAATTTAATACAGCTCGACGTTTATTATCGGCTTTGGCACAGCCTGAACCGGCACGCCAATCACCTTCCCATAATCCCTTGGCTATCTGGAATCCACCAGAGTCGCCTAGGATTAGTGTGTTGGGATCGCGATTGCGAACCATGTCCTCACTCCAATCTTGTTTGTTAAGATCGAGATTGGCATGTCCACCGGAGTACAGTGACCACTTGTATGGAAACAGGGCTTTCTGGTCATTGAGCCAGTTTAGCTGTTCCATGTCTGTGAGACCCTGCGGAAGTCTTGCAGGATCCACATAATTTTCATTGCGTTGCTTGCCTATGAATGTGGCATAAAAACCCGAGATAGCAGGCAAGAACACTGCATAGTCAAGTTGTTTTGCGGTTAGGTTATCTTGGGTCATAATAAAATTGTACACTATTAATTAGGTCAAAGTCACTTTTATATTGCTCAAATATTCGAGCTTTGAGCACCGGATCCTGATCCATGCGCTGTCGTATGTGAGCAGATATTTGTCGTTGATCATAGTTGTTTTCTGATATGTTGGCATCAACCTGTGTGGTTTGTAGATTGATATTTAGATCTTGGCTGATTTGATCAATAATATTTTTGTTCAATTTAAAATAGCTTGTGTCCACTGCAGGCAATTGATTTACAAACGCAGATTGCGCTGTAGTGTGATCATCAAAGATCAGGTTGTCAAAAATAAATCTTTCTACCAAAGTATTGTAATCTTCTAGGAAATGATCGCTACCATATCCTGGACCCAGTATCCAACTGCTCACATAGGTGGCAAATCCTGATATCCAGCGTTCCACAGGATCTCTCAAAACTACCACACATTTTTTAACATTCGAACCAGCATCGACTGTGTGATGTTGCCAACCGTTGGCCAACAGTGTGTTGGTCAAATAGGTACTGGCATTTTTTGGTATATTTAGATAAAAAACACCCGAAGGCGAAATTAATCCTCCTCCGGGTCGATAGCCTCTACGGCATAAATGCTCAAGCATTACTTGGTTTGAGCTGGCAACATGTATTGATACACAGCCAGACCCGAATCCACTGTGATTTCAGCCACACCTTCGTCGCTGATTTTGAATGTCTTATCTCCAGGCAAGCTCAAAATACTATTGACCACACTCACAGGCCAATTCAGTTGTTTGCTCAAAGAGCCACCACAACCAGCAGCAAAAGTAAAACTACCTGCATGACTAGCATTGTCACCAAAGTAAAATTTCAAATCGCCGTTTTCTGTGGCCGAACTAAACACTGACATGTCGCTGTGTGCCTGAGTCTGAAACTTGAGTTTTTGAATAGCCGACACCGAAGGAACAATGTCCACGTTCCATTTGACCGGTTTCATTTTTACAGTTTTCAATTGATCGTTGATCACCGCCGTGCTCATGAATCTGTAGTTGTTTTTAAAATCACCAGATTTGTTTTCAAAGTTGATTCCGGCAGGAACACTGTTTCCTTCGGAGTCTGTTTGCTGATTTACAGTGACCTTGGCATTTTCCTTGTATTCAGGAATGTTGAGAATAGTGTTCAGGCGATCTAGATTTGGCATACCAAATACACCCACAAACTCGGCCACTGGTGCTTTGAAAGTGGCAGTCAGTACCACTGTTTTGGTAGCTTGGTCAAACGCATTGATTGTGGTGTCAGTGGCTGTACCAGTTACCTTGATCATGTTAATAACACCCAGTCCGTGTGTGTGTTGTACAATGTCTTGCAAATAATCTATCATAATTTTCTCCAGTGAATTAAATTTATTTTACTACGGTATTTAGAAAATGTCAAAGTTCTCTACGAATTATTTCGCCCAAAACCTGATGTGCCTTGACGGTGTGTAGGTTACCCGGGCGTTGTACTTCCAACCAACTGATGGCTGTGCCCGAATCTCTGCTTTCTCTGGCCTGTGTGATCTTGTAGCCCAGGCTTTCGCACAAGGGTATCAACATGCTTTTTGGAATATAACTCATCCAAAAGCCTTCAGCATAGCCAGCACACTCGTGCATGTCTCCGTTGTTGTAGCTGAACATGAACGTGCCTCCGGGTCGCAACAGATCCTTCACGGCTTTGAGATACTCTTTTACTGTGTCTAGACTACGGTAGTTTAGATAATTCCAACAAAAAATAAATCCAAATTGTCCTTGTGGCAGAGCCGAAAGATCGGTGTCCTTAATCAGGTACGGACGCAAACGACGTTGATAAGTTTCGTTGTATTGACTCATGGTACTTTCAATAAAGTCTCGATAGTGATCACAGATATACAAAGGATCAGCTGAAACCATGTACCGAGTCCATTCGCCGTCACGACATCCTAGATCCAAGGCCGGATATTTCCAAGTGGTATGCAGTTGTATTCTGTTGACAATTTCCTGTTGCACTTGAGCACCGATTTCCAACACTCTGATTTTTCTTATGTTGCTCACGGCTTCGTGTTCGACTCTGAGCTCCAAACTGTAGTTGTCTGACAGAAATTTTTGACTTTCGTTGCTGATTTCTCTATCGAGATTATTGATCAGCTGATCAAACAGTTGCCTGTTCAGGTTGATTCTTTTGTATATGTTATCAAAATCTTGTACCACGTCAAGCACATCTGATTTTGCTGGTTCCTGCACAGTTTCATGGCCAATGGATAACAACAAGGTTTGAAGATCATTTAGCTGCGACACAGCACCGCTGGTGTCATAGACTTCCAACATTTTTTCTTTGATACGTACTAGTTCACTGAGCTTTTTCATTCAAAACTAAACAGGTCATCAAAAGTTGTTTTAATATCAGTCGATTCGGCAATGCGCCATTCCAACACACCTAATAGGTTTTCTACCTTTTGATCCACAATGGTTGACTCCATGGTTGAGTCATCAAACGGCAGTTCCTTGAACCACCGTGGAATGTGTGTTTCATCTGTGGGGTAACCCACACTGGTCAGGCCCAGGGGATTGTCTTTGAGTTTACACACAATGGTTTTCATACCATCCACAATCTGCATACTGTAATTGTCATTGTGCATTTTTTTAAGTCTGTTCCAATTCATGGCGGCTCTAACGTGTCCGGGCATGTTGGCCTTGCCCAGTCGTTCTTCTTCGGCAGTGTACTTGGTAAGATTGTTTACACGCTTGGGTGTGCCTTTTTCCCAGGCCGGACGTCCAGCAAACAGCAATTTGAATTCACGAACTTTTTCAATTATCTTTTCACGGGTGGCACCCGTGAGCACATCCATGAGCAGTTCACTAAGGAAGTCTTGAACTACTTTGGGTGTGTCTGATCGCTTGAGATCTAGACCCATGGCCTTCATCTTGCCTGGTTTGCCATGTGTATCTAAACGCACACCTTCCATGTCAAAAATCAACACGCCATAGCGTTTCTTTTTAATAAACAGGCCTTTTGACGCAATCAGTTCACGACCTGCTCGAATAATTGATCCCATTTCCCTTGGGCAGTGACAAGCACGTTCCTTGAACGCGGGAAATGATTCGTTTACACTGTCAGCAATGGTATCATATAACTGCACACAGATTTCTCTGTTCCATTCCATGTGTCCGGCAGCTACTTCCTCTTTGATTTGCGGCCAGGCTGAGAAATACACCGAGTCCGTGTCGCCGTAGATGATTGCTGACCCAACGTGGTTATAATCCCCCGTAATCGCTTCATTGACGTGGCTGTCCATGTGCTTTGCGATAATCCGGCCCGTAAGCGTCGTACTCTGGCCAATCCTTTGATCAAAGAAACGGCAACCGGGGTTAAGGATCGCGCCGTAGAGCGAATTGAGATTAATCTTTTTAACGAGCTGACGCTTGTCCCAGAACGCTTGATCTTCCTGAGATGTTGCGGCCTTCTTTTTGGCTTGCATTTCTTTTCGTTCTGCATACCACCTCTCCAATAATCCAGGTACAATACCTTTTATGTCATATTTAAAAATTGTGCCGTTGGCACTCAAAGTCCAGGGCTGGTTTGAGTCAAAGATCAAGCGCCACACATCGGCCGCAGTCATAACGTCACTACCGCCCAATTCCCAGTCCACAGTTATTTCTGTGCCCGGTTCCATGTTCATGACCGCTTGGTATTCCAAGGTACCAAACATGTTTTCCCAGGCGTCGGCAAAACTTGAACCTGAAGACATTTTTTCTTGAATATAATGATCAGTCATGACTGTACGCAGTTGTCCCACAATGGTTTCGGGACCCATGTTTAGTGCTCGAATAGCCGATGGATAAAGACTGTTTAAGTCTATGGCACCAATGTACTCGTGCATGCCTCGTTTGGGAAAGGCCACATAAGCACCTGCGGCCTGTGTGTCTCCTTGATCATCTCTACTGCGTCTATTGGGCACTACTAGGCCACGTTGGTGTGCTTCATTGATAATGGCCTGTTCTGTCACGGCCACAGCACCCATGGTAGTTGGTAACAGCACAGTGTTGTCGTGTGCCAGTTCGTTGGCCAAATCTAAGAATCTTAACTTTTTGTCCAACTTGGCCAAGAGCATGACGTCTTCTCTGTTGTAGTCTATAAACTTGGGAAAGTCTTTGTTGTACAGTTGATCCAGGGTACCTTCATAGGCCACTTTACTACCAACTTCTTCGTATTCGCCAATGGCATCTAGACTGTAACTGTGACGTTCTTCATAGGTGTATTTGCGATACAGTTGCATGTAATCCATGTGTACTCGACCTATGATATCAAAGGTAAGATTTTCCGCACCAAAGCGTTCAAAGGTTCGTTGTTTGGGGAATTGGCCCCACAGACACATTCTGCGTGTGTCGTCTTTGCTGAGCACACGATTGATGCGCATGATAGTGTAAGGTATGTCAAAGCCCTCACTGTTCCAGCCACTGAGTATGTCAGCGTCTTCGATAATATCTAAAAATGTGTCCAGTAAGTCTTGTTCGCGATCAAACAAAAAACAATTTTCATATTGAGCACAAATTTCTTCCGCAGTGTCCCAACTGTAGCTTTTGGGAGGTACTACTAAGGTAACCAGTTTGTCTAACCAGTCCAGATACACCGATATGGCAGTGATGGGATTAAAAGGATCTTCAGGTTTAGAAAAACCACGCTCGGGATCAAAGTCGACCTCGATGTCAAAAAATGCTGTTTGTAGGCGTGGCGATGTGGCACCCAGATAGTTTTCTTCCAGGCAACGGAATATGGGATTGATATCTGATTCCCACAGGCGTTTGTTGGAATTGATACGTTGTTCTTTGTGAAATTCTTTGCCGTTGCGTGTGGCAAAGCGCGACACTGGTGTGTCAAAGATAGTTCTGTGTTTGCCTCGGGGGTCGTCGTAGTAGAACACATAGTTGGCCGGATATTCGCGATAAACACGCTCTCCGTTGATTCTTTCTACTACATGGATTCGATCGTGATCACGATCAAACAGTGCATCTACGTAACTCATATATCTCCTATGCCACTTTTAGCTGGCAAATACTTTTCTACATGCTGTTTCAAGGTCAGCGACACCTATACTAGTAATTATGCCTTGTAGTATAACAAATAAATATTCGTATGTCAAATTTTTCAAGATTGGTCAGTTTTGGCTCTAGTCCCTTGTACGGCACCGAACTACCAAAAGATTCTCAAACATTTACCAAACAACTGGCCCATGCGCTGAATGTAGATTATAAGACACAGGCCCGGCCTACGTCAAGCAACAGCAAAATTTTGAGAAAAATTCTTACCTTTGATTTTGATAATGATTATGCTTTTGTCATGTGGGGCATACCCAGCAGATTTGAATTCAAAACTGAGCACGGGTGGATAAATTTGGGAGATCGTCGCAAAGAAAATGCCGCACAGGAAACTGAAGGATTTGCTCACGAGTGGTACAAGGCCACTGGCAATCTCGAATTCACACAGATAGCCACCAGCATGAAAGATATTATTCTGGCACAGAACTATTTGGTCAGCAGACAAATACCATATGTGTTTACCTGGAGTGATGCTGAACTGATCAAAACGCACACCTTTAGAAGTGGAGACACCTATATTAATTCCTTGATACGGTTGATAGATTGGTCTAGATTTTTGTATTTTGAAAACGAAGGATTTTTACAGTGGGCACAGCAACAGGGTCATGAATTTATTGGTCATCACCCTGGGCCTGGTGCTCATGATGCGGCCAAATCCTATGTGTTGTCTAACTGGCAGTTTTGATAACAAATCTAATTAGGCCAATGGCATCAATCAAGATAAGAAAAGCATAGTTGGCCAAGAGGCCAAAACTACCACGTGTCCAACAGGTCCAGGCCGCAGCCGCACAGCCCGAGATAAAAATAGTGTACAAAGGTATCACTGGAATGTCTGGCACACTCACAGCAAAAATAATGGCGCTGACCACGCTACAGGCCCAGCTGAACACCTCGGCGCAAAAACGCAAAGGCCATTCCTGATAGTCCTTTTTTATGTACTCCCAGGTAGCGTAGACCCAATCGCCAAACTGAAACATTAGAGTGTTTTGCCCACAGTTTCTAAAATATCGTTCAGTGTTTCGTGATCATCATTGGTTTCACCCAATTTGCTTTTTTGAGCAATCTTGATGGCCTTTTTAAGAATAGCTGGCTTGACTTCTAGTTCTTCAGCAATGGCCTTGACTGTGTCGTTGAGTCCGGCATTGAGATCTTCGATCTCGGTCAGCACTGCCATGCCTTCGTTGATGATTTGAGTTAGTTTGGCCTTTTGCTCAGCACTGAACATACGTGATTTTGACATTTGAGTCTCCTAGTTGAAAAACACATTATATACTACTTATTTTTGAAACACAACCATGAATGGAAAAGTGCTCACTTTAGGATGTTTTGGGCACGACTCCAAAATTGATCCAGGCCAGCAGCCGGCCACACCAAACCGTAACCAAGTACGGGTCCTAAGGGTGTTCTATAAATACCTAGTGCGGTTGCAATACGGACCGATGTGGATTGAAGAACCTGATGACTTTCCGTATTTTTCATCTGGGCAACAACGAATTGGCAGGCGAGTTTCATTAAACATCACCGCACACTTTATACTGGACTATAAGGATTCAAGGGGCGATCGGTGCCGTCTTCTTCGGGATACACAGGATATGGATTCATTTCTTTCCGCCCTTCATGTTGGCACACCAGTGATACATACGACCTCGTTCACCGCCGTACTTCTTGGCCTTGGCTCTCAAACTACTCACTGATCCTTTGCATGATGCACCACTACGTTTTACACGCCCTGGACGGCTCTTGCCTTTTACCTTACCGTCAGCAAAATTTTCATTTACACCAACAGCATAGTTGGGCTTTTTGTGAGTATTCAAAAAAGTTCTAAGTTGGCGCTCAAGACGAATTCCGCGTTCACGTTGTTGACTGGTGCCTTTTTTCAATTGACGTATCTGACCCTGCAGTCGCAATATGTCACTTTGAGTAATGGTTTCTCCGTCACGTTTGCCAGCAAAATTTTCATTGATACTATCTGATATGTATTCAGGATGTTCTATGTTAAATTTCCGTAATATGATTCCTGCTTCGGCATTGGCTTCATTTTCTTCGTCACTGCCAGTTGCACCCGAGTTGGGATTTAAGCGTCCTTCAAGATTTTGTCTATAGTGCGTGAGTTCGTGCGCCATGGTACGCAACACATCCACAGGATGACGATCGGCCGTGGCCAAGATCAGCACCTTGTTTGCATCATCCCATTCGCCAAAGCTGGGCACGTCTAATTTGTCCACCAGTTTGATGTTGGGCAGTTGTTCAAGACCAATTTCTTTTTGTAACCAAGGCAAGAATTTTTTGATAAACTTGTTGGTCATGTCTGTGCTTTCATTTATGTTGCTGGACTGATCAATAAAGGTACTGGCAAATTCAGCGCATAACTTTTTAATTCTTGGATTGGTGGTATATTTGTAGTTGTCACGATCTTGTTGTGTGGGGTCTCGATAACCGCAGTAAACTCGTTTGATGTTGTGGCTTTTCAACAGATCTGCACAATCTTCACCATGACGTTCACGCATGTCCTGAGTACAAGGACTACAGGTTGTCACACAGGTTGAACCATTGGGCACATCTCCGTGTTGTTCTATGTATCGGTCCAAGGCCACACGTTCGGCATGACGTCTTAGTCCGTCTTTGTCTGGCACATTGATACCATACACGTGATTACCATCAGGATCAATGATACAGGCCGCTACCATACCAAAACGCTCAGGATCACGCATCTGACCTTCTACTACCATGCTGCACAGTTTGACCAAAACTTTATCAAGTTCGTTTACAGTTTCAGGCTCAGCACTTTCTTTGCGAATAGTCATTTTGTTCAGACGATCCTTGGCATACTGATCCATCCAGGATTTGTTTGCTTGTTCTTCGTCGGGCGTGGTTTGATGAGTGCGGTACTGATAAGCACGATCTCGTTGTGTTTGGCGCAGTTGACGTAGTCGGTCTATTTCTGCGTCAAGTGCTCGTAACTTGGCCTGTAGTTCAGGCAACAGTGGAGGAGCATATGGCAAACCATAGATCTTGGCAGCTATTTTTATAGCTTCGTCGTAGTCTAGACTAACGCCTTCTCTAAAGGCCGCTTTGAGAGCCTTGGCAGCCGCAGTGTATAATAGTTCATTGATTGTGATATCTGGTCCAGGTTCAACAGCTTCGTTCTTTTTACGTCCCTGGCAGTGAGCACGTTGACTAAATCCTTGGGGGTTAGAGCAGTCGATAGAGCGTTTGTATTTCTTGCTCCATTTTTCATTCAGGATGTCGTCTAGATCATAGAGATTCATTTTGCTGTGGCACGAAGCATCCAAGAATGTTTGCGATGTGCGTCCATGCGTTCAGCAAGAAAATTACTGAAACCATGTTCGCCTTCACGTTCGGCGATGTCATACACACGTTTGAGTAGTATGACCATGTTGTCTGAATCCTGTAGCAGTTCTGCTACCATGGCTTCAGCTGGTAGGATATTGGTTTCATCCTCAATGCGACTCAACATGTTGAATCTGCTGTTGCTGCCTGGTGCGTAGGTGCCCATGGCACGGATTTTTTCTGCAAAGTCGTCAATGGCGCCGTAAACTTCTTCGTAGATTTTTCCAAATAGGTCATGCAGTTGGCTAAAGTCAGGACCTTCCACATTCCAATGAAAGAAATGTGCTTTCAAATAAAAAGTGTATTCCGACGCAAACGCTATCTTGGCGGCTTTCTGCAAGGCTTCCATTATTCGATATCCTTTAAGGCATTTTCTAATTCTGACACATAGGTATTGGCCTTGCGACGGCGTTCTTCCTGCAATTGATGCCAATAGTTTTTGCTTTCTGCCACAGGAACGTCTTGCTGTGCGGCTGGTTTTAACAAGGTGCGATACTGTTGCTGGAAGGCTACTTTGCTCATGCCATGTGTTTTGATAAATTGAGCATCAGTGAGATTTTTAAGATCTTCTTGGGCTTTGTAAAACAAATCTTTCATGTGGGACTCACCCAGTTCCATATCACGTCGTTCTTGTTCACGCTTCTTTTGATAATCAGTTTTGGGGTTCTTGGGCAAGGGTTTAACAGGTTTACCCATGTCAACATCACGTTCACGCTGTCTAC